>Ga0335080_10006614_pt1 | contig 11990 bp, 8 predicted proteins | sample Lox_Sample_34_FD_206720 | JGI IMG/M metagenome (GOLD analysis project Ga0335080, IMG submission 206720) | Soil microbial communities from Loxahatchee National Wildlife Refuge, Florida, United States - Lox_Sample_3.4 | ecosystem: Environmental > Terrestrial > Soil > Wetlands | place: USA: Florida...
CCGCCGTCGCGATGCAGCGCACGCGAGCGTGACGAGCGAGCTGAACCGCGTAGGCTCCGACGTTTCCTGCAGCTCCATGGATGACGACCGTCTGGCCAGCTTCGAGCCGGGCTTGGTCGAACAGACCCTGCCAGGCCGTAACAGCGATGACGGGAACGGAAGCCGCTTCGAATAGCTGAGCGCGCTTGGCTTCTTCGCGAGCATCTCGGCCGACGCCACAGCGTACTCGGCGTAAGCGCCAACGAACTGAGGGTTGGTCACCCCGAAAACCTGGTCTCCGACCGCCAACCCGGAAATCCCCGAACCCAGAGCCGCGACTTCGCCGGACAGATCAGAGCCCAACGTGAGAGGAAGAGGTTGTGGCAATGCACTCTTGCCCGCCCTGATCCATCCGTCCCAGGGGCCGACGCCTGCTGCGTGAACTCTAACAAGGACTTCGCCTGGACCAGGGTCTGGCCGAGGAGCCGTTTCGAAAATCATCGCTTCCGGCGGGCCGAACTCATGCACGCGCCAGGCCATCATCGTGGACGGAGCAGGGCTCTGTGCCGTGTTGCCCATGAGGGTGCTTGTCATCGTGGCCTCCTTGTTGCCATCAATCGTCAGGTTTGGCTATTCGCCCGAGTTCCTATCGCGGATGTCGCCCTTTGGCACATTTGAGACATGCCGATGCAGTCGCCGGATGTCTGCTCTTGAGGGAGGGATGAACGGACCTAACTTAGACGCGACCCAAGAGCGACAATTCAAGTTTCGCGCGAGGAGGACGTTCTACCGTTGCACGTTTTACCTATAAGGTTTTTCGCAGCGGCTTGCCGGATTTTACATTCACTAACCAGCAGCCGATGGACGCCGTGACCAATCCGATAACGGCAAAGAAGCTAAGTCGCTCGCCGAGGAATAGCCAGCCAAGTAACGCGGCGGTGCCGGGGACGAGATAAAAGTTTGCGCTGGCGCGTGCCACCGTGCCGCGAACAAGCATGGCGAAGTAGAGGCCCATGCCGCCCAGTGAAACCATGATCGTATTCCAAGCGATGGCCGCAAGTGCGCTTTCCGTCCAATCTGCGTGAGGTATCTCCAACAGCCACGTCCCTAGTGAGGCCACGGTGGCGGCCGACACGAACTGTGCCGTGGCTCCGGGCAGCAGGGGGACACCACGGCAGAACCGCCCGAAATAGAGCGTTCCGGCAACGAGGCCCAGCACACCAACGAAGGCTAGCACAAGCCCCTGAAACCGGGCGGCGCTCTCAAGGGCTGCCTCGCCGACCACTAGAGCGACGCCTGCCACACCCAGCACTAATCCCAACCACTGGCCCATGCGCAGCCGCTCGCGCAGAAGCATCATCCCGAAGATGGCCGTGAGCAGGGGAGTGAGGGACTGCACAAGCGCGATCTGAGCAGCCGGGGCGGTCAACAAGCCGACGTGCGGTGCCATCAACCCGATGCCGTTCATGAGAGCGCCCGCAATCCCACAGTGCAGCCATTTCCAATCAGCGACGGGTCGCCAAGACTGCTTTAGCAGTACCATCAGGGCTGTTAGCACTACGGCGCAGGCGACGAGCCTGATGGCAACGAATAGGAGCGGTGACAGATGCCGCAATCCGATTTTTGCGGTAATGAAAGATGAACTCCAAAGCAGGACAAACAAGAAGGGCGCGGCAACCATCGCTCGACCAGCCCCAAGCCGCACCCGTATCTCCCTGTGTCGCTAGATGAGGACGTTACCGCCTCGAACATCAATCTCACCTTCGAACGTAGCGCCGAGCTAGCGTTACGTCTTCATCAATCGAGCTTGGTTGGTGCGCTCGATGTCCGCTATGCCCTCGACGGCGACCAAGTTCTGCATCGCAGCGAAATGTCGCGATGTACCAACAGCGGCCAGCACCCAGACTAGCAAATACGGAAGCCAATTCGGTAAGAGATCAACCCACGACGAAATGTCTTGCCTTTGAATGGTCCAGTCGGGGCTGTGAGACGCACGGTTCGTCAAGTCATGCTCCCCGGCATAAAGCAGCGAATGTAAATGTATACGTCGGGATAACGGAGCCAAGTATAGATCGGCCAGACCATGGTCCGGCCTGCCCTGTTCGGCTCGGTGACTACGGCGTCGTCTGGCACATCGATCCAGACCATTTTTTTGGAGTGGAGCGCCTCCGGCACGCGGACACGAAAGTGGCCGTCCTTGCTTTCCCAATCCACGTCTTCGACAACATAGCCATCGGCATTCGAACAACAGAGGCCCTTGGCGCTTTTTAGCTGATCAAACCACGACTTGAGTGGAGAGTTGGTATAACGGCCGTCGAGATCGCGCCCCGGTGCTGTTCCGAGCACGAGAGCAATCAAAAAGCCGATTAGCGGAATCCTCAGCAGTAGCACCACCCAACGCCGCCCCATGGAGTGCCTCCGGGCGAATTGTCATCTGCTTGATTGTAAGTCGTTGATGGCTGCTGGCCGGTTCATACGCGGCAAAGCGCGGCATTGCTTGACCTCAGCCATCGACAAAATTGATCCGGCCCAGAAAATCCATCTTTCCTACGTCTACGCCGTTGTGACGGAGGACGGCGTAGGCCATCGCTATGTGAAAGAAAGTGTTTGGAATCGTTATCTCCAGCAGATAGTCCCGGCCGGTGATGAACTTGCCGGGTGCCCAAGACAGCCTGACCTTACGCTCGCTCGCGTTCGCGTACTGTACATCCTTCACGCCCCTCGCAAAAGCTACGGTCTTGCGGATACGGGCACGCAGCTCGTCCAGCGTAATTTCGTTATCGTCGTGCTGGGGCGGCGTTTGACCCGATAGCCACGCGGCTCCAGCTTTGACGTAGTCACAAGCACTTTGCACCTGATAGATGAAAGGTTTCATATCGGGTGCTAGACGAGCAGTCAGAAGCAAGCTGACGTCGAACTTCTTGACGGCTGCATACTGTTCGGCCTTATCGAGACAAGCCAACAGGTTCTCGAGGCTCTGAGTACACTGAGAAATCACATCATAGTACATGGCATCTCACTCTTGTAGGGACGAGCCTCACAACATCGGAAGGCGTCGAGACGTTTGCAACGAGCCAACTACCTCACGAGGCGACTGGCAGTGGAGAATAGCATCCCTTTGTGACCGATAGTTCGGTCTCAATCGAATGGTAGATGCGACAGATGGGTGTCGATCCAACCACTTCCGGGGGGCCGAACCAAGTCTGCTCGGGTCAATCACTACCGGGTTGAGCGTGCATGCATTTCCGGCCATGCCGCTATGCCCCGAAAGCGCAAGCATGCTCGCTGCCGTGATATGCCGTTGCGGGTTGACGGTGACGCAAGAGAGACAAATCCAAGTTTCGCGCGAGGAGAGCGTTCTACCGTTGCAAGCTGCTGAAGCGCGTACTCATTGGTGTGGCTTGCTCGATGTCCGCTATGCCCCGATAGCGAGCAAGTTCTGCATCGCAGCGAAATGTCGCGATGGGCCATAAGCGGTCACTGGACCCATCATACAGCGTGTCGGCGCTCTCCGGCGAGCCAGGTTTCGCTGATCTTGATCTTCGCAATTTCTGTCGGATCGACAGCGGTGGGGTCGCGTTCGAGCAGTGCAAGATCGGCGTATTTCCCCGGCTCCAGGCTACCAACGATGTTATCCATGCGGCATTGCCAGGCCGCATCGATGGTCACGGCCCTGAGCGCCGCCTCGACGGGAATACGCTCGTCGGCAAAGAACACCTCACCACCTTCATTCATGGTACGGGTGGCGGCATCCGCGACGTAACGCAGCGGCTCAAGCGGGGTGACGTTCCAGTCCGAGTGAAGCGATATGCGCAAACCACCTTTCAACGCGGATGCGCAGGGGTCGTAAAAGCGCGCCCTTTCGGCACCGAGAATGCGGTCGCGAAAAGCCTTTCCCCACCAGCGCACGTGCCCAATCAGGAACGAGGGCGAGATGCCAAGCTCGCTCATTTTGGCAATCTGCTCGGGATGCAGGATGCTACAATGCTCGATGCGGTGCCGATGGTCGGAGCGCGGAGTTTCGCGCAGCACTGTCTCAAAGGCCGTCAGTGTTATGTCAATGGCAGCGTCGCCATTGGCGTGAACACCCACCTGCCATCCGGCCCGGTGGGCCCGGCGGATAGCTTCGGTTAGCTGATCCGGCGTGTAGTTTAATGACCCGCGTGTGGCTCGCCCCATATAGTTAGCACGCTGGTAGCCCGTATAAGCCTGATTGGATCCATCGGACCACGCTTTAACGCCGTCAACACGGAACCAATCGTCGCCCTGGCCTGGCTTGATGTCCATCTTCTCCCAGCCGTCCATCGCCGTCGAGATCAGCATCCCGCGATAGCGAACAGGCGGCTTTTCCTGCATGACGGATTTCAGCAGAGCCAAGTCGGATGTTCCCGCGAACAAGCCAATTCCGCAGTCGTGCAACGCCGTGCAGCCAACTGCCGCTGCGCGATCGAATAACCGGCGAGTGCGCGTGCGCATTTCTGCTGCCGATGGCAGCGGCATCTTGGCCATGAATGGCGAGAATGCCGCTGATTCTTCGATTCGGCCGGTCGGTTCTCCGTTCGGTCCCCGCACAAAGCGTGCGGTGGGAGGATCGGGCGTGTCGCGCGTGACGCCGGCGAGTTGCAGGGCCTTGGTATTTACGTATGCGACGTGCCCATTGCTCTCCAGCATAAAGAAGGGGTTATCGGGCGCCAGTGTATCGAGTTCCGCGAGCGTGGGAGCATGAGCGCCTCGGGTAATCGAGGGATCGAACTGTTGCGCACGAATCCAATCGCCCGCTTTCGCGGCTTGGACTGCGTCGTGCAGTTTCATCTGCACCGCGTCGTCGTTCGGCGTGGTGATTGGGCCCACGTCGATCCAGTCGTCGAACAGGACAAAGACGAAGTGCATGTGCGGGTCGATCAAACCAGGAAGCAATGTCCGTCCATCCAGATTGACGATGCGCGTGTCGGATCCACGCCGCGTCTCCACATCCTGCATGAGGCCAATCGCTAAAATGCGCTCGCCACGAATGGCAAGGGCGTCGGCGCGCGGCATTCCTCCGCTCATGGTAAGAATAGGGCCGCCGCGAAAAATGACATCGGCAGGTCCGTCCAGGGTTTGCGCGCGCGCTCGATTCAGGTCCGCACTCGAGGCGACAAATGCGGATGCGGAGCCCGCATATTTCAAGAAATCACGGCGAGAGGCCGTTGCTTCAAGAAATGCTGCAATTCCAGAATTGCACACGATGCACATGCTGCTGCTCCCTGCGCAGTGGCAAGACGCCGTACGCTGTGGGCGCCACCAACTCAGTCGCCATCTTGACACCCGTTGCTGGTGCCGCTCAACCGCGATTTCTTTCGGCGCACGGGAGACTGGTCAACAAGATTGACTAAGAAAGAGGGCATTGTCTGCTGCGGGTCATTTTCGACCAAGTCATCGAACACAGCCTACGAGCGATGTCCGCTTCGCCCCGAAAGCGACCAAACTCGCGCGGCGCTGCAATATGTCGCGAAGGGCCATAACCCTAACTTGACCTCAAAAATCGAGACGCTTAGCCTCTTCCATGGCAAAGCTGAGGAGACTGATTATGGCGCCCTCCCTGAACCGTCGTAGCTTCCTGCAACATTCATGCTTGTTGGGCGGTTCGTTGCTCACATGCAGCATTCCGCTCGATCGGTCCGCCAACGCAGCGCCTGTTCGGATCGAGGCGCCGGTGGTCGACGAGGTTACAATCCAAGAGGTCACCGACAACTCGCACGACCTCTTCCTTCGACCGGTCGAGGCACCCGGCCTGAAGGTCAAGCGCGTAGGGTTCCCCGCGGCACCACAGGGTAAGACGCTAGAGAGCGAGTGGGGGCTGGCGTTGTATCTCGAATCGCGCAAGGGTTCGGAATCGCGCCGTTATCTCCTCGACTTCGGCTTCACGCCAGATGTGTACGCAAACAATCTCGAGCTGTTGAACGTTGATGTCGGCAAGGTGGACGCACTCATCATCAGCCACGGCCACTATGATCATGTCGGCGGGCTCATGGGTTTTCTAGAGACTCACCGATCGCGTATGCGGAAGGATTTGCGGCTTTACACCGGTGGGGAGGATAATTTCTGTAATCGGTTTCTACGTAATCCCGACGGCAGCTTCACCAATTTCGGTACCCCTTTCGATCGTCGCAAGCTGCAAGCACTGGATGTGCAACCCGTGTTGTCGGAAGCGCCGATCGTGGTGGAAGGCCACGCGTTCACCACCGGGGCCGTGCCGCGCACGAGCATTGAGCACGTGCTGCCCAACACGTGGGTGGAATACGGCGTCCACGACGGCATCGGCTGCGACACCAAGGCCTATATGGACCACCATTTCACGCCCGAGGAACTCGCCGGAAAGCCGGTGCCCGACCAACATTGGCACGAGCACGCCACTTGCTTCCGGGTGGGGGATCGCGGGCTGGTGGTGATCACGTCTTGCGGCCATGGCGGCATCATCAACACGCTCAGGCGCGCGCAGGAAATCACCGGCATTGATAAGTTCTATGCGCTGGTCGGCGGCTTCCATCTGGCGCCAGCGCCAAGCGACTATTTGGCAAAAGTGATGACCGAACTCAAGAAATTCGATCTGGCACATGTGATGCCGATGCATTGCAGCGGACAGAATTTCATCGATCTGGCCAAACAGGAAATTCCCGAGAAGCTCGTGCTGTGCGGCACAGGCAGTAGTTTCACTTTCACAGCTTAACGGTCCCAAGCTCATTTGAATGGCTGCTTCGGGTCAAACGCGACCGGTCCCGGTGGTCTCGCCTGCCGCTTGACGTCCGGTCTGCTCCGAAAGCGATCGAATTGCTGCGTGACAACGAATTGTCGCGATGGGCCAAAATGCGACATCCGCCTGCGGGTATGCAGAAGCATCCATTTCATAGTAGGTCACCAACCACTCGAAGGTCGATCCGGTCGATCATATCCGAACGGAGCAGCTCGGCAGCGCTCATGGCGGCCATTGTCTGTCGCAATGTGCCGACGTTCGATCCGAGCGACACGATGCCACCCAGCACCGCGACAATCGATCCAATGGCGGCGACCTGATTTGACGGGAAGAGACCGAGCATCATGACGAGCAGCACTGCGAAACCGATAGCCATTGCCGCCTTCGAAACCAGAATTATCTTTCGGCATCGCTCGGCGACCTCGGCAAGCTCCTCGAGCCGAGCTTCGATCAGTGAAATCTCATTGATCGGGTCGTCCTCAGCCATCAAATTCGAATTCCGAAAGATCCAAAAGTGCTCATGTCCGGCCATAGGGCGGGTGATTTCCATACCAATTCCATCGTCGAAGGGCGAGAGGCTGCTTGGCGATCGCTACCCGGTCCGGTGAGCGTCTGTCTATGTCCGCTAAAGATAGGTGTTCAGAGCTTGCGCTATAGGTCCTTGCGGACGTGCCGCAGTGGAAGCGAAATCGTCGCAGCGGCCTATCGGAAGTGGCACGGTGCCATTTCAGAAAACTTAGCGCGCACAGCGTATCATCGTTGCGCGGGGTGAAGCTGTGAGACCTTGTTGCTAGGCGTGCCCTGATCGACCTGCGGCGACACGCTCCTGCTCCTCGATTGGACTGACGGACTTCGAGATAATCGAATCATGTCTGCGTGGAAATTCTCTCGATACCATCGTCGCCGATTTTACCGTGGACACGCTGCAAGGGTGCGACCCACGGATCGGCGGGGGACTGCCGCACCTGCACGTCCAGAAATCCTCTGCCGCCACCGCTCAACCCACCATGCCGATTTGCCGCGAGACGGGTTGCGCGAGACGCAGCCATTCCGCCAGTTTCGACCATCGCCGCCGGCCCGAGATGCTGCGCACCGCGATGGCGACGGCCTTCTTTTGTCCGACCAACACGACCAGCCGCTTGCCGCGGGTAACGCCAGTGTAGAGAAGGTTGCGTTGCAGCATGGTGTAGTGCTGCGTCATGACCGGGATGACCACGGCGGGGTATTCCGAGCCCTGGGATTTATGAATCGTGGCGGCATAGGCGGGCACCAAGGTATCGAGTTCGCCGAAGCCATAGGTGACTGAACGGCCGTCGAAGCTCGCGGTGAGTTCACCGGCGTCCGGGTCGACATCGTCGATGTAGCCGATATCGCCGTTATAGACCTCCTTGTCATAGTCGTTCTCGATCTGCATGACTTTGTTGCCGGGGGCGAAGGTCCAACCAAACCGCTCCACCTTGCGGCCGACGGCGGGGTTCAGCGCCGCCTGGAGTTCGATATTCAACGAGCGGGCGCCAACGCCACCGCGGTTCATCGGGCAAAGCACCTGAATGTCGCGAATGGGATCGAGGCCGAACCGTTTGGGGATCCGCGTCTTCACCAATTCGATAATGCGCGACACGGCGGTTTCGGGGTCGTCCGCCTGCACGAAATAGAAGTCGCTCTCGATTCCACGCGAACTGAGATCGGGAATCGTGCCCTGATTTATTCGATGGGCGCTGGTAATGATGCGGCTCTGCGCCGCCTGCCGGAACACTTCAGTGAGGCGCACCACAGGCACCGCACCGGATGAAATGACGTCTGCCAGCACTTGGCCGGGACCGACCGAAGGAAGCTGGTCGATGTCGCCAACGATCAAAAGTGCAGCATTGTTCGGCACCGCCTTCATGAGCGCCTGCATCAGCATGACATCGACCATTGAGGTCTCGTCGACAACCAGGAGGTCACAGTCGAGCGGGTTGTCTTCGCCGCGCTTGAAACCCCCACCCTTGGGATCGACCTCCAGCAGCCGGTGGATTGTCTTGGCCTCAAAGCCCGACGCCTCGGTCATTCGTTTTGCGGCGCGGCCGGTCGGAGCGCATAGTAGAAGCTTTACTCCCTTCGCCGCAAGGATACGCAGAATGGCTTTGACGATGGTGGTCTTGCCTACGCCGGGACCGCCGGTCATCACCAGCAACTTGGATGTCAGAGCGAGCCGGATCGCGGCGACCTGGCTTTCGGCAAGAGCGAGCCCGATACGCTCCTCGACCCACGGCAGCGCCTTGTCCGGATCGATCCAGGACCAAGGCAACGGGCCATTTGCCAGTCGCACCAGCCGCTCGGCAGTGCCGCGCTCCGCGCGATACAGACCGGCCAGAAATACGCAGGGCGTTTCGCCGACCCGGTCGGCGACCACCGTGCCCTCCTGTAGCTCGAGATCGAGCGCAGTGCGGACGAGCTCCTGTGGCACCTCGAGCAGCTCCTCGGCAAGCGTTATCAACTCTTCCGTCGGCAAGCCGCAATGTCCCTCATCCATGGCTTCAGTTAGCGCGTAGGAAATCCCAGCGCGAACCCGCACCATGGCCGTCTTCTCGATTCCGAGCTTCATGGCGATCGCGTCGGCGGTCTTGAAGCCGATGCCGCGGATATCACGCGCCAGGCGATACGGATTTTCCGTCATGACCTGGACGGCATCCGAACCGTAGGTCTTGTAAATACGGACTGCCCTTGCAGTACCAACCCCATGGCTGTGCAGGAAGACCATGATCTCGCGCACGATCTTCTGCTCAGCCCAGGCATCGGTGATGCGTTTGGCACGGACCCGGCCAATGCCCGTCACCTCGCGCAGGCGATCAGGCTCTGCCTCGATCGTGTCAAATACCCTCTCGCCGAAAGCCCGAACAAGCTTTTTTGCGTAGACCGGGCCGATGCCCCGGATCATGCCGGAGCCCAGGTATTTCTCGATACCGTCGATAGACGTAGGTGCAGAGGTGCGCAGGAAGCGCGCCTTGAACTGCTGGCCATGGGTATGGTCGTTGATCCATTCGCCGGATGCAGTGACCCACTCACCTCCAGAAATGGTCGCGGCATACCCAACGACCGTTATTAGCTCGCGGTGCCCTCGTGCCTTGATCCGGAGAACGCAGAAGCCGTTGTCGTCATTATGGAAGGTAACGCGCTCGACGAGACCGGCGAGAACTTCCTGGGTTGATGGTTCCTGCTGCGGCTTCATATCGACCGTTGTATCATCGGCTTCGGCGTTGGGAACGCCAATCCCATGGCATATCGAAGTCGCCGGACCAAATGTTTGCGCGGCTCTGTCGGGCGGCGTCCTCATCAACAGATCCGCGAGCGTCGAAACCCAATTCGCTCAAGCTTTTCGCGCATAGCCTGCGGCCGTTCCTCTGGTGCGGCGTTGTTGGTCGCTGATCGCGCGCTCGAATTGGTGCGCGGTGACCACGCTGCCTTTGGAGGTCCTCCAGCGCGGTGCAACGGCAGGTCGTCGCAAAACAAGTCGTCGCAAAACAGGTCATTGCAAAGTAGGAGATCCACCATGTCGCGCCATTGGCACAGGGTGTGCCTATTCAAAAGCTCGCGGCGGGCCCTTCACCCGGTCATGAGCGAGGGCATGTCTCCTTACGAAATCTATTACATTCTCGTCGCCGACGGAGAAATTCAGCGCCTGAACAAACTGAGCGGCAATGGCCGGATTTGCGGCGCTGCCGAAGAACTCAACCCTGCCGCTTGGCCACCTCCGCGCCATAGCGCGCTCGGGCATCTTCGACGGCTTGCGCCTGTGCCGCCGCGAGGCTTTCGCGGACCTCCTTGGCGCGGCGCGCTGCATCAAGCGTCGCCTGCGCGTGGCCCTGGAACTGCGGCATCACCTCGCGTGCGATCAGTTCGTAGCTGCGCACTGTTGCTGAAGGATTGGCCCAATTGTGCGCCAACAGGAGATAGGCTCCAAAGCCGCCCTTAGATTGTTGCCACAACCGCTCAATCTGGGCGGCGCACGCGTCCGGCGTGCCAATAGCACCGAGGCCTGAGCCGTTGATGAACTCGATCATTTCGGCGACCGAGTTGCCGACGACCGCCATTTGGGGGAATGCGGCGACCTGCTGGAAGTAGCGGAACCAATGCTCGATGCCGTATTCCACGTCGCGGTATGCCTGTTCTTTGGTTTCCGCGATGTGGCACAAGCCAACAAGTCGCCACTTGCTCCGGTCAGCGGTCTTACCATGCGCCTTCGCCTCAGCAGTCAGCACATCCCAGTGCAGCGCCAGCGCATCAAAGCCGGCAGCGGTGGTGGCGCCCACCGACAGCATGCCCAAGCCATATCGGCCGGCAAGCTTGGCGCCGGTAGGGGACGCTACCGCAGCGACAGCAACGTCGAAGAGTGGATTGGAGTGAGGCCGCAGGTGCAGCCGCGCCTCGCGCAAGTCCCAGCGATCGTTTTTGAATGTGACCGGTTCGTCGCTGGTCAAAAGCTTGGTGATTATGGCAACCCCATCTTCCAGCAACCCGCGCGTCTGACTCTGCTGCAGCCCGATCATGGCTCCATCTGTGGGTAGCGAGCCCGGGCCGAGACCGAGCATCGCCCGCCCGCGCGTCAAATGGTCAAGGAGGACGATGCGCTCAGCAACCCACAGTGGGTTGTGATACGAAACGCTGATTACCCCGGTGCCGAGTTTGATGTGACGCGTGCGCTCGGCCGCAGTCGCTATCATGATTTCCGGAGAGGCGGAGAGCTCGGTGCCAGCGGAGTGATGCTCGCCGAGCCACGCCTCATCATACCCGCAGCGATCCAGCCATTGGATGAGGTCGAGATCGCTCTGCAATGCGAGCGTTGGGTTGATGCCGGGCTTATGGAAGGGCGCGAGAAAAATGCCGAAGCGCAGGCGCTGGCTCATTGGGGACGTTCCTCCGCTTTTATGATGGAGCCTTCGCGCCTCCTGATCCGGATCAAGCTGGCGCTTCATCCGCGGTTCCCCGACCGGGGATTGGATCGACACGATAACCGCTCCCTGCAGCGAACTGCAAGGCGTTGTTATTTGTCGGTTGTGCGAAGAAGTCCACCTGAACCTGGCGTATCGCTGGTTTTGCCGCCTCGGGCTTGATGGCGATGTTCCCGACCCCAAAGACCTTCTCTTGCCGGCAATTCTGGCCACTTCGATCGTGAGTCGACTTATTCAACAGAATCGGCCCTAAACAGTCATGGCGGGGCATTCACCGCATGTCTGTTGTGGGGGCAACAGCGGAAAATATCTGCTCGCAGCGAGTATTTCGCATTTTGACCGATGCT
>Ga0335080_10006616_pt1 | contig 11985 bp, 8 predicted proteins | sample Lox_Sample_34_FD_206720 | JGI IMG/M metagenome (GOLD analysis project Ga0335080, IMG submission 206720) | Soil microbial communities from Loxahatchee National Wildlife Refuge, Florida, United States - Lox_Sample_3.4 | ecosystem: Environmental > Terrestrial > Soil > Wetlands | place: USA: Florida...
TCCACGGGCGGGCCGGCGATCTCGCGGCGCGGGAGCGCGGCGAGGAGGGCCTGACCGCGGGGGACGTCGTGGAGGCCCTGCCCGCGGCGATCGAGTCGGTCCGCCGCCCCCGGGGAGGTGGCGCATCCGCGACCTGACGAGCCGCGGCGAGGAGGAGACGATCGCGCTGGCGGCCGAGATGGCCGCCGCCTTCCGGGGAGGGGAAGTGGTCCTGCTCTCGGGCGAGCTGGGGTCGGGCAAGACCGCGTTCGTCCGCGGCCTCGCACGAGGCCTGGGCGCCGACCCGGACGAGGTCGCGAGCCCCACGTTCGTCCTCCTGACCGCATACCCGGGCCGCCTGACCCTCCACCATGCCGACCTCTACCGGCTGCGGGGCGACGGAGACGAAGGGGACCTGGGCCTCGAGGATCTGCCCGGGCCCGGCGGCGTCCTCGCGGTGGAGTGGGCGGAGCGCCTCCGCGACCGGCCGTGGCGAGGGGCGCTGCGGGTGCGGCTCCACCACGCCGGGGACGACGTCCGGCGCATCGTGATCGAGGAGGCGGCATGAGGCGGGCGACGGAGGCCCTCCTGGCCGCCGTCGTGTCCCTCGCCGCCTGCCGCCAACCCCCGTCGAGCCAGGGAAAGGCCGGCGCGGGCACGCGTCCGTTGTCGGCCGGCAACCGGTGGAACGTCCTCCTCGTCACGATCGACACCCTGAGAGCGGACCACCTGGGGACCTACGGGTACCGCCGGGCGACGAGCCCGAGGATCGACGCTCTGGCCCGGCGGGGTGTCGTCTTCACCGAAGCCTACACGTACTGGCCCAAGACCCGGGGCAGCTTCGTCGCCCTCCTGACCGGGCGCCTGGCTTCGCAGACTGGCTACGGGAAGACGCACCCGCTGCTCCTCGACTTCAACCCGACGCTGGCGAGCGTCCTGAAGGACGCGGGGTACGAGACGGTGGCGGCGGTCGATAATCCGAACGTCGCCGCGTCGCTCGGCTACGCGCGGGGATTCCTCCGCTACCGCGAGACCTGGGAGGAGAAGGCGCTCCCCACGGAGATGGACCGAGCGCGGGCGGTCACCGCGGACGGCGTGCGCACCCTCGGCCAGGCGAGGCCCGAGCGGCCCTTCTTCCTCTGGCTGCACTACGTGAACCCGCACGCGCCCTACGAGCCGCCCCCCCCGTGGGACACCGCCTTCCTCGACGCCGAGGCGGCGCGCGGGCCCGGGCTGAAGCCGGTCGAGGGCTTCCACGGCGGCGTCCCCAAGGCGTGGGCGAAGCCCGGGAAGAGCCTCGGCTTCTACGTCGCGCAGTACGACGGCGAGATCGCGGCCGCGGACGCCGAGGTGGGCCGGGTGATGGACGCCCTCGCCGCCTCCGCGGTTGCCGAGCGGACCCTCGTCCTTCTCGCCTCGGACCACGGCGAGAGCCTCGGCGAGCACGGCTACTACTTCGACCACGGCGAGAACCTCTTCGACCCGTCGCTGCGGATCCCGCTCGTGGTCGCCGGGCCCGGGATCCCGGCCGGCCGGCGCACGGACGTTCTCGCCACGACGCTGGACATCGTGCCGACGGTGCTCGACGCGCTCAAGGTCTCCTACCCGCCGGACCTCGCCGGGGAGAGCCTACTGCCCGCGATCCGCGGCGAGCGCCGGCCCGACCGGCCGCGCCTCCAGGGCCAGAACGACCGGAACCTCCTCGCCGCCTGGGACCGGCGCTTCAAGGTGGTGGCCACGCCCTCGGAGGCGGGGTCGCGCTACGCTCTCTACGACCGGGAGAGGGACCCCGGCGAGACGGTGGACGCCGCACGGGCGAGCCCCGAGCGGATGCGCGAGGAGCGGCGCGAGCTGGAGCTCTTCCGGGAGAGGATCGACGGTCTCATGGTGAAGACGCGCCGGCTGCTGGAGGGCCAGAGAGGCGAGGAGCGCCTGAGCCCGGAGGCGTGCGAGAAGCTGAAGGCGATGGGCTACGTGCAGCAGGGCTGCTCGTAGCCCGGACACTGGAGGCCGGAAGGTGGAGAAGGCCGCTCTCGACCTGACGCGAGCGCTCGTCGCCGAGGAGATCGCCCGCGTGCGGGAGGAAGGCTGGTCCGGAGTGCTGGCCCTCCGCCAGGGCCAGGTCGCGAAGGGGCTCTTCGTCGTGGACGGGGACATCGTGTTCGCGGCGTCGACCGTGGAGGAGGACCGGCTGGGGGCCGGCCTGTATCGGGCGGGCAAGATCACCGAAAGCCAGTTCCGGGCCACGATGCGCGAGTCCGAGGCTTCCGGCCGTCCGTTCGGCCACGCGGTGGTCGACCTGGGGTACATCGGCCCGGAGGAGCTCGCGGCCGCCGTCGAGACGCAGGCGGAGCGCATCGTCCTCTCGGTGCTGCGCTGGACCACCGGCTGGCTGAGCCGGGAGCCGATGGACCGCCCCTTGCCGGCCGACTTGACCGTCCACCTCGACGCGCACCGGCTGCTCCTGCTGGGCACCCGCCAGTTCCCCGACGCGGGACGCCTCGAGCGGGCCCTGGGCGGGCCGGAGCGCCGGCTCCGCCGGGTGAGCGCGTGGCCGTTCGACTACGACCGGGTCGAGCCTTCGCCAGCCGAGCGCGCGGTGCTCGCCCTCTGCGCGCGCTCGGCGGCCCTGGGCGACCTGCTCGCGCTGCCCCACGACCGGGCCGAGCTCGCGCGCGGGACCTACGCCCTGCTCGTGGGGGGCCTCGTCGAGGACGCGCCCGCGCCGGCGCGTCGCTCGCCGGAGGAGTCGCAGGTCACCCCGTCTCCCCCTGTGCCGACGACACCCGCCGAGGTCGAGAGCACGGCCCGCGGCCTCCTGGAGAGAGGCTTCCGGCAGCGCGCGCTCGAGCTCCTCGAAGGGGCGGTGGCGCGCGACCCGGGTGCGCACGGCCCCCGCCGCCTGCTGGCCATGACGCTGGCCCGGGAGGCCGGCTTCCGGGCCGAGGTCGAGAAGCTCTTCCTGGCCTCGCTCGAGCAGGGACCGGAGGACGTGGAGCTGCGCTACGCGCTCGCCTCCTACTACCGCCGGGCGGGCATGGCCGCCCGGGCCGTGCTCCAGCTCAAGCTCGTGCTGTCCGCGGACTCCGGCCACGCCGGCGCCTGGCGCGACCTCGGCGAGCTCGAAGCGGGGGAGAGCCGGCGCGGACGCTGATCGGCGCCCTGGGGGGGGGACGGGCTACTTCAGCCCCTGGCAGCGGGCGCAGACGTCCAAGAGCCGCCCTTCCCCCATGTCCTCGAGACGGCGCCGCCGCGTCTCGCCCCGCCAGACCTCCTCGACCGAGCTCGCGAACACGTTCGCGGTCTTGGTGAGCCCTTCGTAGTCCGTGCAGCAGCTCACGACGTCGCCGTTCCACTGCACCACGAACTGGTCGTGGGGGGCCGGGCAGTAGGTGTCGACGACCTCCGCGGCCTTGTGCCCGCCGATGACGTTGCCCCACGTGTGGCACCGCTTCCAGACGAGGTGGACGCCGTCGAGCAGGGCGTAGCGGCTGCCGTTCTCGTCCCGGTCGAGGAAGCGCTCGCTCCGGATGCGGGCGAGGTCGTGCTCCCGGGGCGGGAGCGAGTAGCGCCTCTCCAGCTCCCGGCTGAAGGCGATCCAGTCCGCCACGAACGCCGCCGCCTGCTCGTCCTCGCTGACGATGCGGGTGCCGTCGGCGTGCTTCGTGTTCATGATGTCGATCTCGAGGTTGGTCCGCGCCCGGAGGGCCACCTTGCGCTCGACGGCCAGCCGCACCTTGTCGCGGTACTCGTCGAACAGGAGCTTCGGCGCCTTGCGGGTCCGGAAGGTCTCGGGGTCCGGGGTCTGGTAGGAGAGGATGAGGTTCGTGAGCCCGGCCCGGTAGAGCCCGTCGACCCGCTCGGCGGTGATGAGGCCGCAGTTGGTGTTGAGCTCGATCGGCACCCCGCGGCCCTCGGCGCGGGCCACGATCTCGGCGAGGTCCGGGTGGAGCATCGGCTCGCCCATCTGGTGCAGCTTGACCGGGAAGAGCGGGCCCAGGAAGGGCCGCTTCAGGGCGATCTCGTCGAGGATGCGGAAGACCCGCTCCTTCTTCATGAAGCCGCGCCTTCGGCCCATGATCTCGTCCGGGCACCACGTGCACTTGAAGTTGCACGCGTTCGTGATCTCCACGAACAGATAGTCGATGGGGTAGAAGCGGCCCGGCATCTTCCTGAGGTCGGGCAGGGGCGCGACCGCGGGGAACGCCTCGACGTCCGGGGGCGGGTCGAGGCTCACCGCGATCCTCGACAGGAGCAGCTCGCGCCGGAACTCGAAGCGGAACGAGGCGCCGAGGTTCTGGGTCCGGCCGGGGTCGAACTGGCGCAGGGGAAAGACCGCGCGGCGGAACCGCCGGAGGCCGGTCGCCTCCGGCGACCAGCGCTGCTCGGCCGCCTCGTAGAGGCCGTTCCAGGGCTCCCCGCGGCCGGTCGAGGCGTACTGCAGCCGGAACTCGCCGTAGCGGGGGCCGAAGTACTCCACCTCCACCCAGAGCCCCGCGCGCGCCCGCCGGCGGAACGCCTCCGGCAGGACGCAGTAGAGGTAGTAGGACGAGGCCTTCGGGCGCAGGCAGGGGCGGCCCTGCACGACGGTCGTCTCCCATTCCCCGTCGCCTCCCGACGGCACGGCGAAGGCGCCGGCCGGGCCCTCCGGCCCCACCTCGACGAGCAGCCTCTCGGCGCCGTGCAGCAGCCGGCCGAGGCCGTCGCCGAGGCGGGCGAGGGTGGCGTTCACTTCGAGGCGGTCCCCGCGTCGCCGAAGGTCAGCGTGGAGGCGATGTAGTCCGCCCAGCGCGAGGCCCGGGGGAAGACGTCCTCGCGGGCCTCGAAGCTCAGCGAGCACCCGCGGCCCTTCCGCGCGAAGTAGAACCGCTTGACGAAGGAGACGGCGAGCGGCGTCTCCGTGCGCATCACGTCGACATAGCCGTTCTTGAACGACGAGTGGTTGGTGACCTGGAAGTTCTGGCCGAGGCGCCCGCGGGCCGCGTCGTAGTAGGCGTCCAGGCCGCCTCCCTCGGGGACCGCCTCGAACGTGACCGAGAGCGACGCGTGCACGGTCTGGCGGCCCTTGTCCACGGCGAGGGCCGGGCTCACGAACTGCGCGAGGAGCGTGCCTCCCCCCGAGAAGCGCCTCGTCTCCCGCCAGGACGCGGGGAGGCCGAGCGACGCCTGCTGGTCCTTCCACGTCGTCACCGGGTATCGGTCGGGGCGCTCGACGGTGAGGCTCGACCACATCTCGTCGAGGACGGGCGACTGCCTCTCCACCGCCGCCGAATCGCCCTGGGCGTAGAGGCCGACCACGCGGCCCCCGAGGGCGAGGAGCAGGAGGCGGTAGCGGCTCTTCCCGTCGGCCGAGGCGAAGACCCAGGACTGGCCGGGTATCCCCTGGCGCTCCTCGGGCCGGGTCGAGGCCACGGTGTGACCGGCGAGGTAGCTCTTCGCGTACTCCTCGACGGGCACCGCCATCGCCCCCGCCATCAGCGTCACCGAGACCGGCGCCCGGCCCTGCGCATCCTCCGGGGGAGCGAGGAAGTAGCGGTACCAGACGCCGTCCTGCTCGGCCTGGTCGGTGCGCCAGCTCGCCGGGTGCCGCAGCGACACCGCGTGGTCGCCGTTGAAGTAGGTGACGAACGTCTCCCGGGCCGTCCCCCCGCAGGAGACGAGGGCGAGGGCCGCGGGAAGGACGAGGCTCCTACTCCAGCCGGTAGTTCGGCGCTTCCTTCGTGATGATGACGTCGTGCACATGGCTCTCCTTGAGCCCGGCGGGCGAGATCTTGACGAATCGGGCACGGGTCTGGAGCTCGCGGATGCTCGCGGTCCCGCAGTAGCCCATCCCGGCCCGCAGGCCGCCGACGAGCTGCTGGACCATGGCCGAGATGGAGCCCTTGTAGGGCACCATGCCCTCGATGCCCTCCGGCACCAGCTTGTCGGTGGCCAGCTCGAACTCCTGGAAATACCGGTCCCGGGAGCCGGCCTTCATGGCCCCGATCGAGCCCATGCCGCGATAGCTCTTGAAGGACCGGCCCTGGCGCAGGATCAGCTCGCCCGGGCTCTCGTCCGTGCCCGCGAAGAGCGAGCCGATCATGACCGAGGAGGCGCCGGCGGCGATCGCCTTGCTGACGTCGCCCGAGAACTTCACCCCGCCGTCGGCGATGATCGGGGTGTCGGATCGGGCGGCGGCCCGCGCCGCCTCGGCGATGGCGGTGATCTGCGGCATGCCGGCGCCGGACACGACTCGGGTCGTGCAGATCGACCCCGGCCCCATGCCGACCTTCACCGCGCTCACCCCGGCCGCGATGAGGTCCAGCGTCCCCTCGTAGGTCCCCACGTTCCCCGCCACGAGCTCGAGGTCGGGGTGGGCCGTCCTCACCCGCTCCACGGTGTCGCGGACCCCCCGGCTGTGGCCGTGGGCGGTGTCGACGGCCACGACGTCCACCTTCGCCTCGACGAGCGCCGCTACCCGCTCCAGGGTGTCCCCGGCCACGCCCACCGCCGCCCCGACCCGGAGCCGGCCGAGCGAGTCCTTGCACGCGCTCGGGTACTTGATCTGCTTCTGGATGTCCTTGACCGTGATGAGGCCCTTGAGGTTGTAGTCGCGGTCGACGACCAGGAGCTTCTCCACCTTGTGCTTGTGGAGGATCTCCTTCGCCTCGTCGAGGGTCGTCCCCACCGGGACGGTGATGAGGTCGTCCTTGGTCATCAGCTCCGACACGCGGAGGGTCGTGCGGGTCTCGAAGCGCAGGTCGCGGTTCGTGAGGATGCCCACGAGTTTCGGCCCCACGGTCACCGGCACCCCGCTGATGCGGTACTTCGCCATGAGGGCCAGGGCCTCGGCCACCGGCGCGTCGGGGCCGACCGTCACCGGGTCCACGATCATCCCGGACTCGGACCGCTTGACCTTGTCCACCTCGGCCGCCTGGGCCTCGATGCTCATGTTCTTGTGGATGAAGCCGATCCCTCCTTCCTGGGCGAGGGCGATCGCGAGGTGGGCCTCGGTCACCGTGTCCATGGCCGCGGCGACGATCGGGATGCGGAGGGAGATGCCCTTCGTGAGACGGGTGGCCACGTCCACCTGGGACGGGAGCACGTCCGAGCGCTGGGGGACGAGGAGGACGTCGTCGAACGTCAGCGCTTCGGTGAGCCCTTCTTCGATCATCCGAGGCAGCCCCCTGTCCTCCGATCAGCTCCCATGGCACTTCTTGTACTTCTTCCCGCTCCCGCAGGGGCAGGGGTCGTTGCGCCCGACCTTCGGCCCCTGTCGGCGGACCGTCTGCACCTCGTCCGTCCCGCCGGACGCCTCGCGCGGAGCGGCGGCGCGGGCGAAGGCCGAGGGCGCCGCGCCGGGGTCGTTGAAGGAGAGGTTGCGCGGCACCGTCTTCACCCCGGCCAGGGCGAGCTCGGGCTCCCGCGCCCGGACCGGAGCGGCGGGCCGGGGGCGCGGCGCCTCCTCGGGCGCGGCCTCCTCGGGGGCGCCCTCCGGCACCACGACCGGCTGGTAGAGGAAGCTCCAGCGCAGGATCTCCTCGTCGATCCGGTCCATGAGGGCCTGGAACATCTCGTACGACTCCTTCTTGTACTCGACGAGCGGGTCGCGCTGCCCGTACCCGCGGAGACCGATGCCCTCCTTGAGGTGGTCGAGCGAGTAGAGGTGGTCCTTCCACTGCCCGTCCACGATCTGGAGCATGATCATGCGCTGGTGGAAGAGCATCCGCTCGGTGCCGATGAGCCGCTCCCGCTCCGCGTACTTCTCCTTGATGCGGCCGGCGAGGGTCCCCACCAGGTCGCCGCGGCCGAGGGCGCGCAGGTCGGAGAGCCCCGCCTCGACTCCGAACGTCTCCTTGAGGGCGCCCTGCAGGCTCTCGTGGCTCCAGTCGTTCGGGCTGTCCTTCTCCGAGCAGTAGCTGTCCGCGTACCACTCGACGATCTCGTCCACGAGGCCCAGAAGGTGCTCGCGGGTGTTCTTCCCTTCCAGGATCATGCGCCGCATGTCGTAGACCGCGTGGCGCTGCTTGTTCATCACGTCGTCGTACTCGAGGAGGTGCTTGCGGACCCCGAAGTTCTGCGCCTCGACCTGCCTCTGGGCGCGCTCGATCGACTTCGTGACCATGCCGTGCTCGATCGGCACCCCCTCCTCCATGCCCAGGCGGAGCATGAGGCCGCTGATGCGCTCGGAGCCGAAGATGCGCATGAGGTCGTCCTGGAGCGAGAGGTAGAAGCGTGAGGAGCCGGGGTCGCCCTGGCGGCCGGCGCGGCCGCGGAGCTGGTTGTCGATGCGGCGGGCCTCGTGCCGCTCCGTGCCCAGGATGTGGAGGCCGCCCAGGGCCACCACGCGCTCGCGCTCGTTCGAGTCGAGGATCGTCTCCACCCCGGCGAACTCCGGGGTCGCGACGAGGGACTCGATCTGGGCCTTCAGCGGATGGACGGCGAGGAAGTCGACGGGGTTCTCGATCTCGGGGTAGAACGCCTTGGCGACCCTCTCCTTCGTGACCCGGGGCAGAGCGCGCGCGGTGTCGAGGTAGGAGGCGAGGGGCGTCCCCTCGCCGGCGATCGCCCGCACCGCGACGACCGAGGGGTGGTCGTGGGCGAAGGAAGCCATGAGGCCGAGGTAGCGCCGGGCCAGGGTGTGGCGCTCCTCGGGAGGAGGCTTCCGCTGCTGGAGCTCGCGGCGGAACTCGCCCGCCATCTCGCCTTGCACCTGCTCGGCGGCCGCCTGCCGCTCCACGGGGGCGGCCGTGTCGGGGTCCTTCTGCTGCGCGACGAGGACGGCCTTCGCCCGGTGGTCGGGCACGCCCCCCAGGATGATGTCGGTGCCGCGGCCGGCCATGTTGGTGGCGATCGTGACCGCGCCGTAGCGCCCGGCCTGGGCCACGATCTCCGCCTCCTGCTCGTGGTACTTGGCGTTCAGCACCACGTGACGGATGCCGGCCTTCTTGAGGAGCCCCGACAGCTCCTCCGACTTCTCGATCGAGATCGTGCCCACGAGGACCGGCCGTCCGGACCCGTGCAGCTCCTCGATCTCCTTCTCCACCGCGGTGAACTTCTCCCGCTCCGTCCGGTAGACGACGTCCGGGTTCTCGACGCGGATGAGGGGCCGGTTGGTGGGGATGACCAGGACCTCGAGCTTGTAGATCTTGTCGAACTCCGCGGCCTCGGTCTCCGCGGTGCCGGTCATGCCGGAGAGCTTCCCGTACATCCGGAAGTAGTTCTGGAAGGTGATCGTGGCGAGGGTCTGGTTCTCGCGCTCGATCTTCACCTTCTCCTTGGCCTCGACGGCCTGGTGGAGCCCGTCCGACCAGCGCCGGCCGGGCATGAGGCGCCCCGTGAACTCGTCGACGATCGTGACCTGGCCGTCCTTCACCACGTAGTCGACGTCGCGGTGGAAGAGGGTGTGGGCGCGGAGGCCCTGGTTCACGTGGTGGAGGATGTCCATGTTGGAGGGGTCCCAGAGGTTCTTCACCCCCAGCAGCCTCTCCGCGTGGGCCATCCCCATCTCGGTGAGGGTGACCGTCTTCGCCTTCTCGTCGACGATGTAGTCGCCGGTCTTCTCGAGCTCGGCCCGCTCCTCGGCCTTCTTGTCTCCGGTGATGCGCGCCCCGGGCTTCAGCTTGGGGATGATCTGGTCGATCCGGTAGTACTTGTCGGTCGACTCCTCGGCGGGGCCGCTGATGATGAGCGGGGTCCGCGCCTCGTCGATGAGGATCGAGTCCACCTCGTCCACGATCGCGAAGTTGTGGCCCCGCTGGACGTACATCCCGAGATCGAACTTCATGTTGTCGCGCAGGTAGTCGAACCCGAACTCGTTGTTCGTGCCGTAGGTGATGTCGGCGGCGTAGGCCACCTGCCGCTCTCGGTCGTCCATGTGGTGCTGGATGACCCCGACCGAGAGGCCGAGGAACCGGTAGAGCCTCCCCATCCACTCCGAGTCGCGCTTGGCGAGGTAGTCGTTGACGGTGACGACGTGGACGCCCTTCCCACCGAGCGCGTTCAGGTACGCGGCCAGGGTGGCGACGAGGGTCTTGCCCTCGCCCGTCTTCATCTCGGCGATCATCCCGCGGTGGAGGGCCATCCCGCCGATGAGCTGGACGTCGAAGTGGCGCATGCTGAGGGCGCGCCGTCCGGCCTCGCGCACCGTGGCGAAGGCCTCCGGCAGGAGGTCGTCGAGGCTCGCGCCCTGCGCGATCCGGCCGCGGTACTCGGCCGTCTTCGCCGCGAGGGCCCGGTCGTCGAGCGCCCGCAGGCCGGGCTCGAGCGAGCCCACCTGCTCCACGACCGGCCGGATCCGCTTCAGCTCCCGCTCGTTCTTGGTGCCGACGATGCGGGTGAGGATGGAGTCGATCATGTGCGGCGATGGCCCCCCGGCGGGTGCACCTGGAGCGCCCTCTCCGCGGCGCCCTGAGGCGCCGGCGACGGCGGGCCCTCTCCCGTGATCCAGAGAGAATACCAACCCCCACCGGGGATTGCCACCGGAGAGGGGGGAGAGGCGGTCACACGACGGGCCCTCGGGATGGACCGGGCGCCCTCGGGGATGGACTCGGGACGGACCCTAGCCGAAGCTGCGGTACTCGTCGATGATGTACTCGATCGGGTTCCGCACCTGGTCGTTCACCCACACCTCGTAGTGCAGGTGGGGCGCGGTCGACCTCCCGGTGTTCCCGCTGAAGCCGATGACGTCGCCGCGGCGGACGCGCTGCCCCGGCCGCACGTTGAAGCCGTCCAGGTGGCCGTACCGTGTCACGATTCCGTAGCCGTGGTCGATGACCATGGCATTGCCGTAGCCCTGCTTCGTCCCGCAGAAGACCACGACGCCGTCCGCCGGGGCGTGAACCTTGGTCCCCCGCGGGACCGAGATGTCGATGCCCGGGTGGAAGTCGCGGAGGCCCGTGAAGGGATCGATCCGGTTCCCGAAACGCTCCGAGAGGTAGCCCCGGAGAGGCCAGATCGAAGGCGTGGACGCCAGGATCTCCCGCCGGTCCTTGAAGTAGGTCTCGAGGCTCGAAGACTTCTCGGAGAGCGTTCCCACCGTCTGGTCGATGCTCTGGAGCGTCGAGGCGATGTCGACCGAAGGAGGCGTCGTCTCGCTCCGGGAGAGGCCGCCCACGCCGCCGAGCGACGCGTCGGGGAGACTCTGGTCGACCCCCGCCATGATGCCGAGCTTGGTGACGATGTTCTGGAGCTGCAGCACCTTGGCCTGGAGGTGACCCGCGTTCTCCTCGTAGGCCCTGGCCTTCGTGGCGAGAGCGAGGTTCTCGGACCGCAACCGGCGGAGCTCGGCCACTTCGACGGCGATCCAGGTGTAGTGGGTCAGGATGCCCACGAGGACGAGGACCATCACGCCGAGGGCGGCGAGGACCCACCGGGTGAGTCGAACCGAGACCTGGAACTTCCGGAAACGGGCTTTGGCGTGGGGCACGACGATGAGCGTGTAGAACTCGTTGGCCATCCGCACCGTCTCTCCGAAGCGTCGGGACCCCTGACGGCCAGGGACCCATCCGCGACGTGGGGGCCGCTTCGCCAGCCGCCACCGTTTACCGCTACAAAACCCGCGCGAGGCTAGCACGGCCGTCACCGGAGGGTCAAGGCGTTTCTCCAAAACCTTGAAGTGGGATTGGCCCTTCCGTATCCGCTTCGCAACGACGGTAACTGAGTGCCTCAGCCACATTCTGCGACGTAACCCATTCTGAATCATCGAGATCAGCGATCGTCCGGGCGACGCGCAGGACGCGGTCGAGGCCCCGTGCGGAGAGGCCGAGACGATCGACGGCGTGCCGGAGCAGACGTTCTGCGTCGGCTCCGACATGTGCGGCTCTTCGGACGACCGCTGGGGGGAGGCGGGCGTTCACGAACGGTGGAGTCGACCCCGCCCGGCGGGCCTGCCGTTCCCGGGCCTGGAGCACCCTCTCCCGAACGGAGGCCGAAGCCTCACCTGGGGAGGCCACCATCTCGTCGAAGGCCAGGGCCGGGACGGTGACGTGGAGATCGATCCGGTCGACGAGCGGGCTCGAGATCCGC
>Ga0335080_10006618_pt1 | contig 11984 bp, 10 predicted proteins | sample Lox_Sample_34_FD_206720 | JGI IMG/M metagenome (GOLD analysis project Ga0335080, IMG submission 206720) | Soil microbial communities from Loxahatchee National Wildlife Refuge, Florida, United States - Lox_Sample_3.4 | ecosystem: Environmental > Terrestrial > Soil > Wetlands | place: USA...
TTGGGGTCGACCGGATCGTGGTCGCGCCGCTGCGCAAGCTCCGCGTTGTGCAAGCGCAATAGGGCTCACTCAAGCCCGCAAAATCACGAAACTCGAGGTATACGTGTAGTAAGGGTGCTGGCCGGGCGCCACTTTGATCTCCGACACGGTGAAAGCGATCCGACCATTCGCCCCCGGAAACGCTGCTCGGGCACCCGGAGCCGCAAACGCCAGCACAACAACCGCGACAGCCAAGGCCGCCGAGCCGCACGTCACAGCAAACCAAGAGCGATACGTTCTCACTCCAAGAGATCCTTCCGTCCGGATCTGGCCAACACCATCGTGAACCGGACCGGCGGATTGCGAATCCGGGAAAACCCCGACGCTTCATCCGGACGGGGTACGGACGCAGGATCCAGGCTGAGCTGCGGGCAGTGGGCGCTCCGCTCTGACCCGATGAATGTCCCCGCGGGAGTCGCCGCACGCGGGGCAAGCCTGCCACGCATCACGTATCGACCACCCCGCCGCCGGTGAGATTACTTCCGCCGCGTCGAGCCGTGCGCTCGGCGACCAGCGGAAAGCGCCGTGGGACTTCACCGAGCGCGGCCTATTCCCTGCTAGGACACGCGAGCCGGCAGTCGCCTCCTAGACGATTACTTTCGACGTGCCGTCGTTTCAGGACGCGCGGCGGCCTTGGCGACGTACTCGAATGGTCCGGGCCGTGCTGGCGTCGCACGACTGCTTCGGCTCGAATCCGACACTCAGCGCCCGTGTCGCGAGACCGCTGCTCCGATCGAATCCCAGCAGCGCTCCGCGGACCGCCGATGCCCAACGTCTGCCTACGCACCGAGGCCCCCGTCGGCGACCCACCGACGAGAACGACTTCCGGTTCCGCCCAGTCCCGCCGTCCAGCTCGGACTGCCCGCATCATCCCTTTTGTCATGCGGCCGCGCCGGTTCCGACTATGGCATTGGCGACAAACAGCGGTCCGGCGACGCAGACGCCGGACGAGTGCTCCAGGTGCGTCGGCTGGCGAGAGCTACGGCGTGTTGAAGGTCGCCGCGAGCGATCACCGCAGCGATGCGGTCGCGTGAGGCGTCGGCGTTCAGGCGGCGGCCAGTCGCCGCCTGGCTTTCTGCACCGACGGGAGCGCTGCTTTGGCCCTGGCCAGCGGCCGGGCCCGCACGTCCACGCTGGCCGGTTTGGCGGCGATCGTGATCGCCTCGCCCGTCGCCGGGTTGCGGCCCTGACGCTTCTTGGTTGCCGGTTTGACGCGGACCGCGAGCTGCACCACCCCGCCGATCCTCACCTTCTGCGCGTTGCCGAGCTCGTCGAGCACGACGCCCTCGAGCGCGTCGAGCACCCGCTTGGCATCGGCCCGGCTGATCTGTGCGCGCTCGGCGACCGCCGCCGCGAGTTGGACCTGGGTCAAGGCCACAGCCCCTCCCTTTTCGTCGTGATGCCTGAAGTCGGGAACATATTCGACACGGCCGATCAGACAGCCGAACCCGTCCCCCGCCCGGTCGATCCGCGGCACCCGCCCACGGCGTGGACGCCCCAGGGACGCAGACGGCAGCATGCTCGGCCGCGTCGAGCGTGCAGCACGATACCGTGCCGCACGCGAACGCACCGCGCACGCACCACGGTCGGGCACGAGCGGACCTGGGTCGGACTTTTGCTTGTGATCTCCGCCGAGCTCCCGTCTTCAACGGCAGCCACGCGCACGAGGCCGTTGGGGCGCGGACTTCGGCTTCGGGATAATTCCGGTCTGCGTGGCGAGCTCGTGTGGCCGGGCCCTTTCGCTGGTCGCCTCGATCTCTCGGCGCAGCGCGGAGAGCTTGACCGTCTCGGCGCCGTCCGCGGCCAGTCGAGCGCGGAGCCCCAGCTCGGCATTGGCGAGGCTCCGGTGCTCACCGTGAAGTCCGAGCTACTCGCAGTCCGGAGGTCCGGAGCGGCGGTGGCGCGGGGTGTCCGTCCGGCCCGCGCGCGATCCTGTGGCTGTGGCGAGTGTCGGCCGCAACGATCGATGTCCATGCGGCTCGGGCCGGAAGGCCAAGCGTTGCTGCGGCGTGTCGCGGGGGCCTTCGCAGGAGAGCCAGGCGCAGGCGTTCTTGACGCATGTCTCGCGGGACGCGGCAGCTACGATGCGTTCAGGCTCGGACCGGGAGTTGCTGGAGCTGTTCGACGATCTGTGGGACCTACCGCGGATCGACCTCTCGCTCCAGGTGGAGCTGCCGAAGGTGTTCTCTGCCGAGCTCAGCCGTCTCTGCGAAGTGTTGCTCGACAAGGTCGCCGACGGCCCGTTGCTGGACGCGGTCACCCGGCAGCTCGACACCCCTCTTCAGCGAGCGCGGCTCGCTCGTGCCGTGATCGTTCAGGAGCGCAGGGGGGCGATCGGCCCCCGGCTCGCGGCCGCGGCGCTTGTGGATCTCGGCAGCGGCTCCCGGCAGCTGTTGCGCCGGAGCGTGCTCGAAGCGGTTGCGGTGCGTGTCGGCGCGGTGCGGACGCCGGGCGGGCTCGTGGTCGCTGCCTAGCCCATCCGTTCACTGACGTGCGGGACTGGCTCTCGCGCGAGGATCTTGGGAGACGGCCGCGGCCTGCGCGGCGCGCGCTGCTGGCATTCCTCCGTGGCAGGAGCCAGCGTCACTGTGAGGCGACTCTGGATGCTTGCCGATGTGGGTGGTGGGAGCGCTGTCGCGGCGCCGGTCGCTGACGGTGGCCGGTGATTCCGGGGGCCCGACCAGTTGGTGGCGCCTCATTGGGCTCTTGTGAGCCACAGGCGTCCGGACGCTTCGATGACGAGCACGATCGTCGACGTGGCGGGCTTCGCGGGGGTGCCGTGTCGTCGCGGTCCGCGCGTGTGCATTTCGCCGGGGCCGTATTGTGGTGGGCGTGCGCAACCGCTCCGAGCTTCCGCCCGAGCACCTCGTCGCCGAACTGGTCGGCTTGCTCCACGACGCGCCTGAGATTGACGATCCAGCCGACCTCGAGCTGCTTGCGGGCACGCTGCTGCTGCCGATCTCGGTCCCCGAGGTTCCGGATGCTGCGCGGCGCGTCGTCATTCGACGCCGTCGAGGCGCGCGGCGATCCGCTCGCGTCCGCCGCGCTCAGCGCCCTGGCCGTTCTCGCGCCCTCGCCGCTCGCCGCCCACACGCACGAGGCCGCCATTCGCCTCGCGGGGCTGGGCGTCACGCATCCGTCCGCTGCCCAGCTCGGCACGCTGTCGGTGGACTCGGCCGCCGCCGGCGCGGATGACGGCACGGAGATGATCCTCGCCGTCCTCGAGCGACCGGGCAGCCGCGACCGGCAGGTACTCCTGCTCGGGATCGACACGGCGACCGATGCGCTGATCGAGTGCATGCTGACGCCAGCCCTCCCGCGCCGGGAGGCCGAGCGGATGCTGCGCAAGCCGACGACAGACCCCGACGCGCCGCTGCTTGCGCCGCTGGCGACCGGCGAGCTGGTCGCGCGGGTGATCGCCGCCGGTTCCGCCCGCGATCTCGGCATCGCACTCGCCTCGGAGGCTGCGCCGGCCCTGCCGATCATCGCTCGCGCTCTGACCTAGATCGGTGAGTACTGGCGGCCGAGGTCGTTGAGACGGTGGTGGGGGGCTGACCGCGATAGCCCGCTGAGAGTGGAAAAGCCCCGTAAATTACGGGGCTTTTCCGTCCGCGCCGACCGTCACAGTTCCGGTTGTGAGTTCGGTTTGTGTCGTGAGTCGACGTCACCCAGAGGGTGATTGCCGTTAACGGTGCCAGAGGTCCCGGACGGATTGAGTTTCGCGCGGACGATCCGTCGCTGACGCCGTACGCGGGACTGGCGATCTCGGGTGAGCTGGCGCGCAGGCTGCGGCTGGTTGAGCTCACCGACGCCGAGCTGGCGGCGGTGACCCGGGTCGCGGCGGTCAAACAGCGCCGGCGGGGGCTGTCGCCGGGCGAGCTTGTGGTGTCGATCGCTGAGGCGCAGTTGGCGGGCGCGGAGTGCTTTGACGACATCGAGGTGACGCGCGTCGATCAGGCCGGTGCGCGGCTGCGGGCGGTGGCTCAGGTCCCGTCGGCGCCGACCGCGCGCCAGCTTGCCTACCGGTTCAAGCCGACCCACATCCGCGCGATCGAGCGGGCCGCGGCGCGTTGTGGCAACGAGCTTGACCGCAAGCTCGGCCGCGAGATCGGCGAGGATGTGACCTTCGATCTGGACGCGACCGAGAGCGTGGTCTACGGCCGGCGCAAGCGGGGGACCGGACGCAGCCGATCGGGCAACCTGGCATACAACAGCTATGTGGTGACGTGGGCGCAGCGCGGGCGCGCGCTGACCAGCGAGCTGAGGGGCGGCAACCAGGCCAGGATCAAGGCCACGCGGTCGCTCAGGCTGATCGGTCGCGCTGAGCGGCTGCTGCCACGCGAGCATGGGCAGATCACGGTCCGCGGCGACTCCGGCTTCTACGCGGTCGAGCTGATGATGGGGTGTCGCAAGCGGCGAATGCGCTTCACGCTCTCAGCGACCCGCACCTCGGTGATGTGGGCAAAGCTCGCCGAGATCGGAGAAGACGCCTGGGCGGAGGCGATCGACATGCACGGCGCGCAGGTCGCCGAGGTGCCCTTCACCCCGGAAGGCTGGAAGCACGAGCCCTTGAGGTTGATCGTCCGCCGCGTACCGGTCAGCGCCCAAGAGCTGCTGCAGGGCAGTCCGAAGGCCCGGCGGCGCAAGACGATTCCGCCCGAGCAGCTACAGATGGTGCTCGACGGACAGCTCGACTCCACGTTCGCCTATAGCTTCATCGTCACCGACATCCCCGCCACCGAGAAGACCGCGGTCGAGGTCGAGCACTTCCACCGCCAGCGCGCGCAGATCGAGGAGCGCTTCAAGGACCTAAAGCTCGGCCAGGCGCTCCGGCACCTGCCCTCCGGCAAGCACGCAGCCAACAGCCTGTGGCTGTGCTGCGCGCTACTGGCACTCAACATCTGCGCCTGGGTATGCGACATCAGCCCCGCGGCCGGCGCCTCCGGCCAGGCCGCCGATCAGGACGTCCCACTGCGCCGCCACGCCAAGACGCTCCGCACGCTGCTGTTCTGCGTCCCCGGCCGGATCGTGCGCACCGCCCGCCGGATGATCGTGCGCCTCCCCGAAGGCTTCCCGCACTTCCAGATCTTCAACGCCACCTACCACGCCGCGCTCGCACTCCCCGGCCCCTAAACAGCGGGCTGCCGCTCCTACCCGAAGCCAACCTCGACCGGACCGCCCCGCTCGGCGACCCCGCAAACCGACGTCCGCGCCTCTCAACACGTCTCTCACGGCCGCCGACGTCCACACGCAACCCCTAACCGCGCGCCCCGACACGCACTCGATAGTGACATCACCCCACACAAGGGCGCCAATCAACGCGAAAACGCCCACAGCGACCCTACTCACCGAATTAGGTCTGATCGCGCCCGCGAGCACGTTGTGCAGCTCGTCGATCACCAACATCCGCACCCCGACCCGACGCAGCAGCACCAGCGCCAAGCGCTCCAGCTCCGCGACCTGCTGTCGGGGTCGCAGCGGCGCGCCGAGCGCCTCCAGCAGCACAGCGTAGAACCTGGACACCGACGGATCGGACGGCATCTGGACCGCCAGCACTGGGATCCGCTCCCGATCGGCGCCGGATGACGCCGGGTGTCCGCGGCGGAACTTCTCGATGATCATCGACTTGCCGTTGTTCGTCGGCCCGACCAGCAGCAGGTTCGGCATCCGCTGCCTCGTCGGCCACTCATACAACGTCTCCAGCCGCGCCAGCGCCTCCAGCGCACGCGGGTAGCCGATCCAACGGTCCCCTCGGATCCTCGCCAGCCGCTCGCCGTCAGGCAGCCGCGCCGCCACCTGGGCGCTCGGATGCAGATGCCCCAGCTCCAGCTGCGGGTGCTCCTCGATCACTACCTACCACTCCTCGATCTCATCGAACGGCACAGCAGGCGCCGCGTCGCCCGCCAACTCCCCCTCCGCCGGTGCGTCGGCAGGCGGCGCCGGAAGGGCCGGTCGCTTCACGGCCCGGAGATGGTTGCGGCGCTCCCGCTCGCGCCGGCGCTTACGGGTCGTCCTCTGCGCCTCATCGGAGATGCTGTGCATCTGCTCGATCATCGAGAACAGCGCCTGCTCATCGACCTGCTCGCGGCCCTGCTCGCGCAGCCGCGCCACGGCCTGGCGGTGCTCCCACAACGTCACTGCCGGGCGTGACAGCGTCCGGTAGGGAACCTCCAAATACTGGCCGCCGTCCGGGTCGAGCACCCACACCCGGCTGATGTCGCGCGGATCGCGTCGGATCACGAACTTGCCTAACCGGTCGCGCCGTCCGATCCACGGCTTCAGCGCGTTGGAGAAGTAGCCGACGTGATCGATCACGAACCCCGTGCGCGTGAGCTTGCGACGGATCACTGGCAAGAAGTCCACGAGAAACGCAGTCGGATTGCTGACCACCGGCGGAATCCCCGATTCGACCACGCCCTCCGCCCACCGGCCTGCCGGCGTCTGCCCCAGCCCGCCGTGAACGCTGCCGTGGTATGCGGCGACCGCCAGCATCAGGAAGCGCTCCAGCTCCCGTAACGTCAGCGCCGCCTTACCGTCCGCGTCATAATCGCTGCGCTGCGCGACATTGGAGAACGTCGTCCCCGGCAGCTCGTGCACCTTCTCCATCGCGGTGCCGATCAAGCGCTCGACGATCCCGCCGTAATGCGGTCGTCCCGCAGGCCGATACTCCAGAGCGATCCCATGCTGTTCGCAGCCGCGCGACAGCGCCTCGCTCTTGAACTCCGCCGCGTTGTCGACATACAGCCGCGCCGGCTTGCCGCCCATCGGCCAGTCCACCTCGAGCCCCAGGCGCTCAAGCCACGATCGCTTATCGCAACACGCCTGCGCCAAGCACAAGCCCACCGACACCGCCGACGGCGCCTCCAACGTAACGACCATCCCCAGCACGCACCGGCTCAACACATCGATCGCGACCGTCAGATACGGACGCCCGACCGGCAACCGCTCGCGCTCATCGACAATCACCACATCGATCACCGTGTGGTCCACCTGGACCTGCCCCAACAGCCCCGCCACCGCCGGCGGCGTCCCGCCGCCCGCCCGCAACCTGCGCGCCGCCGCGGTACCGTCGCGCGCTTGCGCAACCTCGACCGGGTCCATCGCCGCGATCCGGCTGGCGACAGTGTTACGCGCCGGCACCGGCACGCCCTGGGTCCTGCACGCTCGCGCGACGTCGCGACAAACCACCGCAAGGGTGGGGCGTTGGCGCTTCAGATACCGGGCACAGAGCACATCCGCGATCACCGCCTCGACCGCGTCCGACAACCGGCCGCGTCCCCTGCCGCCGGCAGACCGGCCAACCGCTAGATCGCTCACCAGCCCCGACCCCCGCCGCCACCGCTCCACCAACACGTAGACCTGCCGTCGACGCAAGCCAAGCCGCTCTCCTGCGGCATCAGCCGCCCGATGCGAAACCGACGGTCTCGCCGCCAGCGGCCCGATCACCGCCGCCCGCCTCCGCGCCTCCTTCCACTCCTCATCCAGCATCGAGACGACGCCCCGCTCAACGATCGGCGGCTCGTCCGGCATCACGAGCGTGTCAGGTCGATCAGCCACCATCCGCGCCCGATTGTGCAGCCGACTCCTGACAGAACATCCGCCTCGTGCACGCGACTCCTGACCACCCCGCGGTCAACAGTCGTCTGCACCACGCCGATGGCTCAAGGCGAGCGAGTGCAGGCCTCTTCTGAAAATGACAATTTGTGGCGCGGGCGCGGCTGCCGGCTGGATGGTCGTGGAGGGATCGCTATTCGGACAGGTTCTTCGCCTCTCCTGAGGACGCGCTTTCCGCGCAACGCGGGGCGCTTGACGCCGCAGGTCAGATGCCCGTCCGAGAGCGAAGGCAGGTCTGCGTCGCCGATCGCGAGCGGAACCAGGCTTGGCTCCTCTACACCTCGGGAGTCACGCCGCGATCGCGGTTCGTTTTTCTCTGGAGTCTTTGCCCCACGAACCAGGCCACTCCTTGCGCCATTAGCACGACCGCAACCGTTCCTTGAAGCAAGGGGCTGAACGGCAACTCTCGCGCGGGCAGCTCGTTAATGTCGTCGATGGGACCGAGGGTGGTTGTGTGGTTGGTTGTGGTGGCGGCGGCCGGTGTGTGTGCGGCGCCGGCCTGGGGGGCGTTCCGGGGACGCGACAGGGATCTGGTGGTCGCGACCGGCAACGGGCTTGAGCTGGTCGCGCCCGGGACCGGCGCTGCAAGCTCGATCTGCACCGACGTGGTCTTGTGTGGTCATCCGGCTCAGCCGGCGTTCTCCCCGAATGGGCGGGCGATCGCGTTCGTCGATACGGTCAGCCGGCGGCTCGTGGTGATCGCGGCGGACGGATCGTGCCTGTGGTGCCTTATGGGCGCGCCGCTCACCACCCTGACTGGGAGCGAGCCGGCGTTCACGCCCGACGGCCGGGGAGTCACGGTCGCTCGGAATGGCTTGTGGACTGTCAGCCTCACCGGCCGGGGCACGCATCGCCTCCTCAGAGGGCGGGTGGACAGCGCTGTCTGGTCGTCGCGTGGGCTCGCTGCACTGGCGCGCGGGGGCTGGATCTGGGTCGGGCGGCCCGGCCACGGAAAGCTTCGCCGGCTGGCGCGGGGACGCTCCCCGTCGTTTTCACCGGATGGCGTGACGCTTGCGCTCGCTCGCGGCGGCTATGTATGGATCGTGCGGGTCGCCGACGGCGCCGAGCGGCGGCTGGTTCGGGGTGCGGCGCCGGCGTGGTCGCCCAGCGGTCGACAGATCGCCTACATCGCTCCGTCGGGCGCGGTCGAGATCGTTGGGGTCCTTGGCGGACGGCCGCATCACGTGGGTTCCGTGCAGGGCACGGCGGTGGACTGGCAGCCGTTACCAAGCTCCCATGGAGACGTGTGCAAGCGATCGGCGCACGCGAGCGTGCTCGCATCGAACCATGACGCGGTTGTGTTCTCGCAGCGCGGCGAGCGCTTCTACGGGTGTCTGAAGGCGCTCGGCGTCACGCGACTGCTGCTGGACACGAATACTCAGTCAGCCTTCGGGGGAACGCTGACCGCCGTCCGGCTCGCCGGTCGCTTCGCGGCGCTACAAGCCGAGTATTTCAATCAGTATGCGAACTGGGAGAACGAGACGCTTTACGACCTCAGCAGTGGCAAGGCGACAAACCTGGCTCAAGTCACGTGGGGCTGCAGCCTCGGCTGCCCGCCGTCTAGCAACATAGACGGGCTGGATTCCTTGGCACTCGACTCGAGCGGGTTCGCCGCCTGGCGCGAAACCAGCAGGCCGATCCCCAGTCTGCTAGCCGCGATGTCTTGCCCATCGGCATCGCTATGTGTTGCTGGCGATAACGCGGGCAACATCCTTACCTCCACCGACCCGCTGGGCGGCCCGGACGCCTGGAGCCTTGCCGTGGCGGATCAGGGCCAGGGAATCGTGGGTGTCTCGTGCCCGTCGGTCTCGATGTGCGTCGCGGCCGACAGCGCGGGCAATATATTCGTGTCGACCGATCCGACCGGCGGCCAGCGCGCATGGAGCCAAACCAAGATCGCTCAGCACGGTGGTCTCCAGGGCGTCTCGTGCGCGTCGGTCACGCTGTGCGTAGCCGTGGGTTACGGACCCATAATGTTTACCTCGAGCGATCCGGGTGGCGGCGCCAGCGCCTGGAGCAGCGCGCGAGTCGGCTCCGGTGGCGACACCGGGGCGGTGTCATGCCCCTCGGTTTCGCTCTGCGTGGCCACCGTGGCCACGCAGAATCCCGGAGGCTTTGTGACGTCAACTGATCCGACGGGCGGCGCGAGGGCCTGGACGACGGCTCTGGTCGATCGGGGGATCCCCCCGGCCGGAGCGCCCTGGCCTGACGCCGTCTCGTGCCCTTCGGTCTCGATGTGCGTCGCCGGCGACGAGGCCGGCAACATTCTGACCTCGACCGATCCGACCGGCGGCGCGCACGCTTGGCACAAAGCCACACTCGAGTCGGGGCTCAGCCTCAGCAGCGTGTCTTGCCCGTCGGTCTCGCTGTGCGTGGCCGGCGACGTCTTCGGCAACATTCTCACATCGACCGATCCGACCGGCGGCAAGCGCGCATGGACGATAGCCCCTGCCGATCGACGGGCCTTCCCGGCGCCCGCGCTCGGTGCCGTTTCGTGCCCGTCGGTGTCGCTTTGCGTGGCCGGCGACAGCAACGGTGACGTCCTGACGTCGACCGATCCGACCGGCGGCGCGAACGCTTGGAGCAGCGCATCGGTTGACGTACCCGGCTGCCCGCAGCCGTCAACACCGTGCACCTCCGAACAGCTCCTGGTCCGCGACGATCACGGCACCCAGGTGGTCGACACCGCCCCGCCGGGGCCTGGCGGCTCGATCGACAACGTCGCCCTCAACGGCGACTCGCTCGTGCTCAGCTGGACCCACGACGACGCCCAGCGACAACTCCAGCTGCACTGAACACGCTCGCCGCTCCTGGGCGCCAGGAGCACTCTCGACCATCACACGCGAGACAGCTGCAGGGGGCTACAGGCAGCAGCCAGGGGCGGCGGCTGAGACAGCGGCATGCACGAAATAGGAGTCAGCTGCGAGGCTCTTGCCTGCGTCCGACAGGCTTCGCTTCCGGAATAGGCAGCCACCCGACTCCTAGCCGCGATGCCCGCGCCAAGACGATTTCAGGTCTCGACCGGGGCGCTGACGCCGGTCTCGAAAATCGCCATGAGCGCGACGGCTGGCATGTGGGCGGAGCGAGGAAGCCAAGGAGCCAGCGAGCGGCGCTGGTCTCGACGTGAACGGGCGTTCGCAGCGCTGATCAGGCGGGGAACGAGGACGTGCTGTAGTGCTGAGCCCGCTGGTCGTAGTGCGACAGCAAGGCCTGGGCTGTCGGTTCTATCACCGGTGTCTCATAGTCCTCGCCGGCGAACGCGTAGATCGCGTCGAGGCTGTCAAAGCGTGTGAGTGTGACGAACGCAACCTCGCCGCCGTCGTCGCGACGAAGCACATCCGCGCTGCGAAATCCGGGGATGTCGCGCATCGAAGGAAAGAGCTCGGACAGCAGGAACGCTCGTAGGGGTCAGCGTTCTCCCGAGCGGTCCACCCACGCCACAGCCGGGTGATCATCAGGAACTGGATACCACAAACGGTCGGCGCCACCGGCGGACCCGGGCTGAGAGGACAGCAGGACTCGCGACCGTACCGCTCAGGCGTCTCGCTGTTCGCCACACGCAAGAGCAGTGCGGTCACCTCGATCGGCTCTTTGAGAGACCTGCTTCCACGAAGACCGAGCCAGCTGACCGGCACGGCTCCCGTCAGCCAAGACTTCTCCTAACGGTCTGCGATCGCCCGAAGCGGGAGCCGGTGATCGACTCCCCAGGCGGCGACAAAGCAGACCGTGGCCCCGTCGCTCGCGACGTCGATTCGTCACGATCGCTTGTGGCGAATGCAATGGCGGCTCGGCCCGATCGCCGCGATCCCGAGTGGCCAAAGCGGCGCTCACGCCGCTCCCACGGGAGTGGTAGCGGACCGCGAGATCGTCCCTGAGGCGGGCGCGTGAGCGTACGATCTGTGCCTCAGAGGAAAGACCATGTACGCGTCAAGACGCATCGTTCTGTTGCTCGCGGCCACGCTCGGTTTCGTCGCGTGTGGCGGCGCCACCGCGCTTGCTGCCGCGCCGCCGCGCTTGCTGACCAACTATGGCACCACCTTTCGGGTGCGCCCGGCGACGATCATCCAGGGGATGGTGCTGATCACAGGTCCGAACGTCACTCCGCAAGGCTTTCGCCGCGGGGTCCGTGGCCACATCCGTTGGTCGCGTTGGACGAGGGCCGAGGCGAGAGGACGCGGCCGGGCATGGGTTCCCCGCACGACCGGCCGAGTATTAGCGGGTCTCCTGCAGGAACCGTGGGTAGTGTCACCGGCCCGGGAGTGACGGGCAGAGGCCTGCGAGTGCGAGCATCGCGAGGCTGATCGCGGCCTGATAGGAGTGGAAGCCGAAGG
>Ga0335080_10006619_pt1 | contig 11984 bp, 11 predicted proteins | sample Lox_Sample_34_FD_206720 | JGI IMG/M metagenome (GOLD analysis project Ga0335080, IMG submission 206720) | Soil microbial communities from Loxahatchee National Wildlife Refuge, Florida, United States - Lox_Sample_3.4 | ecosystem: Environmental > Terrestrial > Soil > Wetlands | place: USA...
ACGGCTGGTGACCTTCATCACCATCGGGTTGATCGTATTCGTGGCCGCCCTCAACATTCTGATATCTCTCATTATGATGGTCATGGAAAAAACCAGAGACATCGCCGTGCTCATGTCCATGGGGGCACGCAAAGCGCAAGTGCGGCGGATATTCGTTGCGCAGGGAGTACTGATCGGGGTGATCGGCACCGCGCTTGGACTGGGAGTGGGTTATGCCCTTTCTTGGGCGGGGGCAAGCCACCATTTCATCGCTCTTTCACCCGAGGTTTATTCCATCAGCTACGTACCCTTTGCGCCGCGCCTGATGGATGGCGTCTGGGTAGCGCTGGTAGCAATCGGAGTTTCGCTGGTGGCGACGATTTATCCTTCGTGGTCCGCTGCCCGCATTCTGCCCGCCGAAGCCCTGCGGTACGAATAACCACAACTAGGGGAGGACTTACGCGATCACCAGCTCGCCGCCGTGCTGCTTCTCGAGCTCCATGGCCTGGTCGAGAGCAACGATGGCGCATTCCGCCTGCTCGTCGCAAGGGGGCTGCGTGGTGATGCGCTGCAGCCAAAGGCCGGGCGCGGTCATCAGGGCGAAAAGCGAGCCGCGGTGGCGGGCTGCGAAGCGGATGATTTCATACGACAGTCCGGCAATCACCGGCAGCAGCGCAATGCGCACGGCAAAGCGCGCCCAAAACGTGGTCACCGGAACCAGCGTATAGGCGACGATGCAGAGGATCATCACCGTCATCAGAAAACTGGTGCCGCAGCGGGGATGATAGGTCTGATATTTCTGCACCGCGGCAACCTTCAGCGGATCGCCGTTCTCGAAGGCAAACACCGTCTTGTGCTCTGCGCCGTGATACTCAAAGACGCGGTGCACGTCGCCCATCCGCGAAACTCCCCAGATGAAGAGCAGGAACAGGGTCAGGCGGATGACGCCATCCACCACGTTAAAAACGATCTGGCCACCGAAAATCGGGTTGATGCGCTTCAACTCGGTCGCGGCCAGCAGGGGCACGAACTTATACATGAAGATGAAGAAGCCAACCGAAAGCAGGATGTTGACCGCCGCCAGCCAGCCGCTGATCTCGAATTTGTTGGGCGGGTTGTCGTCCTCCGCCGGTTCCTGAAATTGCTCGAGCGCTACATTGGCGGAGAATTTCAAGGCGCGAAAACCGAGCGTCATCGCGTGGCCCAGGGTCATCACGCCCCGAACCACGGGCCAAGCCATCCAGGGGTACTTCTCGGAAAGCCGCTCGAGCGGCTCGCTATGAGTGGTGATCTCACCCGAGGGCTTGCGGCAGGCAATGGCCCAGGCGTGCGGCGAGCGCATCATGACGCCCTCCATCACGGCTTGGCCGCCAACCAGGGTTTCCTCCCCGCCTTCGAGAGCCGGCAGCAACTGAATGGCGACCAGAAAGCGCCACATGGTGCGCAGAAATTGCATATATGCGTTAGATGCAGAGGTTCCGTCTGCGAATCTTTAGGGTACCACGAACCCGGCTGAGTTCCGATAATCTCCCGCTAATCAGGGGGTTGGGCCGTAGTAACGATAATGCCCGGTGATCTTCCAGTCGAAGAGGACGTCTTCCATCTGAGGCCCGCGCCCGATGTTATGGACTACCTCATAATGCCCGGTGAGCATGCTCTTGTGGTCCACCACAATACCAATGTGATCCACTCCACCGCCGAGGTCCCAGGTAACCAGGTCGCCGGGAGCGTAGTCTGCGGCGCGATTCGTGATCGGCAGTGCTAGTCCCTTGCGTTGGAAGAAGGTTCTAAGATTGGGCACGCGGCGGTGGTCAATATTGGTATCCGGATGACCGAGCCAACCCCGCCGGTGTGGATAAGCGGCGAAATTTCGGATCATGTCTTGATGAACTTCCTTTTGCAGGTCGACTCCAACGGCGCGGTAGGCGCGGATAATCTCGTCGGTGCAAACGCCGGTATCGGCGGGCACATCCCCACCCGGATACGGAATTCGAACGTAGGCGGAGACATAGCGGACTCGGTGATCGGTGCGCTCCACAGCAGCGAGAACCAGCCGCCGGGTGAAGTCGTTGCGGGATACTGAATTAGAAGCGGGACTTTGGGCAAATCCCTGACAGCTACCGACCAGTAGGCTTGCGATTACTATTTTGCTGAGTCCAGCCGGGGAGATGAACATCACAAGACGCCCCACGTCACAATGTTAACGCCAAGCAGCGTAGCACAACGTTGGGCTAACTAGTCGAGAGAGATTGATACAGAGCCATGCAGGATTTCGCTGAACTTTGCGAACGAATCGCCGCCACCGCCAAGAAATTGGAGAAGACGGCCCTGGTCGCGGACTACCTCACGTCGCGGCCTGCGGAGGAAGCGGCCGTGGCAGCAGTATTTCTCTCCGGACGGCCGTTTCCGGTGTGGGAGGAAACCACGCTGCAAGCAGGCGGGGCTTTGCTGTGGCGAACGGTGGCGGGGCTAGCAGGCAAGAGCGAAGGCGAGCTGACGGCGGCGTATCGAAAGCTGGGAGATTTAGGCGCGGTCGCGGGCGAGCTTCTGCCACCTCGAGAAGCCAATCTAAGCCTGCTCGAGGTTCAACAGCGCTTTCGCCAGATTGCAGCCGCTCGCGGCCCGGCAGCCAAGGCGGCGCTGGTAAGCGAGCTGCTTTCACAAGTCTCGCCGCTGGCGGCAAAGTACGTGGTCAAAATCATGACCGGCGATTTGCGCATTGGCCTGAAAGAAAGCCTGGTGGAGGAGGCTATCGCCAGAGCTTTTGCTGTATCCCTCAAAGATACCCAGCGGGCCAACATGCTGCTCGGCGATATCGGCGAAACGCTGCGCCTGGCGGCAGAGGGCAACCTTCCCGAAGCGAAGATGCGGATGTTTCATCCCCTGGGCTTCATGCTGGCCAGCCCGGCGGCGACGGCGAAAGAAGCGTTGAGCTACTTCGAGAATGCCCTGGTGGAAGACAAATATGACGGCATTCGCGCCCAGGCGCATTTCGGCGGGGGCGAGGTAAGAATCTTTTCGCGCACCCGGGACGAGATCACCGACTCGTTCCCCGAGTTGCCCGGCGCCTTCGCCAGCCTGCCGCAGGACGTGATTCTCGATGGCGAGATCGTGGCCTGGAGCTACCTGGCAGCAGAATCAGGGGAAGCCGGCCGGGCGCTACCCTTCAGCGCGCTGCAGCAGCGGCTGGGACGGAAGAAAGTCAGCGAAGAGTTGATGCGGCGAGTGCCGGTCGCGTATCTCGCCTTCGACATACTCTACGCCGGTGGCGAGTTGCTGCTTGATCGCCCGCTGCGCGAGCGCGGCAAGATTCTGGATTCGCTGCTGGCGAAGGTCAATCACCACCAGGGTCACGAAGGGACACGAAGAAAGCCATGGCAAGGCCAGGGCCGTTTTGCATTCGAGCCGGGCGAGGAGCCTGAGGCATGGATCTTCCGCGCTCCGGTATTCGGCGTTTCATCTCCAGCGGAACTCGATGCGCTCTTCGAAGCAGCCCAGGCCAGAGGCAATGAAGGCCTGATGATCAAGGATCCGGCCTCGCCTTACACGCCGGGGCGGCGGGGCAAGTCATGGCTGAAGCTTAAGCGCGAACTGGCCACGCTGGACGTGGTGGTTACGGCGGCCGAATATGGCCACGGCAAACGCATCGGCGTGCTCAGCGACTATACGTTTGCCGTGTGGGAGGGCGAGCGGCTGGTCAATATTGGCAAGGCGTATTCCGGGCTGACGGACGCGGAGATCAACGAAATGACCGGATGGTTCCTGGATCATACGATTGAAGACCAGGGCTTCCGCCGCGTCGTCGAGCCGAAAATCGTCCTCGAGGTCGCCTTCAACAACATGATGCGGTCGGACCGGCACGAGAGCGGTTACGCCCTGCGCTTTCCGAGAATTGTGCGCCTGCGGCCAGACAAGCTGCCGGAAGAGGCAGACACGATCGAGCGGGCGAGGGAGATTTATGAGAAGCAGTAACACCTAAGCAGGTCACTGCCGGCTAGTTCTCCTCCTGCTCATCATTCTGCAGGCCGGCGCGGCGCAGCAGGTAGCGCAAGGCGCGTTTGCCGCCGGCGCCGCGCTGAGTGGCAGCTACGTTGCCCTCGCGGTCTATCACGACGTAGATGGGATACGAAGTGGCTTCGTACATCGCGGCCAGATTAGTGTCTTCGGTGAGCACGATGCGGCAGGAGCGCGGGTGCTCCTCCAGATATTTCTTCACTTTCTTCTTCGATTCGCCCACGTCTACTGCCAGAACGATCAGCCCCTTGGAAGAAAATTCGCCGTTAAGTTCGTCAACCAGCTTCTCCTCGTCGCGGCAGTAAGGGCACCAGGTGGTCCAGAATTCAAGCAGCACTACCTTGCCCTTCACCGAGGCATTGTTGAAGCTTTCGCCGGTCAGGGTTTTAGCGCGGAAGTTGGGCGCCGGCTCGATTTCATCGTCGGATGCAGCCACCACACATACAGCAGCCACCGCCAGTAATGAGGCGAGAGATGCGCCGAGAATAACTCTTCGAAAATTCATAGCGAAAACACCTGGGGCGGACTCTTCCGTCCGCCCTAGGTTCTACGCTGCCTGGCCCTTTGCCGCCAATTGATATGATCCTTCCCAGGTATTCTCCACCTCGGTGGGCGAAGTCAGCTTTGCCTTGAAAGTGCCTTGGCCGGTGATGCCCTGGAAGCGGCCGGTCCCGCCGGTGTAGGTCCATGTGCCCTCAAACGCGCCCCGCGACACCGAGACTTGGCCTTCAAAGCTGCCAAAGTCCCGGCCGCCATCTTCGTGCTCATTGACGAAATAACCGCGCTGCATCCCGTTCCCCGCCACCAGATCAGCGCTTCCCCAGTAAGTGATCGGGGCATTGTTCCAGTTCGGGTCGCTGCACTTCTGAACTCCCTCAACCCGCATCAGGCTCAGATCGTGATTGGGTGTATCGGGAAGAGAAACGCTTGATTGTGAAGTAACTCTGCCGGAAAAAGAGCCACTGACGTTGGGCATAATTCGGCCTCCTTATGTTGCGTCGTTTAAGTTTCACCTGGGAAGGGCCTGGCTTACCGGAGCGCTTGCTAGGGCCTAAGGTCTTCGTCTAGACGAAGTTCGTAACGAGGTCGGCATAGTTTGGCCCCGGCGGCTTCGGATGTCAAGAGTAAGGCCTAGCCTTCCTCCAATAGCATTTTTGGGGCTCCTGCGCTACACTCCCCCCGTCCTTTGAGGAGGATTTCTATGGCCCAGCAAACTCCGTCCGCGGTTGTCCGGCAGGCTTCGGCCTGGTCGATCCTTTGGGGTGTTCTGCTCATTGTGTTCGGAGTATTAGCCGTCGGGTCCCCGTTTGTGGCTGCGGTGGCGGTGAACGCGTTCCTCGCCTGGCTCATTGTGTTGGCAGGCATAGTCCACTTGATCGTGGCCTTTTACTCCCACACCGCAGGCAGCGTGATTTGGAAGCTGCTGGTTGGGCTGGCGTATATCTGTTTTGGCGTGTACCTGGTGATGCATCCGGTGCTCGGCGTGGCCTCGCTCACCCTGGTGCTGGGGTCGCTGTTTCTGGTGGAAGGCATTCTGGATATCGCCTTGTTCTTCCAGATGCGTTCGTTTCGAGGCGCCGGCTGGATTCTGTTTGATGGCCTGGTTACGCTGCTGCTGGGGCTGCTGATTTACCTGCAGTGGCCATCGAGTTCGGCCTGGGCCATCGGCACGCTGGTAGGCGTGAGCATGATCATCAGCGGCGTTACCAGGGTGATGATGTCGTTGGCGGTCCGCAAAGTCAGCGACGCCATTTCGCCTTCGTCCTTGGCGGCATAGCGGATTTCCTGAAGAAGAGTGGTGTCGAGCGGCAGCGAGCCCTTGCCCGGTTACATAGGTGTGCCTGCCCCCTCTGCCGGGGAAAGTTGAAACAACTCCACTGGGATCAAGAGCTTTGGCCACAGCTATCTTTCGTGTACCTTCGTACGCTTGGTGGTTTGTGGTTTTTTTCGACTTCCTGACTACCGCCTCCGTTGACCCTCCCTCGTCGGCGGACTAGACTCGCTTGCATGCGAGGTTTGGCATGAGGCGTTGCATTTTTTTCATTTTCCTCATACTGTTCGCCCTTCCTGCCCTGGCCGCGCCGCAAGCCGAACAACTCACCTCAAAGCAGTTGGGCAGGGTGCACTTTCCTGTCTCCTGCACGCCCAAATCGCAGGCGGCATTCGAGCGTGGCGTGGCCATGCTGCACTCCTTCTGGTACGAGGAATCCGAGAAGGCTTTCGAGCTCGCAGCCACCCAGGACCCTTCCTGCGCCATGGCCCACTGGGGCATCGCCATGAGCCTGTGGCACGAGCTGTGGAACCAGCCCGATGAAGATACCCTTCACCGCGGCCTCGCCGAGACCGAAAAAGCCGAAGCCCTTCATCCCAGGACGCAGCGCGAGCGCGAATACATCGCGGCCATCCATACCTTCTACGTCGACGCCGATCATCTTCCCCACCAGGCCCGCGCCGCCGCTTACTCACAGGCCATGCAAAAGGTCTTTCAAGATTTCCCCCGCGACCGCGAGGCAGCCGCCTTCTACGCGCTGTCTCTGCTGGCTTGCGAGCGGAGCAACGACCGCGCCTACGTCAATCGCAAGAAGGCCGCGGCCATCCTGAAAAAGCTGTTCGCCGAAGAACCCGACCATCCCGGCGCGGCGCATTACCTCATTCACGCCTACGACCGCCCGGCTCTCGCCCGCCTCGGTCTGCCCGCCGCCGAACGCTACGCGAAGATCGCGCCCGCCGCCCCTCACGCCCTGCACATGCCCTCGCATATTTTTGCCCGACTGGGCATGTGGCAGCCGGATATTGATTCCAACCTGGCCTCGATCGCCGCCAGCCGCCGCGCCATCGCGCTGCACATGGGCGGCGGCAGCCATCAGTTCCACGCCATGGGATTTCTCTTCTACGCGTACCTGCAATGCGGCAAGGAAGCCGAGGCCCAGGCTCTCATCGCCGAGCTCCGGGCCATGCCTTCCATGAAAGACATGTACGGCGGCGGCTACGACCAGCGCCTTTCTGATCTCACCATGTTTGAGGCGCTTTATCCCCTGGAGCTGCGCCACTGGGCCGAGGCCGCCGCCCTCACTCCCGAACCCGGCGCCGGACCTGGCGACCAGGCCATGATCTATTGGGCGCGCGCCCTCGGCAAGGCGCACACCGGCGACCCCGATGGCGCCCGTAAAGATGTTGAGGAAATGGCTTCTCTGCGCCAGCAGTTATTGCAGCAGAAACAGAATCGCTCCGCCGACGCCGTGGACGATAACCTGCAGCAGGCCCAGGCCTGGATTCTTCATGCGGAAGGAAAAGATGCTCAGGCCATTGCCGCCCTGCGCGCCCTGGCCAGGAAAGAGGAAAACGTGGCTGACCCGGCGCAGGGACTTGCCGCCCGCGAGCTGCTGGCCGACCTGCTCCTCGAGCTCAAGCATCCACAGCAGGCGCTCGAGAATTACCGCCTCGATTTGAAGCTCAACCCGAATCGCTTTGATGCACTCTACGGTGCGGCGCAGGCGGCCGGGATGGCTGGCAAGAGCCAGCAGGCGGACAACTACTACGCGCAACTGGTCAAGACCTGCGCCGGCTCCGGATCCACCCGCCCGGAATTGAGCCGCGCCAAAGAGCTGGTCGCAAAGGAATAACCGCGCAACTTGCTCTTATTGGCGGCCTGGCAGCCGCACGGAGCAAAGCAAGAAAATCCCCCTGTCATTCCCAGCCGAGCGCAGCGAGGCGAGGGCGCCCCCACTACCCTCACCACGCCATCTTTCCCACCAGCGCCGCCATCATCACGACCGCGCCCAGCAGCGCGTTGTACTCGCGGTGCTTCAGGTACAAGTCCCACGAAAACCGGCCGCCCTCAGCGCCCACCGGTCCGAAACGCACCAGAAACCTCGGCACACGCCGCGCATACTCCTCAAACTCAGGAAAGCGGGCGCGCAGAAACTGCTCCTCCGAAAAGACCACGGGCAGATAAATAGCCATAAAAAAGATCGCCGCAGCCAGCGCAATCCACCAGTCCCGTGCCGCCAGCACGAACCCGAAGGCCATCAGCACCGAACCCAGATACAAAGGATTGCGCGTGTAAGCATAGGGGCCCGCCATGGCCAGCTGCTCATTCTTGCGCAAATATCCGGAGGCAATCCCACGAAGACACAAACCGGCGGTCACGAACACGCTGCCCAGCAACATGCAGCGCACTGTTGGCTTCGCCAGCCAGAAATAAAATACAGCGAAGGCAAACCCCAGCGGCACCCGCACGCGCCGCGCGATGGCCGGCCAGCTAGCCACGGTTTCCCTCGAGCAGCTGCCGCGCCGCCGCCACCACTTCCGAGACAGAAATGTCCAGCAGGCCGGGCTCGGGCGCCGCCCGCCGCGAGTGCGAGGTCACGCTGGCCGGGCTGCGCAGCACAATGCTTCTCGTTCCAAACGGCCCGTTGCGCGCCGGATTGGTCGGTCCGAAGATACCGACCACCGGAATTCCCAGCGCCGCCGCCAGATGCATGGGGCCGGTATCGCCGCCAATGAACAGGCGCGCGCGCCGCGTGAGCGCCATCAGTTCCGTCAATGAGCCTTGCGCCCGGCTGGCCGCCCCGCCGCTGGCAGTCTCCACCGCGGCAGCCAACCCATCCTCTCCCGGCCCGAAATTAATCAGCACCGCCCGCCCATCTTCCGCCAGTTGCTTCGCCACTTCGCCGTAGCGCTCGGCCGGCCACTGCTTCGCACCCCATCCCGCGCCCGGATTCATCACAACAAATTCTCGAATGCCCTCCTCCAGAAGGCGCCCCTCGTATCTCTTCTGCGCCGCCTCATCGCAGGGAAGCTCCACTCCCGGCAAATTCAGCCGCCGCTGCGCCACCGCCTCCGCCAGTGATAGATTCTGCTCCACGATGTGTGCTCCTCGGACCATCACCTGCCGGGTGTAGAACATGCTGGCCACATTCTCGCGCGGCTGCACCGCTCCGAAAATCACCGGCGCGCCCGACCAGCGCGCGATCAGCGCCGAGCGTACCGCTCCCTGAAAATCTACCGCCACTTCATACTTTTGCGCGCGCAGTTCGCTGAGCACGGAGGAAATTTCAATCCAGGTGTGGAAGGCCAGCGGCGCCCGCCGCCATTTGCCCGTATCCACCACGTGCAGGTGATCCACCAGCGGCCTTTGCCGCGAGCGAGCGCCCGCGCGCGCCGTGGGCAGCGTGCACAGCAACTCCGCCCAGCGCTCTTCCACCACCCATCCCAGCACAGCTTCAGGAAATGCGCCGCGCAGCGCCGCGGCCGCGGGCAGGGTATGAACAATGTCGCCCATCGCGCCCAGGCGCACGATCAACAATCTCTGAATTTGCGCGGACGGATTGGCGGGGGCTTGCGTCTCTGCCATGCTCACGAGCGCCGCGGGCTGAGCCGCGAACGGATGATCTCGCTGGCCGAATGATCCTTGGGGTCGCCCACGATCTCCACTCGCCCGCCGTATTCCGCCACTGCATCGCGCTCCGGGACTGTAGCGGCCGTGTAGTCGGTGCCCTTGGCCTGAATTTCAGGGCGAATCTCGCGGATGATCGCGCGCACATCGCGCTCGGAAAAAATCACCACCGCATCCACATCTGCGAGCGCCGCCAGAATCTCGGCGCGCTCCGCTGCCGGCATCAGCGGCCGGCCTTCGCCCTTCAGGCCGCGCACCGAATCGTCATCGTTGATGGCGACAATCAATTTTCCGCCCAAAGCCTTGGCGGCATGAAGGTAGCGCACGTGGCCCACATGCAGCAGATCGAAGCAGCCGTTGGCCAGCGTAATCGGGTGGCCGGCCCGCCGCCACTCGGCGGCGCGTTTGCCCAGTTGCCCCCGGCCAAGAATTTTCTGGTTCGCCGTCAATGAATTTGCGTTTGGAATTCCTCTGTGTCCTCCGTCTCCTCTGTGGTTTATTTCTCGCTGGTGGAGAGCCGCGGCCCTCAATGTTCTCGTGACAAAGGGGCCGAGTTCGCCACCGCAGCCAGCAATTCCTCGCGCGAGGCAGTCGCCGTGCCCCGCTTCATCACCACGATGCCGCCGGCGTAATTCGCCAGGTAGGCCGCTTCCTCCGTGCTCGCGCCCGCGGCCAAGGCCGCGGTAAAGGTCGCAATCACCGTATCTCCCGCCCCGGTCACATCGGCCACTTGATCCGACCCATAAATCGGTATGTCCACCGGCCGGTGCTTTCCGCTGAAGGCCACCATGCCGTCGCGGCCGCGCGTAATGATCAGCGATTTCAGCCTCAGGCCCGTCATGATGCGCTGCCCGGCCATGCACAGCTTCCCCCAGTCCTGGCCGATGCGCATGCCCAGCGCCTCCTCCACCTCCGCCTCGTTGGGCGTGGCCGCCGCCACTCCCGAATATTGCGTCATGCGATGACGCGAATCGAGCACCACCGGCACGCCGTTGAGCCCGCCCTTATAACGGATCGCGTTGAGAATCGCCGGCGTGGCCGCGCCGTAGCCATAGTCGGAAAATAGCAGCGCATCCGAGGCCCGGGCGTACCCGCGAGCGGCCAGCACCAGCTCACGCTGCAGGTGGCGGCTGGGCTCGGCCTCGGGCTCGCGGTCCACGCGCACTACCTGCTGCCGCCAGGTGTGCGCCATGCCGGCCAGAATGCGCGTCTTGGTCACGGTGCTGTAGCTCTTGTGGCGCAGAATGCCGCTCACCGGAATGTGCTGGTGGCGAAATCTGCGCAGCAGAATTCGCCCCGGCTCATCATCCCCCAATACGCCCACCGGCAGCACGTTTACGCCCAGCGCGGCCAGGTTGCTCACGGCGTTGGCGCCGCCCCCGGGAACCACCTCGCGCTCGCGGTGCCGCAGAATCAGCACCGGGGCCTCGCGTGAGACTCGGGAAATTTCCCCAAACACAAATTCGTCCGCCACCAGATCACCTACTACGGTGATCGTGACCCTGGCGAACGACTCTACGATTTTCCGCAGCCGGTCGGATTCTTTGGAATGCCTGGTCATGCAAGAAGCAGCCCGCACCGCCGCTGCCCGCTCGATTTTCTCATGCCGGGCGCTTCCGTTCTTGGGCGGCCCGAAGAATAGTCTCTACAACGTTACCGGCATCCTGCAAGCGCATGATGGCCGGGACCACGCTCACCGGCTCGAGCGCCCGCAGATGTTCGCCCAGATTGATGGCATCTTTTTCCGTGGTTACGAAGCCTGCGGCCTCGCTGCGCTGGCGCAGATCAAGCAGCTCGGCAATATCCTCTGGCGTGTAGGCATGGTGATCGCGATACACCGCCTCCGCCGCCGGCTCGATTCCCGCCGCGCGCAACTGCAGAAAAAAGCTCTTCGGACGCGCAATACCGCAGAAGGCAACCGCCGGCTGCGGCACATGTTTCGGCAGGATTCCCCGCTGCGCCCGCCACACCGTCTTTCCATTCAGCGGAAAGGCGTCCGCCGAAGCCCCGCTGCTCAAGACCACGGCATCGGCCCGCTGCAGCGAAGCGAGTGGCTCACGCATCCGTCCCAAAGGCAAAAGATGGTCGCGGGCATCGTCCGGCGTCAGCAGAACAATATCGAAGTCGCGAACAAGCCCGCGGTGCTGAAAGCCGTCATCCAGAATATGCAGCTGCGGCCCAAATCGCTCTTCCGCGAAGCAGCCGGCAGCGTACCGCTCTTCGCCAACGATTACCGGAACTTCCAGCCGCCGTGCGATCAGCAAAGGCTCATCCCCGAACTGCTCCGCCGGACCCGCCGCATCCACCAGCGCCACGCCCCGCGTCTTGCGCCCATAGCCGCGCGAAAGCACGTCAAATTTCACCCCTCGCGACTTCAGCAGCTTTCCCAACTCGATCACGAAAGGCGTCTTCCCCGAGCCCCCGACCGAGAGATTGCCCACACTCACCACCGGCCCCTGCAATTTTCGGGCGGTAAGAATTCCACGATCGTAAAGCGCATTGCGCATACGCACGCCCGCGCTGAACGCTGAGCCAAGCAGTAAGGAGCTGACGCGCTTCATGATGAGGACGCCGCTTGCTCGCTCTCTCTCCG
>Ga0335080_10006620_pt1 | contig 11984 bp, 10 predicted proteins | sample Lox_Sample_34_FD_206720 | JGI IMG/M metagenome (GOLD analysis project Ga0335080, IMG submission 206720) | Soil microbial communities from Loxahatchee National Wildlife Refuge, Florida, United States - Lox_Sample_3.4 | ecosystem: Environmental > Terrestrial > Soil > Wetlands | place: USA...
CGATCTAAACTCACCCAGGTCCCGGCGCCATGCCGGGATCTATCTATACAGGCGCATGAGCTCTTGTCGTGAGCGTTGCGGCAGCTGAATAAGGATGCTAATTGGGTGCAGTATACCCCCGTGGGGTTCCATAAGTAACTAATTGTTCCGTTACGGAACAGCTTGTAGGTTACTTAAGTAAACTGGAATTTCCACTTGGAACAAGTTCTTGCAGTGCAGAATGACACCTCTCCGGAAGGGCTCTTTCGTTATGTTGTCCACCGGAACTCAGTTTCTTTTCGTACGTGGGTCGTGAGAACGACTACTCCCGGACGACCTTTACGAAGATCCCGTCCGGGAGCTCTCCTTCGAGGAGGTGAACCACACCGTCCTTGACATAGCCCTCGAGGACCTGGCGTGGACTCCCGGGCACCGGCGCGTTTGGGGTGTGCGGCCGGTTTACTGGCGGACGATTTGTGCCTGGTGTGGCGGCCTGATCCATGGTTCCTGCCGGGGTCTCCATCGAGCGACCTTCGCTCGATGAGATGGCTGATCCCTGATCCCTGCTTTTTCCCATTCGCCGATCCATGGCCTCGTTGGCCAGCCGGTCGGCTTCGGCGTTCCCGGCGCGCAGCGTATGGGTTATTTCAAAGGCCTCCAGGGTTCGTGCGAGCCGCCAGGCCTCTTCCCACAGGGGTCGCAGCCCGGGATTCGACACTCTGTATTGCCCTTTCATCTGCCGAACCATGAGCTCCGAGTCTGAGATCACCCTGAGCCGCTTTACATCATGGCTGGCGGCCCACTTCAGCACCGCAACCAGCCCCGAGTATTCGGCGTAGTTGTTTGTCTGTTTTCCGAGATACTCGCTCAATCTGGCAACGACCCGCCCGCGGGGGTCCTCGATAACGGCCCCGAATCCGGCCGGCCCGGGATTGCCCCGCGAACCACCGTCACAATGCGCCGTAAACCAACCGGCGGATGCCTCGCCCGGATCGGCGAAGCCCTCAAAAAGACTTCCACTCATGGTCCTCCCAGTTTACGGTTCGGCCCCCGGGTTGCGGTCCTGCGGAACGGCCCGGAGATGGGTCCGGCCTGTGCCGCTCAACTCCCTGGGGGACGCCGGACCGACACGTGACACAAGTCACAGCCGGACAAACTCCCCTGGGCTCCCCTGGGCTCACAAATCCCCGCCTGAAGCGTCCATCGAAAGGCAAGCAGTGCGTGGTCCTGCAAATCCCTGAAGCGGAGATTCGATGGCGACGGATGCGGTGATCTACCCAACATCCACGGCTGGTTACATGACAGGTCCGGCGGCTTTGCGTTGGCGCGGCGCAGGGACGGTACAATCTTCCCGAGGCATGGCTGCAACGACAGCAATGGACGGACCGAACCGGGGACAAAAGCGCCTCGAGGCACGGAGGCCGGAAACCGAGCTGATCCGCGAGGCACAGGCCGGCTCGCGCGCCGCGTTTGATGCCCTGGTAAAGCAGTATGAGGCACAGGTCCTGCGCCTGGCGCTTCACCTCACTGGCAGCGAGCACGACGCGGAAGACATCTACCAGGAAGCCTTCCTCAAGGCATACCGCTACATCGGCAATTTCCGTTTCGAGTGCTCCTTTTATACGTGGATTTATCGCATCGTAACGAATCTGTGCCTGGATCAATTGCGCCGCCGCAAGACGCGCCGCGAAGACCAGGCGGTGATCTTGGACCACTCGGGCGACGAGATCGACGTGCTGGCGTCGGTATCGGACGAACGCTCGTTCTCAAACCCGGCGAAGGAATTGGACCGCAAGGTGCTGGCGACCCGCATCCAGGAAGCGCTGGGCAAGCTGACGCCGCGCGAGCGCATGGTTTTCGAACTGAAACACTACCAGGGCCTCCGCCTGCGCACGATCGGAGAGATGTTGAACACCACGGAAGAGACCGCCAAGAACACCCTCTTCCGCGCGACTAAAAAGTTGAGAGCACAACTGGCGGGACTCCGATAACCACCTTGCGGTGGGGCCGGAGTTTTGGACGAGATTTTGTGGAAATCCTTTTGAGGCTCGAAGGACGTTGCTATGAATTGCGAATTGGCACATGAACGAATTGTGATGGCAGCCTACGGGGAGCTCCCCGACGACGCAGCCCACGAGCTGGAGCGGCACGTGGCGTCCTGCCCGGCATGCCACACGGAGCGCGAGCAGGTTCGCGCCCTGAAACTGCTGGCCGACGCCTATCCGATGGAAGAGCCCACAGCCAACCTGATGGCGCGCTCGCGCCTGCGCCTGGAGGACGCGCTCGACGCGCTCCCTCCTAAGACGTGGCTGGAGCGCTTTGCCCAGCGCCTCGGCAACAATTTCGCAACCCTGCAAGCGGCGCCGGCGGCGGCATGCCTGCTGTTGCTGATGGGCGCCGGTGCAGGCGCGCTGGGTGGATACCACGTGGCCCAGTCCCGCGCTGCCCAGGATGGCGCGCTGGCACAGGCTCTCAGGACCCCGGTGCCGCCGCAGGACAACCCGGCAGAAGGGGTGGCGAACATCTCCAGTATCATTCGGCAGCCCAACAGCGAGCAGGTGGAAGTGCGCTATAACAGGCTGGTGCCGGCTGAATTGAAGGGTTCACTGGACGACCCTGACATTCGGCAACTTTTAATGCTGGCATCCGGGAATACGACATCCGATAATGTGCACGTCCGGTCGGTGGAGTTGCTGGCCGACGAGTGCGCCGCGGGACACGGTTGCAATGGAGAGGGCATGCGCGATGTCCTCATGTTCGTCCTGCGCTACGACCGGGATTCCGGCGTGCGTCTAAAAGCCCTGCAAGGTCTGGAGCGGTACGTGGCGGAGGACGTGCGGGTACGCGACGCGGTTCTGGAAGCACTGCTCAACGACAACGATCCGCACATCCGGACTGCGGCCATCAACATGCTGGGACCGGTGGATGCGGACACCACCGTTCGGCAGGTGCTTCACACGGTAGCTCATTCCGACCGGAATCCGCAAATCCGACTGGTTTCCCGGCAGGTTCTGAGCCGGGTGCCGGAGTTTCAGTAAGAGAACGCCGGGGCTTCAGCCCCGGAGGGAAGGCGATCGCACCGTCGAACCAAACAGAGTGCGGGCCATTCAATGGGATACGGGAGAAAACGCAAATGAGGTACATTTTGAGGCCGTCTGTCACGATCGCACTTGCCCTGGTGCTGGGTGCAGCACCCGGAGCAGGGGCGCAATCGACTCGCGTTTCGCAGATCCTGGAAAAGGTCGATCCGCTCCTGACACACAACTCCCAGGGCTACCTGGGCGTGATGGTTTCCGATGTCGACAACGATTCCACCACGAAGCTGAAGCTAAAGGAAGCGCGTGGCGCGCTGATCACGCTCATTGACCACGACGCTCCGGCCGGACAGGTCGGTCTCCGTGTGAACGATGTGGTGCTTGAGCTGAACGGGCAGCGGGTGGAAGGCGCCGAGCAGTTTGGCCGCATGCTGCGCGAGATGCCTGCCGGCCGGAAGATCAATCTCCTGATCAGCCGCGACGGCAACACGCAGAACCTGGAAGTCCAGCTTTGCGATCGGAAGGCGATGGAGCAGGACGTCTGGAACAAGCTGGGCCACCAGGGCGAGGGTGGAGGCTCGGCGCCAGCGAAGAGCCTGTTCAAAACCAATCCAGAGGTTGGAGCGCCCGGCGCTCCGCTACCGTTCTTCGGCAGCAGCCTGAACGTCGGCGCAATGGTGGAGCCGCTTACGGCCCAGACGGCCGATGTTCTCGGCGTCCAGAACGGCATCCTGGTCAAGCAGGTGGCGCGCAAGAGCGAAGCCGCCAGTGCGGGGCTGAAGGCGCACGACGTGATCCTTAGAGTAGGGGGCGAGGCCATCACTACGACGGCTGACTGGGACCGTGCGCTGCGCTCCAACCAGAACAGCCCTGTGCAGGTGACCATCTTTCGCGACGGGAAGCAGCAGGTCCTGAACCTGCAGGTGGATTCCAAGCACAAGAAGAGCGAAGTCGACTACGAGTTCTTTCCGGGACTATTGCCCGATGGGCCCCCGCCTGCCGAATTCGCCGGCTGGGAGGGTGAGCCTTGCCAATGGCTCGCCGAATTGGATCCGAAATGGATCGACGATGCCCAGGCCGCTGCCGAACAGCTGCGCGAGCAGGCCGAAAAGTTCCGGATGAACTTCAATCCCGACGACTTCAAGATCGATCCCAAGGAAATGGAAAAGTTCCGCCAGGAGATGGAGGAATTCCGCCGAAACTTCAACCCGGATGAGTTCAGGTTCGACCCGAAGCAGATGGAAGAATTCAAGAAGCAGATGCACGAGTTCGGGAAGGAGTTCAACTCCGACACGTTCCGGATCGATCCGAAGCAGATGGAGGACCTGAAGAAGCAGATGGACGAGTTCCGCAAGACGATGCCGGAACTGTTCAGGTTTAACCAGCAGCAGTTCGATCAGCTCCGCCGCGAGATGCAGCAGCTACAGTCGGAGATCAGCCAGAAGGTCTAGGACATCTTCGTAGAACCCAGAAAGAGGCGCTACCGAATCCGGTGGCGCTTTTTCGTATTTGCACGCCCCGGCGATAAACGCGAGAAATGCGGATCAACCCGCTCATCTCGGGGATGACGGAGCGACCAATCCAAAGCAGCACGGGATCAGCAAAAGGCAGGCTCGATAATAACCTGCCTGGAAATCGACCGCGTCGCCCAGGAGTCCTCACTGGATCCATTGCAAACGGCAAAGCTACTTAGCCAGTGTGAGACGCAGAGGGCGAAACCTTGGGGCTCCGCCAGGCGCTACTGATCCGCCGGCCGTGTGTACGGCTTCTGGAGATCCTGCCGCGCTTCGTTGACGGCGCCCTGGGTGTTGTCGTTGGTCTGGATGGCGAGGCGGTATTCGTTCACCGCACGATCGCGCTGGCCGGTGATGTCGAAGATGTTGCCCAACCGGATGTGGCTCCAGACCTCGGTCCAGCGCGGGTCGCCGTCGCCGCGCAGGGCGTCGCGATAGGCGTTCACCGCCGCCTGGTAGTTGTGCTGGGTGAATAGCACTTCGGCGATGCGGTAGCTGGCCAGCGAGCTCTGCGAGTTTGCCTCCAGGGCCTTCTGGTACTCATTCAGCGCACCCGCCAGGTCACCCTGCGCCACCAGTTGCTGCCCGCGCAGGATGGAAATGCGCACCTGCAGGTCGGGGGTGGACTTCAGCACCCAGTTCTGGGGATCGATGGCGATGCGCCGCGGCCGGCCGAACGTATCGACAACGTACTGGGAGTTGGTCCCCACCACGTCAACTTTCTGCGTCTCGGTCTTGCCATCGGTCTCCACGCGCAATTCCACCGGCATGCGGAAGAGGTCGAGGTCCTGGTTGATCTGGCCGATGGTGCGAAAGCCCTTGTTGTTTCCCAGCCGGTAGACCGCGTACTTGTTGGTGAACTGCGGGGCGCCCGTGCCGTCGACCCATTGCGCAAAGAAGGGCGTCAACTGCTGCTGGCTCTGGGCCTCGGCCACTTTCGTGAAGTCGGCCGTGGTCATGCTCTTGTCGGTGTACTGGCTCAGCGCGCCCTTGAGCGTGGCGAGGAAGGACTTATCGCCGATCTCCCAGCGCAGCATGTGAAAGATCATGGCGCCTTTCTCCAGCGTCATGGACTGGAACTCGGGCGAGAACGGGCTCAAACGGCTGGCGCTCGACAGCGGAATCGTGTCGTAGGCCAGCGCGCCGGCGGCCACGTCCTGCAAGCCCGCGCGCAAGGCGCTCTTGCCGTTCTCTTCTTCCACGTACATCAGTTCGCCGTAGCGCGCCATGCCGTTGGTGATCCAGGCGTCGTTGAGCGTTTTGGGGCTGACTTCCGAGCCCCACCATTGGTGTGCGATGGTATTGGCCAGCAGGCGGATACCGGATTTGTCGCCCACGCGGCCACCCATCATCCCGGCAAGTTCCGGCCCCCACACGGCAGGCAGCGTGTCGTCGGGGATTTCGACGACGTTCAGGTGGGACGACTCCGGCGCCCCAAAGCTGTCGGTAAAGAAGTCGTATTCTTTGGTCGCGGTCTGCGCAAGTTCGTTGGCCGAGGCCTGGTGAGCGACGGTCAGGTACACCTTGACGTTGCCCGGGCCGGCCACCGCCGGGTTCACGTACCGGCCGGCAATCACCGTGCCCGGGAATCCCGGCTTTGTCCAGTTGAAGTCGTATTCGTCTCCGGGCTTGCCGCCCGCGAGCGTCGCGGACTTCGACGGCCCGGTGCTGCCGCTGGCAAACACGCGCATACCCTGCGGGACCTTGATGTGCATCTCCGCGGTGAAGCGGTCGGTCATGAAGCCGGTGGTCGGGAACCAGCGGGCCGCATAGAGAAGATATGTGATGGGCTCCTGGATTGCGGCGAGCTTCAAGCCTTCGATCGGCCCGTCTTCATTGCCGGTGATCACGCCTTCGTACGCAAAGGTCCAGTGATAGCTCTGGCCCTTGGCGAATGGGGTGGATGGGGCCACGCGAATGGTGCCGTCGGCCGAACGCTCGCCCGTGAGCACTTTGCCCGCATCGTCGGTGATCCTGGTGACCTTGAGAGCCGGATGGAAGCCGAAGCTCACCATTTCCTGGTTTTCCGGCGCGGTGAACGTGACGACCGCCTTGGCGGCAATGTGGTGCGTCTGGGTATCGAGCTCCGCGTCGATGACGTAGCCCGTGATGTTGAGTGCGGCTCGCTCCGGCCGCTGCGCCGCGGCGAGCAGCGCCATCCCCAAAACGCCAAATGCGGCTGCAAACCGCCAATTCCGTCGAAAACTCATCACTCGTGTTCCCATCATTCCTATTTGCACCAGTTTAGCCGTCCCGGGCAATGCGCCTTGCGGGGGAGAGCCCGAGCCGCCGCATGAACCCCGACTCAGGAATGTACTGCCTCTTCCTGGGCCGACGGGATCCGTGCGGACAGAAGGTCAAGGGTAATCCGGGCCACCCGGCCGATGGCTCCCTCGCCGGTTCTCGTCTCGTCGGGCCCGGTCAGCAGCAAGCCCCGGATCGCAGCCAATTCCTTCATCATGGACTGCCGACGGGGCCCGTCGGGTAGCAAGGGTTCCAGGTGCCTGACGATATTGGATGCGGTGAACTCGTCCTGAATCAATTCCGGAACGACGCGTTTGCCGGCGACAAGATTGGCCATTGCGACGTGGGGAACGGTCACAACACGTTTGGCGATCGCATAGGTGACGGGAGAGACCCGGTACACCACCACGAAGGGGTTTCCGATCAGGGCAGCTTCAACCGTCGCGGTACCGCTGGCGACAACGGACGCGCGGGCGTGGAAGAGGGCGGCCCGGGCATCGTCCAGCAGTCCAACTCTTAGCCCCTTGCCCCGCTGTTCCACCAGCCCGCGTACGAATTCGCGCTGCGCAGGGTTCAGGGTCGCGGCCAGAGGCAGAACGAATTCGAGAGTGCCGCGGTCGTGACGTCCGACGAATTCCCGGGCCGCCTTCAGCATTTCGGGCAGGTTGTCACGGATTTCCTTGGCGCGGCTGCCGGGGAGAAAGCCGATCCACGTTTTCGCGGGATCAAGCTTGTTTTCGGCTGCGAACTGCTCGCGAGTGATGGCCGGCAGCGGTATCTCCGCGAGGGGGTGGCCGACAAACTCGACAGCGACTCCGCGCTCGCGGTAGAAGGGCTCCTCGAACGGGAAGATGACCAGCATGCGGTCGATGTACTTCCGCACCAGCTCGATGCGGTGCTTCTTCCAGGCCCAGAGCTGGGGACTCACGAAGAAGATGACCGGGACGCCAAGGCGGCGAAACTCTTCTGCGAGCTTGAAGTGAATGTCGGGAAAGTCAATGAGCACGGCCACGTCGGGGGGCCGGTCGTGGACCGACTGCTTGAGCCTGCGGAATTCCCGATAGATGCGGGGGAGGTGGAGCACCACTTCCGTAATGCCCATGACAGCCATGTCCTCGGCGCGAACCACGCGCTCGAGGCCTGCGGCGACCATGTTCGGTCCGCCCATTCCGACGAAGTGCGCGCTGCGGCCCGTCCTGGCCAGGCGCTCCTTCAGCGCCTCGATCAGCAGGGCGCCGTAGCGTTCGCCGCTCGCCTCACCCGCCGAAATAAAGATGGTTGGCGCCATGGATCCTGGAGCGCACATCTGGCTGTGCTGCCTTCATGATATCGGCTTTGGCGTGCGGTTCCCGGAACTGGCGATCAACGGTGACATGCCAGTAGAACTGCCAGTATCCCGAATCCCCCGTGACTGCTAGTGTCTCGCCTCAGAATTAACCTCATTCTCCATTGCGGGGTCATTCATGGGAAAGGGCAAGGACGTCAAGAGCAGCCACGAGAAGACCGCGCCAAAGGCGCATGCCGCGGCACGAAGCGAAAATACAGTTCCCTCGTCAAAATACCTCGATGGGGCTCCTCTGGATAAGGTCACATACCTGGAAGCGAAGCTGATCCTTAAACCCGATCGCTTCACCTCGGTCCAGAGCTTCAGGGACTTTGGTGAAATGGTTAAGAAGACCGCCAAGAAGGTTGGCGTGGGGTTCATTCTCGATCCGGACTCCCAGCGGCGTCCTCAGGTGCGCGAGATTGTCTTCGGCGATACAGCCGACTTCCGCCTGTACAATAGCGCGTTCATTCTTCGCCGCCGAATCTCGTATGTCGACGGTTTTCCGGTTGGAGATCCGGAGATTGTCTTCAAGTTTCGCCATCCTGACGAGTTGCAGGCGACCCAAATGGATGTTCGCCCCAGGATCGCAGGCAAGTATCGCATCAAGTTCAAAGTAGAGGCCTTGCCGTTGAAGGACCGGGTGGGGGGATATCGGCTTCTCTATTCGCATAACTGCCAGTTCGGTCTGAGCCAGGTTCATGAGCCCAACCCCTCGATGGCAACCATCGTCAGGATCCTGCCCGCGCTGGCTACACTGAAGAAGTCCGACGAGGAGCAGATCAGAATCGTCAACGAAGGGATTGTGGAGGAGATTCTTCTCCCCCTGGGTCAGCTGGATTTTGGCAAAGGCCAGCTTGGAAAGTGCGATGTATCTCTCTGGCGGACGAGGGGCGAACACAAGCCCCTTGTTGGTGAGTTTGCATTCCAGGTCCAATTCCCGAGCCGCGAATCAGTCGCCGAGAAGCCCAGGAAGCTCGCTGCACAGTTCTACATCGCCTTGCAGCACGCCGTGACGAGTTGGCTGGCTCTGGGTGTAACGAAAACCGGCATGGTGTACCGGTTGAAGGGGAACGAGCCCCAGAGCCATGAGTGATTCCGCTGTAACTCCCCCCCGTAGTCCTGCGGAGTCCCGGTCTGCGAGTGTTGACACCTCGATCCTTGCCATATTCCTGGAATTCCTGATCATCGGCGCGACAAGCTTTGGAGGTGTCGTCCCTTATCTCCGGGCGGCGCTGGTGACCAGGCGGCAATGGATTGATGACAAGGAGTTCATTGAGATGCTCTCGATCAGCCAATCCCTGCCGGGACTGAATGCCACCAACATGGCTGTTCTTGTTGGTGAAAAGCTGCGAGGCCTGATGGGCTCAATTGCCGCGATTATTGGAATCTGCCTGCCCGGCGCAGTGGTCATGTATGTAGTTGGAGTGTTCTACCGTTTGCACGGGGATCACGAGTGGGCAACCGCGGCTCTCAAGGGGGTTGCAGCCGCCGCAGTGGGCCTCGTACTGTACACGGTCGTGAGCCTGAGTAAGAAGGCACTCTCCCGGAAGTTCGACTTCGTTTTCATGGCAGCCACGGTGCTGGCCGTCAATCGTCTGCACTGGTCGGTGCCCAGGGCCTTGATCGTCGTCGGCCTGGTATCGGTGTTGTTTCACGGTCCACGAGTGGGAGAGAAGGCGAGAGCATGGCGATGAATCAAATACCCGCCCTGATCCGCGTATTCGCATATCTGTCGTTGCTGACCGTCGGGGGAGGAATGGCTGCGTTCCCGGAGATGAAGATACTGACAGTGGATGTTCATCACTGGCTTTCGTTTCCGAAGCTCATCCACCTTTACAGTGTCGGCCAAATGGCGCCCGGCCCGAACATGATGATGATCGTTGCAATCGGACAATGGGTCGGAGGGTTCGCAGGAGCCATCGTAACGCTCATTGCTTTCTTTGCTCCAACGGCGTTGCTCGCTTTTTTGGTCGCCCGGTTTTGGAAGCGATTGGAACGATGGCCTTGGAGGAAATCCATTCAGGAAGGCTTGGCTCCCGTCTCCATAGGACTGCTTCTGGCCGGTTGCTTCACCATGGCCAAAGGATCAGTCACGGGACTGGAAACTGGCGCAATCGCCGTTTGCGTATTGTTAATGCTGCTTCAATACAAGATCAATCCCGCAATCCTGGTAGTTGCAGGAGCGGTTATCGGCATCTTCACTCTTTCAGCCCAATAGGATCAATCCAATCGATACCTGGTCAGGCCAGCTTGTATGGTTCCCGATACGGCCGGGACAGCAGTTCCGTCGCCTGCGGGTCGTTGAGGATTTCTTCCTTCGCGACATCCCAGTGCAGTTTGCGCCCCACCAGCATCGAGATCAGTCCCAGATGGCCCGGAATGGTAGAGTGATGCGCCACCTGAACCGGGGTGATGGTGGGCTTGCGCGATTTGACGCTGTCGAGGAAGTTGCGCCGGTGCTCTTTGGACACAGTGAGCTGGACCTTGCACAGGTTCTCCGGTACCGATTTCCACTTGCGCCATTCGGGGTTGGATGCGTCGAAGCCGCCGCGGTCCACCCACACCCAGCCATCGGTGCCGATCCACTTGGTGCCCATCTGGATGGCGGGGCTGCCGCCAGCGATGGTCATCTTCACGTCCACGGGGTAGCCCGTCACTTCTTTCCGGTACAGGCAGTTCACCGTGTACCGGGTGGCGGTGTTCCACACCGCGTTCGCCGGCGGAAAATCCCCGAAGCCTTCGACTTCCGACGGCCCGCAGGAATCGAAGCCGAGGCCCCAGTGCGCGATATCGCCGTGGTGCCCGATCCAGTCCATCAACTGGCCGGCGCCGGTGTTGTAGTTCCAGCGCCAGTTCTGGTGAACGCGCAGCTCGATATAGGGCTCCATTCTCGATGGCCCGATCCACGTGTTGAAGTCAAATCCCGCGGGCGGTTCGGTGACGGACACGTCCCACGCCCTGGTGCCGGGAACGATCTGGGCCGGTGAGTTGATCACATCCGGCAGAGCTGCCTGGGCCACGCGTTTCATCAGCTCGGGAACATTGCCGGCAAAATCGTGATGCCCCTCGGGCAGGCCCACTTCGACGTGCGTGACGGTGCCGATCAGGCCGTTGCGGACGATCTCGGCCGCCTTGTGGAACGAGGCCTGCGAGCGCTGCCACGAGCCCGTCTGCCAGATGACGCTGTTCTTCTCAACGGCTTTTACAATGGCCTGCTGCTCCGCGATGGTGCGCGCCAGCGGCTTCTCGCCGTAGATATCCTTTTTGCGGTTGGCCGCTTCGGTAGCGACGATGGCGTGCCAGTGATCGGGAATGGCGATCATCACCGCATCGATGTCGTTGCGCGCCAGCAGTTCGCGGTAATCGTGGTAGCCTTTGCAGTCGCTGTTGCCGTTGTGCTGGTTTATTGTGTCGAGGGCCTCCTGCAGGTGCTTGCTTTCGAGGTCGCAGGCGGCCACCACCTGGCAATCGGGCTGTTCGAGAAACGCATTGGTGTTGGACGGGCCCATCATGCCCCAGCCGATGACGCCAAGCGTAATGCGCTCGGAGGCCGGCGGACGCCCGCCCCAGGCCCACGTGGTACGCGGCAACGTTACGGCCGCAGCTCCGGCGGCGGCAAGAAATTGTCTACGGTTCAGAGAAGCAAGCGGTCCATGCGGAAAGGAATTCATCAGGTCTCCTGAAATGCTGAATTGCGTTCGTCTGCGCTCCAAGCTTTGCCGAGCGCTGCTCGTTCACGATGAAATCAAGTCACCGGCAGTCTAGCACCATGGACGATGCGAATGGCTACGGAGCGAGTTCCGACCATCTCGCCTAATGTTTGTTGGGACTTACCCGATCACCTTGAACCGCTTCAGCGATTCCTCATTCACCGTGAGGCCCAGA
>Ga0335080_10006621_pt1 | contig 11983 bp, 12 predicted proteins | sample Lox_Sample_34_FD_206720 | JGI IMG/M metagenome (GOLD analysis project Ga0335080, IMG submission 206720) | Soil microbial communities from Loxahatchee National Wildlife Refuge, Florida, United States - Lox_Sample_3.4 | ecosystem: Environmental > Terrestrial > Soil > Wetlands | place: USA...
CCGACGACTTCGCATCGGACAGTTTGTTCTCCACGCGACGGTAGCACAGCAGGTAGGCCCCATACTGCCGCGTTGCGGTCTGAAGGAGCAGGCATTATCCGCCCCACCTTCGCCAGCGTACGGTGTGCTATGGCGAAGCGTGGATATCACGCCCGTATTACGGTGCGTCGCGGACAGAACGATAAGTCGGCTTGCGACATGTGGCCGCGTCACTCGGCCGCGTAACACGCAAACCGTATAGTTGGCTGGCAAGCAGCCACACGAGTCGGTCGCTGCCGCCGCAATTGTCCTCACCCAGAGGACGGCCAGGATAGGTGGTCAATGGCCGGGGCAGTTCATCGCAACATTGTTCCCAGCAAGATGCCGCAACCGAACAATACCGCTCCCGAAAGCACCCCTATTGCAACCCATCGTTGAACAGCGGGGTGTTCGTCGGCTCGGCCCACATCCCCAGTGCTCTTTCTGCCTCGGGTGGAATCGTTACCGGTGTCCTTTACTATTTCCTGCCGGAGCACTGCAACCCAGTCGCGCACCCTCTGTGCCACGAGCGCCCCGGCCCGAAGCTGGACACTCTCCGCGGCCCGTTCAAATTCTCGTGTGGCGGATCGGACCTGTTCGACGATTTCGTTCGCCGACTGCTCCAGCACGAGGCGGTTCAACGTGACCACCGCCATAATCGGGTCATCGGGGTCGACCCTAATTCCGTGCTCGACCGAGACTTTTGCGGCGAGCTGCTTTAGGTCCAGTTGACGCATAGAGGACACCAATTAGAACGCCAACTGGTCGAGTTGCTCGAAGAGGTCGCGCTGAACGACCTTCAATCTTTGCTTTGCCATGATCGGCATTCTGGCTGTGGCGATGGCTTCCTGGAAAGTGAGCTTGGCCGAAATCATGTCCTCGACATCGCGTCCGAATGTATCCTGATTCCGCTTTGTAAAGATCACAGCGCCGCAGACCTTGTCCGCATTGTCGCGGTACGCGGCCATCTCCGAAAACTTCTTCCCGTCCGCTTCCACGCGCCCGAAATATTCGTTGACCCACACGACGATATTGCGTTCCTGGGTCGTCTGCGCCAGCTCGTTAAACCCGTTCAGGGTATCGATGAGGGCTTGGCCGCCTGTGATCACCGTGTGAACGTAGACCCGCCGCTCGTGCTGGCGAAGGTATTCCAGCGCGTTGTTTTCCAATAGATAATGCCAAAGCGGCAGGAAGGTCGATGCGCCATTGTCAACTACAAACGTGGCGCCGTCCTCGGTCAAGAACCGCTCCATAAGGGCGTCGAAGCAGCGCTGGTCGATCCGATTGTGTTCGTCGCGGAGGTTCAGCCGATCGGCTCTCAATGAGCTGTACTGGGCCAGCGTCCGGTTTACGGGATCAGTATCAATGCAACGAACATCGCGGCAGTGCTCCCGGAAGTATTGAGCCAGCACTGACGCGATCAGGCTTTTTCCTACGCCTCCCTTGCCCTGCAGGGTGAGGTGTATGGAGCCGCGGTTATCGCTACCGTTGGCCCCGGCCGCTCCTGACGTTTTTGGCATTGGGAACTTCTTTTCCTCCCTCAAATCAACTTTTTGGGATCGGGCTCAGCGTTATAGTTGAAGCCAGGCCGCTTGCTCTGGCGCTCCAAAACATTTGCAAGCGGATTTCGACGCCGGCCGTCATCAGCTATCGGCTGGGCTACCTGCGCCAGACCGTTCTGTCTCTCAGGATTGGCTTCGGTGGCGAGCGCCGCGCCGGTTTCGTGCAATCCCGGTTTCAAAGCTCGAATCTCCGACTGCGCCGCTTCATCTTGGCGTCGCAGTCGGCCGACATAGTCGGAGAGCCGGGCATATCCGATTTCCAATCCAATTTCGTTTAGCCATACCCGGATGTCCTTAAGGCTGTGGCCGGCGGCCAGCAGATCCCTGATGTCAGGCCATGCCTGGCGGACCTGCCCCACCTTTGTGCGCGGCTTTTCCCTCAGACGTGTGCGGAGGCGGTTCAGGTCTAGTTGCTCGCTCAAGTTGCTGTTCACTGGTTCTGAGCGGTACGCCGCGAGCGGCAGGCTGCGTGACGGTCTTTCTTCAGAAATTCAGCCGGATGTATCGCCCAAGTTTCAGAGCCCGGTATTTCCAGTCAGCGCTTTCAGATAGTTTCACCGATTTGCCACTTTGTTCGCTCACGCGCAGCCAACCCACATCATCAAGCCCCGAAAACACCGGTAGTGGAACATAAAGGGAATGCATCACATTTGACTGCGGATTCGGCTTTAAGAGTGGCGTCGTGAGTAACTTTCAACGTGCAACGGTTCAAAGCCTTTTGTTACACGTTGTGCAACGGCGATCCTGGTGTCACATACCGGCGATCCGCGCACCTACAGAGTAGGCACCGATGGCTATGGTACGGAAACAGAAGGCTGTGACCCACGGTCTGCGATATAACGCAGAGCTTAACAATCGGATCGAGGCGGCGACGAAGAAGGGCGGGTTCTCAAGCAACAGCGCGTTCATACGCGCAGCGATCGAGCGGGAACTGGCCGGCCGGGAAAGCGGTGTTGATGCGGCGGAACAGCGGATCGCTGCGAGTCTGGATCGCATGGCTCGCGAAATTCGCAATCTCCGAATAGGACAGCAGGCGTTGTTCGCCTTCGTAGACGTACTGGCGAAGACGTTCTTGACCTGTGTTCCTGAACCGCCGAGGGATGTGCACGACCAAGCCGTGGCCCGCGGCAAAGCCCGCTATGACCGATTTCTCAAGAGCGTAGGCATGGCAATGGTGGGTGATTCCCACGCCGCCATGGCAGAGTTGCTAGGCCGTGGCCACGAAAACTGACGGCGAGCAGGAGTTTCGGATTCGGCCTCGGCGTCCCCGCACGTCCCGCGAGAACGAAGCGCTTCCTTGGTCTCCCAGCATGAAGACCGTTGTTCGCTATGCCAGAAGCTCCCGGCGACAAAAGCGCCGTTCACAAAGCGCTTCTGCTGGGCGGCGGCAGTTCAACCAACGATGCGCGGTTCGTGTGATGTACTCGCCGAATAGGACCACCGGGCAGTGGCGCGCACACGGTCGCTACATCACCCGAGACAGTGTGATGCAGGGCCACGAAGCCGCCGCCATTTGCAACCCGGGCGAAGTCTCTGCCCTGCCGGAGGTCCTTGATCGCTGGCAAAAGGCAGGCGACCCGAGGCTCTGGAAAATGATCATCTCGCCGGAATTCGGCGAACGCATCGACCTGAACCGACTGACCCGCGATCTCATGATCAGAATGGAAAAAGATCTGGACACGCGATTGGAGTGGCTTGCTGTAACGCATTTCAATACCGAACACCCGCACGTCCATGTCGGCATACGCGGGATCAAAGCTGACGGGTCTCCGCTCGATCTGAACCGTGAATACATCCGTAACGGGATACGGTCCATTGCCGAAGATCTCTGCACCGGCCAAATTGGGCATCGGAACCAAGTGGACGCGATGACGGCCGAACGGCGCGAAGTTCAGGAGTACCGGTATACGTCCTTGGACCGTATCATCAACCGGGGGAACGCGTTCGGGCAGGTCAATGGGTCCGATGACGCCGGCCACTTCGTTGTCCGCCGGAACGTGAACGGCGCCGCACGTGGGGAATTCGCTAAGATTCGGGAGCAACACATCGCTGCCAGGCTGATTGCGCTTCAGAAAATGGGCCTCGCCGAGCAGGCCGCGCCCGGTGAATGGCGGGTCCGGCGCGATTTTCAGGGCGTTCTGCGCGCTATGCAGCGTGCCGGGGACCGCCAGAAGATGCTCGCTGCGCATGGCCTACTCCTATCGGACGAGCGTTTGCAACTTGTCGTCTTGGACCAGCGGACGCTGACATCCCTGGAAGGCCGTGTGTTGGTGCACGGTGAAGGCGAGCTCGGCAGCAGCGCCGGCCGTCACTACGTCCTCATCGAAGGCACTGACGCAAGCGTGCACCTGGTGTATTATTCGCCGGCGTTGGAAGAAGCCCGTAGTCGCGGACAACTCCGCCCGAATTCCTTCGTCCGGCTCCGGAAGCAGTTGGAGAACGGCCGTGCGGTTCTTGAGGTTGATGACCTCGGTGATGCTGAGAAGATATTACGGAACGGGCGGTATCTCGAAGCAACCGTTCGGCCGTTGGTCAAACAAGGCATCATACCCGCCGAAGGCGGCTGGAGCGGATGGTTAGGCCGTTATCAAGCCGCACTCGCCCGCGCTGCCGCCTCAATTCAAATGGACGCCGTGAAAGGGCACCACCGAGACCAAACGCGCTAGCCGCCCGGCAGCCTCCGATGTCACGGCGGTGCGCTGCGAAGACCTACCGGGTAGGCACTGACTCATCTTTGACGCTGTAAGGAGGCACATGAACGACCGCGACGATAATCTGATACCGGCGCTCGCCGAAGTCGGAGGCGAGCCGCTACTGGGGTCGGGCTTTGAAGCCGAGCAGCCTGATTCCGACTCCGCCCTGGAGCAGACTCCGCCTGCGGAGGAGGGTTCCCGATGACTTCCGCTAAATCGGAAAACGTAAACAGGGCCGAGAAGCGCGATCACCGCCGCGAGGTAACCGACTCGATCATCAAGATGCTGGAAGAAGGCGTTGCTCCGTGGCAAAAACCCTGGGAAGGCTCGGCAATGCCATTCAATCCAACGACCGAGAGGCCGTACCGGGGCGGCAACGCCTTGCACCTCCTCGCCACCGGAATGGCGCGCGAATACGCAGATCCGCGATGGATGACATACAAGCAAGCCGCGGATCAGGGCTGGCAGGTACGTGGAGGGGAGAAAGGGACTCATATCGAGTTCTGGGAGGTGAAGGAGAGATCAAACGAGAAAGACGGACCTGATCAGAATGGCGGCGAGTCTCCAGCCAAGGAAAACGGCCAGCGGCCGATACACCGCGTATACACCGTCTTCAACGCGAAGCAAATTGATGGAATTCCGGAATACCAGCCGAAGCAGCGGACCCCGTTTGAGGCAGTACAAGCTGGCGAGCGAATTCTAGCTAATTCCGGTGCTCGAATAGAACACGATCAGCGTGACGACGCCTTCTATAACCGACGCACCGACAGCATCCATCTTCCCCCAAGGGACGCTTTCAAAGATGCGCCGGGATATTATGGAACCGCTCTTCACGAACTCGCGCACTGGACTGGCCATCCCTCACGCATGGATCGGTCGACGCTGTCGGAATCGTACCGTTTTGGCGACCTCAACTATGCGAAGGAGGAACTCCGGGCGGAACTTGCCAGTGTCTTCATAGCAGCGGAATTGGGTGTTCCGCACGACCCCGCCAACCATGCGGCTTATGTTGGCTCCTGGATCAAGGCTCTACGCGACGACAAAAACGAGATTTTCCGAGCGGCGCACGAGGCGTCAGCAGCCACCGATTTTGTTCTGTCCTTGGATCGGGAGGTTTCCCGAACGGAAACATTGGAAAAGGTAGCTTCGGGTGCGGGGGGATCATTGCAGACTCCGGATGCGTCGCTCAACCGAGTCGAAACCGTTTACCCCAAGCGAGAACTAACAGCCCACGCCACCAGTCGAAAAACCCAGGAGAATGACGTCGGGCAGAAGGACCATCGAATTGACGCTCTTGCAGATCGGAGTGTGGCGACCGGCAACTTGGTGGCGTCATTCGCTGCCGCTAAACAAATAACAACGGATGTGCTTGGCGAATCCGCACGGACTTTCGCGGCCCAGGCCAAAAGCGGCAGGTACAACGGGCGTATCATTGGAGAGACCGCGCTCCACGTCGTTCAGCGATTGTCCCCCCGAACTGCTGTAGCTCACATGAAGCAATTGCTCGAAAACGTTCCGCACGCCGGCGACAACGTCGCAATCGCTTATTCGAACAATCGCGGGACAACTCGGGATATTCGGGAACGTGTCAACACCCAGGAGCTTGTCCGCTAGCGCGAGACCCCGAGAATGCCACCGGGAGCCGTACGGGGAACTCCCACTGATAAGATTCAGCGGCTCCCAGTGCCACACCTCCATCAGCGGGTACATCTGGAGCTGGAAAATTGGACGACCGCCCGAGACTGCGCAACCAGAGCAACACCACCCTAGTCGCGCTTGAGGTTCCGCGCAGCCCGCAAGCTGCCGTTCTTGGATCCAATTGAAAACCGCAGCTTTCGCTGGTCTTCCCCCTGAAATGGCACGAAAATCACCGTCTTGGTGAACAGCAACACTTTTCCGCGAAGTGTCTGAGAGGTCATAGTGTCCGCTTACCATCGGAATTGGGTTCAAAAGCATTCGGGTACTCAGGTCCGGCTTGGGGTGTGTCAATTTGTCGCACCCGGCTCGTCTTTGATTGGCGATACGATGGGTAGATAGCGTGTCCCATCAAGCGCCCCCCTCCGACCATGAGCGACGCCGCCGGGTGAACCTGCCGTCCACGACCTTGAATAACTTTGAGCTAAACCGGAACATCGCTCCCAACATGGCGTTCCCTTGGGTGGTGCGGCTGCGTTACGGTATCGTCTTCGGCGGAGCGCTCATCCTGGCCGGAATGGCCTACAGCTTCCGCCTGGATATCCCGATAGGCTGGACGTTCGCGCCCCTAGCCATTGTCCTGCTGAGTAACTTCCTGTTCAGCAGCCTGCCGCAATTGGCGACACGTTTCCCCCAGGAGACTCTGGGAGGCATGTTCGTCCTGGATGCTCTCTGCCTGACGGTCCTGCTGGGACTCACCGGCGGGCCGATGAATCCGTTCAGCTTGTTGTATTTGGTTCAGATTACGCTGTCGGCTGTGGTGCTTCGAAAGTCGTGGACCTGGGCGTTAGGGTTGCTTTCTACCGCGTGCTTTGCCTCGCTCTTCTTTTTTAACGTTCCGTCTGCGGCGTTTTCTTCGCACGAAACGCACCAGGGTTTGTCGCCGCATCTGGCCGGGATGTGGATCGCTTTCGTTGTGGCGGCCGCACTAATCGCCTTTTTCACCGGCAAAGTCTCGGATGCGATGAGACGTAGGGAACAGGAGGTCCTGGCGTTGCAGGAACAGGTCTCCAAGCACGAACGATTAGCCTCTCTGGCCACGCTTGCTGCGGGTGCGGCCCACGAACTGGGCACTCCCCTTGGCACGATCGCCGTGGTTGCCCGAGAACTGGAGCGCTACGCCGCCAGCCTGGCGAACGATGCCGTCCGCGAGGACGCCAAGCTCATTCGTTCGCAAGTGGAACGCTGCCGCCTCATTCTGCAACGCATGAGTGCCGAAGGAGCCGAGCCAATGGGTGAAACCGCCCGTGCGGTAGATGCCGGCAAGTTATTGGACGAAGTGCGTTGCTATTTCCCGGAAGCCCTGCGCGGTAGCCTGCAAATCGGGGCGCCCTCGGGGCTAGCGGCTGTCTTGCCAGTGCAGGCTACCGTCCAGTCGTTGGTGGCGCTCGTGCAGAATGCTTTGGATGCCAATCGCGACGGGAGCCGGATTGTTTTGGAGGCAAGGGGCGGCGGCCCCGAGATCACATTTTCGGTCACAGACTGCGGCCAGGGCATGTCCGAGGCTGTACTTCGCCGTGTGGCCGAACCGTTCTTTACCACCAAAGAGCCGGGAAAGGGTATGGGGCTCGGCACTTTTCTGGTCAGAACGTTCGCCGAGAGGCTGGGCGGAAGCTTGTCCTTTGAGTCGTTGCCCGGCAAGGGCACCACTGCCACCCTCACGCTGCCGGCTAGGACACCGACCGAGGACGGAGTGCATGTCACAGGTTGAGAGCAAAGGGCGTCCGTTTTGCGCCGTTCCTGGAGAGGAACCGCCCCTCGCGCTAGTGGTCGATGATGACGAAGTCTTCCGCAACCGCTTGTGCCAGGCATTGAGACAACGCAACTGGGAGGCCAGCGCGGCCAGTGGTGGAGAAGAAGCCCTGCTGTTTGCGCGCGAACGCAGCCCGGATCTCGTCCTGGCAGACCTGCGGATGCCAGGAATGGGTGGGTTGGAGCTCATCGAGCAGTTGCGCGCGCTGGACTCCTCGATGACGATTATCGTCCTCACTGGCTACGGCAGTATTCCGACCACCATCACCGCGATGAAGAAAGGCGCGGACTACTATCTGAGCAAGCCCGCCGACGCCGATCAAATACTCTCCGTCTACGAAACTGTCCGCGCCGCGCCCGGGCAATCGCCGGAGATGCCGGAAACGGTTCCGACTCTGGCTCGCGTCGAGTGGGAGCACATGCAGAGAGTCATCGCGGATTGCGATGGCAATATATCGCAAGCCGCGAGATTGCTGGGCATTCACAGGCGCTCGCTACAAAGGAAGTTGGCGAAGTATCCGCCTCCGCGCTGAGGCAACAGGCTAGCCGACGCGCCCAGCTCACATTTAGAATCGGCAGACTGGAGTGGCACGAAAAGTCATGGAGAAAACTCGTCAAATCGCTCTGACACTTGTAATAGCCGGAATACTGGCGCCGGGGTTTGGTCAAGCGCCAGGTCGCCAGCCGTTAAGCCTCGCGCTGGCCTGCGTCGGCAAGGACTGCCCGCTGCTGAAAGGCGTGCCGCAGACCGCCGGCATGCGTAGTGGCTATGTGCGGCTGAAGCCCGGCCAATCGGTCGGCTGGCATTCGACTGGCCACAACGAGGAATGCCTGATCATTCTGCACGGCGCCGGAAAGGCTCTGATCGAGGGGCGGCGCGCACTCGAGTTTGCCGCGCCGCACGCCGTGTACATCCCCCCGGCAACCAAACACAATGTGACTGACACCGGAGGCGACGTTCTCGAATATGTCTACGTCGTAGCGCCCGCTGCAGAGTAGATAAGACTTATTGACGTTCCACCTTTGAACGTCAAAAGTTTCGTCTTAAGCCAAATCGCACTTGAATCGGTTCGACGGGATGAAAAACGTCTGTAAATGCCGCTTCAGCCGTGGGGGTGATTCGGGAGGTATAGGCGTAGTCGATGTCGTGATCCTTGCGGTTCAGGAGATTCAAACCTTCGACGACAAAACTCCATTTTTCGGTAATTCGATAACGGACCTCAGCATTAAACAAAACCGTTGCATTGGAGCGATAAATCGCGTCGGATGTCAAATCACGCGGGCCAAAGGCGCGCAGCCTTAAGCTCGCCGAAAAGCGTTTGTAATCGTGCATGGTAGCGCCCGCTGACGCCACTAACCCAACCGCTTCCGGTACGCGCGTGCCACCGGGACTGTTCGGCGCAGCGTCATCCGGGTCCACTTCAGTAAAAAAAGCTCTGGAATCCGCAATGTCAAAATCAAAGGCCCAGTGGTCCAGCGGCGTGTAGTAGTTCGCCCACTCGATGCCGTAACGGTTGCTCGGCGATAGGGAAGCCACCGTGCCTCCGGTGTCGCCGCTTTGCAGCAACTCGGAAGCGCTGTGGAGATACCAGAGTGAAAAGGTGCTTTGCAGATGTGGGGTCGCCGTAGTACGTACCCCGACTTCCGCCCCTTTGGTTTGGATCAAGGGAAGGATTCTCGACGTTGCCGCCGGAAATGGATTGTCCGGCGAAATCGGTTCCTGTGTTTGCGTCGCGCCGCGCGCGTCGTTGCTGTGGAAACTGATTCCGCCCTGAACATAGACTTCCGTCTTGGACCATGGGCCGAAAATCAAACTCGCCTTTGGTTCGGGCACGAACTTGGTCACAGTCCCGGAATTGGCGGCCATAAAATTGACGACTGGGGCGCCAGGTAATTCAGTAGCGGTGTAGGTGGGAGTCAGGTTTGTGACGTCGTATCTTGCCTCGTCGCCACGCATAGCCAGGACCGAGCGAAATTTGTCCGACCACTGGATTCTATTCTCCACATAAAATCCAAACATCGTGTCCGTGAATCGATTCACATCAGTGGCCGCCGGCAGAACCGCTACCAGGTTCGGATTGGAATTGCATGCATCGATAGGATCGTCATCGCATGCATTGACATCGTTCTTATCAGCGCGCGCGCGATTCTGCGAACGGTACAGACCGTTGTTGACCCAATCGTTGCGGATCTGCAGTCCGAATGTGTTCTCCACCTTACGGCCGCCCCATTCGCTGAAAATCGTGTGGCGCGCGTCGATCCCGGCAACCCACCGCTTGTCCTGCTGCTCGAACTGATCGCCCTTAACAGGGTCATCCAGGTAGTAAGTGAAATCGGAAAACAAATTGAGGTAATAGTAGAACCCGTATGCCATGATTTGGGTCCTGGAATGATCGTCCTGGCGATGCCATTCAGCCTGCAGGCTAAAGCGGTCCGAATTGCCGCCGTCAGTTGGGTTTAGCGAGCCAAAAAAGCCAACGAGGGGCACCGCGGTGACAGGGATTTGGTCACTCGAATGCCACGATCCGCGGTACGCATGAGCGGTGACGCTGAAACCGTTGGCTTCATCGCCCCGGCTGTACGTCAGAAGGCCGTTATATTTGTAGAAATTATCCGAATGCGTCCATGGACCGTCGTCGTGATAGAACTCGCCGCCGAAGAGCAAGTTGCCCGAGCCGACTGTTTTCGACACCCCAAAGACGGCTCGCCCGTAGCCATACATGCCGCCTTCTACCTGGAAGAAGTTCTCGGGTAGGATCTTATAGAATTCCAGGTGGGCGGATCCGGCCGAGCCATAGTTGCCGACGTCAGCGTAATAGGGACCTTTTTCGTAATTTACGCGCTGCACCAACTCCGGGATAACGGTGTTCATGTCCGAGTACCCCTCGCCGTGCGCGTGCGAAGGCATGTTCAGCGGCATATCGTCGAGGAAAACGGCAAAATCGGTGCCGTGGTCGAGATTGAAGCCACGTAGAAAGTACTGGTTGGCCTTACCGCCGCCGGCATGTTGCGTGATGATGAGGCCGGGAACGGTCTCCAACACTTCTCCCGAACGAAGAATCGGCCGGTCAGCGATCTCCTTCGCGCCCACCGTACCCTGGGTAGCGGATTGCGCAACGCCGACAAGGTCATCCTCCCGGCCCTGTACGTCCATAGTGGTGCTCACGGCGCTCACATCGAGAACGATGCGCAGTGGGACCCGCGGCGCGGCGGTCCCCACGGCGGCGGGCACATTCTTGGTCTCAAAACCGGGATTGGACACGACGATTTGATAATTTCCAGCCGGGAGTCCAACAATAACGAAGGAGCCGTTCCTATCCGAATGTGCTGTTGTCTGAATCGTACCCTTCGCGGTCCGAACCAACACGCTTGCCCCGGCAATTACAGCGCCCGAGGCATCAACGACGGTTCCGGACAACTGAGGCGAGTTCGGCTTGTCACCAATGGAGGGCTCACGAGCCGGCGACTGCACGTCCTGCGCCTCGGCGAGAAGTTCCTGACGCGGCAATCGAAGATCTGAAGCAGCGGTGCTGTCGGTGACGATCGCAAATCCGACAGCGTCGACGTGGATTTCATGTCGTTCCGGCGGAACAAAGGGGGCGACGGGCACACCGGGCGGATCGCCGATGTCTCGGGGATCGGTGAATCGGCCTAAGACTCGCGGCTCGGCCGCTCCGAAGCAGCAGATCGAAGCTAAGAGCGTATAGAACAGTGCGCGGTATTGTCGGGCCATAGGTTTCCGGCAGTGTTACGATTCTGCGGTTCGTGCTACAACGGGTAGCGTAACACAGAAGTGCGAATCGTAATACTGGCTGCGCCTGTTTTTTTTTTGGGACCTACATAAGCGTGATGCAGTCCGGGTTTCATCGCTATAGCCGGAGAGTTTGACGCTTCGGGATGGACCGCAGGTGATGAAGGTGATGCTCTGAACAAGTCGCCGCGATTGGTTTCCAATCTTGAACTAAGCGAGTCGGAACGGCGAAATCCGAAGCTGGTCGCACGTTATGACGCAAACCGCGCAACTTTGCCAACAAAAGCACCCGGATGCAATCGACAGTTCGAACGCTACGAGCTGGCGAGTCCGAGCCACTTTCGGGTGACCGATATTCTGCGAAGCACGAACAACTCGATGAGTCGGACGGCCATGATCGAAGCACCCAGCAGCGGAAGGTAAAAGCAAAAAAGAACCAGCACCAGAATGAAGCTGAAGGCGAGCGGTTTCTCGGGCGCCTGGTATGCCGGCGCGCCCAGCACCTTCGCGGG
>Ga0335080_10006622_pt1 | contig 11983 bp, 11 predicted proteins | sample Lox_Sample_34_FD_206720 | JGI IMG/M metagenome (GOLD analysis project Ga0335080, IMG submission 206720) | Soil microbial communities from Loxahatchee National Wildlife Refuge, Florida, United States - Lox_Sample_3.4 | ecosystem: Environmental > Terrestrial > Soil > Wetlands | place: USA...
GCCGAGGCGAAGCCGGCCTGGAGGGCGGCCGCGGAAAACGACGGCCAACGGCCAGACCTGGCATCCAGATTCTCGTGCCCGACGCGCTCGCCGGTGCGGAACGCATCCAGGCAGGGGCCTTCCTGCTGCTGGAGCTCGAACAGCTCCAGCAGGCGCATCGCCTCGCTGGAGGAGGCCACCAGCCCCAGGCTGCCCGCCGGGGAGGCCAGCATCACCCCGGCGGCGGAGACGCCGAGCAGGCTGACGCACCGGTCCGCGACCCCGGTCAGCAAGTCGACGACGTCATAGTCGTCGACGAGGGTGTCGGCCATCTCGACCAGTGACCGGACCACATCGGCTTCCCGGGTCATCTCAACCCCCCTCCTGAGCGCCCAGCGGCCCGTCACAGCCGGCCGGCGCCGGATCCGGGCCGCCGGGGGGCCGTGGCATCCATCGTAGTAGCGGCCTGCCCCCGCGCCAGCGGGCCGGGCGAGCGCGGTTCACGCATCCCGAGCCGTGTAACTTCGGGTTAGGGATCCGGCGGGCCGAGGAGCAGGAACCCGGCCAGGAGGCCGTGGTGCGGTCTGAGGCCGCCGGAGCCGGCCTCTCCGTTGGCCAGGAAGCCATGCGGGCGCTGAAGACGTCATCGGGTGAGGGGCGGCGGCCCTGGGGGTAGGCGGCCGGGTAGGCGGCCGGCTGGGTTCGTAGGAGCACGATGCCTGGTCAGGCTGACGGTGATCCGGCCGGTTTCTGGCCCATCGTCAAGCCGCCACCGATTCACCGTCCGCAAGGAGGACATCGGCGCAGGTCATGCTGACAGGCGGCCCTGGGCTTCGCTGGCGGTAAGGATGTCACCGGCCTGGGCGGCACCTGGGCCGGTGGCTGCCATGTTCATGGCGGTCACGGCGGTGCCTTCGGCCGTGCCGGGGGGAACCACCAGCACCTCAATCGTTCCCTTGCCGGCTGTGGTGACGCTGACGGTGTGGCGGGGAATGGTGGTGAACCAGTCGACCCGGATGCGGTGGCCCTTATCGGTAGTGAGCCGGTGCGGGACTCCGTCCCAGTCGTCGCGGTGGACCGACAGCCGCTGCACTTGGACGCCGGGCCGGGAGTCCAGCGCCGCGATGAGGCCGGGCAGCTCGGCAGGCGCGTTGCGGGAATGTGGCCACCAGCCTCCGTCGACCGCGCCGTGCCGGTGGAGCGCGGGGCCGAAGCTGACTCGCGGCGCTGGCGGCCCGGCCAGGATCGCGGAAGGAGCATTCACGGTGCCGCCCGGCGGGATGGGGGCGATCCGGGGCCGGCCCGCGGAGCCGTTGGCTGATGGGGGCGCCTGTGCCATGGCCCGCTCCCTTCCGGTGACCCCGGGGTAGCTAGCCGCTGCTGGCAGCCGATCCCCGGCGCCTGCTCCCCAAGCTTACACAGGTAGTGAAAAACTAGCAATATATTTCTAGAATTTGTGGTAGTCTTTGACGCATGGGGGATTGGAGCTTCCTGAGCAAGCACGGCCGGGTCCTGCTGTGCATCGCCCGTGACCCGGGCGTGCGGCTGCGCGACATCGCGGCCAGCGTGGGCATCACCGAGCGCAGCGCCTACGGCATCGTCACCGATCTGACCGCAGCCGGCTACACCGTCAAGCAGAAAGACGGCCGCCGCAACCGCTACCAGATCCAGGCCCACCTCCCGCTGCCCGAACCCGCCAGCCAGCAACCCGCCATCGGCGAAGTCCTCGCCCTCCTCGTGGGCGCCAGCCCGGGCAGGCAGGCGTCAGGCGGCGCTGCCCGCAACGAAGGGGTCACGTGAGCGCTGGGCTGCCGGCAAGATCGCGTCCAGGTGCAAGATGTCCAGGAGCCGTCGCACCTGCCGGGACGGCGCCAGCAGCGACAGGCCACCGCCCGCTTCCCGTGCCCGGTTAGCCGCGGCGACCAGGACGCCGATCCCAGCGGCGCCGATGAACGTGACGCCGGACACATCGACGGCCAGATGGACATCCCCGCCGCTGATCGCCGCCATGAGGAAGTGCCGGATGGCTGGGGCGGTGGCGATGTCGATCTCCCCGTCGAGGACGACGGTAGCTGAGCGTAGATCCGAAACGGCGGTCATGGCTCCCCTCCCCGCTTTCATGACGGGGTAACCGGCGAGGTCCAGACCGCGTATGCCGACGATCGTACGCCTGGCGGCCAGGACCTGGCTACGCCCGGTGGCCGCCCTGGTGCTGCTCGTGCCCGGCATGGGCGAGGGGTGAGGACCCGGCCCGGGTTGAATCGGGTGCAGTGACCAGGCCGCCCGCAGGCGCCCAGGTGTGCCGCGCTCCGAGGCCATGACGCAGCGAACCGGAACCAGCCAACATCACCCACAGAAGGGTGACGAACAGGCGGCGTACCTGCACCAGGATTGACGCGCGCGGCGGCCTCCTTGACCGCATGGGATGGTTCCCGATTCACCAGTCCCTGCGGCTGCGGGTGGAAATCCGTGATACTGAGACGGCTGCGCCGAGGGCAACGGAGCGAAGGGCGTCCCGCTGACCTGCAGCCGGGAAGCGCATGACTGTGGGGGGACCTGCTATGACTGCCGAGCCTGCCGCCAGCGCTCCTGAGCTGGCCAAGGGAGATCGCAGGCTGGCCATCCTGCTGGCGATGGCGATGTTCGTCCTGGTGGTCGACACGTCGGTGATGAACGTCTCCATCGCGTCGGTCGTTCACGATCTGCACACGACCGTCAGCGGGGTTCAGTCGGCGATCGCGCTTGAGGCGCTGGTGTCGGCGGCGTTCATCCTGATCGGCAGCAAGGTGGGCGACCTGATCGGGCGCAAGCGCGCGTACGTGCTGGGCCTGCTCGGCTATGGGATCGGCGCCCTGGCCATGGCGCTGGCGCAGGGCCTGACCGCGATCATCGTCTTCTGGGCGATCATCGGCGGGCTCGGCGCGTCGCTGCTGCTGCCGGCGATGCAGTCGCTGATCCATGGCAATTTCGAGGGTGGCGCCCAGCGGCAGGCCTACGCGCTGGTGGGGGCCGCGGCCGCGATCGCCGCCGCGGTCGGCCCGCTGCTGGGGGGGTTCATCACGACCTACCTGTCGTGGCGGATCGCGTTTCTGCTTGAGGACGTCATCATCGTGGTCGTGCTGCTGGGCATCCGGCTGATCCACGACGTGCCATACACCGGATCGCGGCGCGTGGACGTCGTTGGTGCCGTCCTGTCCGTTCTGGGCATGGGTGGCGTCGTGCTGGGCATCCTGGTCTGGCAAGAGGGCGGCGAAGCGGTCGGCCTGCTACTGGCGCTCGGGGTGGTCTCCCTCGGGACCCTGGCGTGGTGGCTGGTGCGGCGCAAGCGTGCGGGCAAGCCGGTGCTGCTGGACCCGGACCTGTTCAAGGCCAAGCTGTTCCGGTTCGGGGTCTCGGGGCAGCTGCTGCAGCAGATCGGCCTGGGCGGCACGATGATCGCGCTGCCGATCTACCTGCAGATCGTGCTCGAATACAGCGCCATGGGGGCGGGCCTGTCCATCGCCCCGCTGTCGCTGAGCATGTTCGCGGTGGCCCTGCTCGCCGGGAGAAGGGCGGGCAAGCGGCGCCCGGCGACCCTCATCCGGGCGGGGTTCGCGCTGTTCACGCTCGGGATGGTCATCGTGGAGCCGATCGTGCCCCGGGCGACGTCCGGCTGGTACCTGGTGGTGCCTTTGGCGATCGCCGGATCGGGGCTGGGCCTGCTGGTCTCTCAGCTCAACAATTACACGCTGGCCCCGATCTCTGAGGAACGCGTCAGCGAGGCCGCCGGGGTGAACTCGGCGGGCGGGTCGTTCGGCCTGTCGTTCGGGCTGGCGTTCGCCGGCGCCATCTTGCTGGCGGCGCTGTCCCTCAGCTTCACCACCATGGCCCAGTCAAGCACCGTGCTGTCCGGGGCCCAGCAGCAGCAGGTCGCCAAGGTCCTGGAGCACGACGCCGAAGTGGTGAGCAACACCCAGCTCGAAAAGCAGCTCGCCGGCCAGCCGCAGAAGACCCAGGACGAGATCATCAAGATCAACACCCAGGCCAGGCACCTCGCCCTTCAGGTGGCGCTGCTCATTCCCATCCTCGCCGGCCTGATGGGGCTGCTCATCTCGTTCCGCATGATGCGCCTGCCAGATCCCCAGCAGTCAGGCTCCGGCGAACAAGCGGTCCTGGGCTGACTGCGCGTCAGCCCAGCCGCAGCGGGGCAGACACAGCACTTGCCTAGCCGCCCAAGCCAGGCCGGCGGCCCTTAGCCCGGGCGCCGGCCCTAGGTCGCCATCGGGTTGCGCATCGTGCGGAGGAGGATCTGCGGGCCGAGTTTGACATTGTCGCCGAGACGGATCAGGTACCGGGCCATATCGACGACCTCATCGACCTGCAGGTAGTGGTCGCGGTTGGCGCCGGGGACCACCTCACCCATCTCGGTGTCGACGAAACCGGGGCAGATCACCCAGGCCTTGATCCCGTTGTCGTGGTTGCCGTCCTGGATCACCTCGGTCAGCGCACCGAGGGCGTGCTTGCTGACGCAGTAGGCGGCCAGGCCGGGGACGATCGCCACCCCGGCCTCGCTGCTGATGTTGATCACCCGGCCGAACCGGCGTTCGGCCATGCCGGGCAGCACGGCCGCGCACAGGTAGGCGGCGGCCCGCACGTTGACCGCGAACGTGTGGTCCCATTCGGCGATGCTGGTTGCCTCCAGCGGCTTCCACACCGCGAAGCCGGCGTTGTTGACCAGCACGTCGACCGGGCCCAGCTCGGTGCGGGTGCGGGCCAGCAGGTTGGCGAGCGAGTCATCGTCGGCCAGGTCGGTCACGACCGGGACGGCCACCCCGCCCGCCTGGCGGATACCGGCCGCCACGGCTTCGAGTTCCTCGCCGCGCCGGGCCGCGAGCACCACCCGTGCGCCCTCGCCGGCCAGCATCGCGGCCAGGCCGGCCCCGATGCCCGACGATGCACCGGTCACGACCGCCACCCGATCCGTCAGCGCTGTCATGTGCCGGCCTCCCCCAGTAGCCTCCGCATCGGCGCGGTCGTGGCGCATTGCGGATCCGGCGTGAGACTAGCCCGGCTGGCGCTTGCTGCCAATGGCGGCTCGCCGGATCGTTTCGTTGAGCGCGGCGGGGTCGGTCGGGGCTGGCCTGGCGGGGGCCGGCGAGCCAGCTGGCGGCGATGCCGACCGCTGTCGCGGACGCGCTCTAAGCAAGGATTGTCGACATGACAAGTCCGGGCGTAAGCAGTGACATCGCGGCGCTTGCGGCCCTCTTGCACGAGACCGCGGACCATCATGGCTCATTCGAGGCGGTCGCCCCACCGCACGACTGGTGGGACTGGTACGCGGCGTACATGCACGCGCGTGAAATGGGGAGCGCCCCGGACGAGGCTTCCGCGTCTGCCGGGCGCTACATGGCGGAGGTCAAGCACGTCGTCCCACCCGCTTGACGCGCGCTGAGAAGCGAGCCGCCGGCTACCGGCCGATCTTATCGGAGAGCCCAGCCAGCGGCCCGCCGTCAGCTGGGTGAGGTGCCGTGGCAGTGCTTCCACTTGCGGCCTGAGCCGCAGGTGCATGCCTCGTTGCGCCCGCGCTTGGCGTCCGCCCGGGCGTAGTCTCCGGTGATCTGCGCAGGTGCCCGGCCGGCCCGCAGCAGCCAGCACATCTTCTCCATGGCCGGGCGGATGTGGCCGAAGAACGTCTTGTAGCTCGGGCACAGATAGTGCAGGCCGGGCTCACCGTCGGGCGTGACGGCGAACCGGTCCTTCGGGCATCCGCCGTGGCAGGCGAAGCGCACGTCGCACTGGAGGCAGAACTTCGGCAGGGTGTCCCGCTTTGCCAGGCCGAACTGTGCCTGCTGCGGCGACGCGATCAAGTCGATCATGGGCTTGTCGCGGATGTTGCCGAGCTTGTGCCGGGGCTCCACGAAGTGGTCACACGAGTACAGGTCGCCGGTGTGCTCCAGCGCGAGCGCCAGGCCGCACGTCTCGGAATGAACGCAAAGCCCCGGGGGCTCGCCGTACCAGTTCGCCAGCGCGACGTCGAACATCTGCACATAGACCTCTCCGACGTCGCGGCGGACCCAGTCCTCGAAGACGTCGATGAGGAACCTGCCGTAGCCATCCGGCGAGACCGAGCGATCGGTGACCAGGTTCCCTTCCTGCACATAGAGCGGCCGGTCACGTACCCGGTCACCCCAGCCAGCGTTGGCGGCCACGAGGGTCTGCGGGCTGGCCCGCTCCACGATGGGGATGAACTGCATGAACCGCGCGCCGCAATCGTCGCGCAGGAACCGGTAGACCTCCCGGCCCCGGCCGGAGTTCGCCGCGTGGACCGTGACCAGCGCGTTCCACTCCACCCCGTGGCGCTGCAGGGTCCGCAGCCCCTTCATCACCCGGCCGAAGCTGCCCTTGCCACCCTTGTCCACCCGGTAGCTGTCGTGGATCTCCTGGGGACCGTCGATCGACAGGCCGACCAGGAAGCCGTGCTCGGCGAAGAACGCTGCCCACTCGTCGTCGAGCAAGGTGCCGTTGGTCTGGATCGTGTACACGATCCGCTGGCGGGGCTGGCGGTACCGCGCGGCCAGTTCCACCGACCGGCGGAAGAAGGGGAGCCCCATCATCGTCGGCTCCCCGCCCTGCCACGCCACCGCTACTTCGGGGGCGCCCGCGTGCGCCTCGATCAGCTGCCGCAGGTAGGTCTCCAGCAGGTCATCGGCCATCCGGAACCGGCTGCCCGGGTAGAGCATCTCCTTGGACAGGAAGAAGCAGTAGGTGCAGTCCAGGTTGCACACCGCGCCGGTCGGTTTCGCCAGCAGATGGAACTGCCGTGGCACGGCAGGGGGAAACAGCGCGCCCCGTAGATCCTCTCCAGTGGCCACCGCCCACCTGCCTCCCTGTCAGTGCTGGCTTTCCCGGCTGCGTCCCCGTCTAAAATCGCCCGGCCGGGCTGCTCCACCATCCCAGCCTGCATAACGGCTCTGCGGCCCGCGTCACGCCCAGGCTGCTCTCCTACCATCTCCCGTGTGCCCTGCCAGGTCATCGCCTCATACGGGTGAAACGGCGCGCTCGGGGATGGCCGGGGGGGGACCGTGACCCCGTCTTCACCTCATCTGGGCGATGGAATCCGGCCCGGCCCGAGATGCAATCTGGACGCCGGCCAGCCTTTCATCCCCCTGGGGGGGTGCCATGTCCGGCCGTACCTGGTGGGATCGCTGGTATGGGGGAGCGACCAGGCAGGCAGGAGGCCAGATGACATGGGCCGCAACCGGGCCGGCCAGGGCTTAGGCGGGCGCAGGTGAGTACCGCCGCCTTTCCCGGGCCGGTCCGCCACTTCCTGGCCGCGCTGGACGATGTGCGTTCCGGCGAGGCCACGGACATGGATCAGGTCGGGCGGTTGCTGGTGCAGCTGGCCGCCGACGAGGAGTTTTTCGGCCCGCTGATCGCACAGATGCCCGCCGGGGAGCCTGGGGTGCACTGGCTGGCCCAGCCCGGGCGTGGGCCGCGCCTGGTGCTGGTCCACCGGCCGGAAGGGGTGATGGCCTATACCCACTCCCACCGTTGCTGGGTTGCGCTCGCCCCGGTGCGCGGGGTGGAGACGCATCAGCGGTGGGACGCGGTCCGCCATCCGGGCGGCCGGGCCGAGCTGCGCCTGGCCGACGAGCGCGCCCTCCGCCACGGCGATGTGGCGACGCTGGTCCCGCCCCGCGACGTGCACAACCACGGTCACGTCGCCGGCAGCGGCCCCAGCCCCTACTCGCTGATCCTGCTCGGTGACGACATGCTGGTGTTCGAGCGGGAGGAATACGACCCCGAGCGGGGGACGTGGCGGACGCTCGCGCCCGGTGACCCGGGCCGGTCGCACCGCTGATCCGCCGGGCCGCCGCCCTGCCGCCAGCTACTGGCGGCGTTTCATCCAGCCTGGTTTCCGGCTGCCAGCGCCAGCGCGGCCTCAGGCCGGCCCGGCCGGGACGGCCCTGGGCGGTCATCGGCGGGAACCGGGCTGGCCGGCGATGCGATAGCCGACGCCCGGCGTGGTGACGATCACCGGCGGGTCGCCGAGCTTGCGCCGCAGGCGGCCGATGGTGACGGTGACGGTGTTGGTGAACGGGTCGGCGAACTCGTCCCAGACCTGCTCGAGCAGCTGCTCGGCGCTGAGGAAGGCCGGCTGCGCCCGCAGCAGGGCCTCCAGCACGCCGAACTCCTTGACCGACAGGTCGATGGGCCGCCCGTCCCGGGTGACCGTGTGCCGCAGCGGGTCGAGCTCGATCCCGGCCGCGCGCAGCACCCGGGCCTGCGCGGTGGGCTGGCGGCGGGCGAGGGCGCGGATGCGCAGGACGAGCTCGGGGAAGTGGAACGGCTTGGCGAGGTAGTCGTCGGCGCCCAGGCTGAGGCCGGTGACCCGGTCCCCAGGCGAGCCGGCCGCGGTCAGCATCAGCACCATGACCCGGTCGCCGCGTTCGGTGATGACCCGGCAGAGCGTGTCGCCGTGGATCTTCGGCAGGTCACGGTCGAGGACGACCACGTCGTAGCTGCTGGCGTCGAGCTTGGCCACGGCCTCCAGCCCGTCGCGGGCGGCGTCCACCGCCATGCCCTGGTCGCGCAGCCCTTCGACCAGCACGTCGGCGAGGGAGCGCGAGTCCTCGACCACCAGCACCCTCACGCGGGAACCCCCGCCCGGCCGGTTACCGCCACCGCGGGCGCCAGCGGCAGGCCGATGGTCACCCGCAGGCCGCCCCCGGGCCGGGCGGACAGGCGCAGGGTCCCGCCGTGCGCCTGTGCGATGGCCGCCACGATCGACAGCCCGAGCCCGGCCCCACTGTCCGAACCGGTCCGGTCCGCGCCCAGCCGGCGGAACGGCTGCGTCAGCTGGTCGACCTGCGCCTGGTCGAGGACGTCCCCGCCGCTCTCCACGACCAGCCGCGCGGCCTGCCCGCCGGCCGCGGTGGTGACGCTGACCCAGCCGCCATCGGTGTTATGGCCGATGGCGTTGTCGATCACGTTGTCGGCCATCCGGTGCAGCAGCGCGGGGCTGCCGTCCACCCAGGCGCCCTCGCGGCCGGTGGTGTGGTGCACGGTCAGCCTCTGTGCGGCGATGGCGTCCGCCCGGGCGGCCAGCGAGGCGGAGACGACGTAGTCGAGCGAGAGCGTCGTCCGGCCGGGCAGGTCGCCGTGCTGCGCCCGGGCGAGCGCGAGGAAGCCGTCCAGCAGGCCGTCGACCCGGTCCAGTTCGCTCCGCAGCCGCCCGGCCAGTGCGATGGTCTGCGGCGGCACCGGCCCTGGTTTGGCGACCGCCACGTCGACCGATGCCCGCATCGTGGTCAGCGGGGTGCGCAGCTCGTGTGAGGCGTTGGCGACGAACCGGCGCTGCGCGGCGAACGCGTCCTCCAGCCGCGCCAGCAGGCCGTCGATCGTGTCGGCGAGCTCGGTGAGCTCGTCGCGCGGCCCGGTCATGGCCAGCCGTTCGTGCAGGCTGTCGGCGGATATCCGCTGGGTCGCCGCGGTGATCACCCGCAGCGGCCGCAGTGCCCTGCCCGCGATCACCCAGCCGAGCAGCACGGCCACCACCGTCATGACGCCCAGCGCGACCACACCCCCGATCAGCAGGTTGTGCGACAGCCCTCCGGGCGCCAGGGCCCGCTCGTTCGCGAGCTGCTGCTGAAGCTGCCCGATCCGCGCCTGCGCCCGCGCCAGCGCGGACTGCGGGGCGGGCGCGCCCCCGGCCCTGACCGCCTCCCTCGAGGAACGGGCGTACACCAGCCCGCTGCTGATGGCCAGCAGCACCGCGCCGGACACCAGGAACAGGACGCCGTACAGGGCGGTCAGCCGCAGCCGCACGGTCCGCCGCGGCAGTACTCTCATCGGTCGCCTCCCGGCCTCCAGGATGCCCCGCCCGGCCTAACAGCGGCATAACGGACTGCGTTCGGCCGGTGTTAGCGGCGCTCGGTTACAACCTGCCTCATGGACGCAACGATCGAAGTAACCGGGCTGCGCAAGCATTTCGGCCCGACGCTGGCCCTGGACGGGATGACCTTCACGGTCGCGCCCGGCCAGGTCACCGGCTTTGTCGGGCCCAACGGTGCCGGGAAGTCCACCACCATGCGGGTGATCCTCGGCCTGGACGCCCCCGACGCGGGCGCCGCGCTGATCGGCGGCCGCCCCTACCCGGCCCTGCCGCATCCGCTGCGGCACGTCGGGTCGCTGCTGGACGCCGGCGCGCTCCAGCCCAGCCGGACCGCCCGCAACCACCTGCTGTGGCTGGCCCACTCGCAAGGGCTGACCGCCGGCCGGGTGGATGAGGTGCTGGAGCAGGTGGGGCTGGGCCAGGCGGCCCGGCGGCGCGCGGGCGGGTTCTCGCTGGGCATGCGGCAGCGGCTGGGGATCGCCGCGGCGATGCTCGGCGACCCGCCGGTGCTGATGTTCGACGAGCCGTTCAACGGCATGGACCCCGAGGGGATCGTGTGGATGCGTGGCTTCCTGCGGTCGCTGGCCGCCGGAGGCCGGACGGTGCTGGTGTCCAGTCACCTGATGAGCGAGCTCCAGGACACCGCCGGTCACCTGGTGGTGGTGGGCCGCGGCCGGGTGATCGCCGACACCAGCATCACCGAGCTGATCGCCGCGACCTCCGGCGACCGGGTCGTGCTCCGCACGACGGCGCAGCCGGAGGCGGTGACGGTGCTCGAGCACGCGGGGGCCACCGTGACCGTCACCGGCCCCGGCACGCTCACCGTGTCCGGGCTGGCGGCGGAGCAGATCGTCGCGCTGCTTGGCCGCGGCGCCGTGCCGTTCTCCGAGGTGTCGGCGCACCGCGCCACGCTGGAGGAGGCCTACCTGGAGCTCACCCGCGACCAGGCCGAGTTCCGGGGGATACCGGCAGGCCACTCCCCCGGGCCTGCGGGGCAGGCCCCGGCCGGGGAGGTGACCCGGTGAGCACCGGCGTCATGACCCGGGAGCGGCCCGGCGAGCGGGCCGGGCGGGCCGGGCCGGCCAGGTTCGCGGATGTGCTCCGGGCCGAGTGGACCAAGTTCCGGACCGTGCGCGGCTGGGTGATCGGCATGATCGTCGCGGCCGTGCTGATCGACGTGGTCGGGCTGCTGGGTGTCCAGTCCAGCATCGGCTGCGGCGGCGGCCGGACCGGCGCGGCCTGCATCCAGCCCGTGCCGACCGGGCCCGGCGGCGAGGCGGTGACCGACAGCTTCTACTTCGTGCACCAGCCGCTGGCCAGCCACGGCAGCATCACCACCCGGATCACCTCGCTCACCGGCCAGCACATGGGCGGCGCGGGGCCCGCCGGGCCGGCCCGCCAGGGCTCGCAGCCCAGCCTGAGCCCGGGAATCCAGCCATGGTCCAAGGCCGGGATCCTCATCAAGGCCAGCGCCAGGCCGGGATCGCCGTACGCGGCGATGCTGGTCACCGGCGGCCACGGGGCCCGCTTCCAGGACAACTACACCCAGGACGTGCCCGGGCTGCCCGGCAAGGTGACCGCGGCGGCGCCGCGCTGGCTGCGACTGACCCGCTCCGGCGACACGGTCACCGGCTACGACTCCGCCGACGGCAGCCACTGGACCGAGGTCGGCGCCGCGCACCTGGCCGGGCTGCCCGCCACCGCGGTGGCCGGGCTGTTCGCCGCCTCCCCGCCGTATCAGAAGCTGACCTCTTTCTTCGGCGGGACGGAAGGCCAGATCGGGCCCAGCCTGGCCACCGGGGTGTTCGACCAGGTCAGCCTCTCCGGCGGCCAGCGGGGTGGCCGGTGGGCGGGCAGCGACATCGGGGCCAGTGGCCCGGCCTACTCCGGCCCGCAGATCGGGTTCCGCCGGGCTGGTGGCCGGTTCACGGTGACCGGGTCCGGCGACATCGCCCCGGACGTGCCGGGCCTGGGGATGGGCGCGACCATCGAGGAGCACCTGGCCGGCACGTTCGCCGGGCTGATCGCGATCGTCGTCATCGCGGCGATGTTCATGACCGCCGAATACCGGCGCGGCCTGATCCGCACCACGCTGGCCGCGACCCCGCGGCGCGGCCGGGTGCTGGCGGC
>Ga0335080_10006623_pt1 | contig 11983 bp, 10 predicted proteins | sample Lox_Sample_34_FD_206720 | JGI IMG/M metagenome (GOLD analysis project Ga0335080, IMG submission 206720) | Soil microbial communities from Loxahatchee National Wildlife Refuge, Florida, United States - Lox_Sample_3.4 | ecosystem: Environmental > Terrestrial > Soil > Wetlands | place: USA...
GGCTTGAAACGCTGGGATCTTGCGAGTCAGGAAATTTACCGCCAGAGTCAGGCAGATCACCGTCAGCCCGTCGGTCACCAGAATAATTTCGACATCGGCATGGGAGTTGATGTATCCGTGAATATAGCCGGGCAGGCTGATGTACTGCTGCCAAAACACGACCCAGTAGCCCGTGAACAGCACCAGGAACCACATGAACCGGCTGATTCCGGCGAGCACCAGCAGCAGCATTCCGGCCCACAGCCACCACGGAGCGGTAACCCGGGGATAAACCAACAGGACGATGCGAAGCAAAAGGGCAATGCAAAGGACAGGCAAGACCAGGCGGTAGTTGCCCAGCACTACGCAGAAATTCCTCGCGACCTGTGCAATTGAAGGAGGCGGCGCATCTCCGGGTTTTCGCGGCTCTCTGAAGAAGATCAGAACGAAAAAGAACATCGTGAAGACGCTGAGCGCCGAAATACGGTAGACCCCCTCAACGCCCAGGTGGCGGTGCGCCCACGAGGCAAAATAGGGGCCGGCAGCACCACCGACATTGACCATGGTGTAGTAAACCGAATAGCCGATGGAGCGAACGTTCTCTTTTGAGGCGCGGGCTGTCGTCCCGACCACACAAGGCTTCACCAGCGATATGCCGAGCGCAGGGAGAATAAGGACAAACCCGACAAACAAGCCGAGAGGCACAGCTTCGCGCACCGGCGCCAGCCAGGATGCCCCGATGGAACCAATCAGGAAATATGCCACAGCCAGGATGAGATACGCCATCGAAAGGGCGCGGCGAAAACCCAGCCGGTCAGCCGCAGCCCCGCCGAAGATGGCGAGAAACCACACCATGCCACCGAATATTCCCGTCAGCGTTCCGGTCTGCTGAGCGGAGAAATTCAGCTTTTCCTGCAGGTATAGGGCAAGAGACGCGAACGCGCCATAATAGGAAAGGCGTTCAAATATCTCGCTAATGTTCGCGACCCAGAAGGGCCGCTCGAACCCGGTGCGAATTTCCTGCAAGCGTTCAGAAAAACTCAAGGCTGCTCCCTGAAGGCCATGTGCACTTGTGGAGCGGGCTCCCTCATCCGCTTGTTCATCCCGGCACATCTGCCTACATCGACGTCTGAATACGCTTCCAGACTTCCTCGGCCGAGAGCCCAGCGACGCAAATCACCTTTCTGCGGCTCGTCTGGCCGGACGCTATGGTAACGGAGGAACGCGACACCTTCAAAACATTCGCAAAGAACTCGATGCAGGCTTCGTTTGCGCGACCCTCAAGCGGAGGCGCAGTCAGGGATAGTTTCAGCGCCCCGTCCAGCTCGCCGGTGATGGCATTCTTCTTCGCCCTGGGATGAATCTTGACGGAGAAGGTGACGCCAGCCAGTGTCTGATGCACGGGGATCATAATCGTGGTCAGCGCCTGATTCGCTCTCCCCTGATTCGCTCTCCCCTGATTCGTTCTCCGAAGATCGCCGTTCCCACGCGCACGCAAGTCGAACCTTCCTCGACCGCAACTTCGAAATCATGCGACATGCCCATGGACAGCACTTCCATGCGGACGCCCGGCAGTTCGCGGGCCGCTATATTTTTATAGAAGGCCCGCAGTTTACGAAAGAAAGGTCTGGCGTCTTCCGGGTTTTCCGTGAATGGCGGGACGCTCATCAGACCCCGAAATTCCAGATTCTCGAACCGTGGCGCCGCTTGCAGAATCTGCTCCAGTTCGGTTGATTCTGCTGCGACTCCGCTCTTCGCTGTCTCGCCACCAATATTGATCTCGATGAGCACCGGCAGTTTCTTGCCGAGGGCCTTCGCCGCTTCGTTGAGTTTCTCCGCCAGTTTTAATGAGTCGACAGAGTCCACCGCCGTAAACAGTTCAACAGCTTTGGCGGCTTTGTTGGTTTGCAAGTGGCCGATCATGTGCCATTGCACGCCCGGTAAATCTCGCAAAGCGTCCGCTTTGCCGGCGAATTCCTGAACGCGGTTCTCGCCGAACAGACGCATCCCAGAGTGGAAGGCTTCTCGAATCTCCTCCGGCGGGAAGGTCTTGCTCACCGCCATGAGCGCGATGTCTTCCGGTCGGCGTCCGGCGCGCCGCGCAGCGGCGGCCATGCGCTCTCGCACTCCGGCGATATTCTCAGTGATGGACACGAAAGAAGAGTAAACCACAGAGGACACAGAGTCTCACCGAGGGATTTCGTTGGACTCTCAAAATGCTTTCGTGTCACATGATTGCGGTCGGCGGCGCCGGCTCATCCGGGCTGCCCGCATTAGCTAAAGGCAGCTTGATCAGCACCGTGATCATGATCGCCATCACCAGCAGCGCAACCAGATCGTAGGGTTGGGCGAAGACGACGGGCAGCGCCTGCTTAATTTTCCCGGCTGCCTCCGCGCCCTTGAGTCCAGCAACCACCAGGCCGCAAAGCGCTTCCCCGGCGATGAAGCCGGACGCTGTGAGGACGCCCGCGTTATCCACGCGGGCCTTCTGCGCCGCATTGAGGCCGCGTTTGTCGCGAATTCTGTCGGTCATCCAGCGAACGACGCCGCCAAGAAAAATGGCGAACGTGGTCTCCAAAGGAAGATACATCCCCACCGCGAAAAGCATCACGCTCTTCACTTCGAGCATGATCATGGCAAGCCCCATGGCGATGCCAACAATCACCAGCGGCCAAGCCATGTTTCCGCCGACGATACCCTGGGCCAGCGAAGCCATAAGGCCGGCTTGTGGCGCGGGAAGTTCGCGACTGCCAAATCCGTATGCTTGATTCAGAACCAGCAATGGAAAAAACAACACCAGGCTGGAGGCAGCAATTCCGAACAAGTCTCCAATCTGCATCTTGGCCGGAGTTCCCCCCAGGATGTGCCCGACTTTTAGATCCTGCAGCATCTCGCCCGCAACGGCGGACGAGACGCACACCACCGCGGCCACACCCAGCACCGCCGCCACGCCGCTTGGACCTTTCACCCCAATGGCAACCATGAGCAGAGCGGCGATGATCAGGGTGCACAGCGTAATGCCGGAAACGGGGTTGTTGGACGATCCGATCATCCCGCACAGATTTCCCGAGACGGCCGCGAAGAAGAAGCCTACGACGATCATGACCAAAGCCGCAGTTAGACCTCCGCGCAGGCTTCCGGAGAAGTAGTTGTAAAGCAGGATCATGCAAATGAAGACTGCCGCAAGGCCGCCGAAGACGACTTTGCCGTTCAAATCCCGGTCGGGCCGGCTGGTCGAGGCATGAGCCGCCGCGGATTTTTTCAAATCTGCTATTGAGCGCTTCAAGCCAAGCGCCAGGCTTTTGCGCATACGGAAAAGGGTCCAGCATGCGCCGACCAGCATGCCGCCGACCGCAATCGGCCGCACGATCGAGAACCAGACAGCAACGGCCAAACCACCCCACGCTGCGGCTCCGGCGTCGGCGGGCATAGTGGCCTTTAGGCTGGGTCCCAGAAAGAACAGAAGGAGCGGCACCAGCAGTCCCCATGCGACTACGCCGCCAGCGAAATTCAACGAAGCGAGCCGCGGACCGATAATGTAACCCACTCCCAGATAGGCCGGGCTTACTGCGGGAGCGGAAAAGGTTGTCATCGCGCCGGTGGCCAGGTTGGGCGCCGTTGCGCTGCGTCCGAGTTTCAGGAATCCGCCAAAGCGTCCAACGCTGAACAGGAAATCCCGGCTGATGTTGAAGATCTTGATGGACCCTAGAAAATAGACCAGTGCTCCAAATCCCATATTGGCGAAGAGGATCTTGGCTGCCGTACTGCCTCGCTGGCCTGCCTTATGAATCTCTGACGCCGCGACCGACTCGGGGAAAGGGAGATCCGGATCCTCCACCATTACCCGCCGGAGCAGGGTGACAAAAAGAATTCCCAGAGTGCCTCCGACGGCCATCAGCGCTACCGATTTCCAATATGCATCGTGGAGCGTGAAGGCAGGCCACGCGCCGGCGATGACAAATGCTGGAATTGTAAATATCGCCCCCGCGGCGACCGATTCGCCAATCGAGCCTACAGTTCTGGCGATGTTTTCCTCAAGTAGAGAGCCTTTGAGGATTCGCAACAAGGCCATACCGATCACGGCTGCCGGGTACGTTGCCGCGATCGTCATTCCCGCGCGTAAGCCCAGGTAAGCATTGGCGGAACCGAGGATGATCGTCATGACCAACCCGATCAGCACCGCGCGGAAAGTGAACTCCCGCATTTGCATGTTCTCCGGGACGTAGGGCCGATAAAGCTTAGCTTCTTCAGACGGATTCGCCTTAGTGGGACTGCTCATAGTTCGCGTATCCCTCGCAAGTGATTACTGCTGCATGACATAAAAGGCAGGACGGCGCACGTTAGCACGCGCGCAGGCCGCTTTACAAGTCTGGCGTCGGGAACTCTGTCCGGGTGAGAATCCATAGCCCGGCCGCTTCAAGAGGCATCCGGAACCCGGCGGCATTCATCAGATATTAACTGGATATTCATACTGAGAGCGCGAACAACTTTTGCTATGATGTTCGTCGAAAACTCCTACCGGTCTTGAGTGAGGTATAAAGCCATGCTGTCCAAGCCTTTTCAGTGCAGGGATTGCGGCAGTCTCCAGGCCTACCGTTCGCAACCACGGAACCTAGCCGAGAAGTACTTTCTGCCCATATTTCTGATCTACCCGGTGCGTTGTGCCGATTGTTTCCGGCGTACGTTCCGGTTCCGGGACGCCCCCGTGCGGCCACCCCAGGAGTCCCACGCAACCAAGAGAGCTGCCGCTTGAACCAGGTGGGCGCGTTGCGTGTGCCATCACGGCCCGCTATACTGAAGCCTAATCGTCCCCTGTGAACGTCAAGTTTCAGCAGGACGAGGGAGGGTCGTCTTCAGCAGTAGTGGTGACCCAATCCGGGCTCGCGGGGCGGCACCGAGCCCCATGGCTAGTTGGGCGAACGGCCTGGCCGAAAGCCTCTTCGCAACGCTTTTTCCTTCGGATTGCCGTCTCTGCAGTCTTCCTCTTCTCCGCCTAACCCGGTTGCCCGTCTGCTCTGAATGCCTCTCGCAGCTTCGTGCGATAACAGGCAGCGTTTGTTCGGTTTGTGGTGAAGGCCTGCTGAGCCCCTTCGTAGTTTCGAATCCGAACGTGGAGGCGCTCTGTGGTGAGTGCCAGAAAGTGCGACCCGTTTTCACCAGGGCAGTATCTTATGGCAGTTACGATAGTGCTTTGCGTGGGCTTCTTCACTTGTTGAAGTATGAGCAGGTGCGTCCGGCAGCGGCGGTTCTTGGGAGAATGTTATCCGAGGCGATCGCGCACTTGGGGGAACCTTCGTCGGCTGAAGTGTTAGTGATCCCTGTGCCCTTGCACCGACGGAAGTTACGACAGAGAGGTTTTAACCAAGCCGAACTGATCGTGAAGGCAGCGTTGAAGGTCGGACCGTGGAAAGGGAAGTTCCAGCTGCGATCGGGCGTGCTCGAACGCTGCCGTGAAACGCGGTCTCAGATCGGTCTCACTCGGCCCCAGCGCCGCGAGAACATGCGAGGGGCATTTGTTGTAGTTCGGCAACAAGAGATCGCGGGCCGCGAGATTTTGTTGGTAGACGACGTGTTCACCACGGGAACTACTGTTTCGGAGTGTGCCCGCGTGCTACGCCGCGCAGGAGCATCCAAGGTATGGGTGGCGACTGTGGCGCGGACTTTGAAAATACACGCCCACGAAATTGAGTTTGCAGAAAGTTTGCCGGACGAAGCTAAGGCAGGGTAGTTGAAAGTATGTCGGGAAATTGGCACAACTCGAACTGGAGCCGGTCGCACAGCGCGGTGCCGGCTGTCGTGGGAGTCCATCAGGACGGAGACGGCCACGCGCTGCACGCCCCGGTTCTCGTCTTGAATGCTTCCTACGAGCCGATCAACGTATGCGCGGCACGCCGTGCCATTGTTCTGGTGCTCAAGGGCGTTGCCATGACGGAAGAAGAGAACGGACACTTTCTGCACGCCGCCCGCTTGGCTCTGCGCGTTCCTTCTGTGATCCGGTTGCTGGAATACCGGCGCATCCCGCACCAGACGCGGGCGCTCTCGCGTAAGAACATCCTGTTGCGGGACCGCAACACCTGCCAGTATTGCGGGGAAGCGCTGCCTTCCGGCGAGTTGACGCTCGATCACGTCGTGCCACGTTCGCGGGGCGGGGCTTCCACCTGGGAGAACCTCGTGGCTTGCTGCCATCCCTGCAACCGGCAGAAGGGGAATCAGCTTCCCGATGAGGCGGATATGATCCTTACCCGCGAGCCGCGGGCATTCAATCTGCACACCAGCCGCCACATCATGCGCCTGATGGGGCGCTCCGATGATAAGTGGCGGAAGTATCTCTTCTATTAGGTCGGGCTTGAGAGTCTTTCAAGCGGCCATACCTGACGTCCTAGTTTCCCTTGGCCGTCCCGGTTGTGGCCGCGCCGGCTTGTTTGTAGTTGGTAAATTTCAGCACTTCTTTGATGCGCATTTCGGAGCTGTTGAAGTGCAACGTGTCATCCGCGGAAGAGAATGTCGGGAACCAGTACTTTCCCTCAATTTGCTGGCGCCATGTGGTGAATTGCGGGAAAAGATTTTCCTCCACCCGCTTCCTCTTCGTAATCCGAATATCGGGAACTGACTTGCCGGTGTTCTTGACGATCTGGAGGTCCCGGTCGTCCACCCAGATTTTCCCTTGAAAATATCGCTTACCCTTTTCCATCAGTTTCGGAGCCACGTCGAAGAGGTAGCAATGAAGCTCATCCACTTTTTGCTGGCCGACGTAGGTCACGTTATACAGAGGAAGTTCATCTGTGCCGATGGTGAAAGAAGCCCGTGATTCCAGGTCTTCCAGATCTTGCGGCGACAGAACGATGCTGGGCTGCGGCCCCAGCACCACAGTTTTCACACGCTTGCCCTGGTTGTAGCTGATGTCGGCTACCTGATGATAGTCGCCGAGCGCCTGATCGCCGTTGAGCGTCTTAACGGTAATATCCTGGCGGAACGTGTATTGCTCGCGCACGAGCTTCCATTCCTTCTCGTGTGCAGCAAATCGCTGAATGATCTGCTCGGGACTCTGATCTTTCGGGGGAGACTTGTCGAGTTCGCCTTCCTGAGCGCACGCGAAGCCGCAGAGACCGGCGATGGCAGCTAGAGCTAGTGCCGCAACACATCGCAACCAGGGATAAGAACGGGCGCGCATCTTCCGCGCCAGTTTAACAAGACCAGTTATTTCTTGTCTGGATCAGCCTTGCCCGTGTCAGCCTTGCTCGGGTCAGCTTTGGGAACTTCTTTTCCCTCGAAGGTGATTTTCACGTTGGACCCGAAGCGCTTGTAATCCTCGTATTTTACCTTCTCGACTATATGCACATCGTTGGTCGAGAAGTGCAAAACGTCGTCGGCCTTGGTGTAGGTCGGGAACCAGTATTTGTTATCGATCTGCTCGCGCCAGGTGGTGAACTTGGGAAAGAGGTTTTCCTGGCCTTTCTTCTTGCGAATGTCGGGGACAGTCTTGCCGAAGGTCTTCACGATCTGGAAATCTTTGTCATCCACCCAGATGCGGCCCTGGAAATAGCGCTTCTTGCCTACAATTTCCTTGGGCGCAATGTCGAACACGTAACAGTGCAGTTCGTCTTCCTGTTGTTGGCCGACGTAGAGGATGTTGTATTCCGGTATTTCCACTGAGGTCAGGACAAAAGGCAGGCGGTGGCGGAAGTCGTCCAGGTCCTCAGCTGTCAGAGAAACTCCGCCGGGCGAGCTGTCCAGCGTGGACTCGGGCGCATACACCACGTTCTCGATCCGTTTCCCCTCGTCGTCGAAGACCACGTCGAAGACTTCTTCGTACTTCCCGATGACCGTATGGCCGTCCAGGACTTCCGCCGTCACCGACTGGCGAAAGGTGTACTGGTCGCGGGCTTGTTTGAATTCCGTTTCCTTGTCGGCAAAACGCTTGATGATCTCTTCCGGAGTAACGCCTTTGGGTTGGGCAGGGTCGAGCGCACCTTCGTCGGCAACCGCCGCCGGCAGCATTAGGCCGGGCAGCCAAAGAGCCGCCAGCGCCAAAGCTAAACGCAGCTTGGTTTTCATAGGAACCAGTTTAACGGACGCCGAGGTCGAAACGATGTTCGCTCCCCTGCATCCCGCCCTCTCCGCTCAGGGGGCGGGAACAGGAGAGTGTCTTTCCACCGTTTTGTTAGATGGTCAGAGTGTGCCTAACGTTGCCGGATAACCAGACTGGGATTTCAGGGAAGGCTAGGGCCTCCTACGGTTCGTCGTAGCCTCTGGGTAAAGCAATGACTTTTCTGGCCCGAACCGCAGCGGAGTCAGGAGGTTCGAAAGATTGCAGAAGGAATTGGAAGGCGCTGCCTCCCGCGGTCATCGTGCCCTGGACCTGCACCGCTTCCGGCTGGCCTGCAGTGGAGGGCTGAAACGTCGCCAGTCCGTTTATGTCCGACACCACCGCTCCCTGCGAAGAAGAGACAATCACCGGGGCAGGATTTCTCCTAGTGATGATGCCGCCAACGGAAATCGGCGGCAAGGCCGGTGCGGGCAGAGTGACTACCGCCTGAAAAATCACGCTGGCGCCGAAAACCGGATTCGGAGCAGAGGAAGAGTCGGTTACCCGCGCGATTACCGATTGAAAGCTTTGGCCAGCGGCAATGGATTGTTGGCCCCCAGCCACTGGCTGCAGCTTCATGGCTGAAGCAGGGACTGCCGTACCAGAAAATATCTGACACGGAGCGTTTCCCGGCGCTACGCAGGCACTCACTTGGATGTCTCCGCCCAGCGCGGCGATATGCAGGGTTGTATGCGCGTAGCCGTTAGTATCGGTCGTGGCGCTGGAAGCACCCAGCACCCCGGTTCCTTTGACCACCTGGAAATTCACTGTGCCCCCAGGGTGTGGTAGACCACTTGAAAGCATTCGCGCGGTCAACGGCAAGCTCAACGTGGCTCCTTGTGCCATCCAGGCAAAGACGGGAACTACGGATATGTCCGACGAAGAGGACGTTCCCAAGACCGTGGTTTGCACAAACTGGGGATTCTTGTAGGACGCGGGGGCGAGTTGGACAGTGATGTTCATGACACCGGCTTTCAGCACGGTAACGTACGTGAAGGCCATTCCGCTGGTGTCGGTGAGAATTGTGCAACTCGCCGCCCCGGCACATCCGGAAAAGGAGACTGCCGGCGCCGCACTAAAAAAAACGCTCGCCCCATTCACGGGAGTTACCCCGTCTGCTGCCAGAACCTGCACGCGGACCGGGTTGGGTGCCTGTCCGCCCACGGGAGTAGCGGGATTCGTTCCAGCGACCAGAACGATCCGGTCAGTTGGGCCGGCACCGTAAGTAATTGCGCCACTGATGATGGAGGATGCGCCGGTCGCCGGATCGCTGAGGCCAAGGTCCTGAGTCCCGTCTGCCGCACTTGGCGCACTGATTACCACCTGATTCGACGATACGGCCAGCACGGTTGCGGCGGCTGATCCGACGTCCGCGGCAGTGTTTGGGCGGAAGCCCATGCCTTGTACGGTGAGGCCCGTGCTCCCTGCCACGCTGGCCCGGAGCGGGCTGACGTTGTCTCCATAAAACACGCGCGCGTGATACTGATAATCGGGGCGGCCGTCGCCCCGGTGGTCGAATATTCCCAGGCGAAACATCGTGCTGGCCAATATCTGCGCGTTGAGCCGGCTCATGCCAAAGTTCAGACTATTGAAGGCGGCCGGTGTGTTGGCGGGTGCGGGAAAGGTCCCGGGATCGGCCAGAGACCACATACCGATCACTGGCTGGGTCTTGCTTTCCGAAGGCGTGTCCGTCTCGTCTACCGCCGTCGCTTCTACGGTGAGCGTGTGATTGGCTTGGGCGGGGAATTGAAAGTAATCGGCGTTGCCGTAGCCACTGAGCGCGCCTGTCCAGTCGGCCGCAGAAGGAAGTTCGGCTGGAGCTGCGTAAGACGTGGGCTCGAAAAAGTCCTTGGTTTCGATCGCACTGCCCTGCATGAGAACGTCCTGTTCGACGTCTACGCCGGGACCGATTGTCACGATAACGGGGGCAAAGGTTCCCGAGGGCTGAACCTGCCAGGGGCCATAAGGACCCACAGGCTGCGACCACAGCGGGTCCACTGCCTCCACGCTCAGTTGATATTGCGCGCTGCCGGCGCCGCTGGGAATCTGTAGCCCGCCGAGGTCAAAAAAACCTTCGACGGCAGAATCATCTGAGCCGAAGCGGTTAAACGGCAGGCCGATAGAGTCACTGAAACCGGTTGCCGCATTTCCGACGTTACCGGCGAACGGGAAGCCCGAAACCGAAGCCGCGGCGTAGATTCGCGAAGGCTGATTCGAGGCAGGGTCAACCCAACGCGCCACGACGTTCACCCCCTGCATCGGCTGCGCGGGCAAGCCGTTCGCGTCGACGAAATAGACCGAGCCGTGAATACGGCCAGTCGTCGCGGATAAGACTTGCTTGCCGGGAAAGCTCGAGACATTCTGAGCCGTCACCGGGTAAAGCCGCGAGAGCGCTGCCTGATCATCCATTTTGGGCAGGTCGGCGTTGGGATAACAGAGCGAGATCGGGACGCAGTTGGTAGGATCAGTGGCGTGCATGACGGGAAAGCCAGCATAGTCGGCCGCTCCCGGAACTGGATCATTTGTTACAACATTGTCGTTCACCTGCGACCAATCCAGACCGAGAACGTGCCCAAGCACTCGAACCAGCCGGTATTCCACGTCAGGCAATTGCGCGGGAGTCTGTGCGCAGTTTCCATTGAGAACTACGAGCGCGTGACGGAAATGGGCGTCTGTTCCAAAGTTGTCCACGCCACCGTATGCGGCGTAGGTGAAGCAGGAGGAGACGGATCCGGCGCCTTGACCGAGGAGAGCGTCGGTCACGGAACCATCGGCATCGTACACGATTCCGACCGGCGTATTCACTGCAGCGGGCGTGATGTCTGCAGGACCGGTAATCACGCCGTTGTTCCCCGCAATGTTCGCGCCGTTTACATCCTCCCCAAGTTGCCCGCCGCGCACCGTGGCGATGGCCGCGGTTGAAATGGAAGTCCACTGAGTGAAAGCGTCCGCCACGAACGTATCGGCGCTCGGCCCGGGAAGAACAGGACTGAGATCGCCCTGATCGGTGTAATAAGTAATCGTGCCTTGGGCCCAAGTTAACGGCGTGCCCAATGTGCTGGAGTCGAAATAGCTGACTCCGGCCACGTAACCGGGACCTCCGGCAAAGGCTTTCTCGAGCTGCAGAAGAATCACGGTGCAGGCCGCAAGCAACCAAAGCACGCGCAGGCAGGCAGCGTGGGTCCGCATTTCCGTTCGTCGCCGGTTTTCCACGACTCACTCCTCTGCTTCGCGCTGAATGGCATGCAACAGATCTCGAGCCCTGACGCGGCTCGCAGCGTGACTCGCATTGCTAGAAAGACCGGGTGACAGGTTGCGGATCTGGAGGTGTCGCACTGTGACCTCGCCAAGGGAATTCATGTTCAAGTGGCCGAAGGCACCGCCGACGGGGCTGGTCAGCCCCAGTTTGCTGCGAGGATAGAGAAGAAGCACAACCTGCTCGCCGGCACGATATCGCTCGCCAGATTCCCATAAGCCCGCCCACTCCCAAATTTCGAAGATCTGTCCCGCCCGCACCCCACGCGCAGCTTGCTGCACCAGAAACGTAGTCTGTACCGTTCCCAGTTCGCCAGGCCGGTTTGCCGAGTGATGCTCTACTTTCAAGACAGTGCCCGAAAAGATCACGGCTGATTGCCGGATCAATTGCGTCATTGTCGGCGACTGGGCTAAGGAATCAATCGATAACCGCTGCGCGAGAGCCGAGCAAACGAGACCCGGAATCAGGGACAAGGCCACCCAAAGCGGGCAGAGCTTGTGAAATGGGGATGACATCGCCAGCCTCGCAGTTTTCCGAGCTTAACGATGATGGGGAGAGAGCAATGCTAGACGCGAAAACTCCCGCCCGATATGGCAGAGGTCACAAAGGAATGTGATGGATGAACAATTCCAAAATGGAAATAATCAAGCCTTCCCGCGGCT
>Ga0335080_10006626_pt1 | contig 11980 bp, 10 predicted proteins | sample Lox_Sample_34_FD_206720 | JGI IMG/M metagenome (GOLD analysis project Ga0335080, IMG submission 206720) | Soil microbial communities from Loxahatchee National Wildlife Refuge, Florida, United States - Lox_Sample_3.4 | ecosystem: Environmental > Terrestrial > Soil > Wetlands | place: USA...
ACGGTCGCTGTCTCCGCCCATATCCGCAGAGGCCCTGGAGGCGGCCGGCGCGCTGCGCTACCGCGATTTTTTTACGGTCATGCTGGTGTTGAAAGACAAGGGTGCGTTCAGCGACAACTGGATTTACATTCATGACCCGGGAGTCCGGGTGGGTCGAATTCAAAACTACAAATCGTGGTCGCCGGAAATGGTTCCCGATCCCGCCTATGCTTGCTACGGGATGGAGTATTTCTGCTTTGAAGGGGATGGCCTCTGGGACTCGAGCGATGCTGAATTGATCTCACTGGCCTCGCGCGAACTGGCGCAAATCGGGCTGGCGGAAACCGGCGACATTCTGGACGGGTGCGTGGTGCGGCAGGCGAAGGCGTATCCGGTCTACGACGACCACTATGCGCAAAACGTCGATGTCATCCGGCGGGAGATCGAGCAGCATTACCCCGGCCTTCACCTGGTGGGCCGTAACGGAATGCACAAATACAACAATCAGGACCATGCCATGATGACAGCCATGCTAACGGTGGAAAACATTATGGCCGGGGAGCGGTTGTACGATATCTGGCAAGTGAATCAAGACGCCGAGTACCACGAACAGGCCAGCGCCGGCGATCAGGTGGGGGCCAGCGGAGTCCGGCTGGCGCCGAAGCGGCGCGCGGCCTCTGCATAGCCGCTGGGGGCGACATGATGCGAAATTTCGACAGTCTTTCGGAACGTGAAATCCTGGCGCTGGCGATCTCGCTGGAGGAAGAAGACGAGCGCGTCTATGCCGATTACGCCGAGGGATTGCGGGACAAGTTCGCGGCGTCGGCGGCGGTGTTCGACGGCATGCGCATGGAAGAGTCGTCGCACCGGAGGAGGCTCATCGAGCTTTACAAGGAGAAGTTTGGCGACCACATTCCGCTGATCCGGCGGCAGGACGTCAAAGGCTTCGTGAGCCGCCGCCCGGTGTGGCTGGTGCGGCCATTGGGCCTGGATACGGTGCGTAACCAGGCGAGCGCCATGGAAGTGGAGAGCCGCCGTTTTTACGAGAAGGCGGCGGCGCGAGCGGAAGATCCCGGCGTGCGCCAGTTGCTGGACGATCTTGCCCAGGAAGAGCGCTCGCACGAAGACCGCGCGGAGAAACTCGAGAAAGACAAACTGGCCCCCGACGTGAAGCGGGAGGAAGACGAATCCAACCGCCGCCTGTTCGTACTGCAGATCGTGCAGCCGGGACTGGCGGGGCTGATGGACGGGTCGGTTTCCACGCTGGCGCCGGTGTTTGCGGCGGCGTTTGCGACCAAGAACAGTTGGGATGCGTTTGTGGTGGGGCTGGCGGCGTCGCTCGGAGCCGGCATCAGCATGGGATTTGCGGAAGCGCTGTCGGATGATGGAAGCCTCACGGGGCGCGGGCATCCCTGGATCCGCGGTTTGATTTGCGGGCTCATGACGGCGATCGGCGGCATCGGCCATACGCTGCCGTTCCTGATCAGGGATTTCCGGGTGGCCATGGTGGCCGCAGTGTTGGTCGTGCTGGTGGAACTGGGCGTGATCACCTGGATCCGCCACCGCTATATGGAGACGCCGACGTTTTCGGCCGCCTTGCAGGTGGGGTTGGGCGGCGCGCTGGTATTTGCCACGGGGGTGTTGATCGGCAGCTCGTAGGAAGACGCGATTTCACGCTTGCGCGAACCGGGATCATTCAGTAGCATAGCCGCGAGATGAAATATTTTACACTGCTGTTCCTCATCGGCCTGGTTCCATTGATTGCGGAGGACCAGGGCTACACGCCGCTGTTCAACGGGAGAGATCTGACTGGGTGGAAAGTCAATGAGAATGTCGAGACTTTCTCCGTGAAAGATGGCGCCATCGTCTCGCACGGGCCGCGCAGCCATTGCTTTTATGTGGGCGATTTCCACGGCCACAACTTCAAAGACTTCGAGTTGAAAGTGGATATCATGACACTGCCGGGCGCAAACGGCGGCGTCTACATCCAAACGGCCTTTCAGGATCGCGGGTGGCCGGGCCAAGGCTTTGAGGTGCAGGTGAATAACACCTTCGTAGGCGATCCGCGCAGAACTGCCAGCTTGTATGAAGTGCAGGACAACGCGCTCGAAGTGGCCAAAGACAATCAATGGTTCACTGAGGACATCCTCGCGAAGGGGGATACCATCACCATCAAGGTGGGTGGCAAACCGATTGTGGATTGGACCCAGCCGGCGGACTGGAAGGGCACGAAGGACTTTCCAAACCGCCGCATCGGCGCGGGGACGATCGCGCTGCAGGGGCATGACCGCGGCAGCACGGTCTACTACAAAAACATTCGCATCAAGCCGCTGGATTAAGATGCGCGTCACCGCTACCTTAGGTCGCGGGTTGGTTCTGGGGGCCGGCATTCTGTGTTTGCTCGGCGCCGCAGAACTCTACGACGAACCTTTCCGTCTGCAGTTTCACTTCAGTCCGGCGAAGAACTGGACGAACGACCCCAACGGCCTGGTTTATTACAAAGGCGAGTACCACCTCTTCTACCAATACAATCCGTTCGGCGACACCTGGGGACACATGAGCTGGGGACATGCGGTGAGCGCCGACATGGTGCATTGGAAGCATCTGCCGGTGGCGCTCGGCGAAGAAAACGGCGAGATGATTTTCTCGGGCAGCGCGGTAGTCGACTGGCACAATTCGAGCGGGCTCTGCCGCAATCCAGAGCCTGCGGACACGTCGTGCCTGATCGCCATCTACACGGGCAACAGCGATCATCAGAGCCAGAGCATCGCCTTCAGCAACGATCGCGGGCGCACGTGGACGAAATACCAGGGCAACCCGGTGATTGATCTGGGGCTGCGCGATTTCCGCGACCCCAAAGTCTTCTGGCATGAGCCGGACCGCAGGTGGGTGATGGCGGCGGCGCTGCCCAACGAGCACAAAGTCCGATTCTTTGGATCGGCCGATTTGAAACGCTGGACGGCGCTGAGTGATTTTGGCCCCGCGGGCGCGACGGGCGGCGCTTGGGAATGCCCCGACCTTTTTCCACTTCGCGTGGAGGGCGGCGAGATGCGCTGGGTATTGTCGGTGAATATCAATCCGGGTGGGATCGCCGGCGGTTCAGGCAACCAGTATTTCGTGGGCCGGTTTGACGGGAGCAAATTCACGAACGACAATCCGGCGTCACAAACGCTGTGGGCCGACTACGGGAAAGATTTTTATGCCAGCCAATCCTACTCCGATATTCCGTCGCCGGACGGTCGGCGGATCTGGCTGGGTTGGTTCAGCAACTGGCTATACGCCGGAAAGGAACCGACCAGTCCGTGGCGTTGCGCGCAGTCTATTCCTCGAGTGCTGCAGTTGAAAAAACTTCGCGGCGGCATTCGCCTGGTGCAGCAACCCGTTGCAGAACTCGCGCAGCTCCGGGGGGAATATTTGCACGCCGGTGCCACCGATGTCGCCGAAGCGAACCGGCATTTGAGTGAATTTCAGTCCGATACCTACGAGATCGACGCGGAGTTCGACAGTGGAACCGCAGGCGAAGTGGGCTTCCGGCTGCGCACGGGCTCCAAGGAACAAACTCTCGCGGGGTGCGATTTGAAGCGGGCAGAGGTGTTCATTGACCGCACGAAATCCGGCACGGTGAACTTCAGCGGGAACTTCGCAGGGCGGCATAGCGGGCCGCTTGACTTACCCGGCCATCGCATCAAGCTGCGCATTTTTGTCGACCGGAGTTCGGTCGAGCTTTTTGCCAATGCCGGCGAGATCGTTATCTCCGACCGCATCTTTCCATCGGCGGGCAGCAACGGCCTGCAAATCTATGAGCAGGGCGGCAAAGCCAGAGTGGTGGCTCTGGACGTTTGGAAACTCAAATCGGCCTGGGGGCGGAACGGGGGCAGACGGCTGCGTCCTCGGCGAGGATATCAGTAGAAACTGTAGCGGCTGCTGTGGGGACGCAGAGAGGCCAGTCCCCTGTTCCGCGCGCGGCTCAGTCACCGGCGCCAGTATCCGCCGTAGTAACGATGCCCGTAATAGCGCGGGCCCACCCAGTACGCCCGCGGGTACGGCGGCCGCGCCCAGTAACCGGCGCGCCAGGCGTAGCGGGGGCCTGAAGGATACCAATAACCGCCCACCCAGGCATAGCCGGGGCCTGGGCACGGAGGAGGCGCGTAAGCCAATACTGGCGGAGGAGGCGGAGCGTAATAACCATAACCGTACCCCCCCACACCGGCGCCGACGAAAACACGAGGGCCGGCAAATAGAGAACTTCCTGCCAGAAAAAGAAGGACGAGCCATTTGGCTTTCATAAGCATTGCTCCTACCTCGAAAACGCGCGAGGCGGGAGCAAGGTTGCGGGCTTTCATGAAGACTTAATGTTCGGGCGAGGGGCGGTTGGCCAGCCGGGAGACATCGAAAGGTTGAATCCCAGGCAGCACCCGTGGGTCCGGGATGGGTTGCCCCAACCCTGTGTGCACGGGAACTACGCCGGCCCAAACGGGCAGTGAGTAGTCGTCTTCATCGTCGAGAGGAGAACCGGTCCGAACCTTGGCGGAAACTTCGTCAAGAGTCAAAACCAGTACGGTGGTCGACTTCAGCTCTTGTTCGTTGGGCTGCCGCACCTCTTCCCACCGGCCCGGCACCATGTGATTGGTGAAGCGGTGCAGCGCCTCCATTTTCTCGGCGGGATCGGCAACCAGGCGCGCTTTGCCCAGCACGACCACGGAGCGGTAGTTCATGGAATGGTGGAAGGCGGAGCGCGCCAGCACGAATCCATCCACCAGCGTCACGGTTAGGCAAATGCAGGCGCCTTCATCGAGCGTGCGCAACATGCGGCTGGCGGCCGAGCCATGAATGTAGATGTGATCCCCGTCACGCGTGTACAGCGTGGGAATGACATACGGCTGTCCGTCCGCGACAAAACCTACGTGACAGAGAAAACCCTCGTCGAGAATGGAGTGCACTTGCGCTTTGTCGTACAAGCCTCGCTTGGGCAGCCGTTTTACTTGAGTCCGATCCGTTGGAGTATATTTTTCCATTTTGAATTTCATCCATTTTACGCTTACGGTATGACCACCAGGCGGCGGCCCTCGAAATTCCGCCGCTGCCAGGCGTCCTGGATGTGGGCGAGGGGAACCCGTTCCGTATCGATGCGGAGCTCGCCGCTCGCGGCCCGGGCCATGAGGTGATGGTAGGACTCGACGATGAAGTCGACAGGAGGGACAGCGCCGCTGCCGCTGCCGAGGATCTCGAGTCTGGTGCTGCGTAGCACGGCCGCCGGCAGCGAGATAGCCGGGCCGGCGCTTTCGCCAACTTCCACCAGGCGGACGCGCGAACGCGCCGCGGCGAAGTCCGTGCGCGTCAATGCGGCCAGAAAAGCTTCGGTGGGAGGCCCCCAGAGGAAATCGATCACCACGCCGAAGCCCGCGTCGCCGACCTCGCGGACAAAGACTTCGGTAAGGTCCTGGCCAGGCAGGTCAAGGCGGATGGTGGCATCGGCGCCCAGCCCGCCAAGAGTGCCGAGCACGCGCTCATTGCGTCCAGCGGCCACGATACGTCCGGCACCGAGCCGTCTGGCGATCTGAACCGCGAGCCTGCCCGTTACGCCAGTCGCGCCGAGGATGAGCACGTTCTCGCCTTTGCTGAGCTGAGCGCGCCAGGTGAGCGCAAACCAGGCCGACAAGCCGGGATTCAACAGGGCCGCGGCGGTTTCGTCATCGACGCCGTCCGGCACGGGAAAACAACGAGCCAGCGCCACCGGGGCGCGCTCCGCCATCGCGCCGTAGGGCCGGCGCGGGCCGGCGAACACTACGCGGCTGCCGTCCTCAAGTTGGCCGGCGCCGTCCACACCACAGACGGCGGGTAACTCGCGAAAACCGGCGTAGTGCTCGCCGCTCGCGATCGCTTTGTCCACGGGCTTCAGCGCCGCGGCGCGGACGTGCACGATCACCTCGCCCTCGCCCGCGGACGGCTCAGGAAACTGATCGTAACGCGGCGGTTCGCCGCGAGTGTAGAGTACGGCAGCGTACACGAGTGATAGCCATTTTCAGTATGAATTAAAATGACGATCGGAACCAAAACAGTGACTGCAAACGGAGCCTCACACGATCGCGCTCTCGGAATGGACGAGCGCATCTCCCGCCGCGACTATCTGAACTCGACGCTGCTTGCCTCGGGCGGCTTGCTGCTCGGCTCCATGTGTCCTTTGGATCTGATGGCAGAGAACGATTGGGATGGTTTTGGCGGCGTGGGCGACTACAGCGCCTCAAACGGCAACACCTTCGAAGTGATGACGGAAGCGCACAAGATTCGCGACCGCGTGTTCGTGCCGCTGCCCGCCGACGTCATGGACACCGGCGAGCAGTATGATTGCGTGGTGGTGGGCGGCGGCATCAGCGGGCTGGCCGCGGCCCTCTTCTTCCAACGCCAGTACGGACCTCGCCGTACCTGCCTGGTGCTGGAAAATCACGCCATCTTCGGGGGGGAAGCGCGGCGCAACGAGTTCATGGTGGATGGCCAGCGACTCATCGCCCACCAGGGTTCCGCCATGTTCTTTCCGCCGGTTCCCGGCAGCTTTCTCGCGGAGTTTTACAACTCGATCGGCATCGATGTCTGGCAGTTTCCGTATCAGGGCTGGAGCGGCCGCGACGCCGAAATTCCGCTGGGACGGACCCCGTACCCGGACGGCGCCAAGACCTCGGGATTCTTTTTCGGCGCCAAGTTCGGGCAATCGCCCGGCGTGTGGGTGACCGATCCCTGGGGAAAGAAGTTGGACGGCGCGCCCATTTCCGAGAGCGCACGCCGTGAACTGCTCGGCATGCGTACAAAGGACGCCACGCAGCCCCGCAAGTTGCCGGAGCATCACGGCGATGCCATTTCCCGGCATCTGGACAGCATCACGCTGGAACAGGATTTGATGAACACCTATGGTCTGGAACGCGAGACGGTTCGCACGTTCCTCTCTCCGGTGGCCGGTGGAGGTTCGGGTCTCGGCGCCGATGCGCTGTCGGCTTATGCAGAGTACGCCGCCGATGTTCTGCTGCCCTGGGATTACGGCAAAGGAGCGCAGATGTTTCCAGGTGGGAACGCGGGTGTGGCGCGGCACATCGCGAAGCAACTGATCCCCGATGCGCTCCCCGGCGCCGGAACGCTCGAAGGAATCTGCAAATCGGCGGTGAACTTCGCCGCGCTGGACCGCACAGGACAGGCGTCGCGCATCCGGGTTCGCGCCACTGCCGTCTCCGTCCAACACGAGGAGGCGCCGGAAACCTCGAAGTTCGTCAAGGTGGTTTACTCGCAGGGCAGCAAGCTCTCGAGCGTCAGAGCCCGGAGCGTCATCATGGCCGGTGGAAGCTGGACCAGCAAGCACATCGTGAAGCGGCTGCCGGTGACGCATCGCGATGCCTACGCGCAGTTCTACCGCGCGCCCTGCTTGATGGCCAATGTCGCCGTCAGGAACTGGCGGTTCCTGTACAAGCTGGGTATCAGCGAGTGCCAGTGGTTCGAGGGTATTGGAAATTACACGGCGGTGCGAAAGATGGCCACGTTCGGTCCGCTTTCCCCAACGGTCTCGCCTGACTCTCCGGTGGTCCTCACGCTGAAAATTCTGTTCTCGTCGCCGGGGCTTCCTATGGGACAGCAGGTCACGAAGGGACGTTTGGAACTGCTCTCGACGCCCTTCCGTGAATACGAACGCCAGATCCGCGAGCAGTTCGCGATGATGTTCTCGAGTGTGGGTTTCGATGCCCGGCGCGACATCGCCGGAATGATCCTGAACCGCTGGGGCCACGCCTATCTGAGCGCGCAACCCGGATTCTTTTTTGGTTCCGGCGGCGCACCGGCACCGGGCGAGGTTCTGCGCAACACCCCGTACGGCCGCATTGCCTTTGCCAATTCCGACCTGGCCGGGATTATGGACCACCGGGCGTCGATTATCGAGGCGCATCGCGCGGTTGGCCAGTTGGCCGCATCTGTAACCGGGTAGTTCGGGCCGCCTGCGTTCGCAAACCCGTGAAAATATTAACACTTCGCAGAAGTAAACTCTTCGCCTGCAGTCTTGTGCGAAACGGGTTGGAGGTGAAAAATGGAAGGTATGAAGTCACCTTGGTTGTTCGCACTTATTGTGATGTCGACGGCAATCGCATCGGCCCAGACCGCCCCGGCGGGGCCTTCGTCGATCAGTGATATTTTCAATAGTGAACTGGCGGGCCAGACCGCCCAGGCCAGCAGCGCCTCGCTCTCGTACACGATCGCCCACTTTCCATACGGGGGCGGATTGACCACCCGCATTGCGCTGGCCAACAATGGCACGGCCAATGCGACGGTCAAATTTACATTTTTCGACCACACCGGCCTGTCTACTTCAGTGCCACTGGAAGGGATCGGCCCCAAGAGCACTGAGACTATCACGGTAGGGGCGAACCAGACCCAGGTAATAGGCTCCGAACTAAGCCAGCGAAGCAGCGCCGGGCAAGTAGCTTGGGCGACCATGACCTCGACAGCTCCGTTGAACGTTTTTAGTCTTTTCGATTTTGGCCCGAACCCTCCGACCATCAACTGGGCGGTTGGTGCGCAATCGGTGGCTCCCTCAAAATCCTTCCGTTTCCCGGTTTCGATCGGCGGTCCTGTGAACTACGACGCCGGTATGGCATTGTCTAATCCGAACGGGACGCCGACGGTGGTCACCGTAAAGGTAATGAAATCGGACGGAACTCAGTTAGGCTCTTTCACAGAGAGCTTGGGGAAGAATGCGCAGACCGTTTTCCTTCTGAGTTCGCAGGGAGGTTTGAATTTCGGTTCGACCCCGCAGACACCGTTTAACGGATCCGTTGCCGTTTGTGCTCCTCAGCCGGTGGGATTGGTGGCGCTTGGCGCTGAAGGCAGCGGAGGTCTCTTCTCGATCTCGGTGACGACGGATCCTTGCCCATAGTCCGTCTTACGGCGTTCATCCGAAGAATCGTGCGGCTGCGCTTAAGAGCGGAGCCGCCCGACGCGTTCACCACTAAACGATCTGCTCCTTGACGGCGTCCCACCGCACTTTCTTCTCGCGCTTGAAGGCCTCGACGGACATCAGCAGAGTCGCGGCTTCTTCGAACGCGCGGTCCACTCCACAGCGCGGCGTTTCGCGGCTGCGCACGCAGTCGATGAAGTTCTGCCAGTGGCTGGACACTTCGAGTTCGCCGCGCTTGAAGGAATAGTCGGGCGGCACCACCGCCTCGGAGGGCTGCAGGCCGGCATCGACGGCCGCCTGGCGAGCCTTGGCCCGCTTTTCGTCGTGGCCCGGTTTCCATTCGCCGTCATAGGTGCGGCAAAACCCTGGCGCTACTTCGAGCGTCCCGTCGCGGCCGAGATACTGCGCCACTTCGCCGGTGTGCGTGTTGTTGAACGTGCAGTTGAAAGTGACGGCCAGTTCCTTCCTGGGGTAGTCATAGAGGACGTGCCACATGTCGGGGACCTCGCGATCGCCCTTCCAGAAGTAATTCCCGCCCTGGGTCACGGCGGTTTCGGGAATCCCCATGCCCATCACCATGTTGACGGAGTCCCACAGGTGGCTGAGCAGGTCGCCCGCGATGCCCGTGCCGTATTCCCAATAGCAACGCCACATGAAGAATCTTTGGGCGTCGAACGGGCGCTTTGGCGCATTGGCGAGGAAGCGCTGCCAGTCGATGGTCTCCGGGCCCGCGTCTTTCGGCATCTCGTACTTGTCGTAGTCCTGGAAAAACTGCCACTCGGGATATTTGCCCGTGCGATCGATAAAGGTCCGCACCACCGGCACCTTGCCTAACATCCCGGACTGGAAAATCTCTCGCGCCTTCGTGAAGGTGGGCATGCTGTTGTAGTTGTGCCCCAACTGCATGACAGCCTTGTTCTCTTTGATGGCCCGGCGCATCATCTTGGCATCTTCAAGCCGCGTGCACCAGCCCTTTTCCACATACACGTCTTTCTTCGTTTCAGCGGCCCGAATGGTCATGGGGGCGTGCCAGAAATCCGGTGTCGCGATGACTACGGCGTCGACGTCTTTATCGGCGACGGCTTTCTCCCACTCCCGCACCACGCGCGCGTCAGGATTTTTGCAGTTTTCCTTGGCGCGCTTGATGTTGCCGTCATAGAGGTCGCAGATGACCCGGATTTCTGCGCCCGGCACTTCCTCAAATTGCTTCATGAGAAAGTACCCGCGCGTTCCGACGCCGATCGAGGCGATGCCCAGCCGATCATTCGGATTGCGCTGCGCCAGAACGGCGGGCGCTGCCGTGAGCGCGACGGCTCCAGCAGCGGTCTTCAAGAATTCGCGTCTCGCGACGCCATTTCGATCGTTCACAAAGCCTCCCTTTATTTACCAGCCCATCGTCTTGCTGACATACTCGCGGCTCATCTTCAAGCTTTCGCGCAGCGGGCGCGTCGGCTGGAAGCCGCGCGGGTGCGCCAGCTCGATGGCAACATCGCCGGAGAATTTCACATCGCGGAGCGCGCGCCCGATGGCCGCGTAATCCGTCACACCTTCACCCATGGCTTCGGACCACACGCCGTCTGCTTTGCGATCGCGCAGATGCGCGTACACAATCCGGTTGCCGTACCGGCGGATGAAATCGACTGGATCGACGCCAGCGCCCTTCAGCCAGTCGAGGTCCGGTCCAAGCATCACGTCCGGGACGCGCGCGAGTGTGCCCTTGAGATCGTATTCATCGTCCCGCACCTCGTAAATATGATTGTGGAGGTTCAGGACAACTTTGTTCTTCACGCAAATGCCCATGAGTTTCTTGACGACGTCAGCCTGTGCGTCGAGCTCCTCGGGCGTTTTCTTGCGCGACCCAGTATCTCCGACGGAGGTACCGAGCGTGCGGCCTCCGACCTGCGCCAGACGGCCAATCAACCGTTCCGCCTCTTCGAGGATCGCCGTCTGCCGCGATCGGTCGAACATGTTCGCGCCGTGCGACATGCCGATCACCGGCAGCCTGTATTTCGCCGCGAGGTCGCGCACTCTTTCGACGGCATCGCCCGGCTCAAGCGCCGAGCTCATCAATTCGATCGCCTCAATGCCCGCCCAGCTCATATCCGCGAAAATGCGGTCGAGGATGGGATAGATGTCATACTTCGGCTGGGTGGCCGCGTAGACCCAGGGGTGCCCGGCAATGACCGGTCTGCGGCCTGCGCCGTGCGTAAGCGCCGCCGCGCCTGTCACGCCGGGAATGATTGCAAACAGTCTGCGCCGCGTCACTTGATTCTCGTTGCCGGCATCTGCCATAAACCAGAGACCAAAGTCTGAATATCTGCTTCCATTCTAAGCCACAAATTGCGTGGGCGCCGCGCGCTACCGGTCTTCGCGCGCCAGTTGCGGGTCGGTGGGATGCTGGCCGCTGATCTTGCGCTCCAGCTCATCCCTGGTTGCTTGCTTCAGGCGCAGGGCTTCGTCAAATGCGCGCCTTGCGCCGGTGCGGCGGCCCATGGCGACAAGGACCTGGCCGCGGAGGTAGTGCACGCTGGAACTCTGTGGATCGATCGCCACGGCGGCGTCCAGCGCCCTCAGCGCCTCCGCGTATTTGCCCTGGTCCTTGTAGATCTTTCCTAAACCGAACTGAGAGGTGGCCAGCCCGGGCGCCAGGCGCACGGCCTCTTTGTAATAGCGTTCGGCTTCGGCAATCTGCGTGAGGGCATAACACACTGCGCCGAGCTGGTCGTAGTTGTACGGCACATCCGGCTCGATGGACGCATCTTTCAGAAATTCCTGTTTGGCCCGCTCCAGATCGTTGCGCCGCCGGTACACCGTGCCCAGGAAGTAGTGTACGAAGGGCTCCTTCGGGTCGATGTGCGCGGCCTGCTCGAACTCGGCGAGAGCCTGGTCGTCCTGCGCGTGGGCCACGTGAGCCTTGCCCATCAGCAGGTGCAATTCGGCTGAATTCCGTCCAACCTCCAGCAGGCGCGCGGTGGCCTGCTGATCGAGTTCGGTGCGCCCAGCTTTGCCCGCGGCAATGGCCACGACGTACACGTAATTGAGATTTCCCGACTCCTGGGGCCAGAGGGGCTGAAG
>Ga0335080_10006627_pt1 | contig 11979 bp, 8 predicted proteins | sample Lox_Sample_34_FD_206720 | JGI IMG/M metagenome (GOLD analysis project Ga0335080, IMG submission 206720) | Soil microbial communities from Loxahatchee National Wildlife Refuge, Florida, United States - Lox_Sample_3.4 | ecosystem: Environmental > Terrestrial > Soil > Wetlands | place: USA: Florida...
CCAGGGGACGGGCGAGGCTCCACCCCGCCGCATCACGGACGACGTCGGCCCGCTCCACGAGGACGTCGACGAGGCTCCGTACGAAGAGAGCGAGCCCCTCCGTCCGCGCGTGCAGGGCCGGGGCGAGGCCCGCCGGAAGGTGATGGCCCGGGAACCGGGCCTCGAGGTAGGCGCCGACGTCCTCCTCGCGGAGCGCCCCGAGGGCGAGCTCTCGGGCGGCGCCGCGCGCGAGCAGGTCGACGGCGCAGCGCTTCATCGGCAGGTTGGCCGCATCGACGTCGGCCTGGCGGAACGTGGCCAGGACGAGGGTCCGCTGCCGGGCGAGGCGGCATCCCAGGTGGTGCAGGAGATCGACGCTCGCCGTGTCCGCCCACTGCAGGTCCTCGAGGAGGATGACGTTCGGGAAGCCCCGGCTCGCCGCCTTCATGAAGTCTCCGGCCTCACGGATGAGGCGGTCCTTCGTCGCCCCCGCGGCCTGGCGGTGGAGGGCGCCGTCGGGGTCGGGGACGAGGCCTTCCGGCATCTGCACTCCGATGGTCGGCGCGTAGGTCCGGAGGAGCCCCGAGGCGTGGTCGCGCGCGTGGGTCGTGAGGAGGCGGCCGAGCGCGTCGAGGAAGGGCTGGAAGGCCGCTCCCGGACCCGGCGCCTCGTTGCAGCGGCCGGCCACGAACGTGCACGGCCGCTCGCTCCTCCGCAGCCGCCGGACGAACTCGCCCACGAGCGCCGTCTTCCCCACCCCGCGCTCGCCGGTCACGAACACGACGTTGCCCGCCCCGCCGACGGCGCCCGCGAAGCGCTCCTCGAGCCACGCGAGCTCCGCCTCGCGGCCCACGAAGGCCTCGCGGGCCGACGTGGGCTCGACCGACGCGGCCGCTCTCGCCGCCTGCCGCAGCGCGTCGGCCATCGCGCGAGCGGACGGGTGGCGCTCGGCCGCCTTCTTGGCGAGCGCCCTCCGGATCGGCCGGTCCAGCGCGGCGAGCGGCGGCGAGCCGGCGAGCGGCGGGGGCTCGTCGTAGAGGGCTCCGTAGAGCGCCTGGCCGGCGCTTTCGCCCCCGAACGGGCGCCGCCCGGCGAGGGCCTCGTAGAGGACGACCCCGGCCGAGAAGAGGTCGGCCCGCGAGTCCACCACCTTCCCGAGGACCTGCTCCGGGGCGATGTAGCCCGGGGTGCCGACGATGAGGCCCGGCCGGGTGTAGTCGGTGGTCGTGGCGAGCTCGCGCGCGACGTCGGCGGGCAGCTCGCGGGCCACGCCGAAGTCGAGCAGCCTCGCGCCGTGGGGGGTCAGGAAGATGTTCGACGGCTTGAGGTCGCGGTGCACGACGCCCGCGTCGTGAACCGCGGCCAGCGCGGCCAGCAGGTCCTCGGCGACGTCGAGCACCTCGGTGTGGGACAGCGGTCCCCGCCGGAGCCGGCTCGCGAGCGTCTCGCCGATCAGGAGCTCCATGGCCAGGAACGGGCGGCCGCGCTCCTGGCCGACCTCGAAGATGGGGCACACGTTGGGGTGGCTGACCCGGGCCGCCGCGCGCGCCTCGCGCAGGAACCGTTGCCGTGCGGACCGGTCGGTCTGCTTCAGCGTCTTGAGCGCCACCCTCCGGCGCAGCGCGACGTCCTCGGCGAGGAAGACGCGGCCCATCCCTCCCTCGCCGATCTCGTCGAGGACGCGGTAGCGGCCGAAGCGTCTGGGGAGCGCCGCGGCCGGGCCCGCAGAGGCTCCGAGGGGCCAGGGAAGGCGCCTCCACCAGGGAGGAGGGGCGGGTGCACTCTGGTCGAGCTCGCCACGTCCGCGCATGGCCGCGCTCCCGCCCGCGCCGGGCCGTTCGTCGCCGCGAGGCGGCGGCGGTCGGCGCGAGGACTCGGATGCCCGGAAACGCGGCGAGGATAGCACGCTCCCCGCTCGACGGGCGGGCGGATAGAATCGGCGAGGCGGGAGGGCGTCTTGTCCCGTTTCGCGACCACCAACTGGAGCCTGATCCTGCGCGCGGCCCGCAGCGACGCGGAGGCCGAGCTGGCCATGGCTCTCCTGTGCGAGGCCTACTGGTATCCCGTCTACGCCTTCGTCCGGCGGCAGGGACACTCGGCGGCCGACGCGGAGGACCTGACCCAGGGCTACTTCGCACGGTTCCTCGAGAAGGGGTTCATCCGCGAGGTCCGGCCGGAGCAGGGGCGGTTCCGCGCCTTCCTCCTCGTCTCGGTCCGGAACTTCCTCCACAACGCGCGGGACCACGCGCGCGCGCTCAAGCGAGGCGGCGGCCGGCGCCTCGTGTCGCTCGACGCGGCGACGGCCGAGCGGACCTACGAGGAGAGGCTCGCGGACCGCACGACGCCGGAGGACCTGTTCGAGCGGAGCTGGGCGCGGACGCTCTTCGACCGCGTGCTCGACCAGCTCGAGCAGAAGGCCGCTCGCCAGGGGAAGGCCGAGCGCGCGGCCCGCCTCCGTTCCTATCTGACCGAAGCCGACCCGGCCGCCGGTTACGCCGAGGTGGCGGCCGAGTGGGGGGTGGGCGAGTCGGCGGTCCGCGCGGCCGTCCACCGCCTGCGCAAGGACTTCGCCGATCTCCTGCGCCGCGAGGTCGGGCGGACGGTGGCCGACGAGAACGAGGTCGACGACGAGGTCCGGCACGTGCTGGCGGTGCTCGCCGAGGCGGGCTCCGGCGGACCAAAGACCCTGGGGGAGGGAGGATGAAGGTCTCGAGACGGACCGCGCCGCGTGCCTGCGTGCTCGGCGCCACGGCCCTGGCGCTCGCCGCCGGATCGGGCCGGGCCGAGCCCGTCCGGGTGTGGGCGGCCAACCCGCACTACTTCGCCCGCGACGGGAAGCCGCTCGTCCTCGTGACGTCCGACCACCACTACGGAGCGGTGATCGACGCCGACTTCGACTTCCCGGCCTTCCTCGAGTCCCTCTCGGGCGCCGGCCTCAACCTCACCCGCATCTATCCGGGTGGGATGTTCGAGGTGCCCGACAAGTACGTCGCGGGCAACCCGCTCGGTCCCCGCCCCGGCCGGCAGATCCTGCCCTGGGCGCGGTCCGGCGTCGCCGGGGCCCACGCTACTCTCGCGGAGGCCGGCGAGCCCTCGTGGAAGCTGGATCTCGACCGCTGGAACCCCGACTACTTCGCGCGCCTCCGGGCCTTCGTCGAGCTCGCCGGGCGCAAGGGCATCGTGGTCGAGGTCGCCCTCTTCAACGGCATGTACGCGGACAGCTGGCCGGTCATGGCCTTCTACCACGGCAACAACGTCCAGGGCGTCGGCCGGTACGAGGCCGAGGAGTGCGGCCTCTTCACGACGCGGAACGCCCGGAACGAGGACGTCGTCCGCTACCAGAGGGCGTACGTGGCGAAGATCGCCGCCGAGCTCGACCCCTACGACAACGTCATCTACGACCTCTGCGACGAGCCGCTCCTCCAGGGCCGGCCCGACGGGAGCGTCGTCTTCCTTCCCGAGGCCGAGGTCGTGCCCTGGCTGCACGCGATGAGAGACGCCTTTCTCGAGGCCGAGGCCCCGCTCCCGAAGAAGCACGTCCTGGGGCAGACGGTGCAGAGCCTCTCGCCCGACCTCTCCGGCGAGGCCTGGTGCGACTGGCTTCCGACCGAGTACGTCCGCGCCGCGCGAGCCGCGCTCGAGAAGGACTACGGCGCACGGAAGCCTCTCGTGAACGTCGAGTCCGACTACTTCGGCCACGGGCTCGTCAAGCCCTACACGGTCGAGGACGTGCGCGTCGAGGGCTGGTGGTTCCTCGTCGGCGGCGGGGCAGGCGTCATCAACCTGAACGGGGAGCTCCACCGCGGCCAGGAGAAAGGGGGCGCGGACACGCGGGAGCGGATCATGCCGCAACGGAAGGCGCTGAAGGACTTCGTCGAAGGCTTCGACCTCGCCGGCATGGCCCGGTTCGAGAAGCTCACCGGGATCCCGGCGGGGGCCGTGGCCAGCGCGCTCGCCGAGCCGGGGAGGCAGTACGCCGTCTACCTCTTTCACGGCCGGGACGACGGGCAATGGGGCGCGCACTTCGTCGCGACTCCGGGGACCTGGCGCGACACCTTCACCGTCGAGGCGGTGCCGTCGGGCCGCTATCGGCAGGAGTGGGTGGATCCGGCGAGCGGCAGGGTCGAGGGCACGGAAGCCGTCGAGTGGAAGGGCGGCGACCTGACCGTCACCACTCCTTCCTACTCGATCGACGTCGCGTGGCGGATGGTCGCCGCGGGCCCCTGACCGGAGTCGGAGGCGGGCAGGCTCGACCGCGGTCCCTCCGCGCCGAGCCTGGTCGGCTCACCAGCTCGACGGCTCGTAGTCCTTGAAGAACCGCCCGTGGTCGTGGCGGCCGCTCCCGAGGCCGGACAGGAAGGGGTCGAGCACGCGGGCCGCGCCGTCCACGACGTCGAGCGGCGGCTCGAAGCCGAGCTCGTCCCGCTTGCGCCGAGCGTGGACGAGCGGGTCCTCGTCGGTGATCCAGCCGGTGTCGACCGCGTTCATGTGGATCCCGTCCCGCGCGTAGTCGGGGGCCGAGGTCAGGGTGAGCATGTTGAGGGCCGCCTTGGCCATGTTCGTGTGCGGGTGGCGGTCGGTCTTCGTCCCCCGGGAGAAGACTCCTTCCATGGCCGAGACGTTCACGATGTGCTTCTCCCGTCCCGGAGTGCGGAGCATCAGCGGCTTGAGGCGGGCGCAGAGGACGAAGGGGGCCACCGCGTTCACGAGCTGGACCTCGATCATCTCGGGCGTCGAGACCTCGGCGAGGGCGAGCCGCCAGGAGTTCACGGCCCGGCGGTCCACCTGCTGGAGGTCGGCGTCCCGCGCACCGGCGGGGAAGAGGTCCTCGCTCCGGTCGTCGAAGCCGAAGCGCGCCTGGGAGAGCCGAGCCGACTGGCGCAGGCCGAGCCCGGCTCCCCCGGCCCGCGAGGCCACGAGCCCGCCGAATCGGAGGAGAGAGCCCTCCGCCCCGGCCGGCGTCGACGAAGCGCCTTCGAGCTCGAGGACGGCGTCGTGGTGCGCGCGCACGAGCGGCCGGAGCTCGGCGGGCAGGTCCTCGAGCCTCCGCTCCTCGAAGTCCAGCAGGTGCTCGTAGAAGCCCGGCGGGCGGCGCACCGTCTGGCAGGCGTTGTTGACGAGCAGGTCGAGCCGGTCGAGCTCGCGAAAGAGCAGGCTGCAGAGGAGCTCGACGCTCGGCGTGTGTCGCAGGTCCAGGCCGCGCACGACGAGCCGCGAGCTCCAGCCGGCGAAATCCGGCTCCGCGGCGTAGCGGCGGGCCGCGTCGTGGGGAAAGCGGGTGGTGGCGACGACGGTGGCGCCCGCCCGCAGCAGCTTGAGCGCCGCCTGGTAGCCGATCTTGACCCGGGCCCCGGTGACGATCGCGACGCGCCCGCGGAGGTCGGCGGTCTGGAAGCGCTTCTCGTAGTTGAGCTCGGCGCAGGCCGGGCAGAGCGCGTCGTAGAAGGCGTGCAGGAGGCGGTACTCGGCCTTGCAGACGTAGCAGGGCCTCGGCTTCAGGAGCTCAGGCGGTCGCTCGGCCGCCTTCGTCCCCGCTTGCAGCAGGCGCGGCGGAGGGACGAACACCTCGGCCTCGCGCGCGGCGCGGATCCCCGTCCCCGCGACGAGCCGCCGGTCGTGGGCCTCCGTGCGGCGGCGCTTCGCCTTCCGGAACGCCTTCACGAGCCGCCGCTTCTGCTCCGTCTCCGGGTGGACCGTTCGCCCTGCCGCGACCAGCAGCCGTCGGCGCTCGTCCGCGGGCAGCTGGGCCAGCAGGGAGCGGTCGCGCGACACCGCCTCCAGGACCTCGCGCGCGCGGCGCAGCTCTTCCGGTCCCATCCCCGGCCGGTCGGGTTCCGCGGCCGTCGTGAACGGCACGATTCGAGCGCCAGCGGGGCTCCCGCGGTCTTCGGCCATCCCGACAGTCTACGCGGGTTCCTGGCCTTCGTCCTCGATCCGCCGCCACACCGCGCCCTGCTCGCTCTCGTACACGACCGCCTCCTCCTGCTCGAAGCGGAAGGCGTAACGGACGTAGAGGCTCCCCCGGATCCGCCGCACCTGCGTCGACCGGCACTCGAGGCGGAGGGGCGGCCCGATCGTGGCCAGGCCCCCGTAGCGCGCGGACTGGATGTGGGTGCCGTAGCCGATCCACCCGTCGGCGTGGCGGAGCCCGAGGACGTAGTAGGCGTGGGCGAAGCCCAGCATCCCGGTCGCGTGGACCATGACCGCGCCCGAGACGTGGCGCGGGTGCCGCACCGGGTGGACCCGCTGGAGGTCGGTGAAAGGCAGCCGGTCGTGGGTCGGCATGCGGGCCACGACCCGCCCGCCCTCGCGGTCGATCTCGAGGATCTCGTCGAAGAGGATGGCCTCTCTGGCGTAGGGGCAGTCGGCGACGAAGTCGGGGTCCAGCACCGGCCTGAGTGTAGGCGAGGTGTGGTACGTTCCGGCTGCCCGATCGTCGGGCGGTCAACCGGAGGCGGCGCGCAGCCATGAGAAGAGCGGTCGTGTGCGGGGCGGGCGGGTTCATCGGCGGCCACCTGGTCGAGAGGCTCAAGAGGGACGGCTACTGGGTCCGGGGGGTCGACATCAAGGAGCACGAGTTCCGTCCTTCGGCGGCCGACGAGTTCCGGAAGCTCGACCTGCGCCTGCCCGAGAGCTGCGTCCGGGCCGTGCTCGTCGACGGAGCGCCGGCCGACGAGGTCTACCAGCTCGCCGCCGACATGGGCGGCATGGGCTTCATCCACGCCGCCGAGTGCGAGATCATGCACAACAGCCTCCTCATCAACACGCACATGAGCCGCGCCGCGGCCGAGCGCGGCGTGGGCCGCTACCTCTTCTCCTCGTCGGCCTGCGTCTACCGCGACCAGCGGCCGGACGAGCCGGACCTCACCGAGGACGACGCCTACCCCGGCCAGCCGGACAACGAGTACGGCTGGGAGAAGCTCTACTCGGAGCGGGTGGCGCTCGCCTACCAGCGGAACAAGGGCATGACGGTCCGGATCGCCCGGTTCCAGAACACCTACGGGCCCTACGGCACGTGGCGGGGCGGACGCGAGAAGGCCCCCGCCGCCATGTGCCGAAAAGTGGCGGCCATCCCGGACGGAGGCACGATCGAGGTCTGGGGCGACGGCACCGCCATGAGGGTCTTCACGTACGTGGACGACCTCGTGGACGGCATCCGCACGCTGATGGACTCGGACCGCGCCGAGCCCACGAACATCGGCAGCGACGAGCGCGTGTCGGTCGACGGCCTCGTCGCCCTCGTCGCCGAGGTGGCGGGCAAGACGGTCAGGATCAGGCACGTCGACGGCCCGGTCGGCGTCCACGCCCGCAACCACAGCTCGCGGCGGATCCGGTCGATGGGCTGGACGGACCGGCACACCCTCCGCGCCGGCATCGCCAGGACCTACCCCTGGGTGAGGGAGCAGACCGAACGGGCGATCGCCCGCGGCGAAGCGGTCTAGCGGCAAGAGGCGCGGGGAGGCGCGCGGACCGAGGCGCGCCGGGGCCGGCGCCGGCCGGACCCGTTGACCCTGGCCGGGGGACGGCGTTAACGTGACGGCCGGCCACAACCGGGCGGGACATCGAGGATCCGGGATCCTGTGAGGTGTCATGCCCCAGCGCTACAGAGTGCGCCTCGCCGACGGAACCGTCGTGGCCGCCGACCCGGACTCGCTCGAGAGGTTCGCGGACGACGAGCGAGCCATGGCACAGGCCGTTGGCACGCAGGCCTGGCGGCCGCTGCGGGAGGTGATCGCCGAGGAGGAGGGGGCCGCGCGGCTGGCGCGAGCGCTCATCCCCCCGAAGCCGCGGCCGGATCGGACGCCGCCCCCGCCGTCGTCGAGCCCGCCGCCCGCCCCTTCGGCCGACGGGCTCCCTGCCGACGAGCCACCGGCCTTCGGCCACCCTCGGGGCTTCGGAGAGCCCGCCTTCCGCGAGCCCGATTTCGGCGCGCCGTCGGCGCCGGGCGTGCAGGTCCTGGCCGACACGACGGCGTCCGCGAGCCCCGCCGGCTCGAGGCCGTCGCCGGTGGCCGACCTGCCGATCATCCGGATGAAGCCCCTCGACGACGAGCCCAGGCCTAGGCAGCGGCTGGTCGAGGCCGAGGATCGCGACGAGGAATACGAGGAGGCCAGGCCGCGACACGACCGCCTCGAGGGCCCGTTGAAGACGGTCATCGAGGCGGTGGGGCGGTTCCTCAGCCGCTGCCTCAGCGTCCTCGAGCCCCACGTGAGGCGCTTGGGGTCCCCGAAGGCCGCTCTCCCCGCGCCGAGGCGCGAGGCCGCACGCTCCGCTGCGCCTTCAGCTTCCGCGCGCCAGCCGCTCCGGGCGCCGACTCCGGTCAGCGATCTGGCCGTCATTCCGTTCGCTCCGGACCGCGAGCCCGCCGAGGCGGAGGACGTGTACGCGAGCGAGGGAACCGCGTCGCCCGCCATCTCCTCGATCTGGCGCTGGACGAGGCGGTTCGTCGTGCTGGGCGCTCTCGCCGCCGGGGTCGCCTACGCCGTGATCGAGCGGGAGAGGTGGCTCCCCGGGGCGGGCCGCATCGCCGAGGCGACGGTCACGAAGATCGACGACCTGGTGCGGTCGCGCCAGACGACGAAGGAGCAGGAGCAGGCGCTCGCCGAGGCCGCCGCCCGGCTGCCCCACCTCGCCCCCGAGACGATCCGCCTCCTCTTCTCGCGCAGCCCGACCGGCGTGCTCGATCCTCCCGACGCCTTCCAGCTCGCGGACGAGGCTGCCGAGCGCGGCCTGAGCGCGCTCACGCACGCGGAGGCCGGCGAGCTCAAGGCGCTCCAGGCCGCTCTGCTCGCCAGGCTCAGCCCGACGGAGCGATCGCGCGTCCGGGAGTACGAGAAGACGCGCCACCGCCGCGCGATCTTCCCGTTCGAGAACCCGCACGTGCTGGAGCTCGTGGCGCGCGGCGCGCAGGCCCTGCCCGCGGCCAGCCGCGAGCGGCTCCAGGCGCTCAACGCGAAGGCCGTCGCCGCCGGCCTCGACGTCCCCGTCGGCGGAGCCGCCGGCCCGACCGGCCGCTGACGACGCTATCGACGGGTCGGCTCGAGCCGCCCGGGGCGCCGGGACACTGCGACCCCGAGGGAAGGCGCGCTCCGGGGCAGCCACAGCTTCACCGCGGGATGCATCGTGTAGAGCCGCAGGCGCTGGCCGTCGTCCACCAGGATGCCGCTCGAGTCGTCGCTCCGGATGATCGGGTTGCCGGGGTACTTCTCCCAGCGCACGAGGTCGTCCGACGCGGCCAGGCACGTCGTCCACGGCCCGTTGCCCTTCGGGTCGGCGTTCGCGTGGTAGACGCCGTAGTAGCGGCCGCGGTACCGGACCACCTGGTTGAGGGCCACCGCGTACCGGTCGTAGGCCTCCGGCCCGAGGGCGATCACCGGCTCGTCCCGCACGTTCGTCCACACCTTCAGGTCCTTCGAGGTGGCGAGCCAGATCCCCTTGTCGTCGCGCTCGTAGAAGAGGTGGAAGGTCCCGCCCTCGATCCGGACCGTGGGCGTGCCGTACGGTCCCTTCGAGATCGGCCTCCCCGACCTCGCGCGGATGTCCAGGCTCCCCTCCTCCTCCCAGTGGAGGCCGTCCCTCGACGTGAGCCGGTGCGCGATGTCGTCCCGGCCCTCCGCGAACATCTGGTAGACGCCCCCGTGCTTCACGACGAACACGTCCTCGGTCCACACGCCGGCGAAGATCGGGTTGCCGGGGTGGCGCGTCCAGTGGACCCCGTCCGCCGAGGTGGCGAGCCCGAGGGACTTCACGTCGCTCCGCGTCGAGTCGTAGCCCGTGTACCAGAGCTTCCAGCCGTCCGCCTCGCGCAGGATGAACCCGCGCTCGCGGATCTCGCGGTCCCAGGTGGGCGTCCCCGTCCCGGTGAAGAGAGGGTTGCCTTCGTAGGGGACCCAGTCGACGAGCTCGCGCGGGAAGCGGTCGTCCGCACGGCCGACATGCGGCCAGGGAGCGGACACCGCGACGGCCGCCAGGGCCACGAAGGAGAGGTACCCCCGGCGACGGAGACGAGAAGAGCGCTCGGGCGACATGGCCGGAACATACCGCATCCCGGCCGGCCGCACGAGACCGTCTCGGCGAGGCGCTCTCAGCCGCGGCCGAGGCGCACGCCCAGCTCCGCCAGGACGTCCAGCGTCCGTTCCGCGTGGGCCGTCGTCGTCCGGGGGTTCATCACCGTGACCCGCAAGACCCGCCGGCCGCCGAGGAGCGTGGTCGTGATCCAGCCCGCGCCGGAGCGGTTGTACTCCTCCCGGAGGCGCAGGTTCAGCCGGTCGAGCGCCTCCCCGTCCATCGAGCCGACCCCGACGTAGCGGAAGCACAGGATGTTCGACTCGGGCTCGTGGAGCGCCTCGAAGTCGTCTCGGCCCGCGACCTCGTCGTGGAGAGCGCGGGCCACCGCGCACAGGCGGTCGTAGAGGGCGCCGAGGCCGTCCGCCCCGTACCGCTGGAGGGCGACCCACACCTTCATCGCGTCCAGCCGGCGAGAGCACTGGAAGCTCCTCACGCCCTGGTCCCAGCCTCGGGCTGCCCCGCCGCGATGGAAGAGATAGGGCGCGCGCTGGCTGAACGCCGCGTCGAGGTCGCGCTCGTTCCGCGCCAGGACGACGCTCGCCGAGAGCGGCATGAGCATCATCTTGTGCGGGTCCCAGGCGATCGAGCGGGCCCGCTCGATGCCGCGGAGCCTCTCGCGGTGCGCCGTCGAGAGGAGGGCCGACGCGCCGTGGGCCCCGTCGACGTGGAGCCAGACGCCGCGCTCCTCGCAGATCCGGCCGATGGCGTCGAGGTCGTCGAAGGAGCCGGTCGCCGTGGTGCCCGCGGTGGCGACCACGGCCATGACCCTTCGCCCGCGGGCGTGCAGGCGGCGCAGCTCGGCCTCGAGCGCGGCCGCGTCCATCCGGAACCCGGGCGACGGCACGGCGATCGCGTGGTCGGTGCCGAGGCCCATCTCGCCCACCGCCCGCGCCACGGCATAGTGCGCGTGCTCGCCGTGGAGGACGACCGGAGGATCGGCGCCGACACCCTCCTTCCAGGCGTCCGGGAGAACCGCCGCCCGCGCGGCCAGGAGCGCGGCGAAGGTGGCCTCGGTGCCGCCCGAGGTGAAGACGCCGCCCGCCGCCGGGCCGAAGCCGGCGAGGTCGCACATCCAGCGGACGACCCGCGCCTCGAGGATCGTCCCCACCGGCGACATCTCCCAGACGGCAGCGGACTGGTTGAGGGCGGCGGTCAGGGCTTCGGTCCACACCGCGGCCGGCAGCGGCGCCGAGACCTGGTGACCCATCGAGCGGGGATGAAAGAGGTGGTTCGAGTCGGGGATCACCTCGAGCCTCAGGCGCTCGAGCACCTCGTCGAGCGGGCGGCCGGAGAGCGGAAGGGGCTCCTCGAAGCGGCGGGCCAGCTCCTCCGGGGCGAGCGCGGTCGAGACGCGTCCCTCCCCGGACCGCGCCCCGTCGAAGTAGGAGGCGACGAGTCGCGCGAACGCCTCGCCCGCGGCGGGAGAGACGTCCTGCTCGATGGCAGAGAAGACGGGATGATCGAGCGGCTTCAGGCGGTTCGCTTCTCCAGGGCGGCGACCCGCTCCTCCAGCCGGGACAGGACCGCCATCCGCGTGGAAAGGTCCCGGATGTCCGCCGAGTTCTCCTCGACCTTCACCCGGAGCTCGTGTACCTCGGCGCCGATCTGCAGGACCGCGACACGCAGCTCGCGGAGCCCCGTCTCCAGCGACGAGTCACGGACCCGGGACTCGCTCTCGATCCTCTCGAGTGCAGCGGTGATGAGGTCCAGCCGACGATCGATGACCTGCTCGCGGGCGCCCATCCGGGCCTCGAGCCGGTCGAACCGTCCCTCCAGTCCGCTCTGCCCTCCCTCGAGCCGGTCGAACCGTCCCTCCAGCCCGCTCTGCCCTCCCTCGAGCCGGTCGAACCGTCCCTCCAGCCCGCTCTGCCCTCCCTCGAGCCGGTCGAACCGTCCCTCCAGCCCGCTCTGCCCTCCCTCGAGCCGGTCGAA
>Ga0335080_10006628_pt1 | contig 11978 bp, 8 predicted proteins | sample Lox_Sample_34_FD_206720 | JGI IMG/M metagenome (GOLD analysis project Ga0335080, IMG submission 206720) | Soil microbial communities from Loxahatchee National Wildlife Refuge, Florida, United States - Lox_Sample_3.4 | ecosystem: Environmental > Terrestrial > Soil > Wetlands | place: USA: Florida...
GCGGTCCATCTGGAACTGGAAGGACTGGCCACGCACCTGGCTTCCTCGGAAGTGCTCGATGCGCCTTCTGTCGAGGAGCAGCTGAATAATTTCGAAGAAGCACGGCGTATACTGCGCAAGGCCGGCTTCGATCCGCCGCTGGTTCATGCCGCCAATACCTCCGCCGTGATCTCCCGCCGTGAAGCCTTGTACAACATGGTGCGGCCCGGCCTGGCTCTTTATGGTTACTACCTTCCGTTCGAGCGCGCGGGGCGCGAGGTGAGCGGCACTGGTTTGCGGCTGGCGGTTAAGCCGGTGCTCACGTGGAAGACGCGTATTCTTTCTCTGCGCGAAGTCCGCGCCAATCAGGCTTTAGGCTACGGCGGCACTTATGTGACCAAGGCGGCGGCGCGAATCGCCGTCCTTCCGGTGGGATACGCGGATGGCCTGAACCGCGCGCTCTCTTCGCGCGGACGAGTGATCGTCCGCGGTTACTATGCGCCGATCGTGGGACGGATCTCAATGGACCTGACGCTTGCCGACGTGACCGGCCTTCCGGGAATTTCGGTGGGAGATGAGGTCATCCTGCTGGGCGAGCACGATGGCCTGAGCATGGATGCCCAGGAGCACGCCATGCTGGCCAACACCGTCGCCTACGAGATCCTGTGCGGGATTTCCAAGCGCGTGCCGCGCAGGCACAGCGAATAACGCTGGAGGACCCGGGCGCCTACTATTTGTGGGCTTCCACGTATTTTCTCAGCACGGCATGAGGGGTTTTTTGCAATTGGACTTACTGTCGGACTCCTGAGAAATTCTTCATCACGCACAGCGAGATAAAGCCAACCTGTCATCCTGAGCGGAGTAAGCTCCTCGCGCAGCGAGGAGCTTGCGCAGTCGAAGGATCCCTCGCAGCTCGGATCAACTGAGGCTTGGCAGGGAGTTCTTTTCGGTGCACCGTGAGAATGCCTTGCAGCGACCATGCCAGATCTCGGATGTCGCGGGGTCCTTCGACTCATGAGCATTCGCAACGCGAACGCTCGTTTCGCTCAGGATGACAGATTTGGGAGAACTCAAGCATTGCAGTGAGTAAAGACGACAAGCTCTGAGCCTTCTCGGGCTTCCAAAAACGAGAGGCCCATGCATTCCGCGTGGGCGTTTGTTATTCTCAAGATACATGCCTTCCCGCTACGCGCAATGGATGTACGACTGGGAGACACGGCTCACGTCGGTGGACAACAACCGCGTGGTGCGCCCGCTGGAGTGGGGCACGGAATGGGCGCGCGAGTGGCCCTGCCGCAACGGATTCGCCGCCGGCCACGTTCCCGAAGACGGCGAGACATTCCTGCGTGAATTCAACCAGCGCATCGTGGCGGCCAGCGATGAGTTTTATGCTTACTCCCGGCCTGCGGACTTCCGCCTGGAGCGACGCGAGGTGCAAGTCTTCAGCACCCGCGCGGTTCCCGACCCGAAGCTGGAGGCGAAGGTTCGCGGCACGCACGCCGAATTTCTGCGTTTTACTTCGCCGGCGCGCAGCCCCTACCCGGAGAACAACCTGGCCAACGCCCGCTGGTTCCCGGCGCGAGGCCGGCGGGCCGTGGTTCTGCTGCCGCACTGGAATTCCGACGCCCTGGCCTACACCGGCCTCTGCCGGGTGCTGAATCTTCTGGGAATCTCCGTTCTCCGCCTGAGCATGCCCTATCACGACATCCGCATGCCCGCTGAGATCAATCGCGCCGACTACGCGGTTTCCGCCAACATCGGGCGAACGCTCGATGCCTGCCGGCAGGGGGTGATCGACGCCCGCTGCTGCCTGGATTGGCTGGAGTCGAAGGGCTACACGCGCCTCGGCATCGCCGGCACGAGCCTCGGTTCCTGCTACGCTTTCCTGGCCGCCGCTCATGATTCGCGGATCCGCGTGGCCGCCTTCAATCACGCTTCCACCTACGTGGCGGATGTGGTGTGGCGCGGCCAGTCCACCCGCCACATTCGCGAAGGCCTGCAAGGACAGATCGATCTCGAGCGGCTGCGCGGACTATGGAGCGCGGTGAGCCCGGCTTCTTATTTCCGCCAGTTTGCCCGCTGGCCGCGCAAGTCGCTGATTGTTTACGCCGACTATGATCTGACGTTCCTGCCGGAGCTCTCCCGCGACACAGTAGCGGAATTCGCCCGTCACGGGCTGGATCACAAAGTTGTGGTTCTGCCCTGCGGCCACTACACGACTGGCGAGACGCCGTACAAATACATGGACGGCTGGAAGCTGGCGTCATTCTTTCGGTCGGCGTTTGAGGGCATTTAGCAATCAGCAGTCAGCATTCAGCACTCAGCATTCAGCCATAACGCTTTTTCGCGTGTGGCAAGGATCGCTCGGGCTGAATGCTGAGTGCTAAACTTGAACCGGACTCCACCATGAAAACTAACCCCATGTCTCGCCCGCTGTATGAAGCCGATCCCGAGGTGGCGCTTGCCATCGATAACGAAACCCGCCGCCAGCATGAAGGCCTGGAGCTGATCGCTTCCGAGAATTTCGTCAGCGAAGCTGTGCTCGAAGCCATGGGTTCGGTCTTCACCAATAAATATGCGGAAGGCTATCCCGGCAAGCGTTACTACGGCGGCTGCGAGTTCAGCGACGTGGTGGAGAACCTGGCTCGGGACCGGGCCAAGCAGCTTTTCGGCGCCGAGCACGCCAACGTGCAGCCGCATGCGGGATCGCAGGCCAATATGGAGGCCTACTCCGCGGTGTTGCAGCCCGGCGACACAATCCTGGGATTAAACCTGGCGCATGGCGGACACCTGACCCACGGGCATCCGCTGAATTTCTCCGGCAAGACTTATCGGGTCGTTCCTTACGGCGTAACCAAAGAGACCGAAACCATCGACTACGACGATCTGGAGAAGCTGGCCGAAAAAGAACGGCCCAAGCTGATCATCGGCGGCGGCAGCGCTTATCCGCGCATCATCGAATTTGTCCGCATGCGCCAGATTGCCGATAAAGTCGGCGCCCTTTATCTCGTCGATATGGCGCACTTCGCCGGGCTGGTTGCCGGCGGCGTGCATCCTTCGCCTGTTCCGCACGCTCACATTGTGACTTCAACCACGCACAAGACCCTGCGCGGGCCGCGTTCGGGAATGATCCTCTCCAGAGCGGAATTCGCAGCCGCCATCGACAAGGTAGTTTTCCCCGGCATGCAGGGGGGGCCGCTGGTACACATGATTGCCGCCAAGGCAGTTTGCTTCCATGAGGCGATGCAGCCGTCTTTCCGAGATTATGCGCGGCAGGTCGTCGGCAACGCCAAGGTGCTTGCCGAAGCCCTGACCACGGAGGGCTACCGCGTAATCTCTGGCGGCACGGACACGCACGTCATGCTGATCGATGTGTTCTCCAAAGGCATGCTGGGCAGCGAAGCAGAAAAGGCTCTGGACCAGGCCGGAATCACGGTCAACAAGAACGCCATCCCATTCGACACCAATCCTCCGCTGAAGCCGAGCGGAATTCGCATTGGAACGCCCGCCCTGACTACGCGCGGCATGAAGGAAGACGACATGCGGCAGGTGGGTCGCTGGATTTCCGAGGCGCTGCACAACCGCAGCGACGCAGCAGCCTTGTCAAAAATCCGCCGCCAGGTGATGGAGTTGGCGGAAGCGTTTCCACTCTACCCGGAGCGCCGGGCCAAAGCGCAGGCAGAAATCAAGGCCTGAGCCAAGGATTACAGGGCAACTGAGAACGACGGCATTTCCGGTGCCAAGGCGGCGTGGACTCCCCAGCTCGAAAATCCTAAATCGCAGAGATAACGGAGAACCTCCGCAGAGGCCGCCGAGAGAACCGCAAAATACCAGCTAAATCAACGCTTCCCTCCGCGCTCGCTGCGGCCGTTCTCGGCGCACTCTGCGATGCAAGATTTTGTTTTGTGCGGCAAGTTACAATCTCTCCGTGAGAGTTGCCATCGACATCCGGCGTATGACGGAGTTCGGCGTTGGCACTTACACCCGCAATGTGGTTCGCGCCCTCACCCGGCTGGATCAAAAGAATCAGTACGTACTAATCGGCTCGCCACAAAAAGTGGCCGAGATGGGAACCCTGCCGGCCAATTTCCAGACCGTGCCTCTGCTCGAGCCCGATACCACCACCAAAGGTTACTTTCATTGCCGCGCGATCCTTAAGCAACTGAACTGCGACCTGGTGCATATTCCGCATCTGTTCTGGCTGCCCCGAAACCTGCCGTGCCCCTACGTCATGACGGTACACGATCTGCTGGAGCACATGTCGGGCACCAGCGGACTCTCCGGCCTGCGCCGTTCTCTGCATTTCCAGCTGACTCGCCGAGTGCTGAAAGGCGCGGCGCGAATTTTCGCGGTTTCCAAATTCACCAAGAGCGAAATCGAAAAGCTCTTCGGCATCGCGCCAAATCATATTGAGGTGGTCTACAACGCAATTGACGAGCGCTTTCTGCATGGCCACGCCACCGATGCCGACCGGCAGTTTCTGGCCGAGCGCTATCAGATCAACTATCCCTTTCTGCTCTATGCCGGCCGCATCAGCCCGCATAAGAATGTGGTTCGCATCATCGAGGCTTTCTCGGCCCTCAAGGCCCAGCTCGATAAGGATGGAAAGTACCCGAACCTGAAGCTCATCATCATAGGCGATGAGCTTTCCAAGCACCCGGACCTGCGCCGCACCGTGATCCGCGGGGGCGTGCAGAACGATGTGCGCTTTCTCGGATTCATCCCCATCGAGGTGTTGCGCATCTTTTACGATGCCACCAAGATTTTTGTCTTCCCCTCGCTCTATGAAGGCTTCGGTCTACCGCCGCTCGAAGCCATGGCCCATGGCACGCCGGTGCTGGCCTCGAATACTTCGTCCCTGCCTGAAGTGGTGGGCAGCGCCGCCGTGCTGGTGAACCCGGAGAACGTGTTTGAGATCATGCGCGCGCTGCATCGCATGCTGCTCGACCAGGCGCTGCGCGAGAAGCTGAAGCGCCGCTGCAACGACCAGGCGAAGAAATTCTCCTGGGAACTTTCCGCGCAGCAGATCTTGCGTGTTTATACCGAGGTAGGGGAGCGCCGGCGCGGAGGTCTTCCGCCAAAGACCTGGCACAAGAACGTCGAGCACGTCGTTACTCCCTGAATTGCAGGTTATCGTTCCGGATCGAGCGGCGGATTCCAGCCGCCCTTATACAGCCATGCGCCCAGCTTGCGCAGTTCGTTGTATTCGTTGATTGGACGGTCGTCCTGCACGGCGGGAGCAAATACATCCAAGGCGATGATCTGGCTGACCGGAACTTCTTTCCGCAGCAGCGCATCCCATTGCTGTTCGGCCGTGGGATACGGCCCCCACTCCACCAGATCGGCCGCCGCCTTCAAAGGCATGCGATTCGCCAATTCCGCCGCTGACCGGTAGGGAATGGGCTGGCGGCTGGCGACATAGTGAATTCCAGGGTCCGCGATCGAGGGAAATGCGCGCACATAGGGAAACGACTCTTTCACGGCTCGCGCAATAGCAGCAGTCGTCATCTCATCCCCGCCCGGAAACCATTGCTGCAGGATCCCGTCCGGCTTGAGGCGCTGCTTGGCGAGAGCGTAGAACTCGCGCGAATACAAGAGGCTCGAACCAGCAGCCGAAATCGGCGGCGGCGGGTCGATGACGATCACGTCGTATTGATCGAGCGTGCGCTCCAGAAAGCGCCGGCCGTCGTCGATCACGATATGAGAGTTCGGCGACGCCAACAGTTCGGGCGCGTCAGCGTGATAGTACGAGAACAGTTGCGGAACGCTGGGCACCAAGTCCACGGCCGTGGAATCGAGCCCCCAGGCCAGCATGGAGCGGTGGGTCGTGCCCATGCCGAAGCAAATCACCAGGGCGTTCTTGGGCGCATGATTCAGAAAAACCAGGGGAAGGCTGGCGATCAGCTTGGTGACCGGCGTGAGGAATGTCATGTTCATGCCGTTCACCACCAGCATCTTCCGCATGCCTTGCCCGGCCGCGAACACCGTGGCCGTGCTGTCGCGGCGTACTACCGCGTCCGGGAACTGCTCCACGTAACTCTGCGTTCCCACTGCCAATCCGCCGGAGACGCCCAAAAGAATGCAGCAGAACGCCGCCCGCGCAGCGGTGAAATGCAGCACTCCTCGCCGCCAGGCCATTCCGAGCGCCACCGGCAGCCAGGGAAGCGCGAGGATTAGCAGCGCATACCTTTCGTCGAGATAAGGCAGCAGGCCGAATCCCGCGAGCAACGGCCCGGCGATGCAACCGGCAACATTGAAGGCATACGCCAGGCCCGCGCGGTCAGGATCGCCATGCGCGTAGCGGTCGACCAGCATCGGCGTCAGAAATCCAAGCATGCCGCTGAACGCAGCGATGCCAAGCGGTACGCGCAGCATGGCAGGTAGCGGCAGCCGAGCGTCCGCGGTCAGCAGTGGAAGCAAAGAAACTGCCCACACAGCAAGCCAAACCAAGGCGCCGCCATCGCCGAAGCGGCGGCCCCATATCCGGTAAATGGTGGATCCCGCGAATGTGGCCGCCAGATAAGACGCAAGAATCGTCGCAAAGGAATAAACCATCGTTCCCACGAACGGCGTGTATTGACGGGTCCAGACCACCTCCATGCCCATGCTGGTAAGGCCCGTGGCAAACAGCAGCCAGAGTGTTGCCAATCCGGTTGAAGCGTTTGACGTCTCGCGAGTGGGCGGTTCAACGTCGCCTGTCTCGGCCCCTCGCCTTTTTCCCAGAAGAAACGCGCCGCCGCAGACTGCCAGGTTCAGCACCATCCCCAGCCGCAGCGTGCAAGTGAATCCGAAAATCTCGATCAGCAGCAGGGGAATGAGCGCACCTGCCACGGCTCCCAGAACATTGGCCAGGTAGAGAAAACTGAAGGATCGGCTGGCCTCCAGGGTCTTATCCTTGCGGATAGCGAACATGGCCAAGGGAATGGTCGCGCCCATGCACATGCACCAGGGAAGCAGGCTGAGGCCCAGCCAGGCGCCAGCCGCGATGTAATATCCCGCGGAAGAAAGCGCCAGAGTTTTGCCGAGGTTCCCGAGCAAGAAGCGGCCAGCCGTCAACTCCAGCGGCGCAACCACGGCCGAGCATCCGATGAACATTTCCGCGATGGCATACAGGTGCAAGGGCGGAGCGGCAAGGCGCTGCTCGTACCGACGCCAGTGAACCAATGCCAAGTCCCGCCATGAACGTCGACAGGACAATCGAGACCATAGCCGTGGTCACACCGAATTGCGCCATCGCGAGGCGAAGCCAGATCAGCTCATAGAGGATGCTGCAGAATCCTGAAGCGAAGAAGAAGACGAAATACCAGCTGCGCGCATCAGCGAGCAAACTTGCCGCACGCGCCGGAACCGGAGCTGAAGCCTGTACTTTGCCGAGCTGGGCCGCAGTACTCAAGAAAGCTCCTTAAAAACCCTGGATTGTGGATGGAGAAAACAGCCCGAGAGCACCCGATTGCCGCACCACGTAACCAGATTGCTCGCAAGCAAACTTGCCGTCATGTAACTAAAGTCACTCCGCGATGAGAATCCTGATTCCTTGCGCGAACCGCGTTAATCCTTGTCCAGCCTGGGATTGCGGGCGAGAAGCGGTACTCTGTGCAGTTTTTTGCACATCGGATTTTCGTCTCCCCCACGAAAGAGCCGCTTGACACTCCGCTTCGAGCGCCTTACGCTAAGGACGTTACATGAGCCCTTCTCGCCAGCAAAGTTGTCAGTGTTGTACCTGTTGTTGTACGCGTGTGTCTGGCGATGGGAGGCTGGGAACTTAGGGAATACCTAAATAAAACAGCACTCATAACCCACCGCCAGACTGGATCTGGCGGTGGGTTTTTTATGGCCGAAAACAGCACAAAACACGAGCGAGAACAGAATCTTCAAGATTCCTCTGCCAGCCTGTTTCCTATGTTTCTGAAGCTGAAAAGCCGGCCTTGCCTCGTGGTCGGAGCGGGGCGCATTGCCGAATCCAAGATACCCGGACTGCTCGACGCAGGAGCTGAAGTGCGGGTTGTGGCGCCGGAAGCAAATGAGGCCGTAACCGAATGGGCGCGTGCAGGAAAAATTTCCTGGGATGCGCGGCGATTCGATCCCGCGGACTTGGACGGGGTTGTTCTCGTTATTGCCGCGACTTCCACTGCCGACGTAAACGAAACCGTCTTTCGCGAAGCTCACCGCTGCAACGTTCTCTGCAACGCCGTAGACGATCCGGAAAACTGCGATTTTTACTATCCCGCGGTCGTGCGCCGGGGCGCGCTGCAGATTGCCATCTCCACCGGCGGGCGCAGCCCGGCGCTGGCGCAACGGCTGAGGCAGGAATTGGAAGAGCAGTTTGGTCCCGAATACGCCGAATGGGTGGATCAGCTAGGCGCGGCCCGCGCTGAGCTTTTCTCCCGCGAGATCGAACCCGAAACCCGCCGCCAGAAACTGCACGAGATCGCCAGCTGCAGGGCCTTTGCGGTGCATTCCGCCAACCCGGGAGCGAAGCGCTCATGAAGGGCAAGGTCTATCTCGTGGGCGCGGGTCCGGGAGATCCCGAATTGCTTACCGTCAAAGCGTTCAAGGCCCTGAAGCGCGCCGACGTCGTGCTGCACGATGAACTCATCAGCCCCGAGATCCTGGCACTCGTGCCCAAAACCGCGCAGCTTCGCAGCGTGGGCAAACGCGGCGGGCGCAAGAATATCCGGCAGGAAGAAATCAATGCCCTGCTGGTGCAGTTCGCTCTGCTGGGCATGCAGGTAGTCCGCCTCAAAGGCGGCGATCCCATGATTTTTGGCCGCGCCGGCGAAGAAATCGAGGTGCTGCGGCGCGCCGGTATCGAAGTCGAAGTGGTGCCCGGCGTCACCGCTGCCCTGGGCGCGGCTGCTTCGGCGCAGATTCCACTCACCCACCGCGAGATTTCTTCCGCTGTGCTCGTAGTCACCGGCCATAGCTCCGAAGACGGGCCGGACAACTGGCCCGGCCATCTTTCACCCGAAACCACGGTGGTGGTGTACATGCCCGGGTACAGCTACGAAAAAACAGCACACAGATTGATGGCCGCCGGGCTTAAGGAATCTACTCCCTGCGCGCTGATTTCACACGCCACAACTTCGGAAAAGCAGGTTTATCGCACGACGCTCGCAGCCCTCCCCCAGGTTCCCCGGTTGCCGGCGCCAGCCTTGCTGGTGGCCGGGGAAGTCGTGCGTTTCGCGGACCACCATTCGCTCGATCAGCAATTCGGCTGGGTTGCGGAAGCAAGCAGTAACGAAGCGCCACTACACTTTCTCGCCCCCACGGGATCCCAGGAGCAATCAGAGTGAGAGAGACTTTGGAACACGTGCAGACACTCTCGGAGAAGTGGAAACCAGAGGAGACCCTGCGCTGGGCCTTTTCCACCTTCAAGAATGATATCGCCATGGCTTCGGCCTTCGGCGCCGAGGGATTGGTGCTGATCGACGTCGCCACCCGCGTAAATCCCGCGATGCAGATCTTCATCGGCGACACCGAGTATCTGTTTCCCGAGACCTACGACTTGATCGATCGCGTGGAGCGCCACTACGGAATTACCGTCGAGCGGGTTTTCTCGTCCCTGACTCCTGAAATGCAGGAGCGCGAACATGGTTCGGGGCTGTGGACTCATGATCCCGACAAGTGCTGCAACATCCGCAAGATCGAACCTTTGCGCAGAAAGCTCTCGTCCCTGAGGGCCTGGATCACTTCCATCCGCCGCGATCAAACCTCATTTCGCGCCGGCGCCCACAAAGTCGAGTGGGATGAAAAATTCGGGCTGGTCAAAGTGAACCCCCTGGCTGACTGGACCCACAAGATGGTGTGGAACTACATCGTCCGCCACAAAGTTCCTTACAACATCCTGCACGATCGCGGCTACCCGAGTATCGGCTGCACCAATTGCACGCGGGCGGTGCGACCGGGAGAAGATCCCCGCGCCGGACGCTGGTCTGGCTTCCAGAAAACCGAGTGCGGCCTGCATGCTGGACCTTCGCAGTCGCCGCCGCCGCTTATTCATCTCGAGGTTCCGCCGGAACTGGAAAAGACCGACGTGCCGGTGCCGGCGATGGCTGCCGACCAATCGGCAGAAGATGCGGGCTAGCGGCAAGCTTTTCGAGACACCGGATTAGAAGGCAATGCGGCTTGACTTGGGGTAACTGGTACTCCCTTTCGTAACCGCCCCTGCCGCACCTTTTTTGAGGCAGTTTAACACTCCTGCAATATCTTCTAAGTAGCATCTAAGGGAGAGATTTCTGGAGGCGTGGCTGATGGGAGCCAGGAGTGCACCCAGTTTTGCGCTGCCGCTGCAGGTGAGCGCGGTCTGTTATCGCTGGCGCGATGGCTCCATTGAATTTCTCCTGGTGAACACCAACGGCGGCGGCAAGTGGACTTTCCCGAAGGGCGCGCCGGAGCGCACTCTCTCGCACAGCCAGGCAGCGGAACGGGAGGCCTGGGAGGAAGCGGGCGTGCGAGGCCACATCGAGCCCCGTCATTTCCATTTGTATCTTCACTCCAAGGGTGTTTTCTGGAAGACTCCCGGCGTCCGCGAGTTTGTAGTCAAAGCCTTTCTGCTCGAGGTGGAGCAAGTTGAGTCGCCGCCGGAGGCGCTGCGAAATCCCACGTGGTTTAGTCCTTCTGAAGCCAAAAAAATGCTGGCGAAAGGCCGCGAAGTGAAATATGCGCGCGAGCTGCAGGCGGTGGTTCACCGCGCGGTCGAAGTCATCCAATCAACAAAAGCCCTGGTGTAGTGCGGGCACTCTTGCCCGCCCGCGAAGCACCCGTCTGTGGCGCGATCCCACGCTACCCGAAGCGGCGAACAGGAGTGTCCGCGCTACAAGGTATGATGGAATCAGCCCATGATTCAGCTCTCCTCAGCCGGAAAACGCTATGGCCACAAGCTTCTTTTCGAGAGCCTGGACTGGCTGATCACGCCGAAAGACCGCGTCGGTCTGGTTGGCGCCAACGGCACCGGCAAATCCACTCTCCTGAAAATCCTAGGCGGAATGGAAACCCTCGATTACGGTTCGATCAGCCTTGCCAAGGGCATTAGCGCCGGTTATCTGCCGCAAGATGGGCTTTCGCTCTCCGGGCGCAGCGTTTTTGAAGAATGTATGTCGGTCTTCGACGATCTGCGCGACATGGAGCGCGAGATGGAAGAACTCACGCGGCGCATGTCTGAGGTAGATCATTCTTCGCCGGAATACGCGCAGATCGCCGAGCGCTATCACCGCATCGAGCATGAGTTTTTGACCCGCGACGGCTACGCCATCGAGTCGCAGGTGGGCACGGTGCTGGCGGGTCTGGGCTTTGGCAAGGACGAGTGGAGCCGCCAGACGGAGGAATTTTCCGGCGGCTGGCAGATGCGCCTGGCGCTTGCCAAGCTGCTGTTGCAGCAGCCGAATCTGTTGCTGCTCGACGAACCCACCAACCATCTTGATCTCGAAGCCCGCAACTGGCTGGAGGAATATCTCTCGCGCTATCCGTACGCTTACGTTCTGATCTCGCACGACCGCTATTTCCTTGATGTGACGGTCAACAAGATCGTCGAGATATGGAATAAGCGGGTCCATTTTTACAGCGGCAACTACGACAAGTATCTGGCGCAGAAAAATCAGCGCCAGGAACAGCTGGAAGCTGCCTATCGCAACCAGCGCGAGCGCATCGAGCAACTCGAGGTTTTCATCAACCGCTTCCGCTACCAGGCCACCAAGGCCAAGCAGGTGCAGAGCCGCATCAAGGAACTGGAAAAGATGGAGCGGATCGAAGTCCCGGAGGAGGAACGGACGATTCATTTCTCTTTTCCGCAGCCGAAGCCCAGCGGAAGAATCGTGTCGGAGTTCGTCGGTGTCGCGAAATCCTACGGAGCGAAGCAGGTTTTCGGCGACGTAAGTTTCCTTATTGAGCGGGGCGACCGCATCGCGCTGGTGGGAGTCAACGGCGCCGGGAAATCAACCCTGATCAAGCTGCTCGCCGGCCGCGAGCCGCTCAGCGCGGGCGAGTACCGGCCGGGCCACAAC
>Ga0335080_10006630_pt1 | contig 11977 bp, 8 predicted proteins | sample Lox_Sample_34_FD_206720 | JGI IMG/M metagenome (GOLD analysis project Ga0335080, IMG submission 206720) | Soil microbial communities from Loxahatchee National Wildlife Refuge, Florida, United States - Lox_Sample_3.4 | ecosystem: Environmental > Terrestrial > Soil > Wetlands | place: USA: Florida...
AAGTGGATCTTCGGCGTCAACCCGCAGCCCTTCCCGCAGGTGTTCGCGAGCAGATCCGTCGAATTCCTCGGCCTGCAGATTCAGACCGTCTATGTAATGAGCCTTGTGGTCTCGCTCGCCATGATGATCGGGATGGCCTGGTTCTTCCGCTCCTCCAAATACGGGCTCGCGATGCGCGCGACCGCCTTCAATCAGCAGGTTGCGCAGTCGCTCGGCATTTCCGTGAAAAGCGTGTTCGCGGTGGCCTGGGCGATCTCGGCAACGGTGTCGGCGGTCGCCGGCGTCGTGGTCGCTGTTGTCAACGGCGTGTCGTCGGGATTGTCGGCCTACGGAATCAAGGTGTTTCCCGCCGCGATCCTCGGCGGCCTCGATTCGGTCGGCGGCGCCGTGCTCGGCGGGATCATCATCGGGCTTTTGGAAAACATCGCACAATATGTCGACAGCCAGTATCTGCACTGGGGCAATCTCTACGAGATCGCGCCCTTCTACGTGCTGATCATCGTGCTGATGATCAAACCCTACGGGCTGTTCGGCACCAAGGACATTGAGCGGATCTAGCCATGGTCGCCGAAAAGTGGAAACCGGCTTTCGGCAGCGATCATGCCCAATTAAACGTGGGCGCAAACATGATTGCGACCAGGCGGAAAGAAAGATAAAGCGCCCATGGCAGGCCCCTCCCTCATTCCCTCCGGCGACTTCCGCACCTCCTATGCGGCGGACACCACGATCTTTCCGACCAGGACCAGCCGCAATTTTGCGATTGCCGGCATCGTTCTGCTCTGCTTTGCGCCCTATCTGCTCCGCGAGTACTGGCTTGCCGTGTTGATCCAGATCGGAATCTTCTCGATCGCAGCCCTTGGCCTCAACATCCTGGTCGGTTTCACCGGGCAGATTTCGATCGGGCATGCCGCCTTCTTCCTGTTCGGCGCGTTCACATCAGCCTACCTCTCGAACAATTTTCCGATTCCCGTGTTCTTCGCTATTCCTCTGGCCGGCGTCGTCACCGCGCTGGTCGGACTGATCTTCGGCGTGCCGGCGGCGCGGCTGAAGGGGCTTTACCTCGTGATTGCGACGCTTGCCGCGCAGTACATCCTGCTCGACTTCTTCTCCCGCGCCGATTGGTTTTCCGGCGGCTCGGTGCCGGCAAGCGCCAACCCGTTCTCGATCTTCGGCTATACGCTGCGCGGCGACCGGCAATATTTCTACGTCGTGCTCGCCTATGTGCTCGCAAGCTACATCCTCGTCACCAATCTGATGCGCACGCGCGACGGCCGCGCGCTGGTCGCAATCCGCGATCATTATCTCTCCGCCGAGATCATGGGCATCAACCTCACCAAATACCGCACGCTGTCGTTTGGCCTTGCGGCGTTTTTCGCCGGCATCGCAGGCGCGGTCTATGCGCACTATCAGCTCGTGGTCTCGCAGGAGGGATTTGGCATCGAGCGCTCCATTCTGTTTCTCGCCATGATCATCATCGGCGGCACTGGAAGCGTGATGGGTACGCTGATGGGCACGGCCTTCGTGGTGCTGGTGCCGGAATCGATGGAGTGGCTGAGCAACAGCCTGAAGGGCGGCGCGTTCGATCGCGCGCTCGGACTGAACAACAATCTGACTTTCCTGCGCGAGATCGCAATCGGCGCGATCATCATCGCGTTTCTGATGTTCGAGCCGGACGGGCTTGCGCATCGCTGGCGGCAGATCAAGGCTTACTGGAAGCTCTACCCGTTTTCACATTGAGGTTCGAACGGCACTGGTTACAATCGATCGCAAACGAACAACAGGAGGAACGATCATGACACTCAAATCACTTTTGGGCACGGTCTCGCTGGCGCTTCTGATCGGCACGGCGCAGGCCGGCGCCGAGCAGATCGCGATCGGCCATCTCGAGGATCTCTCGGGCGGCACCGCCGACGTCGGCACGCCCTATGGCCAGGCGGTCGCCGACACCTTCGCCTGGGTCAACAAGAACGGCGGCATCGGCGGCAAGCAGCTCGCCGTCGACAGCAACGACTACGGCTACAAGGTGCCGCAGGCGATCTCGCTCTACAAGAAATGGTCGGCGCCGGACGGCAAGGTCGCAGCCATCATGGGCTGGGGCACCGCCGACACCGAGGCGCTGACCGGCTTCCTTGCGCAGGACAAGATCCCCGACATGTCGGGCTCCTACGCAGCCGCGCTGACCGATCCGGAAGGCGTGAGCGGCAAGGCCAAGCCCGCGCCGTACAATTTCTTCTATGGCCCGACCTATTCGGACGCGATGCGCGCGATGTTGACTTGGGCGGCCGATGACTGGAAGGCCAAGGGCAAGCCGGGCAAGCCGAAATTCGTCCACATGGGCGCAAACCACCCCTACCCCAACGCGCCCAAGGCGGCCGGCGAGGCGCTCGCGACCGAACTCGGCTTTGAGGTGTTGCCGCCGCTGGTGTTCGCGCTCGCTCCCGGCGACTACAGCGCGCAATGCCTCAGCCTGAAGAGTTCCGGCGCCAACTACGCCTATCTCGGCAACACCGCAGCCTCCAATATTTCGGTGATGAAGGCCTGCAAGGCCGCCGGCGTCGACGTCCAGTTCCTCGGCAATGTCTGGGGCATGGACGAGAACGCGGCGAAGACCGCGGGCGATGCCGCCGACGGCATCATCTTTCCGCTGCGCACCTCGGTTGCCTGGGGCGGCGATGCCCCCGGCATGAAGACGGTGATGGAGATTTCGAAGATGTCGGACCCGACCGGCAAGGTCTACCGCCCCGTGCATTACATCGCGGCCGTCTGCTCGGCGATGTACATGAAGGAGGCGCTGGAATGGGCCGCCAAGAACGGCGGTGCGACCGGCGAAAACGTGGCCAAGGGCTTCTATCAGAAAAAGGACTGGGTGCCGGCCGGCATGGAGGGCGTCTGCAGCCCCTCGACCTGGACCGAAAAGGACCATCGCGGCACGATGAAGGTCGACCTCTATCGCGCCAGGGTGTCCGGCTCGCCCGATGGCGACATCAACGACCTGATGGCCAAGGGTGCAATCAAGCTCGAGAAGGTCAAGACCGTCGAGCTGCCGCGCAAGGCCGAGTGGTTCGGCTGGTGAGGTCGGGTCTCACCCACACGACACTGTCACCCCCCGCGAAAGCGGGGGATCCAGTACGCCGAGGCGTCTCATCGACTCTCCGGCGACCCTGGAATACTGGGTCACCCGCTTTCGCGGGTGACGACAAGGTGGCTAGACCATGACTCAAACCGTCGAACTCGCGCGTCCCGCGCCCACCGCCGCCCCGGCCCCCCTGCTCGCCGTGCGCAACATCGAGGTCGTCTATGACGACGTCATCCTCGTCTTGCGCGGGCTGAGCCTGGACGTGCCGAAGGGCGCGATCGTGGCGCTGCTCGGCGCCAACGGCGCCGGCAAGTCGACTACGCTCAAGGCAATCTCCGGGCTGCTCAAGACCGAGGATGGCGAGGTCACGCGCGGCGAGATCGTGTTCGATGGCGAGCGTATCGACGGCATCGATCCCGACAAGATCGTCCGCCGCGGCATTTTCCAGGTCATGGAAGGTCGTCGCATCGTCGCCGATATGACCTCGCTGGAAAACCTGAAGCTCGGTGCGTTCACCCGCAGCGACCGCGACGTCGGTTCCGACATCGAAATGGTGTTCAACTATTTCCCGCGACTGAGGGAGCGCACCGGGCTCGCCGGCTATCTCTCAGGCGGCGAGCAGCAGATGCTCGCGATCGGGCGCGCGCTGATGGCGCGCCCAAAGCTGGTCCTGATGGACGAGCCGTCGATGGGCCTGTCGCCGCTCCTCGTCAAGGAGGTGTTTTCGATCATCAAGCAGATCAACCGCGATCTCGGCGTCACCATCCTCCTGGTCGAGCAGAACGCGCGCGCGGCGCTCTCGGTCGCAAGCCACGGCTACATCATGGAACAGGGCAAGGTCGTGCTCGACGGAAGCGCCGAGGAGCTGCGCGACAATGAGGACGTGAAGGAATTTTATCTTGGCGGCGCCGGTGACCAGCGCAAGAGCTTCAAGAACCTCAAGAGCTTCAAGCGGCGAAAGCGGTGGCTATGAGCAAATCATTCGCCGTCGTTCCGGGGCGCGCAAAGCGCGAACCCGGAACCTCGAGATTCCGGATCCGGTCCCGGAATGACGCATGAGGGTAACGCGCCCATGAGCGACCATTACGACACCCGAGAGACCCGCGACCCCGCCGCGCGCGAGGCCGAGCTGTTTTCGCTTCTGCCGGATATCCTCCGCCGCGCGATGCAGGCGCCCGCCTATGCAGGGCGGCTCGGCGGCGTCGACCCCGGCTCGGTCACAAGCCGCGCGGCGCTCGCAAAGCTGCCGGTGTTGCGCAAATCCGAGCTGCCGGCCCTGCACAAGGCTTCGCCGCCTTTCGGCGGCTTCGTGGCCGGCGCTCCCGGCGCGTTTTCCCGCCTCTTCACCTCTCCGGGCCCGATCTTCGAGCCTGAGGCGGCCCACAGCGATCCCTGGCGAGGGGCAAGGGCCCTGTTTGCAACCGGCTTCCGGCCGGGTGACGTCGTGCTCAACACCTTCAGCTACCACCTCACTCCCGGCGGCTTCATCTTCGATATGTCGGCCCGCGCGCTCGGCTGCGCGGTCATCCCCGCCGGCCCCGGCAACATCGAGGCGCAATTCGAACTGATCGAGGCCTACCGGCCCGTGGGCTATAGCGGCACGCCGGATTTCCTCAAGATCCTGATCGATGCCGCCGCTGGCGCGGATCGCGACATCTCATCCATCAGGCGCGCGCTGGTCTCTGGCGCGGCGTTTCCGCCTTCCCTGCAAAAGGAGGTCCGTTCGCACGGCATCGACGCCTATCAGGCGTTCGGAACCGCCGATCTCGGCATGGTCGCTTTCGAGACTCCGGCGCGCGATGGCATGGTGGTCAACGAGGATCTCATCCTCGAGATCGTCAAGCCCGGTACCGGCGAGCCTGTTGCGCCGGGAGACGTCGGCGAGATCGTCGTGACCTCGCTCGATGGCGAGCATCCCTGGATCCGCCTTGCACTCGGCGACCTCACGGCTGCTTTGCCCGGAATCAGTCCGTGCGGGCGCACCAACATGCGGATCAAGGGCTGGATGGGCCGCGCCGATCAGACCACCAAGGTCAAGGGCATGTTCGTCCGACCCGAGCAGATCGCGGAAATCGCCAGGCGCCATCCCGCGCTCGGACGGCTGCGGCTCGTGGTCACACGCGAGAACGAAACCGACGTGATGACGCTTCGGGCCGAAAGCACCGCGCCAAGCGAGGCATTGAGCGCCGAGGTCGCAGCAACTCTGCGCACGGTGACCAAGCTCGGCGGCGCTGTCGAGCTGATCGGCGCCGGCGCGCTTCCCAACGACGGCAAGGTGATCTCGGACGAGCGCAATTAGTATCGCGCTTAAGAGTCGAATGGTTTCCGATTGTGATCATTGTCACTGTCGGGTGTCGGAAACCTCTGATATATTTGGCGCTTTCCGGGTTTGCCCGATGTTGCGCGCCATTCTAGTCGCGGCCTTGGCCGTGTTGCCGATGTGGTTCTTCAGCGAACCCGCGTTTGCGGAAAAACGAGTCGCGCTCGTAATCGGCAACTCCGCCTATCAGAAGGTCGCGCCGCTTGCGAATCCGGCAAAGGATGCCGACGACATGTCGGAGATGTTCAAGAAAGCAGGCTTCGACGTGATCCAGTCAAGGCATGATCTTGGGATCGGCGAGATGCGTCGGGCCCTGCGCGACTTTTCCGACGATGCTCGCGATGCCGATATTGCCATTGTCTACTACGCCGGCCACGGCATGGAAGTCGACGGCATCAACTATCTGATTCCGGTCGACGCAATCCTCGAACGCGACATCGATGCTTTCGACGAGGCGATGCCGCTCGACCGCGTGCTGACGGTCATCGAGCCGGCAAGGCAGCTTCGCCTTGTCATTCTCGATGCATGCCGCGACAACCCGTTCGGCAAGAACATGAAGCGCGCGGTCGCTTCGCGCGCCGTCGGACGCGGGCTCGCCAAGGTCGAGCTCGTCAATCCGAACACGCTGATCGCCTTCGCCGCCAAGGCCGGCTCGACTGCGACCGACGGCGACGACAAGAACAGTCCGTTTACGGCTGCGCTGTTGAAGCATCTGCCGCGGCCCGGCCTCGACCTGCGCAAGGCGTTCGGCTTCGTGCGCGACGATGTCCTGAAGACGACCCGCAACCGGCAGGAACCTTTCATCTACGGCTCGCTCGGCGGCGACGATGTCGCCCTCGTGCCGGCACTGCCCCCCGTCGTCGACACGAACAAGGTCGCGCGAGATGACTTCGAACTCGCCCAGCAGATCAACGTCATCGCAGCCTGGGATTCCTTCATCAGCAGGTATCCTTCCGGCTTCTACAGCGACCTTGCCAGGGCGCAGCGCGACAAGCTGATCGCCGCGAAGGCTGCGGCCGAAGAAGCAGAGCGCCTGGCGGCGCAGAAAAAAGCGCTCGAGGAGGCCAAAGCCGCAGATGCCGAGCGGGCGAAAATCGCGGCACAGGCAAGGGCTGCACAGGACGCCAAAATCCTGGCCGAGCAAGCGGCGGCGGCCGAACGCGCCAAGGCGGCAGAGAAGGCGGCAGCGCGGGCGAAGATCGAGGAAGCCGCACGGCTCGCCGGCGTCGTGATCGAAAACGCCGGGATCGGCAAGGAGACGAAGAGTGATGGCCCCGTTGTGTCGACGGTTTGCGCGGGCTCTTCCCCACGCCTTGAAGCCTTGTCCTCAAGGCCGGCGCAGGTGTTGTCGCAAACCGAGGAATGCGCGCTCGCGCCCAAGGACGTTTTCAGGGAATGCCAGAATTGCCCCGAGATGATCGTCATTCCCTCGGGCGAGGTTTTGGTGGGATCGAGCCGGAGCGAGATTGACATCGGCCTGGCGGCGGCCAACGAGGGCCCACAGCACAAGGTGGTCATCAGGCAACCGCTTGCGATCGGCCGCTTCGAGGTCACCCGGGACCAGTTTGCGGCCTTCGTGAGCGCTTCCGGCTACAAGGCCGGCGACCACTGCTTCACCTTCGAACATAACGCGCCGCAGGATCGCGCCGATCGCTCGTTCATGAATCCCGGCTACGTCCAGGATGGCAATCACCCGGCGGTATGCGTGAGCTGGGCCGACGCCAAGGCCTATGTCGCATGGCTGTCGCAAACCACCGGCAAGTCCTACCGCCTGTTGTCTGAGACCGAATTTGAATACGCCGCGCGGGCCGGCTCGACCTCGCGCTATGGCTTCGGCAACGATCCCGGCGAGATCTGCAAATTCGCAAACGGTGCCGATCAGGCGGCAAGGATCGCGGGCCTCCCCGGCGACGCGCCCTACATGAGCTGCCGCGACGGATTTCCTTTCACGGCCCCAGTCGGATCGCTCGCGCCGAACGCGTTCGGTGTCCACGACCTCATCGGGAACGTCTGGGAATGGACGGAGGATTGCTATTACGGCGACTACGCCACGGCCAAAGCCGACAGCCCCAATGCCACATGCTCAACGCGGTCGGTCCGGGGCGGCGACTGGTTCAGCGCAGAAACGTCGCTGCGTCCAGCCGTTCGCGCCCAAGCCAATGCCGATGCGCGTCATGACGACATCGGCTTCCGCGTCGCGCGAACGCTTTCGCCCTGAGGCAATTACCACCGCGCTTGGATCAGCTCAGGCCGCGCATTTGACGACCTTGAACTCCACCCGTCGGTCGAGCGCATCGCTGGCATCGTCCCTGCCCGTTCCCACGATCATCTCGCGCGAGCCTCTGCCGGCTGCGATCAATCGTCCGCGCAGGGAGCGGTCCTGATCCTCGAGCCGGTCCTTGATGTAGTCCGCGCGCAGACCGGACAGACGATCGTTGATGGCGGCGAGACCCGTCGCGCTGGTATGGCCGACGACCTCGAGGCAACCCTTGTTCGCGGCGGTCCGCTCGGCGATCTTTTCCAACCAGGCGCCGTAGGGCGCCCTGACGCTTGCGTCGGTGTTGAACTGCGTCGAGCCGGGCTTGAACAGGAATTTGACCGCAAGCTTGTCGCTCTTCAATCCATAGTCCACGAGCTTCCCGAACGCTTCCATCGCAGGCTTGGTGCGGCGAAGCTTGGTGTTGGCGAGATAGATGCCGTTGAGAACGCGTAGCTGCTCGCCGCCAGGCGTCTTCAGCGCGCTCTGATAGACGTCGAGCGCATCGCGGTATCGTCCCGCATCGTAGGCCTCGATACCGTCGTTGACCAGCGAGGCCACCAAAATCCGGTCGGCATAGGCCTGATCGATGCTGTCGCCGACCTTCGAGCCCTGGCAGCTCTTGATATAGGCGTCGGTCGAAACGTCCTTGGCGAACACCGGGCTGTCCGCAAAGAAAGCGACCGGCGTCGGATCTATTCCTTCCGGGAGCGCGCGTGCAACGCCCTTCGAAATGATCGTCTTGGTCTTGAGGTCGGCAAGCGCAAGGCAGATGCGGTAGGCGTCGCGCGCCCCACCCGCCGCGCCCGCATTGTTGATCGCCGTGAAGGTGCCGATCAGCACGATCGGAGATTTCGCGACGGCCTCGGAGGAGAACCGCGCCACCTGGAAGCGCGGATAATTGCTCTTGACCAGCTCGATGACCCGCTTTTCCTCGAGATGCGTCGCACTCGATTGCGCACCGGTGACGCCGTCGATCAGGGGATCGATGACCAGCGTCACCTTCTCCGTCGTGCCATCGAGGTTCGCTTTCGAGAACAGGTCGTTTGCCGCCTTCAGAAGAGCGGCGTCAAATGCCACCGGCGTGGGCGGCGGCGGTGGTCCTGCGGCTGACGGCGGCGCCGGGGCCGCCGTTTGCGCCTGGGCCGCTCCGCCCAAAAATCCGCAGCAAATCAAGAACAACAACCCGGGAAAAATCCGAACGGTACTCATTGACGTTCTCTCTCGACAAAAACTCTCTCGACAAAAACGTATAACCATACCACACGGCAGCAAAATAAAGGTGATCCCTTTCACTTTTCTGCCACAGCACATTGCGCGCAGCGCCCGCCGCCGAATTGCGGCTCAGGCCCTTACTTCCATCCGCTGCAGGCGCGCGCCCGGAACGTATTTGAGAATATCCTGGGGGCCCGGATGGCGCGTCACGTCCTCGCCGTCGAGAACGTAGACGTCGCCAGTATGCGGACAGCGCCATTCACCGCGACCTGAGAGAGGCAGATCCATTTTTTCTCCGAAGGCGCTGACCCAGCCGACCTGCCGCGCCGGCGTTCCAACCATCATCGACCAATCCCGCGAGTCCTTGGTCAGCGTCGAGCCGGCGGCCAGGAATGTGCCCACGCCACAGGTGACGTCGGGCACAACCGTCGAGTTCGCGCCCAGCGTGGTCCCGGTTCTCACCAGCGTCTTCTTGAAGACAGCATGCCGGTTGACGGCCGCGCGCGGGAAGGCGATATGAGTGAACACCATGTAGGGCGCGCAGAACACGAAATCTTCAAGCTCGACGTGGGAGTAGATCGACACGGAATTGCCCAGCCGGCACGCGTTGCCGACGATCGCGTTCCACTCGACATAGGTGTTTTGCCCCAGGCTGCAGTTCTCTCCGATCACGGCGCCCGGGGCGACATGGGAGAAAAACCAGACCTTGGTGTACTTGCCGACCCGCGCGCCATCCTCGACGACAGCCGTCGGATGGATGAAGGGGGCCGAGGGATCTTGCTCTTGCGGGGTCAATTCGCTCACCTCTTGGCACGACCAAACGGTCTCGACCGAGCATACGGTCGGAACGGGTGTTTTATTGAGGGAAGCCGCCTCAAATCAAGCCTCAGGCGGACCCGCCACACCGCTTTCTGCGCTTTCTGCGCTTGCAGCGATGATCGCGGACGCCGACAAGTCTTCAGATTGAGGCCACCAGGGTCTCGAACCGCCTCCATTGCGCTTCCTTCGAATACCGCCTCGACAGCATCTCGTGGCCCTCCCGCGCGATGGTGGACATGCGCGCGGGGTCATCGAGCAGGGCCTTTATTTGGCTCACTGCATGCTCGGCCGAGCGATAGGTCACCATGGTGCTGCCGTCGTTCATTCCCTCGGGATAGTTCCCCTCATCGGTGAGCAAGAGCGAAGCGCTGCCCATCGCCTCGAAACAGCGCATGTTGCCGCGATCGTTGCTGGGCATGTCGATCGAGCCGTTCAGCACGATCTTCGCCAACGAAAGCACTTCGTAATAATCGCGACCGAAAACCGGATCCCTCGTGATCGTCCTGATGGCTTGCGGCCGTCTGTGCTTCGCCAGCGGCAGCAGCCGCCCCAGCGGCGACTCTGCGAGCCTGCACAGCCGCGACCGATCGAGATGATAGACGATGCTGGCATCGCCCGACATATTCGCGACAGCTTCGAGGACGGCCGCCCGCTGCCGATGACGGCGCGAATAGCCACCGACGAACAGCACGTCGATGGGCCGATCCACTCTGGCGGCGAACGACGCCAGCTCGGGATCATACGCGGGAAAGAAGTACGCCGTGCGATATCCGAGCTTCTGAAGGCCCGCCAATGTGGACGGGAAATTGCAGACCATGAGGTCGTAGCCCTCGAACGACACGTTCTGAAACGGCAGCGCGTGCCATCCGATCACACACTTGACGCAACCGGGCAGGCTCTTGACGAAATCAGCCGCCCAGCCCGTGGCATCCAGATTGTAGAAGACGTCGGCGCGGTGCTCCTCGATTTGGGCGCGCAGGATGTCTCCGAGCGGGACGCGCGGGTTCAGACCTCGTTCGCGCGCCCAGAGCCTCTGGAATTCCTCGTCATCGCCGTTGGTGTAGAATGCCCACTCAGCCCGTTGATCGATTGGCAGCAGCAGATGACAAGCGTCCCAGCGGAACCGCAGGAAGGCATCCATCTTTCTCGCAAAGGTCGCGCAATCCTTGGTCAATTCCCGGACTTTGGGACGCAGGGAAGGATAGTATCTCAAGTTCTGGAATAGCCTCACGACCGCACATCCCGGCTCTTGCCAACGTCGGCGCGGGGCAATAATTCGCAGCACACCATCGGCGCTTGGTATCTCAGAATGAGCATGCTGATCAAGCCGCGCGGGACAACGCTAGTTCCGACAACAGCCCTTGCAGCTGTTCGGCGTATCGCTCCGGCGTCATGGCGAGCATCCTTTCGCGGCCGCGCTGGGCGCGCTGCCGTGCCGCTGCGGGATCGCGGATCACCCTCAAGATAGCGTCGCTCATGGAAGCGACCGACGTCGGATCGAACAAGAGGCCGGCGTCGCCGACCTGCTCGGGCATGGCCAGGATATTCGAGGCCACGACCGGCGTTCCCGACCAAAACGCCTCGTAGATCGGAATGCTCACGCTTTCGTGCAGCGACGGCATTACCAGCGCGGTCGCAAGCTGGTAGATCGCCTGGAGGTCGCCACGATCGATGAAGCCGAGATGGACGACTTGCTCATTCAAGCGAAGTCTGTCGACGGCATTGACCACCGTCTGATAGTCGTCGTTTCTTTTCGTCGCCGACTTATGCCGTTTTTTGGATTGAGCTGGTATTGGTTGCGTTTGTCCGGTCAGCACGAGCTTCAGATCGGGCTCTTCATTCACGACGAGCCGGAACGCCTCGAGCAGGCGCAGGTGGTTTTTGTGCGGCCAGTAATGAGCCGGATACATCAGGAACCTTTCCGGCAGGCCAAGGCGGCCGCGCACCGCGCGGAGTTGTTCGTCGCCTTGCAGAGTCAGGAACTGTCGCTGCGGCGGCGCCGCGATCACGGCGATGCGCTTCTCGGATATGCCGAAGGAGGCCACGATGTCGGATTTGACGTAGCCGGATTCGCAAATCACCCGACCTGCCCGCGCCAGCAGACGCGAATGAATTTGATGCCGCCAGATTCTCTGCAATGCCGAGAAATGCTCGGGAAAGTGCAGCTCCTGCAGGTCGTGCAGAGTGTAGGCATAGGGCTTGTTCGTGTGCAGCAACGCCAGCGAATAGATCGGCGCCAGCACCAGGTCCTGCGACGCAAACGGATCGGGAAGCGGAAGACGCATCCGAT
>Ga0335080_10006631_pt1 | contig 11976 bp, 9 predicted proteins | sample Lox_Sample_34_FD_206720 | JGI IMG/M metagenome (GOLD analysis project Ga0335080, IMG submission 206720) | Soil microbial communities from Loxahatchee National Wildlife Refuge, Florida, United States - Lox_Sample_3.4 | ecosystem: Environmental > Terrestrial > Soil > Wetlands | place: USA: Florida...
GTACCTGCGAGCGGGGAAGGTTCCGGGCGCGAGGACGGTGGACGATGTTCGCAAGGCCTACATCGACGCCGTGCCGATGGGGCGCGGGTGCACGTACGAGGACGTGTGCGACGCGGTCGTCTTCCTCGCGTCGGACAGGGCCGGCTACATCACCGGTGTTGCGCTCAGCGTCACCGGCGGCCAGGAGATGGGCTGAACGCAGCCTCGGGGCTGTCGTGGCCCGGGAGTCTCACGACAGAGCAGTGCAGTTCGTCGAGGATCCGCCGCGCGCTCGGGAAGAAGTCGTCCTCGAGGTGGGCCGGAGGAGTCACGCAGTCGTGACTGCCGATGACGACGACCGGGGCGTCGAGGTCGTCGAAGGCGGCCCGCTGGATCTCGGCGGCGAAGGTGTTGAGGACGCTGCCGCGCTGCGTCGCATCCGAGGCGAGCAGCAGTCGCTTCGTTCGCCGCACCGACTCGACCACGGGTCGGAGGTCGAGCGGCGTCACCGTCCTCGCGTCGATCACCTCGGCCTCGACCCCGTACCGGCGCGAGAGCTCCGACGCGGCCTCGAGTGCGCGATAGAGCGTCGGCCCTACCGTGAGCAGGGTCACGTCGTGCCCGTCGCGAACGATCCGCGGTGAGCCGATCGGGACGTAGACGTGCCCTGCCGGCACGCCGCCGGGCCTGAGGTACTCGGTTACGGAATACAGCTTCTGGCTTTCGAAGAAGATCACCGGATCGTCCTGGGCCAGCGCTGCGGTCATGAGCCCCTTTGCGTCGTACGGGGTGACGGGATAGACGACCTTGAGCCCGGGGATGTGCGCCACGAGCCCTGTCCAGTCCTGGGAGTGCTGGGGGCCGTATGCGCTCCCGACCGACACGCGCACCACGACCGGGAGCCGGAGCGTGCCGCCGGACATCGCGATCCACTTCGGGAGCTGGTTGAAGAGCTCGTCGCCGGCCCGGCCCATGAAGTCGGCGTACATGAGCTCCACCAGGGCCCGACCCCCTTCCATCGCGTACCCGACCGCCGAGCCGACGATCGCGGCCTCCGAGATCGGCGCGTTGAACAGGCGACGGTAGGGAAGCATCTCCGTGAGGCCGCGGTACACGCCGAAGGCGCCGCCCCAGTCGCGGTTCTCCTCGCCGTAGACCACCAGCCGGTCGTCGGCGACGAGGCGTTCGACGATCGCCTCGTACAGGGCGTCGCGCAGCTGCACGGGGCTGCCGTCGCTCGCGGCCGCGGCTCTGGGCCGGTGGCTCAGCTCGTCGAGCCGGCGGATCTCCTGCGGTGCGACGAGCAGTTCCCCGGGAGGCGCCGATCGCGCGTCATCGAGGTGGTTGCTGAACGTGAGCCCTTCGATCTCGTCCACGGAGAGGCTCGGCGACAGCTCGTGATCCACGGCTGCGCGTGTCGCCTCGGCGACGAGCTCCGAGGCCCAGTCGTCGAGCTCCGAGGCGGTTGCGGTCGTCACGACGTTCTCGCCGACGAGCAGCTCTCTGAATCGCGGCACCGGGTCGACCGCGCGCCACAGCTCGACCTCCTCGCGCGTCCGGTACGTCGAGGCGTCGCTCGACGAGTGGCCGCTGAACCGGTAGCACTGGCAGTCGATCAGAGCAGGTCCTGTGCCGCTCGCAATGTGCTCCTTCGCGCGCTCTACCGCATCGGCGACCGCGAGAGGGTTCATTCCGTCGATCGTCTCGGCGTGCATGTTCTCGGCGTTGATGCCTGCGCCGATCCGGCTCACGTGCTCGAGGCCCATCGTCTCGCCGATCGTCTGACCGCCCATGGCGTAGAAGTTGTTCATGAAGAAGAAGATCACCGGCAACCCTTCGCGGTGCTCGTCGTCGAGCAGTGTCCGGAACTGGGCCATCGCGGAGAAGTTCATGGCCTCCCACACCGGTCCGCAGGCGGACGAGCCGTCGCCGATGTTCGCGACCGCAACCCCCGGTCGGCTTTGAAGGCACTTGAACAGCGCTGCGCCGGCCGCAATCGTTGCTGAGCCTCCGACGATCGCGTTGTTCGGGTAGATCCCGAGTGGCATCAGGAAGGCGTGCATGCTTCCGCCCACCCCTTTGTTGAAGCCTGTCGACCGCCCGAATATCTCGGCGATCAGCCCGTAGACGAGGAAGCTCCTCGCCTTCGTCCTCACGTCGGAGAATGGCAGGCACCGCTCGACGACGGCAGTGGTCTCGGGGTACGTGGCCATGATCCGCTCGAGCTCGTGCTCGCCCGCGGCGTCGATGCCCGCCATCCCCCGCGCCAGGATCTCGCCATGACTGCGGTGGCTTCCGAACGTATGGTCGTCGAGCGTCAGCGCGAGTGCCTGCCCGGCGGCTGCGGCTTCCTGGCCGACGGAAAGGTGCGCCGGGCCGCGGTAGGCGTACGAGATCGCTCCGTACTTGCCCTCCCGCTTGATTCCGTTCAGCATGGTCTCGACCTCGCGGATCAGGACCATGTTCCGGAGGACGCTCACCAGTGCCGGGTCGCCCCGGCGGGCGCGCTCGGCCGCGAACGGCGTCGCGTACCGGTTGATCTCGATCGGACGAAGCTGCAGCGTTCCGGGCCCACGGACGGCCCCTGGCTCGATCGGCAACGACTGCATCTCACCTTCCCTAACTCGATACACCGGCCTTGATACGAGGGTCCTTCCGGGTGCCGCAGGCCGCATCCGCAGATGCGCCGAGACACGTACCGGAAAAGTACGCAGGGGCCGGGGTCGGCCTCAGGGGCGTACGAGGCAGGGCTGATTCCAGGAGCGGAGCACGGCGTAGTCATGCTCGTAGCCGAGGGTGCTGATCGTCCCGGGGCCGAGTGCGAACAGTTTTCCGCCTGACGGCTCGAGCCCGAGCCAGCGCGCGGCGAGAACGCGGAGGACGTGGCCGTGGGCGAACACGACGGCGTCCCCGCCCGCGGAGCGGAGCTCGCCGATGATTCGGTCGACCCGGGCCGCGACCTCCGCGATCGTCTCGCCTCCCGGAACGCCCTCGTCCCAGATGCTCCAGCCGGGCCGCTCGCCGCGGATCTCGGCCGTCGTTCGTCCCTCGTAGTCGCCGTAGTCCCATTCGAGGAGGTCGTCGCGCTGCCGCGCGGCCTCGAACCCCGCGAGCCGGCACGTCTCTGCGGCCCTGGAGAGCGGGCTCGTGAGTACGAGCGAAAACGGACGGCCCGCGAGAGCCCTCCCGAGCGCCAGGGCCCGGAGCCGGCCCGCCTCGCTCAGTGGAACGTCCGTGCGACCCGTGTGGCGCCCGGCGAGGCTCCACTCGGTCTCGGCATGGCGGACGAGCACGACCTCGTGAGTGGGTGTTTGTGCTGCCACGAGGAGGTCCAGGATTGCACGCTGGTGCGCGTTGCGCGGCCGAACGAGCTCGTCGGTCCCGGGCCGTTGGCAGGACCGGCAGCGCCGACGGCGTAGAGACAGGGGCGGCGGCCCGCTCCGACGATCGACGGCTCAGGTTCGGGCCGCCGCCATTACTACCCCTGTGGAACGATCCCGCCGCCCGGGGTGGCACTGCCGCTAACCGCGGCGTACAGAAGCTTCGCAAAGTGGACCAGCTTGGCCTCGCTGATCTTGCCGAAGTTGCGGATCACCCCGTACGTGCCGGTAGCCGCCGTGCCCTTGAAGAACGTGATCTGGCTCTGGGTCGATCCGGAGTACGTCATGTACTGGCCGTTCGGCAGTCCCTTCACTTTCACCACCTTCTTCGGCGGCGCCGGATTCGTGATCGCGGTCGAGCCCACCGAGACCGTGAGCAGGACCCCGGTGTAGGAGCAGGTCGACGCCGTCGGGATCATGGCCTCGGACGTTTTCGGCGGCTGCTTGAGGCCGAGCGCCGAGGCGACCACCTGGGGCGACACCGAGACACACGGGTCGGGCACCGTCTCACGCGACCCGGTGGCGATCCCGTTCACCGCCAGCGCAGCAAACACCGTGCATACGAACGATTTTCCTGCCATACACTGACCATAGCAGGGGTTCCTGCCGGCGTCTCGCCACACGTAACCGCCGGACGCCGAATGCAGGCGGCCGGGCTCCGGCGAGGCTCCGAGCTCGTGTACCCGCCGGCGGGTGCGCCCCGTAAGTTGGGCGCACCCGCTCTGTTCATTCCGCCTGCCGCGACGGCTCGTCTCGCGTTCCGCGCCTGGCTCTTGGTGGCGCCGGAGCAGAAGATCGCGTCGTCGCGGCGGAGTTCTCTTCGGCCCGTCTCGGCTCTAGAAACCGTCAGGCCGGAGTGGCGTCTACCGCCAGCTCGCTGTCCGGTGGAATCAACTCCAAGCGCACCTCCTTGGAGGACAACCCCTAGCACCTTCGAGGTTAGCGCACCGCCGGTAGTCGAGGGCGACTCTGACGCGTTGTTGCAAGTCGCAATCCTCGCAACTTGCAGTACAAGCGCACCCGGTTGAAGCTCGTAGACTGCCCGCCGATGGGCTGCTGGTTCGGTCTCGCCGTCGCGCTCGGCGCGAACGCGCTTGCGCTCTGGGCCGCGGGGCGGATCTTCGCGGGCGTCGAGATCCACGGCTTCTGGGCCTACCTGATCGGCTCCGCCGCCCTCGGGCTCGCGAACGCGATCCTCAAACCGGTGCTGACGATTCTGACCCTGCCGCTCGTGATCCTCACCCTCGGGCTCTTCTACCTGCTGATCAACATCGGGATGGTCGCCCTGGCCGCCTGGGTCACGCCCGGCTTCTCGGTGCACGGCTTCTGGAGCTATGTCGGCACCGTTTTCCTCGTGTGGCTGATCAACTGGGCAGTCAACTCGCTGATCGACGCCGGGATCCAGGCCAGCCGCGAGCAGCCGTCCGGCTGATCGCTACTGCGGGGGACCGCTTGCGAGCGTGATCGTCGAGGTGTGCGCGGTTCCGTAGGCGTCGACCCAGTGGATTTGCACGGTCTGACCGGGCGACTTCGTCACCATCAGCGCCGTCAGGCTCCCAGGGGTGGTGATCGTCTTCCCGTCGAACTTAGTGAGCACGTCGCTCGGGTTGAGCCCGATCCGGGCTGCCGGTGAGCCGGGGACGATCTCGGTGATCACGAGCCCGGAGGCGCCGGGCTCGCCCTGCCCGAAGAACGGGTCGCTGCTCTGAACGCTCAGGCCGAGGAACGCGGTCTTTCCGATGTGGATCGTCGCCGAGCTTCGGCCGTCGACGATCTGGGAGACGATGCTGGTGGCCCGGTCGATCGGGACGGCGAAGCCGCGGCTGACCTGGGACTCGAAGGTGAACGAGCTCGAGGCGGCCGTGTCCATGCCGATCACGTGGCCGGTGGCGTCGACCATCGGCCCGCCCGAGTCACCGGGCTGAAGTGTGGCGTTGGTCTCGATCAGGCCGGTGAGCGTCTCGGAGTTGCCGGAATCGTCACGGGCGGTGATCGAGCGCCCGACCCCGACGATCTTCCCGGCGGCCGCGCTCGGCGCTCCGCCGGCACCGCCGGCGTTCCCGTACGTGGTGACCGACTCGCCGACTCTGAGATTGCTCGAGTGCCCGAGCGGCGCAGTCGCGAGGCCCGATGCGTTCTGGAGCTGGATCGCGGCGACGTCGCCGTGGACCGTGTAGCCGAGCACGGTTGCCTTGTAGGTGCGTCCGTTGTCGAGGTCGACGGCCTTGACCGTCGTGGCGCCCCGAATCACGTGGTTGTTCGTGAGCACAACGCCGGAGCTCGTGAGCACGATCCCCGTTCCGGCTGCCTGGGCGTCCTGATAGCCGAGATTCGTGTAGACGTCGACGATGCCGCTTGGTGCCGCTGCGGCGCGGGTCGTTGCCGCTCCCGCGGCGCCCGCGGTCGAGACGGCGATCACAGAGACTGCTGCGGCCACAAGGCCCGATGTCCTGAGCATGTGCATACCTCGAGTGAAGCAGATCGACCTAAGAGGCGGCTGAGAAAGGCGGCGAATGGTGTCCGCCCGTTACCCTTCGAGCCTCGACTCGCTGGAGGCTCGCAATGCCCAAATCTGTTGGCCTCTCTCTGTCTGTGGCGCTGGTCGTGACCGCCGCGATCGGTGCGAACGGCGCCTTCGCCATGACGCGCGGTGCCTGCTCGTCGGGGCAGGTGGTGAAGACGCGGTCGTACGTGTTCGCGCAGTCGATCGGCCCGACCGAGACGATGTACACGCCGGCGCAGGTGGCCTCGAGGCACCCGAAGAGCGGCGAGGTGATGCTCTCCGGGCAGATGACCGGGGGGATGGCCGCGATGACGACCTCCCCGTCCGGTCAGCGGCACCTCGAGGTGCACATCTGCTCGACCGGGGGCAGCGTCGTAGTGGCACACCCCTCGATCGTCATCTCCGATCCGATGTCGAAGACGCTGCTCATGACCGTTCCGGTGGCGACGATGGAAGGCATCGGTGAAGGCGCCTCCGACTACCACTACGGCAACAACGTCGAGCTGACCGCCGGACACCACGTCACGGTCACGGTGACCTTGAGGGGCCAACAGGCCGTCTTCCACACAACGGTGCCGAGGAGCTCGACGGCGATGTCAATGGGGTGACCGAGCTCTCAGCCGGCGCTGACGACCGGACTCCGGTCGACCGAGACGGGGCCCGGGTTCGCTGCGGCTACCGTCCAGACGGAGAAGCGATACCTGCCGGAGGCAATCGTCCGCTTCGGGAGCTTGACCGTACGGGCACCGGCCTTCGGGATCGAGCCGCGCGCTGCGAGCACCGGCGTCCCGTCGTTTGCGCGCTGCAGCGTGACCAGGTACAGGCAGGCGGCGCTGCAGCCGAGGTGGACGCTCGGCGTGCTCGACGTCGAGAGGTGTGCGGGGAACGCCAGCTGGCCGGTGTCCAGAACAACCGCCGGAGCGGGCGTGGTGGGAGGCTGGGGCTTGACCGGCGGTGAAGGAGTCGTCGTCGGAGGCGGAGCCGGGTTCGGCGTCGGCGTCGGCATGGGAGTCGGCGTCGGTATCGGCGTGGGTGACGCCGGCGTGCACCCCCGCCCGGTGCTCTGCGCGGTCGAGATTGCCTGCGCGAACGCGGCGAGGCTCGTCTTCGGTGTCCCGTCCGGATAGAACAGCCCGGACTGGGCGCCGGGGTCCCGACCGTCGACGAGGCGCGTCAGGAGCAGCGCGACCACGGTCGGGCGGCAGGCGACCGCCTGGAGGGACGAGGCGTAGTACGCGGCCTGTGCCGTCTCCTCCAGCCCCGTCGTTCCGACCGTCGGCGAGCTGTAGAGGGGAAGCTCTGCTGTCGGGATCGCCGAGGGCGCACTCACGTCGTCGACGATCAGCGCCAACGAGGCTCCGGGCTGGTCGGTGCCCGCGAACCCAGATCCGAGGGTCGAGATCAGGGTCGGGAGGCTCGAGAGCGGCCAGAGGTTCTTCCCTGCGCCGGGCGCGGGCGTGAATGCGAGCTCGTCCATCAGGGGCGCCGGCCGACCGGCGGTCCGGTAGGCCGCGGCGAGGGCCGTGAGCGATGCCTTGGGCGTGACGCTGCCGTCGAGCGCTCCGTCGACCCGGACGCCGGGGGCCGCAGCCTTGACCGCGTCGTAGACCGCCCCCAGCGCCGCCTCGTAGGCGGGTGCCGTCGAAACCGAGGGTGCCGGCCCGACGATCAGATCGCGCAGCGTGGGTACCTGGGAGGCGACCGACGCCGCGTATGCTGCGAGTGCGCTCCGCCCGGCGTCGTCGGAGGGGAGCGGCGATGCGAACAGCTCGAGCACGAGGTTGGCGCCGGACGGCAGCCGGCCGAGTGCGGTGACCGCGCCGGGATCGGGATCCGACGCGCCGGCCGGCCAGACGAGCGTCATCCGAACCGCCTGGAGCCCCTGGGCGGTGGCCAGGGAGGCCTGTTCAGGCTGGTCGAGCCCTGCGCCGACGAGAAGCGGCGGCTCGGACTGTGCTGCCGCGCTGAGCATGAGCTTCCGCCTGGCCTTCCGGTGAGGCGCCGGAGGCGCGGCGACGTGGACGATCGGAAGCGCGTCGACGGAGGCCGAGTTGCCGGCCCAGTCGGTCGCGTGGATCGTGACGGGGAAGATCCCGGCCCGGCGAGGCAGGGCCCACGTCACCGTGTGCCAGCCGCCTGCGACCGACAGGCCTCGTACGCCGCCGAGCGCCGCGATCCGCACCGTCGACGGCTTCGAGACCCAGAACGTGACGGCGCCGACGCCGGCGTCGGCGAGCTTGAACCTAGGCGGGACGGTCGAGAAGCCCGCGAACTGCTCCGCCGCGCTCGCGAAGCGGTCGTCGCGTTTCGCGAGCGCCTGGAGGAGTTGCACGACGTAGTCCTGGTAGTGCACCGGCGAGGGGTCGGACGGAAGCTGATAGTACGACCAGAAACCTGTGGTGAACGCCGGCAGGGCGCGGGCAGCCGCGGTGGTGAGCCGCGCCGCCAGAGTCCCCGCGCTACCGTCCGAGGTCGCCTCCGCGTAGTAGGCGAGCGAGATCGCCGACTGCAGCTGGGCGTTGAGGACGACCGCGCGGTCGAAGCTGTAGAGCTTGATCCAGGGGCCGAACGACGTCTGGCGATCGAGCCGACCCGGAATCGCCCGGTACGCCGCGCGCGCAGCGGCGTCGAGCGCCGGGGCGTCGGCGGTGTCCACCGTGGCGGCACGGGCGAAGGCCTGAGCGGCGACGGCCTGTGCAAAGCCCGAGAGCCAGGGCGCGCCGCCGCCGGAGTAGTCGAAGTAGTACTCCCAGCCTTCGCCTCCACCGGGTTCGGGCACGCCGCGCGCCGCCAGCGCCCTGGCGAGCCGGGCGGTCGCGGCGATGTCCTTGCCGGCCGCGACGTTGTTGAGCGCGCCGAAGTCACCGAGAGGGTGGAACTCGAAACCGAGGCCCGGGAAGTAGCGATACAGCACCCCGTCGGCGTCGGTGATGTCCGTCTGGGCCGCCGGCGGGCCGTGGCGCGCGAACCAGTCGTCGTTGGCGGCGAGCTGCCCGAAGACGGCGAGCGCCCGCGGGGCGGTCAGCTTCGACGCCACCGCGGCCGCCTGGGCGAGCTGCGAGTGAAGCGGAGCAGCACGGGACTCCGGCAGCAGCGATGCGAGACGAGCCGTGCGCCGTGCCACCGCTCGGTAGCGGGTTGCGTCGGCCGGGTTCAGGTGCCCACGCTCCGCCTGCCGGTCGACCGCCGCGAGCACGAGCTTCAGGGGCGTTGGCGGACGGCGTGCCGGAACGGCCCCGGCCCCTGCCGCGGTGGTCACGACGATGGCACAGACCCCGAGGAGCTGCCTCAGTGCCATCCCGATAGGGTAGGCGCCGGAGCGCCTACCCGCACGGGGTCTCGACCTCGAACGTCGTCAGCTCAGCGCCGGAGATGCGGGTGCACGGCGGATGAGCGCCGGATCCGGGTCGTCTCCACTGGTGTCGAGGAAGCGATTGCGGATCTCGATCAGGTCCGGCTCGCAGGCGACCAGTCCGTCGACGACGTCCGGGTCGAACTGGCTGCCGGCACCCTTGCAGATGCGGGCCATCGCGGCCTCCCAGCGAAGTGGCCGCCGGTAGGGCCGGCGGTCGGTCATCGCGTCGAGGGCGTCTGCAACCGCAAAGATCCGCGCTCCGAGCGGGATCTCCGGGCCCTTCAGCTTGTCGGGATAGCCCGACCCGTCCCACCGTTCGTGATGCGACCGGACGACGCGCAGCCCTTCGCCTTCGAGCAGGGGCACGCGTCGCAGGAGTCGCTCCCCGATCGTCGTGTGCTCGTGCAGGCACAGCCAGTCCTCGGTTCGCAAGGAGCCGCGCTTGAGCAGCACACGGTCGGGGATGCCGATGTTCCCGATGTCGTGGAACATGAAGCCCCACTCAAGACCCGGGTCGTCGGAGATCGCGGGCGCGACCTCGACCGTGAGTCGCATCGCGTACGCGGTCACGCGCCGGGTATGAGCGGTCGAGTCGAGCCCTCGGATCTCGAGCGATTCCGCGATAGCTGCGAGAGTCGCCCGGTAGGCGCCGTCGAACAGCTCGTGGCGGCGGCGCCCGATCTCGATCAGACGTCCCAACTCGGCGGCGTTCTCCGTCGCCGCTTCGACCGGGACGCCGGGCCCGAAGGCATTCGTCAGTGGGGTGACGCCGATCGCGCGCTCGAGCAGCGTCAGCAGCTCGAGCGGGTCGAACGGCTTCAGGACGAACGCCGTCGCTCCCGCCGCGATCGCCGACGCTCCGTTGTGCTCGGAGCCGCTGATCGCGATGATCGGAATGCTGCGCGTGGTGCGATCCTCGCGCAGCCTGGTGCAGTAGAAGAGGCCGTCGATCCCCGGAAGTCCGATGTCCAGGACAATTGCGTCGGGCACGCGCCCGTGCAGCATCCTGTCGGCCTCGAGAACGTGATGGGCCTCGTCGACGTGGATTCCCTCGAGCTCGAGTGCCTCGCGAACGAGCCCGCAAAGTACGACGTCATCATCGATGACGAGAATGCGTAATTCACTCATTTCCTGCCTCCGGTGTGGCTCCGGGTGCGGTTTACCCTTTGAGCGTCGGCAGCCCTGGACACCGGCTGAAGCAAACCGGCAAGAAGATTTACAAAGGATCGCTCGAACGAGGCAGCCCGAGCGGCTCGGGCAGCCGAACGGTGAACCTGGTGCCTGTCCCGGGCTCGCTCTCGACCGTCACCCCACCCCCCATCGCCTCGGTCAGCTCCTTCACGATTGCGAGACCGAGCCCGGTGCCGACGGCCCTGTGGCTGGCGTACCGGGTGTAAAGGAAGAACCGCTCGAAGGCGTGGGGGAGCTCGTCGGCATCGATCCCGGGGCCCGTGTCGGAGACGGTGATCGCGCCCGGGTATGCCGACACGGTCACCGAGCCGCCGGCCGGCGTCGTGCGGATCGCGTTCTCGACGAGGTTCGAAAGCACCTGGAGCGTTCTGTCGGGATCCGCCAGCGCCGGGGAGCGGCCGTTTGTCTGGCCGAGGAGCGCGACGTCGACCCGCGTGGCCTCGGGCCCGTGCCGCGTCACAGCCTGGGCGACCACGGCGGTGAGGTCGATCTCCCTGGCATGGATCGAGAACGAGCGCTGGTTGAGGCGCGCCAGGTCGAGCAGATCGCGCACGAGCCGCTCGAGCCGCTTGGACTCCTGGACGACGACGCCGGCGGCCTTGGGCACCGACATCACCCCGTCGAGGATCGCCTCGCCGTGACCGCGGATCGCGGCCAGGGGCGTCTTGAGCTCGTGGCTGACCGAGAGCAGGAACGAGCGCTCGGCGTCCCGGGCGCGGTCGAGGTCGGTGGCGAGCCTGTTGAACGAGGCGGCGAGCGCGGCGACCTCGGTCGAGCCCTCGACCGGCAGCGGCCCCGGACGCTCGCCCGCGGCGAGGGCGAGGCTCGCCTGCGACACCCGCTCGATCGGACGTGCGATCGCGCGTGCGACCAGAAACGCGGCAACCGCCGCGATCAGGGCGCCGACCGCCGCCGCGATCAGGAACGCGATCGTGAACGGGTGCAGGTCCGAGGCCTCGAGTGTGGTCGAGCGCAGCAGGACGACTGCCTGCCTCCGCACGGGTCTGGCCGCGTAGAGGTAGCGGTGGCCGCTCACGACGACCGAGCCCTGCGCTGGCTTCCCTGCGCGGAGGGCCGTGCCTCCGTCAGTCGGAAGGAGCAGGGCCGCCTGCGGTAGCCCGAGGATCGCGAGCTGCTCCTGCTGGGTGTCGAAGAACGCACCGAGGCTCGTGAGGCGACCGCCCTCGGACGACGCGCGCTGCTGCTCGGCGATCAGCGCCGCCTGCCGGGCCAGCGAGTCGAGTGCGGCATGCCTCGCCGAGCTCCGCACGAGCAGCACTGCGAGCACGAGGGTCACCCCGACGGACGCGACCACCGCGACCGAGATCGCCGCGAACTCCCGCGCCCGGAGCGAGTTCACCGCGGGCGGACGCTCACTTCACATGGGAGACTGTCCATAGCCTTCCGTTCAGCGCTGGACTGCTTTGTACCCGGCGCCGCGGATCGTGCGGATCAGGTCGGGCCGGTCGAGCTTCCTGCGCAGCTGAGCGACGTGCACGTCCACCGTCCGCGTCCCGCCTGCGTAGTCGTAGCCCCAGACACGCTCGAGCAGGGCATCACGCGAGAAG
>Ga0335080_10006632_pt1 | contig 11975 bp, 9 predicted proteins | sample Lox_Sample_34_FD_206720 | JGI IMG/M metagenome (GOLD analysis project Ga0335080, IMG submission 206720) | Soil microbial communities from Loxahatchee National Wildlife Refuge, Florida, United States - Lox_Sample_3.4 | ecosystem: Environmental > Terrestrial > Soil > Wetlands | place: USA: Florida...
GCCGCCTTCAGCGCCTGATACGCCGGGCGGTCGTGAAGCTTCCAGAAGGTCTCTTCGTCGTACCAGGCGGTGGAATACAAGCCCTTGCGCCCGCCGAGTTCCAGCGCCTTCTCCTCCACGCGGCGGTTGAACCAGCCGTCTTCGTGCGCGGTCGGCACCATGTCCCAGAAGCCGAAGTTGATGTAGAGCTGGCCGGGCTCGACGCGGAACAACGGAAAGGTGGCGAAGCCGCGAAACGGACAGACCCACACCGGCGTAATCCGGATCTCGCGCATCAGGAACTCGAAGAACTCCTGAGCGTGCTCCAGCGGGATGTCCACGTCCTGAATCACCGATTCGGTCTTCCGCGATTCGGGCAGTACGCGGCTGGAGAGGCGCATGATCTTCTGGTAGGTCCGCGAATTGAGCGCCCACGGCGTCGCCAGCGCGCGCAGCACCGGGTTCTGCACGCCGAAGTGCTTCGAGCACCAGAACCAGTCCGTGTCCCAGCGCCAGATGTAGCCGCGCGCGGTCAGCCAGTCCTCGCGCTTGCTCTGGACGGAGCGGAAGTAGATCCGCATGTACGTGTAGTCGCTGGCGCGCGGCGCTTCGTCGGTGAACACGCCCGTCGTGATGTACATGCTGTCCGGGCCGAAGACGGCGCCGTCGAGATAGTCGATGGCGTCGTCGTGCGAAAGCTCCGAGAGGCGCGTGAAGAACGAAAAGGGATCGCCATGCGCCTCGTGCTTCACGTGGACATAGGGGCGCGCGGGGATCAGCTTCACGCGCAGCCGCAGCGCATAGCCGAGCGTGCCGTAGGAGTTGGGGAAGCCATAGAAGAGGTCCGCGTGCTCACACGGCGAGCAGGTCACGATGCGGCCGTCGCCCGTGAGGATCTCCATCTCCTCCACCGTCTCGTGCACCAGGCCGTAGCGGAACGACGACGATTCGATCCCCACGCCGCTCACCGCGCCGCCCACGGTGATGGTCTTGAGCTGCGGCACAACCGTCGGCAGCAGCCCGTGCGCGAGGGTTGCGTCGGCGAACTCCTCGTAAGTGGCCATGCCCTCCACGTCGGCGGTCATCGATTCGCGGTCGACGTCCAGCACATGGCGGAAGTCCCGCACGTCGATGCGCCGCTTGCCGCGTTGATCGCGCTGGCGGAAGAGGTTGGATGTAGACTTCGCCAGCCCCACCGGCGCACCGTCCAGGCGCGCCGCCTGGAATGCCGCCAGCAGCCGCTCCGAACGGCGCTGGTGTTCGTCAAACGCGGTGGTCATCGGACCGGAGTGTACGACGGCACATCGCCCTTCGACATTACCAGTTGCCACAACTGCATCCTGCGGGCGCGGAAGCCGCCGGCCGACCCCATGAGGTAGAACTTCCACATGCGGTAGAAACGGTCGCCGTAGCGCTCGCGCAGCGCCGGCCAGCCGCGTTGGAAGTTGTCCCACCAGGCCATCAGCGTGGGGTCGTAGTCGGGCCCGAAGTTGTGCCAGTCCTCGATCACCCACAGTCCCTCGGTCGCGTCGCCCAGTTGCGCGGTGGACGGCAGCATGCCGCCCGGGAAGATGTACTTGTCGATCCACGCGTCGGTGCTCGCGCTCGATACGTTCGCGCCGATGGTATGCAGCAGGAACAGCCCGCCGGGCTTGAGGCGATCGTGCACCAGCTCCATGAACCCGCGGTAGTTCTTGTAGCCGACGTGCTCGCACAGCCCGATGGAGACCACGCGGTCGAAGCGCTCCGGCTCGTGCGCGGCCTCGCGGTAGTCCTTTTCCTCGAATCGCACCGGCAGGCCCGCGCACCAGCGGCGCGCGTAGGCCACCTGCTCACGCGAGATGTTGTAGCTCACCGCCTCGCAGCCGTATTCGGTCGCCATGAAATGCGCGAGCCCGCCGAATCCGCTGCCCAGCTCGAGCACGCGCATCCCCGGCTGCAAACCCAGCTTGCGGCAGATCAGGTTCAGCTTGTTCGCCTGGGCCTCGTCCAGCGTCTTCGCGCCCGGCCAGTAGGCGCACGTGTACTGCATGCGCCGGTCGAGCATCGTCTCGTAGAGGTCGTTGCCGAGATCGTAATGCTCCGCCGCGACGGCGCGTGACCGCGACCGTGTCTGCCGGTTGAGAAGCCTCCCCTTCAGCGCCAGCCACGCCACGCCCGGCGTCGTCACCTGGTGCTGAAGATCCATGCGGTGGACGCGGGTGAAGAACTCGTCGAGCGCCTCGACGTCCCACCATCCGTCCATGTACGACTCGCCCGCTCCGATGCTCCCTTCGGTCAGAACCCGCGCGAAGAAGCGCTCGTCATGGACCTGGATATCCCAGACCCGATTTCCGTTGACACGGATGTCCGCACTGGCCAGGATCGCGGCCACCTTCTTCGCTTCGGACGATGCGGGAACGGGCTGTTTCGGCGGTCTGTGTGTAAGCGGTCTTACGGTGATCTGCTCGAACTCCTTCAGACTGTGCCCGAATCCGGTACTCATCGAACACCATGCCTCCCCGATTTGAAGACGTTACCCCTATTTGCGATGTTCGGCAAGGGGTTCAGATGTGATGCGCGTGGAAGCCGGTGAGCTTCTTGAACTCTTCGAGGCTGTTGTAGACGATGGGGCACATGCCGGCCCGGCGGAAGATGGAGGACGCGCGGCTGCCGAGCGATGTAGCGGTACTGAGCAGATACGGAAAGTCGCGACACGCCTGAGGCCGGGCGGCGTAGATACCGCATAAGTTCCCCGCAAGGAAGACGCAGCCGTCAGCGGTCTGTTTCAGCGCGGTGACACCCGTTGCGCCATCGGTGGTTGTGTAAATCTGCGCAACTTCTTCGGGGGCCGCTTTGAGCAACGCGGCGATGGCGGCGAGATCCTCGGCGGTCACGTCGACGATGGTTTCGCGGCAGCAGTTGGCGCAGGTGCGGCAATCGATTTCGGCGGTGACCCGCTCGGCCACGTGATGCAGCGCATCGTGGGCGGGGTGGTGCGCCGTCACGTAACGGCGAAATTCAATGTTCTCGTCCTCGTTCGCCGCCGCCAGACGGCGAATCTGAACGAGGTCAGTGACCACCTCCTCAGCATAGCGCCGGCGTTACAGGACGGTGAATGCTAACGGCGGAAATGGCCGATGGCCCATCCGATCGCGCCGCCCGCGGCTGCGGCGATGGGGATCACCCCGACGTGCCAGACCACTACGTGGGGCGCCGAGAAGTACGCGCAGTGCATCTCCAGCATGGTCAGTCCGGCGAGTCCGGCGAGCGTTCCCGCGGCCAGCCCCGCGCCCGCCGGGTGCACTGCAAAGCCCCGGCGCAGCAGCAGCCAGAGCACGAGTCCGGTGGGCAGGGCGACTTCGAGGCCCTGGCGAAGGCAGGGGTAGCCGGACGCGATGAAGTGCGGGGTCGCGTAGTCGCGGAAGAGCACCGCGAAGATGGCCGAGAGCGCGATGGCACCCGCGACGAGGGGCAGCGCAGGCGCGGCATACCACCGGCTCCCCGGAACGATCTGGCTGACGCAGACCGCGCCCACCACGCACAGCAGCACTGCCAGCGCGGAGAAGATGACCACAGCCTCCATGACGCTGAGGCGGTCCCAGCCGCCCGTGCCCAGCACCACGGCGGTCCCGATTCCCGCAGCCGCGGCCAGCACGATGAAGACGCCGGCGAGAATCCAGCGGGATGGCAGCGGACGGACCGCTTTGAGCGATGCGCCGATCGAGGTGGTGACACGTGCGAGCACCGCCGGGTCCACCGGCTCCGGAGCCCGAGCGGCGCGTCCGAGGATGTCGTCGATGTCGTTATTCCTCACGAAGCCACTCCCTCAACTTCTCGTAGGCGCGGTGCGCCTTCTGCTTCACCGAGCCCACGCTCGATGACGTCGCCCGCGCTACCTCTTCGAGCGTCATGCCGGCGACCTTCAGCATTTCGATCACTTCGCGCTGGCTCGGCGGCAGCGGCGATAGCAGTGTCTCCAGATCCTGCGCCGGGGCGGGACGGACGGAAACGGCGACGTCCAGCGCCTGTTCGAACCGCCCTTCGCGCACGGCGGCGCGGCGCGTGCGGCGGTAATGATCTACACGAATGTGGCGCGCGATCGCGTACAGCCACGGCAGCACCGGCTCGCCGGGACGGTAGGTGTGCCGCACGCGGTGAATGCGCAGCCACGTCTCCTGCAACAGGTCGTCGGCGTCGGCGCGGCCGGTGGCCTGCACAACGAAGAAGCGATGCAACTGCGGGCTCAGACGGTGAACCAGCGCAGTGGCTGCGTCGAAATCCCCCCGCTGGTAGCGAGACATCAGCGCCTGGAGATCGCTGTCCGGGCGAACGGCGGACGGGCTGCTCATCCCTTGAGCCACGCTGTCAGCGGATATGTCATGCCGTACTTATGAGTCATGGACCGCGACCCGCTCTGCGGTCCTCGCGCTTATGAGCAAGTATACGCTCGGCGGCGGCGGAAAGTTACGGCGTAACTTTCGCCGCGGGAGGCGCGAAAGAACCTGCGATGGCGCGGGTCCGCCTGGGGGTCTCCGCGCCGTGAATGCCCGATCCTTGAGGAGAACAATGAGGAAGATCTTTGCTCTACCAATTCTGATTCCACTGATGGCCGCGGCAGCGTCGCTCAACGGGCCTCTGGTGGTTACCGCATCGAATGCAACCAACAACCAGCTCATGGTCTACAACTCCGCCGGCGCCCTTGTACAGACGGTGCCCACGCAGGGACAGGGTGGCGTGAGCGTGAACGCCGGCGGCATCGAAGCGCGCGGCGGCCTGATTGCCGTTGTGAACTTCAATTCCCAGTCGGTGTCCATCTTTGACCGCGGCTTTCGCGGTTTCGAAGTGAAGCAGGTGGTGCCGGCGGCTTCCAAACCGGTGAGCGTCGCCTGGACCGACGACCATCTGTACATCCTTGGCGCAACGAAGGTGGAGTCGCACCGGGTGCTCGGCCACCTGGTGTTTTCGAACCCCGACGGCGTGGTTCCGCTGCTGCTAGCCGATGGATCGGCGGCGCAGGTGGGCGTACTGCCGGGCCAGCTTATCATCTCCGAGAAGAGCAACGTGATTGAGACCGTGAACCTGCGGCACGACGGCGCGGTTACGGGCGCGGCGACGCCGGTACAGGGCATCCCTGCCAACGTGGACACGCCATTCGGGCTGATCACCCGCGGCAACAACGCCTACGTCACCATCGCGCACGCCGATGAGATCAGCCTGGTGCGCAACGGCCAGGTGCTGACCACCACCGGCTCCGGCACGCAGCATTCGCCCTGCTGGCTGACGCTGGTGGGCCCGTTCCTGTTCTCGTCCAACTCACCGAGCCTGAGCATTTCGCGCTTTGCGGTGTATGGGCAGAAGATCGTGCAGGACGCTGCGGTGGCGGCGACTCTTGCCGGCGCGCCCACGGACATCGATTCGAGCGTGGGTCTGGTGGCGGTGATTGACGGCAGTAACACGCTTTCGATCTTCAACGTGGACGAGGACGGGAACCTGACGCTGCACAGTTCGGCATCGATCCCGGCTGGCGCGAACGGCGTGGCGGTGATTCCGAGCGACGGCAACTAGGACGGACGTTTTCCGGTTGTGCGCTTCGCCTTGCCGGGGGTAACGGTGGAGGGGGTGCGCGATGACCAGCGTCCCAGGCGGTAGGTGCGTTCGTAGCCTGCCGTGGCATTGCAGATGGCGACCTGCACGGTGCCGCTCGCATCGCAGATGTAGCTCTCTTCCACCGTCTGGTCGGAAGCGGCTGCCCGGCGGGCGATGCCGGCCTCGTGCAGGTCGGGGCAATCGCGCAGCGCCGGATCGAAGGGGAACAGGATCTCGTCCCAGACGGTGATGTCGCCGGTGGGCTCGCCGCCGGGACCGAGTTGGCTGCACTCAAGATAACGGAAGTGGCCGATGTTGTGCCAGGGCTTATAGGCGCGCGCGATGAGCAAGGGCGCCGCGCCCGGGGCAGGCAACAATGTGCCCTTCTCGAACAGCGGATCGAAGATGATACGGGTCCCGCCGTCGGTTTCGCGCCAGACGCCGAAATAGCGCGAGAACTTCTCGCGCAGCACGTAGCCCGTCTGCACATCGGACTGAATGGCCAGGCCGATGGCCGTTGCCGAGCGCGTATAAGCCGAGCGGCGAACGCGGCGGCCATATTCCTCGCGCATTACGCGCGAGACAAGTGGAAGCTCGCTGCCGCCGCCGGTGATGTACAACGCATCCACGGAGCGGCGGGCGTGTTTCGACATCACGTCTTCCACCAGGTGCAGCGTCTCCTGCATGAGCGGCTGGCACTGTTCGTAGAAGTCCGAGACCGAAACGGTGGCGGCGCCCCAGCCTTCGCGCACAGCTTCCAGATCCACCACGACCTTGCGGGTGTTCGGCCGCAGCGACTCCTTCTTTTCGCGGCACTCTTCGAGCAGCAGGAACGTCTCGCCCTGGGTCAGCTCGTGCGCATCAGCGGAGATGCCGGCTTCTTTCAGAGCGAGATCGGCGAGGATCTGATCGAAATCGTCGCCTCCAAGAGTGGAGATTCCCTCGGAAATCACGACCTGATGGGTCTGCTCGCCGGTTTCGACGAGCGAGGCATCGAAGGTGCCGCCGCCAAGATCATAAACGAGAATGCGGCCCGGCGTTTTATATTTGTGCGCGTATTCGAGACTGGCGGCGGACGGCTCATTGAGCAGCCCGAGCACGTCAAAGCCGGCCGCACGAAACGCCTCGGAGGTGAGAAAGCGCTGGTTGCTGTTGGAATTGGCGGGCACGCCGAGCATCGCTTCCAGCTTTTCGCCCTTGCGGATGTGCAGGCTGGAGCGTTCGAGCAGCGAGGCTTTCAACGCCTCGGCCATTTCACGAAGCAACTGCGCCAGCGGGATCTTCTGGCTGCCGGCGTGGATGATGGTGTCCGGTCCGGCGCTCTCGAGGACGCGCTTGATGGAGCGGATGATGGTCCAGCTCGGCTCCAGTTGCGGCGCCCAGGCATCCCAGCCATAAAGGCGCCAGTCACGGCAGACGGCCATGACGGAAGGGAACCAGTCGTAGTGCTCGCCATCGGCGGTCTCGAAGGACACCACCGGATAGTTACCGCGGTCCACGGCCGCCACTACAGTTCTGGTGGTCCCGAAATCGATTCCCAGTCGCACCGCTTTGTACACCACGATAGCTCAGAGCAGGCCCTGAGCGTTCAGGCGGTGGCATTCGCGGGCGATTTCCCAGTCCTCCTCGGTGTGGACGACCACGACGCGCACGGCTGAATCCGGCGCGGAGATCTCCGTGTCGGCCGGCGATTGCTGGTTCACAGACTCATCCAGTTTCAACCCCAGGAACGCGAAACGCGCGGCGACGCGCGTGCGCAGCAGCGGAGTGTTTTCGCCGATGCCCGCGGTGAACACCAGCGCGTCGAGACCTCCGAGGGTTGCCAGCATGGAGCCGATCTCCTGGGCCAGGCGGTGCACGTAGACATCGAAGGCCAGCAGCGCGTCTTCGTTTCCCGCGCTCATTGCCGTGAGCACGTCGCGCATATCGCCGGAGATCTGGGAAAGGCCTCTCAGTCCGGACTGCTTGTTGAGGATGCGGTCGAGTTCGTCGGCCCGATAGCCGCAGTTGCGGACGAGATGAATGACGATGCCGGGGTCGACGGAGCCGCTGCGCGTACCCATCATCAGGCCGGCAAGCGGCGTGAAACCCATGGTTGTATCGACGCTTCGCCCGCCGGCTACGGCGGCAAGCGACGCGCCATTGCCAAGGTGGCAGGTGATCATGCGCAGCGATTCGACGGGGCGGCCGAGAATCTCGGCGGCGCGGCGAGAGGTGTACTGGTGGCTGATGCCGTGGAAGCCGTAGCGGCGGAGGCCTTCGTCGAGCCACGACCGCGGGCCCGGATAGGTGTACGCCGCCGGCGCCAGCGTCGCGTGAAACGCAGTGTCGAAGACGGCCACCTGCGGCAGATTCGCGCCGAGGATGTTCTCTACCGCTTCGATGGCCTCCAGTTCGAGGCGGTTGTGCTCCGGCGCGTACTGGACCAGGCGGCCGATCTCGCGTTTCACTTCCTGCGTAATGCGCGCGCTCTCGCGAAAAGCCTTGCCGCCGTGCACTACCCGATGGCCGGCGATGTCGGGACGGCCGGGCAGGGACTCGAGCACCGGACGCAGCACCGCCTCCTGAGAAGGGATGGGCAGCGACTTGTTGCGGATGTCGCCGCCCGTGCGGATGCGGATCTCAGCGATGCCCGGCTGGCGGCCCCACTCGACGCGGGCGTCCCAGGCCGGTTCGGGCGGCCGCAGAGGCGTCGCAGCCGCGCCGAGTTCGTACATGACCGCCTTCAGCGTGCTGGAGCCGCCGTTGAGAACGAGGACGAGCATAATCTTGTTCACAGGCTGAAGCCTGTGCTACCCCGGCCACTGCCAGTCGCGGATCTCGGGCATGTCTTCGCCGCGTTCGGAGACCCACAGCTTGTGCTCGATGAGGAGATTGCGCAGCAACTGCTTTTCGTTCGCCGCGGCTGCGCCGAGTTTGGGAACGCGGTCGATCACGTCCATCGCGAGGTGGAAGCGGTCGACCTGGTTCAGCACGGTCATGTCGAAGGGCGTGGTGGTGGTGCCCTCTTCCTTGTAGCCGCGCACGTGCAGACTGTCGTGACCGTGGCGGCGATAGGTCAGCCGGTGAATGAGCCACGGATAACCGTGAAACGCGAACACGGCGGGGACGCCGGGCGTGAAGAGAGCGTCGAATTCGTCGTCGGAAAGGCCGTGCGGATGCTCGCTTTTCGGCTGCAGTGTCATCAGGTCAACGACGTTCAGGACCCGGATGCGCAGATCGGGGAGGTGGCGGCGCAGCCAGTCGACAGCGGCGAGGGTTTCGAGCGTGGGGATGTCGCCGCAGCAGGCCATGATGACGTCAGGATTCCGGCCGCCATCGGTGCTGGCCCAACCCCAGATTCCCACGCCCGCGGTGCAGTGGCGCACGGCGGCATCGATATCGAGATACTGCAACGCCGGCTGTTTGCCGGCAACTATGACGTTGACGTAATTGCGGCTGCGCAGGCAGTGGTCGGCCACCGAGAGCAGCGTGTTGGTGTCGGGCGGCAGGTAGACGCGCACCACGTCGGCCTTCTTGTTCACGACGTGATCGATGAAGCCGGGGTCCTGGTGGCTGAAGCCGTTGTGGTCCTGCCGCCAGACGTGGGAGCTGAGCAGATAGTTGAGCGACGCGATGGGCTTGCGCCAGGGAATGTGGCGCGTGGTCTTGAGCCACTTGGCGTGCTGGTTGAACATCGAATCGACGATGTGGATGAAGGCTTCATAGCAGGAGAAGAAGCCGTGGCGGCCGGTGAGCAGATAGCCTTCGAGCCAGCCCTGGCAGAGATGTTCGCTCAACACTTCGAGCACGCGGCCGCCGTGGGCGAGATGATCGTCGCCGGGGACGAGCGTTGCTTCCAGCTCGCGCGCCGTAACTTCAAGCAGCGCGCCGAGGCGGTTGGAGACGGTTTCGTCAGGGCCAACCACGCGGAAGTTCTTCTCCTCGGCATTAAGCTGCATTACGTCGCGCAGCATGTCGCCCAGCACGCGGGTTGCTTCGGAGCGCGTCGTGCCCGGTTGGTCGAATTTCACGGCGTACTGGCGGAAATCCGGCATGCGCAGGTCTTTGAGCAGCAGGCCGCCATTGGCATGCGGACTCGCACCCATGCGCCGCGGGCCGCACGGAGCCAGCGCGGACACACCGGCCACCACGCGGCCGGTATCGTCGAACAACTCGTCGGGCCGGTAGCTCTTCATCCAGTCTTCGAGCATCTTCACACGCTCGGGATGGGCGGCAAAACCGTCGATGGGCACCTGGTGGGCGCGCCACGTGCCTTCCACGGGCACGCCGTCGAGCTCCTTCGGTCCGGTCCAGCCCTTCGGCGTCACCAGCACGAGCATGGGCCAGCGCGGACGCTCAGTGACGCCTTCCACGCGCGCGCGGCGCTGGATGGCGCGGATATCCTCGACGATCCGGTCAAGCGCGGCGGCCATGAGCTGATGCATGGTTTCAGGCTCGTGGCCTTCGACGACGATCGGCTCATATCCGTAACCGCGCAGCAGCTCGAGCAGCTCTTCGCGCGGAATGCGCGCCAGCACGGTGGGATTGGCGATCTTGTAGCCGTTCAGGTGAAGGATTGGCAGCACGGCACCATCGTGCGCGGGGTTGAGAAACTTGTTGGAGTGCCAGCTCGCCGCCAGCGGCCCGGTCTCCGCTTCGCCATCGCCGACCACGCAGCAGACCACCAGATCGGGGTTGTCGAACGCCGCGCCGAAAGCATGCACCAGCGCATAGCCGAGTTCCCCGCCCTCATGAATCGAGCCCGGCGTTTCCGGCGCTACGTGACTCGGGATGCCGCCGGGAAACGAAAACTGCTTGAACAGCCGTTTCAATCCCTCGGCATTCTGGCCAATGTTGGGATAGACCTCCGAGTACGTGCCTTCCAGATACGTGCTGGCGACCGCTCCGGGACCGCCGTGTCCGGGGCCGGCGATGAAGATCATGTCCAGGTCGTTGCGCCGGATGATGCGATTGCAGTGCACATAGATGAAGTTGAGGCCGGGAGTGGTGCCCCAGTGGCCGAGCAGACGCGGCTTGATGTGCTCCAGGCGCAGCGGCTCCGTGAGCAGAGGATTGTCGTAGAGATAGATCTGACCGACTGAAAGGTAATTGGCGGCGCGCCACCACGCGTCCATGCGTTGCAGTTCGTCGGGCGAGAGCGGGTTCGGACTCATGAGAGAACCTCAGCCATCAGCATGACAGACGCGGATTACGCTTGTGTGTCAGGGCCGCTGAACGCCGGCGCGCGATTCGAGATCGTTCAGGCGCTTGCGCGCCGCTCTGGCGAATTCGCCCGTTGGCTCGAGCGATAGATAGCGCCGAAGGTGTTCGATGGCGTCGGCGGTATCGTTGAGCTGCGCCAGCGCCATACCGAGGATGAACTCGGCGCGGGGGAATTGCTGCGTCTGATCGAGCCGGATGGCCTGGCGCGCGCTTGATTCGGCGCGCGGGAAGCGGTCCAGCGAGAAACTGGCGGCGGCATCGAGGTACCAGGCCGCAGCCGTTGCCGCTTCGGGCGACCGTACCGCGCACTCGGTGTAGCGGGCGGCGTCGGTGTAGCGCGCATCACGGATGGCGACGACGGCGAGATGCATACAGGCACGGGTCAGGGACGGATCGGCTTCGAGCGCCTTCCGCCAGGCGGCCGCGGCTTCGTCTCGCAGATTGAGCTTGTCCAGCGCGAGACCGAGCTCATCCCAGGCGAGCGCGTGCGTGGGGTACTCCGACACAGTTTTGCGAAAGAACGCGGCGGCTTCGGCCAGGCGCCCCAGGCCCATGGCGGCTTCCCCTTCGGCGTAGGCTTTGTGCGCGGAGGGCGGCATTCTGAGCATGGCGACGCTGACCGGCCCGGCAGCCATCGTGGACGGCTCGGCTCCGATGCGCCGCAGGACCAGGGTAATGGGACGGTGGACGAGCGTTGTTTCCACGCGAACGCTCTGGAAGCCGGGGAGAGAGATTGTCGCACTGCAGTGGCCGACCCAGGAAGGGGCGACCAGCGTGGCGACGCCGTTGGCCTTCATCGAGTACGAGTTGCAGGAGCGGCTGACGATATCCGGCTTGCGAACCGGCGGTCCGCCATCGTCCAGAACGACGTGGAAGGCGGTGATCACTTCTCCGGGGACGCTCGGCGTATTGGAATCGGTGGACGCGTTGGGATTGACGCTGGGAATGCCGGCCGGCTGAGCCATGGGGTCGACCATGCCGTTCTGATTCAGCCACTGCCCGAACGATGAGGCACCACACAAAAGAACCAGAAAGAGCGCCCTCACGGGAACACCTCTGCCCGCAATATATCAGGAACTAACGCTGACTGGCGTCGGCGGCGGCCATCTTTCGGTTGAAGGCTTCGGACATGCCTTTCGGAATACTGAGCGATTTCCACTGCGCACCCTGAAAATGCTTCGCCAGCAGCACGATCTGGCCGACGTGACTGGCATAGTGTGCGA
>Ga0335080_10006633_pt1 | contig 11975 bp, 11 predicted proteins | sample Lox_Sample_34_FD_206720 | JGI IMG/M metagenome (GOLD analysis project Ga0335080, IMG submission 206720) | Soil microbial communities from Loxahatchee National Wildlife Refuge, Florida, United States - Lox_Sample_3.4 | ecosystem: Environmental > Terrestrial > Soil > Wetlands | place: USA...
ACGCCAGCGCAACGAACCCATCGCCTCCGATCTCTTGCGGTATGTGCCCGGCGTTGCCTTTAACCAATCCGGCGGACCGGGAGGCGTGACCAGCCTGTTCGTGCGCGGAGGAAACGCGAACATGGAACTGGTGGAGATCGATGGCGTCCCCGTAATCGGGTTCGGCGGCGGCCTCGGATTCGATTTCGCGCACATCCCCAGCGAGGCCATCGAGCGCGTCGATTTCATCCGGGGCGCCGAATCGGCGGTCTACGGTTCGTATGCCAACAGCGGCGTCGTGGATTTCGTCACGCGCCAGCCGGGCGCCTCGCCTCAACTCGACCTCCTGGCCGAGGGCGGGAGCAACTTCGAACGCCGGTTCGGCGTCACGGCTGCCGGATCGATAGCCGGGTTCGGGGTGCTGGCCGCCGGATCGCGGTTCGACACGGACGGCATGGTGACCAACGGCGATTACCGGAACGAAGACCTCCTGCTCCATGTCAGCCGGAGATTCGGCCGCCAGAGCATCGCGCTGAACGGGTATTTCGATTCCAACGAGGGCGGCGAACCCGGTCCCTGGGGCTCGGATCCCAAGCACGTTGATCCCGGCATCGACACGGTCAGCCGCGCCAAGAACAATTTCTCGACTTACAGCGGGCATTACGAGGCGGACCTGATGGCGGGCCTCCGCCTGGAGCTCTCGGGCGGCTATTTTCAGAACCTCAACGGATTTCGCAGCAGCTTCGGTTATTCCTTCAACAAGGACCAGCGCGCCCAGGGCGATGCGCGCGCCACACTGAGCGTGTCGCGCCACGATACGCTGGCTTTCGGCGTCACTGCCGGTCACGAGCAGGTCACCAACTCGTTCATCACCGATGCGAGTTTTTCCACGTTTCCCATCGAGCGCAACGAAATCGCGGTGTATGCGGAAGACCGGTACGAAATCGCGGGCCGGCTGTTCCTGAGCGCCGGTTTGCGCGGAGAGTTCTTCCGCACTCCCGCCATTCCGCCCGATGGTTTCTCCCGCCCGCCTTTCCCGGCGAGCGACATTTCCCGGGTGAATCCCAAGGTTTCCGCCGCTTATGCCGCCGGTCCTACGCGCGTTCACGCCTCCTTCGGCATGGGCGTGAGACCGCCATCGGGCTTCGAATTAGCCTTCACCGACAACCCGGCGCTCAAGCCTGAACGCACGCGCACCTTCGATGCCGGAATCGAGCAGAGACTCGGCAAGCTGCTGACGCTGGACGGCACGTACTTCTACAACCGCTACTATGACCTGATCGTCACGCTCGGCGGCTCGCTGACCACTCTCAGCCACTACAAGTCGGATAACCTCGCCAACTCGCGCGCGCAGGGCGCCGAATTCTCCGCCCGGCTGCGGCCGGCGCGCTGGGTCTTCGTCACCGGATCGTTCACCTTGCTGGAAACGCGCATCCTTTCGCTCGACGGGTCCAACGGCCAGGCTCCCCTGCCCTTCTCGGTGGGCCAGCAGTTGACTCGCCGCCCCGAACATTCCGGCAACTTCGTGGCGACATTCGCGCGCGGCCGGTTTGCCGCCAACCTCACCGGCTATTTCCGTGGCAAGACGCTGTACGAGGAGCCGAATTACGGAGCGTCCAACGGCCTGTACTGGGACCCGGGATTCGCCAATATCGGCCTCAACCTCAATTACGCGATCGGCCGCGGCCTCACGGCCTACGGCAGTCTGCGAAACGCGCTGAACTGGCATTATGAAGAGGTGTACGGCTTTCCATCGCCGCGCTTGAACTTCCTCGCCGGCTTGAAGTGGAGTATCTCGAAGGTCCAGTAGTTATGAGCGAGCCATTCGATCAGCCCCGAATCGCGATCAACCGGGTCTACACCCGCCAGGGCGACCATGGCGAGACGGCCCTGGCAGGCGGACAGCGCGTGCCCAAAGACAGCGCGCGGATCGCCGCCTACGGCACGGTGGACGAGCTCAACGCCTTTCTGGGCGCCGCGCGCGCCACGGTGAACCAGGCTGCCGCGCAGCAGCCGCGCCTGGCCGTGCTCGGCGCGATTCTGCTCCGGGTGCAGCACGAGCTGTTCAACCTGGGTTCGATCCTGGCCACGCTGCCCGAAGACGTCCATCCGCGGCAGCCCCGCGTAACCGATGCCGAGATTGAGCAGCTCGAAAAGGGCATGGACGCGATGAACGAGGAGCTGCCGCCGCTGCGCTCGTTCGTCCTCCCCGGTGGAAGCCGCCTGGATGGCGAGTTGCACATGGCGCGCACGGTCTGCCGGCGCGCCGAGCGGAAATGCGTTGCGCTAGCGCGTCTGGAGAGCGTGCCGCCCGAGGCCATCCGTTATTTGAACCGCTTGAGCGACGCCTTGTTTGTATGGGCACGCTGGGCGGCGCACACGAGCGGCGCGGGAGAAACGCTGTGGGAGCCGAATCAATCGTCGTCGGGGCGATCCCGATCCGAGGAAATCTGAGACATAATCGATGAAGGAGCAAATCATGCACAAGCACGAGGCGAGGCCGCTAGCTATCGGCCTGATCATCCTGGGGGGACTCATCCGGATCACCCAGCACTGGAATTTCGCGCCGGTCGGCGCGATCAGCCTCTTCGCCGGCGCCCGTCTCCGCGGCTGGCGCGCCTACGCCCTGCCGCTGGCGCTGATGGCGATCACCGACCCGCTGCTGGGAGGCTATTCCAAGCTGACGCCTTTGATCTACGCCAGCCTCCTGCTCAACGTGTGGATCGGCACGCGCCTGCGCGAGAGCGAAAGTCCGCTGGCCATTGGCGGCGCGGCGCTCGCGGGCAGCGTGCAGTTCTTCCTGGTGACGAATTTCGCTTTCCTGTACCCCGCCGGCCTCTACCCGCACAATTTCGCCGGGATTCTGGCGAGCTACACCGCCGGCGTGCCGTTCTTCTGGCGGACGCTGGCTTCGGATCTCTTCTACTCCGGCGTGCTGTTCGGGCTGCACGCCTGGCTGAGCCGCACCGTGGCGCGCAGGGAGCGCGTGGCCGCTGCCCAGACGGCGTGAAGACTCTCCTCGCGTGGAGCTCGGGCAAAGACAGCGCCTGGACGCTCCACGTTCTGCGCCGCCAAGGCATTGAAGTTTCGGCTCTCCTCACGACGCTGAACGAGGCCGCGGGCCGTGTGGCGATGCATGGTGTCCGCCGCACGGTTCTGGAGGCGCAGGCGGACGCCGCCGGCATCCCTCTCTGGCAGGTCCCTCTTCCCTGGCCCTGCACCAACGACGACTACGAAGCCCGCATGGCGGAAGCCTGCCGCCGCGCCGTGGCCCAGGGCTTCGACACCATCGCATTCGGAGATCTATTCCTCCAGGACATCCGCGCCTATCGCGAGCGCCAGTTGGCCGGCTCCGGTCTCACGCCGATTTTTCCGCTGTGGCAAATCCCGACCGGGCAACTGGCGCGCGACATGATTGCCGCCGGTCTGCGGGCGCGCCTCAGTTGCGTCGATTCGCGCCAACTCGAGGCCGCGTTCGCCGGCCGCGAATTCGACGAGAAGCTCCTCACAGATCTTCCCGGTGGCGTAGATCCCTGCGGGGAGAACGGCGAGTTCCACACCTGCGTCTACGATGGTCCCGTGTTTCGCGCGCCGATTGCGATCCGCACGGGCGAGATCCGCGACGTGAACGGGTTCATCTACGCGGACCTGCTCGCCTGATTACTGGAGCAGGCCGCGAATGGGCGCCGCAAATAGCGGCGTGGACGTCGGCTGATCGGAGCCCGCGGCCGGCTCCATGGTGACTGCCACGACATCCGCGTTGGTATCGACCGGCCCGCGCTGCACATGCATGCCCGAGCCGTCGCTGGCCGACTGGAACATCCCGGCGGGCTTCGGCTTGCCGCCCTTGGGGATGATCCACATCTCGTAGGCCTTGCCCGCCGGCGCCGGCGGCAGGCGGTTGGCGATCAACAGCACACCTTGCGAGCGATTCACGAAAATGTTCCCGCTGGGCGGCTGGGCCTGGTCTTTTCCAAAGCTGGTGACGGTGGTATCCGCGCCGTTGAGGATCGTGAAGGCCTCGTTCAGCCGGGCGAGCTCGATATTTCGGCTGCCCAGCTCCTCGCGCGCACGGGCCAGCTCCTTCGCGGTCTCGCCCTCCCGGCCCACAAAGTAAAAGACCGCAAAAAGCGAGAGCGCCAGCGCAGCCGCGAGGAACGGAGCCCACCCGAAGCGGCGCTCCTCCAGACCGACGGAAGCCAGAATCCGGCGCCGCAGCTTCGGCGAAGGCTCCGACGGCGCGGCCGCTCCGCCCAGCAGCGTCACAATTTCCCTTGCCTGCTTGATTCCCTGCATGCAAACCTCACATCCACGGTTCAGGTGCGTCCGGATCTCGCCGCGCTCCGGATCCTCGGCCACGCCGATCGCGTACAGCTCGTAATGATCGCGAAGTTCGTTGCAGGTCATGCCGACACCACCGCGCCGAGTTCATCGCGCAAATTCTTCAGAGCCGTCCGCACCCAGGTTTTCACCGTGCCCAGGGGCTGCCCCATGCGTTCGGCCATCTCCGATTGAGACAGTCCCTCGAAGTACGCCAGCTCGATCACCTGCCGCTGGTTCGCCGAGAGCTTCTGAATGGCGGTTTTCACAATCCGCGCCTTGTCCGAGTTCAGAATGTCCTTTTCCATGTCGCAGAACAGCGCCGGGTGATCGGTCTCCTCGTATTCCACCGCGTTGCGCTCGCGGCCGCCGGCCGAGCGAAGGTAATCGATCGCCCGGTTCCGCGCGACCGCCAGCAGCCATGGCCCTATGGAGCCCTTCTGAGTGTCGAATCCGTGCACGCGGTTCCAGACGCGGAGGAAAGTCTCCTGCACCAGGTCCTCCGCGATTCCGGTATCGCGCACCACGCGCAGGATCAGCGCGTAGACCACTCGCCCGTAGCGGTCGTAGAGGTCCGCGAGCGCGCGGGGATCGCGCCGCTGCATGCGGGTGACGAGCTCCGTGTCGTCGGCGGCCGCTTGCACGGCCATCAGGATGGGCATCAGCAACGACATTCCAGATTCGCGCGCCGGATGGGCGCGTCTCATTTTATATACGAGCCGCACCCGCGATCAAGATTGGTGTGCGCGCGCGATTCTTGCGCGCGGGAAGCGGCGCGTGCAACCCGAAACAGGTCGAATGTAGGTCCAGATTGCATTTTTTTCTTGACTTTCGCCGTGAACCACCTTATATATGAATCACATTGCGATTTTTTCAATCGCAAAATTTGATGTTAGGGAGAATCAATCAATGAAGAGCGCAACCAAGAAGGCCCCCGCGAAGAAGAAGGCTGCTCCGAAGAAGAAGAAATAGTCCGGAGCGCCCTGAGTAGCAGGGCTGCAATCGACAGGTTCCACTCCAAGGCCCCGGTTTTCCGGGGCCTTTTTCATTTTTCAGGCAATTCTCTCCGATTTCCCACGCTCCCTCATACCTTCCGCTGCAGCAGCACGCGAAACGTTTCTCCCATCCCGAACAGCAGGGTTTTGAGCTGCATCCGTCGCCGCAGCTCGCCGCCGGCGAGCGCCCCGGCGAACTCGTCCGCTTCGCCGGAGGCAATCAGCGTCTGGGCGAGAGTCTCGAACCGCTCCGTGACCAGCCCCGCCGCCGCACCGGCCTCCTGAAGCACCGTGAAGTTCACGTGCGCCGTGATATCGCGCTCTCCGGGATCGGTCAGAACGTCTTCGCGCGCGGTGTGCCGGTGGTACCCCATCACGGTTCCCGATGGAAACCGCACGCTCTCCGCGCGGGTGAAGCCGTAGTCGATGGTCATGACGTAGCCCTGGGCCAGCATCGACGCGATTCGCTCGATCCAGCCCAGCGCAGCGAGGTTCACCTCGTACCTCCAGCCCTCCTCCGCCGGCGGGTACCACTTGCTCAGGTAGCCCGCGGCTTCCGCATTCACTTCGCCGGCGGTCTGCCAGCAGAAGCGCCCTTCACGGAACGCCACCCGCTCCTCGCGAAAGGTCCCGTCGTGGAAGATCGCCACATCCACGGGCAGGGCATCGAAGAACTCGTTGGAGAAGATCACGCCGCGAATGCCCGCCTGGGGCGTCGCGGTATCCAGCTCGACCGGTGCGTACGTCCACTCGGCGAACGCCTGGGCCATCTCACCGCGGCCCGCGCCGAGTTCCACCACGGTGAACTCCGGGGGTTGGCCCATCGCGCGGCGCAACGCACGGATACGGGCCGCGATCAGGATGCCGAACACCGGTTGGAGCTGTTCCGCGGTGAAGAAGTCGCCCGCTTTGCCGAACGGATCGTGGGCCCGGCGGTAATAGCCGTGCACCGGATGATAGAGCGCCACCTCCATGAAGCGCCGAAACGGAATGGGGCCATTACGTTCGATCTCCGCCGCCAGCAGTTCGCCCGCCGGCGTCATGCGCGCGCCCGCGGCAGGTCGAGGTTATCCCTGCTCTGCGGGGTGCGGAGGAACATTTCGACCAGGTAGTCGTGCATGCAATCGTAGAGATAACGCTGAAAAGTCCAGGGAAACTGCGAGTGCTCGATATCACGCTGGTGAACCGGCGCGTAGTAGGTGTGCATCCCCAGGCGCGGGTCCTTCAAGGAAATGACCAACTCCACGACCCCGTTGTGCTCCCGCGCCGAAAAATCCAGCAGCGCGTGTTCATAGCGCGCGGTCTCGGCGAGTACCTTCTCGAGCGGCTCCACGGACCTATGCTAGCGTGAAAATGGAAGCATGGCGCTGCCGCCCACCATCCGGGTGAAACTTTCCAGCGAGGCCGCCGAATCCATCGCGCTGACGCCGGTTGTAGTGCAGGAGATGGCACTGCGGGAGCTCGTGGAGCACGTCCTTGGGGTCACGGGCAAGGACGAAACGCGCATCCGGGACCTGCTCCTGCGCGGCACGCTGGTGAGCGGAGCGACCCGTTTCCGCTGGGCCGGCTGGGAAAGCGAGCCGGAGGGGTTGCGCGAGCTGCTGAGCGGCTTTCCCGATCCCGATCCCCTGCGCCCCTTCGAAACCGCCGGCTGCGTGCGCGCCATCCTTCGCGGCGGCAGAAGCGCCATCGAGGTGGCAATCGAATCCTGCTCCCGCAAGGGCCTGTTCCAGCGCCGGAGCTTCTGGGACGAGCTGATGGAAGTGAGCGGCGCCGGTGCCGCTCAGTACCTTGGTTACTCTTACCGCGACCGCGCCGACCGCTACCTGCGCGAGTTCAGCCGGGACGAAACCGGGCGCCTGCGGTCCGCGTCGCGCAGCGTCCGGTACAGCACCTTGCGCGATCAGATCCGCACCGTCGCATTCGTTCAGGCGGAATTGTTCGTGAAGCGATAGACTACTCACTCCTCCGGCAAATCCCCGGTATCCTCCGCGCGATTTTCGAACTTCGTCTGCGCGTGCAGAAACACCAGGTTGACGGTGCCCACCGGACCGTTGCGCTGTTTGGCGATGATCAGCTCCGCCAGGCCCTTGAGGTCTTCGCGATCACGGTTGTAGACTTCTTCGCGGAACACGAAGCCCACCAGGTCGGCGTCTTGCTCGATCGACCCGGATTCACGCAGGTCGCTCAACTGCGGCCGGTGATCGCCCTGCCGCGTCTCTACCGCGCGGCTCAACTGCGAGAGCACCATCATCGGAACGCCGAGTTCTTTGGCCAGCAGCTTCAATCCTCGCGAAAGCGCGCTCACTTCCTGGTTACGATTCTCGTACCGGCCGCGCCCGCTCATCAACTGGAGGTAGTCCACGATGACCAGGCCGATCTTGCCGCGCTCCGACTTCAGCCGCCGCAGCTTGGCGTGCATGTCCATCAGGTGGAGGCCCGCAGTGTCGTCGATGTACAGCGGCGACTCCACCAGCTCGTTGAGCGCCTGGTTGAGCTTGCGCCGTTCCTCCTGGGTCAGGTAGCCGGAACGGAATCGCTGGCTGTCCACCCGGGCCGCCGCGCAGAGCATGCGCGTGAGCAGCGACTCCTTCGACATTTCGAGGGAGAAGACGGCCGCCGTCTGTTTGAGCTTGAGCGCCACATGCTGCGCGATATTCAAAGCAAAGGCCGTATTGTGCACGCAGACATCGTTGGCGACGAAATTGTGCGTGTTGGGGATGGTGAGATCGTAGACCTGCTTGCGGCCAAGGTATTCGATGGAGACAATACGGTCCCAATAGAGATCGCTGGCCGCGAGCGCGCGCAAGTCCGCGGAATTCAACACCTCGGCGAAACGCTCGAGCCGGCCACGCGACAGGCTTCGCCGGTGGACGTGCAGGTTCATGCCTTCGGCATCGAGCCCCATGAGACGCGCCACCGCGGCCCAGGAGAGTTCACCTTTCGCGTGTTCGACCTGCTTCCAGACTTCTATCGGCATCAAGTCGCGGTTGGTGTGCGGCCTCTTCTTCTCGATCGCGGCCAGGACGCGTTCGAGTTGCCGTTCCTTGCCGAAGATGCCGATTCTCGAGGCGAATGTGCGAATGGATTGGGAATCAGTGATGTCCAACTGCCACGCCGTTCTGCGCGCCCCGCCGTACAGGACGGCTTTTGGCTTCAGCGCGGCAATGACGCCGAACCGAAGCAGCAGGTGTTGCACCTGACGCGCCAGACGTTCGGATACGGACGCGAAGCCGAGTTGGGCCTGGCCCGAAGCCAAAAGCGTCGCCCAGCCATCGGCCGCGAACAGCCGATTGAGAAACAGTGCGACGGCCCGTTCCGTGGCGCGATAAATTACATCGGGAACAAACTTGAAGCGGGCCGATTTGCCCCAAAGCCCGATGGACTCGAGCCAGAGAGTGAGCGCATTCTTCGCGTTGCGGCTGGCTGCCTCCGCAGTTCCCGCGAACAATTCCTCCTCGGAAACGCCCAGCGCCGCGGCAAGGCGGTGCGAAGTATCGCCGACAGGAACGCAGCGGGCCTGCTTCCATTGGCAGACCAGGGAAGGGTCGACCCCGAGTTCGCGGGCGAGGCTGCGATCCGATCTGCCCCTCTTTTTCAGGGAATCGGAAAGATTGGCAGCGAAGCGGCATCGCTTCTCGAAAACCATGTGCGTGTCCGCAGCCACGCACACCGTGGGCGACCCAGTCCCAACCGAATCTTCGATACGAAACTGAACACCGCCGAACGATCGAAGGCATTCCTTAAATTCGTCGCGCAGCCTCGGGTCGGAGTTGGTGAATTCCGGCGTAGTGTCCGTCAGGCAGCCATCGCCGAGCAGGTAACCGAGAATTCGGGCGCGGTCGTCGCTGAGTCCTTCGGTGCCGAACACCGGGATGGCGCGCGGAACCGCGATGGTATCGCCCGGTTTCAGGTCTTCGAGCTTCTTCCAGCCCTCGAAACTCAGGAACGGGTGCATGAGAGTCGTGTCTACCGACCGGCCGAGCCGCGTTCGGACGCGAAATACGGGTTTGATGCCGTCGTCCACATACGCGGCGGGCGCTGTCCACTGCAGCTTCCCGTGGTCTGCGAGGGTCAGCAGAGTGGCGCTGCGCGCGGAACAGATCTGGCCGATGGTTCTGACGGATCCATCGGCGAGAACGATTTCGGAATCTTCCGCGAGGCACTTTCCCATAGACGGTCTCCCGGCGAGGATGAAGAGATCGCCGCCGTGCAGACCGCCGGTGTACTCATCCAGCTTCAGGAAGCCTGTGCTGATGCCTTTGATGCGCTTGCTCGGGTCGAGGAAGGCGCTGATGCCGCCCTCGTAGCTTTGCAGAATCTGGTCCGGATTGAGCAGCCCGGTCTTGACCTGGGCCTCGCCCAGCTTGAGCAGGGTCTCCTCGGCGCCGGCCAGGATCTCTTCCGGCGCCTCCTCCGCCATCATGCAGCGGTTGATCATGTGCTGCGAAGCGAAGATGATGGAGCGCAGCACGGCCGCATCCTTCACGAGCTTGACGTAGGAATCCGCATTCGGCATCTGCGGCAGCCCGTCGTCCAGCGAAACCAGGTAGCTCAGGCCGTCGCAGGCTTCCAGCTCGTTGAACTTCATCAGCTCGTTGGCGAGCGTGATGCGGTCGATTTTCTCTCCGCGCTCGTGGAGATCGCCCATGCGCCCGAAAATGCGGCGGTGCTTCTCCAGGCTGAAATCCGACGCTTCGAGCGCCCCGGCCGCCTGGATGTAGAAGCTGTCGTCCAGCAGGATCGAGCCGAGCACGAATCGCTCGGCGTCCACGTTGGTCGGCAGGCCCTTCTCAGTGGCGTTGGGAGCTGGCATGGGAGTATCGATTTAGACTAACCTCGGCGCCGCACGCGCTCCAAGCGCTAAAACGCGCGCCCCCGGAGATGTCTGTGCAGCCGCAAAGCGGTTGAGAAAACGGCAGATGCGCCGGCGCTTGCAAGAGAATCGACCGCTTCTCCACAGACTTTTCCACTCCTGCCCAAAACATACCCCAGTTTCGGTGTTTTTTGCTATCCGGCATAATCGAATGGGAGGAAAGGCGATGGCGGACTGGCTGCTTACCGGCAAAATGTGGAGCGATATCTTCGCGCTCGGAGCCCCTGTGGCGGAGAAAATTCTGCGTCCGGCGCTGGTGTACATCGTCCTGGTGGTTGCGCTACGGGTCTTTGGAAAGAGGGAATTAGCTCAGCTCAACCCATTCGACCTGGTGGTGCTGCTGTCGCTCTCCAACACGGTTCAGAACGCCATCATAGGCAACGACAATTCGCTCACCGGGGGGCTGATCGGAGCGCTCGCGCTTTTGTCGATCAATTACGTGGTGGTACGGTTTCTCTTCCGGCACCGGCGCCTCGATCAGATCTTCGAAGGCAAGCCAGCCACCCTGATCGAGGGCGGGAAGATGATCAAGTCGGCGCTCGCCAAGGAACTGCTGACCCGCACCGAGTTGATGACGGTGCTGCACAGGCAAGGCTTCGAATCGCTGGCGGATGTGGATCGCTGCGTGCTCGAGCCGGGCGGCACGTTTTGCATTACGCGCAAAATGCCTCCGGCCGACCAGGTCGAGCACGAAGAGGTCATGCGTGCGTTGAGGGAAATCACGCAAAGGCTGGAGGCTTTGAGCGGTGGCTCCCAGAGCTGACCCGATATAATAAGTTAACGACGGAGGAATGGCCGAGTGGTTGAAGGCGGCGGTCTTGAAAACCGTTAGCGGGGTGACTCGCTCGGGGGTTCGAATCCCTCTTCCTCCGCCACCCGACTCATGCCTGCCCGCGCACCCTCCGGATGGCACGCCGGGCCAACGCGACTCCAACCAGGCCGAGCCCTAAGGCAACGGCAGTGGTGGGTTCCGGGGTCGTGATCCCTTGAGGAATCGATCCCGCCTTGAAGAGATCCGACAGGTCCGTCGCCCGGCACGCATCGAGCAGGCACGAACCCACGCCATAGATCTCCTGCATCGTAAGGAGATCCGAAGAGTGCGTGTATAGGATATTGTTCGTGTACGCATTACCCTTGGCGTCCGGCGATATGATGCGTGAGAATGGCTGGCGAAATACTTGCAGGTGTACGGCTGCACGCATGCTTCACACGGGAATGTCCGTCGAAACCCGGAGAGGACTCGCGCTTATTTCTTGTCCGCCTGAATGGACTCGTGCGTTGAGCGATCCGTTCCGCCCGCATTCGCTTCCGCCGGACCGGCGCCGCGCGTCTGGCTGTAACTGCTCAGCCAGGCCTGCGCCTGGGCACGCTCTTCCCGCATTCCGCTGGCGAGGTAGGATCTCAGCTCCTCCGCTCCCTGCTCCAGGCGCCCTGCATCGATCAGGACGGTACCCAGGACAAAATGCGCGCGCGGCACGTCCGGCGCCGCATCGCGCAGATGCTTTTCCACCTCGGGCGTAAACCTGCCCTGCTCCAACATTGCCAGGGCCAGGAGGTAGTGAGCACGCGGATTCGCGCCGTTCAGCTCTACACTGCGCCGGGCAGCCCTTTCCGCGTCGGCCGCCTGGTGCAGGCCGAGCAGCGCTGCCGCCACGTTTGCCTGGAGCCCGGAGTCGGCCGGATCCATTTCCAGTGCCTTTTGGAACTCGCCCAGCGCCAGGCCGGCTCTGCCTGTCGCGATGTAGCAGACTCCGAGGTTATTGTGAGCCTGCATGTACCGCGGATCGAGCGCGAGCGCCTTCTGC
>Ga0335080_10006634_pt1 | contig 11975 bp, 11 predicted proteins | sample Lox_Sample_34_FD_206720 | JGI IMG/M metagenome (GOLD analysis project Ga0335080, IMG submission 206720) | Soil microbial communities from Loxahatchee National Wildlife Refuge, Florida, United States - Lox_Sample_3.4 | ecosystem: Environmental > Terrestrial > Soil > Wetlands | place: USA...
CTCTGAAGAACCCATCGTCGTGAATGTGTTGGTCCGGGGCAATCAAGATCTGAAAGACTGGCGCGTGTCCTTTGTCATTCTGCGTGTCGACGGATCCGCCGTCGGAACCGGTTTCGGCCCTTGCATTCACTCCATTAGCCAGGGACAGGAGGCCACTTTCCAGTTAGTAATAAACGATCATTGGCTCGCCGCAGGCATGTATTATATGGACCTTGCGATCGGTTGGGGGAATCCGCTGGAAGGTCATAACGACTTCGACGTGGTTACCGAGGTCTGCCATTTCGAAGTCATGCCCGCCGAAGGCGCCGATGGGACCCAAGCTGGTTGGACTCCCGGCTGGGGATCCATATTCTACCGGCAATGCGAGACGCGCGAGTTGCAGTGCGACGAGACGCTGATCCCGCAAGACTAGGTCATGCATATCGCCCTGCGACCCGGCACAAACGATAACACCTTCGACCCTATGAGTAACTCCCACGGGAAATACGATTCACACTCGCAGCAAGCGGCGGCGCGTCCCATCGGCGTGAGTGTCGTGATCTGTTGTCATAACAGCGCCAAGCGCCTCCCCCCGACCCTGCAGCATTTGGTCGCTCAGCAAATCCGCGGCGCCAAGTGGGAAGTCATTGTAGTGGACAATTCCTCGACTGACGACACCGTAGAAGTTGCGGCGCGATGCTGGCCCAAAGAACAAACGCATCTTTTTCGGATCGTGCAGGAACCGGAGCTGGGCCTGACCTACGCGAGAAAGCGCGGTTTGGGCGAGTCCTCTTATGAGTTCGTCTGTTTCGTCGACGACGACAATTGGCTCTGCCCGACCTGGATCGAAGATGTCCTGGATCTGATGACTCGACATTCCGAGGTTGCAGTCTCAGGCGGTGTCAACTATGCGGTCAGCGAGACGCCTGCCCCGGCGTGGTTCAGCCATTGTAAGTTCATGTGGGCCGTCAGCGTCGACGACCCGCTCACCGGTGACATCACCGAATCGGGCCTGGCCGTATGCGGCGCTGGTCTCACCCTGCGATACTCGGCGTGGCGGCGGCTGGTGGCCGATGGTTTCGAACCCCTGTTAAGCGGAAGGCGCGGCACGTCGCTGGTTGGCAACGAGGACAATGAGCTGTGCTTCGCGCTGCGCATGGCGGGCTGGCACATCTGGGTCGACCCGCGACTCACGCTGCAACACTTTCTTCCCTCCGGCAGAATGACCTGGGCCTATGCGCGGCGTCTGCATCGGGCAGCTGGAATGTCCGGAGTTGCTTTGGACGCCTATTTCTATGGCGATCGGTCGAGTCCTACCGGATTACGAGCCCGGCTCCGCGAACATTGGCAGTGGCAAGCATTAACTTTGCTCAAGGGCTTCTTGATGCGTCCCATTCGGTTCCTGCGCTATGCGCTGACGGCGAGCGAAGGAGCAAATGAAGCACTCTGGGTCGATCAGGAGATAGGCCGATTTCTGGGTCTGGCACGCTTCGGATCTGATTACACACGCTGCATCCGGGCGGTCAGAAACGCCACCTGGCGACGCCCAAAGGTGCCTACTCTTGCACCTCAGCCAGCGCAAAACAAAACATCCTTCGAACAGCGGGAACCGGTAGCCGCATCCGACTCAAAGAGATGACCGGATGGTCGCGTATCGCCCTGAATGTCGCGATGAACCGCGGATTTCAGCGAAGAGCCTAATTAAGGTATGCTGCAAGCCAACTCAGACCGTGTGATGAGTCTTCTCTCCGAGAGCGACAAAGTGCTCGATATCGGAGGCTGGGCGCATCCATTCAATCGAGCCAATTACGTCATGGACGCAGGCTCGTACCGAACGCGCGGATACTACAACCGGACGTTTGCCCAAAATAATCCGTTCCCGCCCATCGGCGGAACTCGCGAGTACTTTACTGAAGCGACCTGGATTGAACGCGACATCTGCGAAAGAACGCCCTATCCGTTCAAAGACAAGGAATTGGATTATGTGGTGTGCTCGCATACGCTCGAGGATCTCCGAGATCCTTTGTGGGTCTGCGCCGAGATGATCCGGATCGCCAAGCGCGGTTACCTGGAGGTTCCTTCGCGCATTTGGGAGTCCTGCCGAGGGATGGAACCTGGGATTACTGGGCTGTCGCATCACCGTTGGCTGGTTGAAATCGATGGAAACCGCGTCACGTTCGTGCAGAAGTTTCATCGCATTCACAACTGGCAATACTCTTTGCCTTCTTCGGTGCTCAAGGGCCTCACCGCTGAACAATCCGTTACCTGGCTATTCTGGGAGAACAGCTTCGAATTTCAAGAAATCTTCCTGCACGGCGAGCAGCAGTTGAACTACCTGCGCGATTTTGTCGACCAGACCAAACCGTATCCCCGCAGTTGGCTGCAAGCCTGGAGAGTAGGCGGACGGGTTGCCGCTTTCCCGGGTCGCGCCACCCGTGCTGTATTCCGGCGATTGCCGAAGAGTTGTTAACTTTTAATTCGCCGCAGCAAGCTCTGATTGTCTCGAAAGCTCTGATCGTCCGAGGGTTCGAAAAAAATGGCCCATTCGCAGAAGTTCGCAGGTGACCCCGTTTGCGCATTCTGATCGCCAGTACGCACCGCAATGTAGTTGGCGGCGTCGAGAAGTACCTGCAAGCTCTCATCCCGGCTTTGGTCAACCGGGGACATGCAGTCGCGATGCTGTACGAATACCGCTTGAACCCGAAAATCGAGACCGTTGACCGCCCAGATTCTCCGCTGACTTCCTGGTGTTCCGATGATCTCGGCCTGGATGCCGTACGACGCCAGCTCGAAGGCTGGCATCCCGACGTCGTGTATTGTAACGGCCTGGAAAACGTAGAGCTCGAACGCGCCATCACCGAACAACATAACGCGATTCTTTATGCGCATTCCTATCATGGAACCTGTATCAGCGGGCGCAAGTGCTTCTCGTATCCGCAAATCGCACCTTGTCGTCGCACTCTTGGGGCGGGCTGCCTGGCTCTCTACTTGCCCCGCCGGTGCGGTGGACTGAACCCGGCGACGATGTGGAGCATGTATCAGGACCAATCCAAGCGCAAGGCCGGGCTGCAGCGTTATCGAGCCGTTCTCGTCGCTAGCGAATACATGCGCGACGAATTCGCGCGCCACGGTGTCAGTCAAGACCGGTTGCGCGTAGTCGCGCTTCCCGTGTCCGGTCCCGCTCTACCGGCCACAACCCGCGATCCCGGCGGAAACATTCTTTTCATCGGCCGGTTGGTTGATGTCAAAGGTGTCGCTAACCTGGTCAAGGCAATTCCGGCAGCCCAGCAACAACTCGGTCGCAAGCTCAAAGTCACCTTGGCTGGGAGCGGCGCCGAACAGGCCGCGCTGCAATCTCTGGCGCGACAGTTCGGCGTCGCCGCCGATTTTCAAGGATGGGCCGAAGCCGACAAAAAGCACGAGCTGATGGCGAACGCTGATCTCCTGGCTGTGCCCAGCCTTTGGCCGGAGCCCTTTGGTCTGGTGGGCATCGAAGCCGCATGCTTCGGCCTTCCAGCGGTTGGTTATAACGTCGGCGGTATTCGCTCCTGGCTCACTCCCGGCGAATCCGGAGAAATCGCGCCCGGAGATCCACCCTCTGTCGCCGGCCTGGCGGACGCAATCGTGCGCGCGTTATCGGACCCCGCACATTATCGGCGGCTGCGTGAAGGAGCCTGGAAGATATCCGCGCGCTTCCGCCTCGATCGGCATCTCAACGAGCTCGAGCCCATGCTTGCCACCAGCGGTAATGCTCTCCGCGATTTCTCGCAGGCTGTATCCCGCGTCGTGGAAGATCCGGAAGGTCAAACTACTCACTCCATGGGTCGGAAGTCATGATTGTTCGTGCGCGAGCTCCTTTGCGCCTCGGTTTTGGAGGCGGCGGATCGGATCTTTCCCCGTTCTGCGAACAATACGGCGGATATGTTCTTAACGCTACCATCAACCTCTTCGTTTATGCGGTCCTCGAACCGAACGAGCTGGGTAAGGTCAAGCTCGTCGCTGCCGACCGCGAAGAGAGCGTGGAGTTCGAACCCTCGTGCCATATCCCGCTCGATGGAGCGCTCTCTCTTCACCGCGCCGTCTACTGCCGAATCATGCGCGATTTCAACGAGGGGTACGCTGTCCCCATTACCCTGACCACGTATTCTGATGTAGCCGCCGGTTCTGGCCTGGGGTCCTCTTCAACGCTCGTAGTGGCGATGGTGGAGGCGTTCAAAGAATTTCTGTCGTTGCCGCTCGGTGAATACGACGTTGCTCAGCTCGCTTACCGGATCGAGCGCTGCGATGCCGGCATGGCCGGGGGGCGCCAGGATCAATACGCGGCGACCTTCGGCGGATTCAACTTCATGGAATTCAACGGTGACGAACGGATCATCGTCAATCCGCTCCGCATTCATCGCCAAACGGTGAACGAGCTGGAAGCGTCGCTGGTCATCTGCAACACCGGAATGCCTCGCGATTCCGACGCCATCATCCGTGCTCAATCGACTAATGTCCAGCGCGGCGACGGCCGATCCACAGAAGCGACCCTCAAGCTGAAGGAAGAAGCGGTCTCCATGAAAGAGGCGCTCCTCAAGGGAAACATCCGGCGCTTCGCCGAAGTCCTCGGGCAGGGCTGGCAGAACAAGAAAAAAACTGCTCAAGGTGTTACGAACGAAAACCTCGATCGCATTTACGAGTCGGCGATTGATGCCGGTTCTTATGCCGGCAAAGTTTCCGGTGCCGGGGGCGGCGGATTCATGATGTTCGTGGTCGATCCACTTCACCGACCTGACGTCTTCCGGGCCTTGCGTTCCCAGCAGGTTCATCCCATGACAGTCCAGTTCATCGATCAGGGAGCCATCGCATGGAAGGTGAGATGAGAACGTATTTCGCTGATGAAGTTTCGAAGACCCTGGCGACGCTCGGGTCACTCGCCGCGGATGAAAGTATCATCGGCGGCGTCGAGCAAGTGGCCGCAAAATGCTGTGCTGCACTCCGCGCCGGAAATAAGATCCTGTTTGCGGGTAATGGCGGCAGCGCGGCCGACGCACAACACCTGGCCGGTGAGCTGGTCAGCCGCCTGAACTTCGATCGGCCTGGATTGGCCGCCTTTGCGCTAACCACGGATTCATCCGTCTTGACCGCTATTGGTAACGACTACGGATACGATTGCCTCTTTGCCAGGCAGATCAACGCCGTCGGCGTCGCGGGCGATATCTTCTTCGGCATCTCTACCTCCGGGCGCTCGCGCAACATCCTCCGCGGCCTCGAAGAAGCCCGCCGCAAGGGAATCATTACCGTCGGGCTTACCGGCAATCCGGGTGGCGACATGCCGGCTTTGTGCGACTACTGCCTGCGCGTGCCCTCTACGGAAACTCCCAAGATCCAGGAGGGCCACATCGTTCTGGGACACATTCTCTGCGGCATCATTGAGCGGGAGATTTTTGGTGGTCGCTGAAGCAATCGTGCTGGCCGGTGGTCTTGGCACCAGGCTGCGCAGCGTCCTTCCGGATCTGCCCAAGCCCATGGCTCCGATCGCCGGGCAACCGTTTCTGTCCTACCTGTTGCGTTTCCTGGAGATCAACCTGGTACACCGCGTCATTCTCGCGGTCGGATATCGACACAGCGTGATCAGCGAGTTCTACGGGTCAAACTTCGGCGGTCTGGAACTGTGCTATTCGATTGAAGACGAGCCCCTGGGAACAGGTGGCGCTCTGCGTCAAGCGATGCAGCAGGTGGAGTCCCCCTTCGTTTTTGTTCTGAACGGCGACACATTTCTGCGGCTCGAGTATCAGAATTTTGCTGCCTCTCTCGAAGCCGAGCCGGATGCCCAACTCGCGGTCGCATTGCGCCGGGTCGAAGACGCCAGCCGATATGGAGCGGCGCTGGTCGATCGCCATCGCATCGTCGGATTCTCCGCCAAAGGCGCGCAGGCGAGCGGCTGGATCAATGGCGGCAGCTACGTGATGGCTCGCGATATATTCCAGCGCGCATCCTTGCCGCCTAAATTCTCCTGGGAGCAGGATTTTCTGGAACCTCGAGTGACGACGCTCCGGCCCATCGCTTACGAATCGGATGCTCCCTTTATCGACATCGGAATCCCTCAAGCCCTCGAACAGGCGCAAACTCTGATCCCGGAATGGGTGGGAGCCGCCGCGGCGCTGGGCCGTTGAATTCGTCGAACAGATTAGAACCCCCGTGAAATCGATCCAGGATAAACCGGCGGACGGCGCCACCATTCAGGTCGCTGGCAACGCGGCTGCAGAGCCAACACCGGTGTGCCATATTATCGTCGGTGACAGCTCCCCGCAGACCGGCGGGATGTGTGCGCACATGACTCTGCTGGCCGATGGCCTCGCCAATGCCGCGCAGGACGTTCACGTTTGGGCGCCGGATGCCACCGAACTCGCCTGCCAGTCCGTAGTGAAGATTCACAAGACCCTCGGCAAGCTCTCGCTTCGCGATCTACGCCGGACCGGTGGGCTCTTGAATGGTTTTCGCAAACCGCGCCGCCTGCTGGTCTACTGGGTTCCACACGCTTACGGCTACAAATCGATGAACGTGCTGTTCTGTCTGTGGCTGTGGCTTCGCTCGGCTTTTCGCAAGGACCGCGTCGAACTGATGGTGCAAGAGTGTTTTCTCTCCTTCTCGCGCCGGAATTGGAAACAGAGCGTCATGGCGATGGTGCATCGCATGATGATCGCGCTGGCGCTGAACGCTGCCGATCACGTGTGGATCGCACTATCGGGTTACGAGCAGACATTGCGCCCGTGGACATTCGGCAAGCGCGTTGCCTTTACCTGGCTTCCCGTACCCAGTAACGTCGAAGTCCACAATGATCCCGCAAAAGTCGCCGATCTTCGTGCCCGCCTGGCGGCCACCGGCTACCTGATCGGTCACTTTGGAACCTACGGCGACTCGATTACCAGACTCCTTGACGACATCGTACCGGCGTTGCTGAAAGACGGTGACGCCAGCCTGCTGCTGTTGGGCTCGCGAGGACTCCAATTTCGAAAGCAGTTGCTGGAACGTTTTCCCGATTTCGAAGGCCGGCTGCACGCGACAGGCTACCTGAGTGATGCCGAGCTTTCCATCTATCTCAGTGCCTGTGATGTCATGATTCAGCCGTATCCCGACGGCTTGACTGGGCGCCGCGGTTCCAGCCTGGCTCCTCTCGCGCACGGCTGCGCCATCGTTACCAATGCCACCGAAGTCACCGAATCGCTGTGGAGCGCGCGTGGCGCCGTGATCTTCGCCGAGATGACCGGCCCGGCGTTTCGGGAAGCGGTGCGCGATTTGCGCAAGGATCCCGCCGCGGCGCAGCGTGTTCGCCGGGCTGCCCACGAAACGTATGTCAGTTACTTCGATCCGGCGCATATGGTGAAAACCATCCAGGCTGCGAAATCCTAGATGCGGTCCTCCACATTGTCCAAACCCGCTTCGGATAGCCGTCTGGGCGAAGATTTACTCTGGCGTGAAGTGCGCATAACGCCTTTCTCGAAGCCGGCCAAAGCGCTGTTTCTGGATCGCGACGGAGTGCTGATCGAGGAGAAGGAGTACATCCAGGATCCCGCTGACGTCGTGTTATTGCCCGGTGTGGTCGAGTTGATTCGAGCTGCCCGCGAGCTGGGAATGGCAACCGTCGAAGTCACCAACCAGGCCGGAATCGCCCATGGCTACTCGGGCTGGGCTGAGTTCATCGAAGTTGAGAATCGGGTCGGCGAGCTGTTGCGGCAAAGCGAAGTGAGCCTCGATGGAATTTTTGCCTGCCCCTTCCATCCCCGCGGAAAAGCACCTTACAATTCCGCGGATCACGCCTGGCGAAAACCGAATCCCGGGATGTTGCTCGAAGCTGCCAAATCATTAAACCTGGATCTTCGCGATTCCGTGATGGTGGGCGATAAGCCATCCGATTTGGAAGCCGCGCGTACAGCGAAATTTGCCTTCGGGATTCACGTGCTTACTGGACACGGCAAACGGGATCGTGAGCTCTCCCGCGCGGTCGCGACGCCGGATTTTCCGGTGCACGTGGTAAGCTCCGCGGCCGACGCCGTCACTTTGCTGCGCGCCCGCTGGAATCATCCATGACGACGCCCGTCCCCCAAACCATCGCGCGGAGCCAACCCAGCCCGGCGGCGAAGCTCGGCAGACTCGCGCTGGTGTGCGATTTCCTCGAAGAGGGCTGGTACAGCATGGACCTGTTCGGCGACATGCTGAACCGCTGCCTGCAGTCCGACTTCGCCGGCGAGGTTGAAGTCCAGCAACTACGTCCCGCGCTGCGTCCGCGCCTTTCTGCGCTCCCTTTGGCCGGCAAATCGCGCGTCCTTTGGAACGCCGACCGGCTGATCAACCGTTTTCAGCTCTATCCGCGCTGGCTCAGGAATCAGGCCGGTAAGTTCGATCTCTACCACGTCGTCGATCATAGCTACTCGCAGCTCCTTCTGGAACTTCCCGGCGAACGGGCGGTCGTCACTTGCCATGACGTAGACACATTCCGCTCAGTCCTTGAACCCCAGACCGAACCCCGTCCTGCCTGGTATCGTGCGATGACCCGGCGCACCCTGGCCGGATTCATTCGCGCGGCGCATGTCATATGCGTGAGTGCCGCCACCAAGGCGGATTTGTTACGCCACCAGTTGTTCGGCGAAGACCGTCTCACCGTGATTCCGCCTGGTGTCGATCCCGCGTTCTTTGCCGCGCCGGATCCGGTCCTCGATTCACGGACCTCGCAGAGATACCCGCATCCCTATGTGCTCCACGTCGGCAGCACGATTCCGCGCAAGCGGATCGACGTTCTGCTGCGGGTCTTTGCGCGCGTCAGCAGCGAATTTACCGAACTGCGTCTGGTGCGAGCGGGCGGCGATTTGACTGCTGGACAGTCAGAATTAGCCGCCAGCCTCGGCATTGCGGACAGAGTGGTCCAGGCGCCGCCGCTCTCGAAGCCGGAACTTGCCGCGCTCTATCGTGGGGCTGCGATCGTCCTGCAAACCTCGAGCGCAGAGGGATTCGGACTGCCCGTCATCGAGGCCATGGCCTGCGGATGCCCGGTGATCGCCAGCGACATCCCGCCGCTGCGCGAGGCTGGAGGCTTGGCTGCCGAGTATTGCCCCGTAGGAAATGTCGAAGCAATCGCCGCCGCCCTTGCTTGCCGGCTTACCGACCGCGCTCGAGACCTCCCAGGCTGGGAAGAGCGCCGCGCCCAGGTCCGCCGCCATGCCTCGGACTTCACCTGGAGCCGAAACGCGAAACAGACGATGGATGTATATCGGCAGGTCGCTTTGACGTGCATTTAGACCGTCACGGCAGATGCGGCGAAAAAAGAAATAGTCGAATGATATGAATGGTTTGAAGCGTACAGTCATAGGCATCTTCCCCGCGCGGCTTCTGTCCTTAATCTCGCGCAACCAGTGGCGCAGCCCGCTTCTGCGGCGGGTCTGTGCTTGGGGTGCCGCCTCGCTCAAGCAGCAGGACGGCTCTATCCTTCGGGGTGTCGGCAAGGGACTTAAGTTCAACGCGGGAAGCTCGCACAGCGGCTTCATTCTGGGCAATCACGAGGCGGAAGTGCAGCAGCTATTGGCCACGGTGCTCCGTCCGGGCATGGTTTACTACGACGCCGGCGCCAACGTCGGCTTCTTCGCGGTGATCGCGGCACGTTTGGTAGGTCCGTCCGGCCAAGTGGTCTGCTTTGAACCGTTGCCCGCTAACGCCCGGCAGATCGAATACAACGCCCACCTCAATGGATTCTCCAATATCGTCGTTCGTCCGGAAGCACTGGGCGGCAATAATCGCCTGGAAGTCTTTCAAACCTCCGCCGAACCGACTTGGGGCTCGCTCGCGACCGTCGGAAAGCCGCCTGATCAAGCCTCTGGGCAAATCAGTGTGAGTGTTCGCACGCTCGATTCCTTGAAAGCCGCTGAAGGGCTTCGTGCGCCGGACATCATCAAGATGGATATCGAGGGTGCGGAAGTCGAAGCGCTCGAAGGCGCCGCGGAAACCCTGAAATCCAGCCGTCCGCTGCTCGTCATTGAACTGCACGACACCAATCTGCCGGTAACGTCGTTTCTCGAAAGTCTGAACTACGACTCCGCCGTGCTCGGCAGCGACATTGCCGTCAACGACGCGCATTGGGACGCCAACATCGTTTCAGTTCCTCAAGAACGCAGCGACCTGGCTCGTTCCGCGGCGAAATTCACGGAGGGCTTGGCCGCTCGATGAGCCGTCCGCTTCGCGTCCTGACGCTCGGCCATTCCTATTGCGTGGCGCTCAACCGCGCTCTGGTGCGTGAGGTCGCGCGCGATCCCGACTTTGAAGTTACCGTTGCTTCGCCCGCATTCTTTCATGGGGATCTGCGGCCCATCGTCATGGAACCGGAGCCGGAGGGCTCCCCGCTGCGGGTTGTGCCGCTGGGTACCCATCTGACCCGATACATCCATGTCTTCGGCTACGACGGCGCTCATCTTCGCGACTTAATCCGCACCGGCGACTTCGATGTCGTGCACGCCTGGGAGGAACCCTATATCCGCGCGGGCTACCAGATCGCTGCCGCGCTGAAAAACAGTCCGGCGCGATTTTGTTTCCGCACTGCGCAGAGTTATGTGAAACGCTATCCTCCACCGTTTGGCTATTTCGAACGCAGAGTGCTGTCTCGAGCGCAGGGTTGGATTGCCGGCGCCGGCCTCGTTTTTCAGGCGATGCTCCAGCGCGGATTTCCCGAGCGCACGGGTCGAATTCTTAACCTGGCGGTCGATTTGGATCAGTTCAAGCCGTTCACGCGCGCTCAAAAGGACCAAGTGCTGGCTGAACTCGGACTCCGCGCTCCCGTCATTGGCTTTGTTGGCCGATTAACAAGAGCGAAAGGGCTGGATGTTCTGATGCAGGCCATGGATAGGCTTGGCGATTCCAGCGAGGGCAGCATGCTGTTTTTGGGAAGCGGCGAGTACGAAGAGAAACTCAAGGCATGGGCTGCCCGGCGCGGCTGGACAGATCGAGTGAAAGTGCAATTAGTCAAGCACGCCGAAGTGCCACGCTATCTCGCCGCCATGGACATGATGGTGGCCCCCAGCCAAACCATGCCGAACTGGCGCGAACAATTCGGACGCATGATCATCGAAGCGTTTGGCTGCGGCGTTCCCGTCATCGGCAGCGATTCGGGAGAAATTCCGTTCGTCATCGGCGACGCCGGAAAGGTGGTGCCGGAAGCGGACGTGGCCGGTTGGGCCGAAGCCATCCGGTGCTTGTTGGAAAATCCCGACGCGCGAATCGAATTAGCCGAACGCGGCTTGGCGCGTGCGCCGCGCTACTCGGTTGCCACCATTGCTCAGCAGTATCGCGATTACTATCGCTGGCTGGATGCGCAAAGTTTGCAGGACGCTGCCCACGAGTACACGCTACCCGGCGTGGACGGGCAGCGCAAATCAGTCTAAGAGGATATCTATGAAGAGAGCATTGATCACAGGAATCACCGGCCAGGACGGCAGCTATCTGTCGGAATACTTGCTGGACAACGGCTATGAAGTTCACGGACTGGTTCGCCGAGTCGCATTGGAACAGCCCAGCGCTCGCTTGAGCCGGCTATCCAACGTGATGGAGCGGATCAATATCCACGCCGGTAACCTCGACAGCTACGCCAGCATCTTCCACATCTTCTCCAAGCATGAGTTCGACGAATGCTACCATCTGGCGGCGCAGAGCTTCGTGGCCGAAAGTTTCGCCGACGGCTTCTCCACCATGCAGACCAACATCAACGGCACGCACTATGTGCTCGCCGCTCTGCGTGAAGTGCAGCCCAAGTGCCGCTTCTATTTCGCCGGATCGAGCGAAATGTTCGGCAAGGTTCGTGAAACGCCCCAGCGCGAGAGCACGCCCTTCCATCCCCGCAGTCCCTACGGCATCAGCAAAGTCGCCGGCTTCCAGCTCACCATGAACTACCGCGAGGCTTACGGGATGTTCTGCTGCAACGGGATTCTCTTCAACCACGAAAGCCCGCGCCGCGGCTTTGAATTCGTCACGCGCAA
>Ga0335080_10006636_pt1 | contig 11974 bp, 7 predicted proteins | sample Lox_Sample_34_FD_206720 | JGI IMG/M metagenome (GOLD analysis project Ga0335080, IMG submission 206720) | Soil microbial communities from Loxahatchee National Wildlife Refuge, Florida, United States - Lox_Sample_3.4 | ecosystem: Environmental > Terrestrial > Soil > Wetlands | place: USA: Florida...
CCTATGATCCGGGCTTCACGTCCTTCGTCGGGCAGTACAACAGCTACAACGCCGGACCGTCCACGAGTTGCGCGGTGAACGGCGTACCCGAAGCGACCCTCTATCATTACCGGGTCCGGGGAAGGAACACCGGGGGCCCGGGGCCGAACTCCAATGTCGTGACAGCCACGACGCTCAGGAACAACCCGTCGACGTACACCGTGGGGACAACGGTGTCGTTCGGGAGCGCCAACAGGCCTCTCAACCAGCATACGCCCGCGGACTACCGGCTGATCGGAATTCCGGGTAACTGCAACCAGCCTATGGGCGACATACTCGGCGGCACTCAGGGGACCGACTGGGAGGTGTACTGGGACAACGGGCAGGCGTCTGATTACAACGTCAGGCTCACGGCGGCGGACAACAGGTTCAACGCCGCGACCGGGAAGGCGTTCTGGTTGCTTCACCTCGGAGACTGGGTTCTTTCCACGCGGTCCGTCAACGGGGCGCCGCTCGACACTGCCTCCAACGCCGTCATCCCGCTCACCGGGGGCGCGAGCTGGAATCTCGTCACGAACCCGTTCCTCTTTTCCATTCCCTGGAGCCAGATCACGGCGGCAAACGCCATCCACGATACTGCGTACACGTTCACGGCATCGGGCTGGGTCCGTGGATCGAGCTTCGATCCCTATACGGGGTATATGTTCTTCAATAGCACGGGGAAGGCGTCGCTCTCCATCCCGCTCAATGCTGCGCTCCCCCGGCAGCCCGTGCAGAAGCCCTCCGACCCGGCATCATGGAACGTGGACGTGATCGCCCGGTGCGCGGGCCTGACCGACCGGACGACATCGTTCGGCATTTCATCGGGTGCGCTTGCCGGGCTGGATGCGTTCGAGCAGAGGAAACCCCGCCAGGTGGAAGGGTTCCCGGAGGTCTGTTTCAGGAGACCGCAGTGGGACGAGAAATTCCCCTGCTTTGCCACGGATATCAGGCCGCCTGGATCGTTGCTTGACGTCTGGGAGATGACTGTCCGGTCCGATTTGTTGGTGCCGCTCGACGTGGAATTCCGGGGGATTGACGACATACCCCGGGGACGCGATGCGATGGTCATCGATGAATCCGCCGGCTGCGCGCAGGATCTCCGGGTGCAGTCCACCTACCGCCTCGTGCCCCACGCCGCGTCCACACAACTGAAAGTTGCCGTCGGCTCGCCGGCCGCCGTGCGCGCGCTTGCCTCGGGTGTCGTGCCCGAGAAATTTGCGCTGCTGCGGAATTATCCCAATCCGTTCAACGCATATACCACCGTTCCGGTCGACGTCCCGTTCCGCTCCTCTGTGACGATCGAAGTATTTGACGTGCTCGGCCGGCGAGTTGCCCGCCTGTATGACGGCGACATGTCGCAGGGGAGACACTTTGTGAGGTGGGACGGGCTGAACGACAGGGGAGGCGGCGTCGCCAGCGGCGCCTATTTCATCCGGTTAATCGTGCGGAACGGCCCCACGATTGTCGGTTCGATGAACATGCTGAAATAACCGCGGAGTCCGACAATGAAGCACCTCGGCGCGCGTGCCCGCAGAATCATCAGGATCCTGGTCGAGCTCACCATGCTGACACTTCTCTCCGGTCTCCTCTCGAGAGCGCAGGATGTGCGGGGAGAGGTGAAGAAGGTCGAGCTCGCGGGGGACGAAGTCACGCTCACGTTCGATCTCCAGGGGTCAACGGACGAAAACTACGTCATTGCGGTTTTCCTCGTCCCGTCGAAACATCCGCAGGCGGCGCGCGAGTTGAGCGCCGTGAGGGGGGATGTCGGCAAGGGAAAATTTGCGGGCGTGGGGAGGAAGATTATCTGGACGATGTCCGAGTTCGCCGATCTCGAGGAAGGGGAGATCTACGGGTTCAGGATCACCGTCGACAGGCCGGGGATTCCGTGGTACTACTGGGCCGGCGGCGGCGCGGCCGTCGCCGGCGGGGCTGCGCTCCTGCTCATGAAAACGAACCCGCAGGCGGCGACGCCGGCACCGGCGTCAAACCCTCTCCCCCCGGGCCGGCCCGGGCAGTGAGAGCGGTTCACCAGGATGTTCGGCGCGGTTGAGCTGAAGGAGGTCCCCATGAAGACATATACAGCAGCCGTCGCAATCCTCGCGATCTCCGCGTGCGCCGCATCCGCGCAGGTGACGTCGTTCGAGAGCAAAGGCGTCATACTGAAGCCGATGCGGGACAAGACGCTCCCGCTTCTGCAGATCGATGAACCCCTCGTGAAGGCGGGATCACCGTTGATCGTCACGAAGGACCGGTGCCTTTTCCGCGGGTTTGCGAGCGACGTGGCGGGTATCGGCGCCGTCGAGCTGAACGGCGCGTCCCTCTCGCTCGGCGCGGCGAACCGCTTCGAGATGCAGGTTCCGCTTCGCGAGGGCCTGAACACGTTCAGGCTCTCAGCCGTCGACGGAGCGGGGAACAGGACAGACCGGGTGATCGAGGTTATCCGCGACACGAAGCCCCCCGTCATCGTCGTACTGGAGCCGGCCGCGCATGACGCGCGTGGCATCCGGCCGCTCAGCGTGGAGAAGGCGCTGGTCAAGGTTCGGGTAACCGACGAGAACGGCGTGAAGGCGGTGATGATCAACGGCGCGATCGCGGCAGCCGGTCCCGACAGCACGTATACGACAATGCTTCCCGTGAGCACGCAGGAATCCGGCGTGAAGATCGAGGCGACCGATAACGCGGGCAACGCGGCGCAACAGGAGTTCACGGTGTTCCGGAGAAACGAGATCGCCGGTGAGCTCTTCGCGGGGAAGTACTATGCGTTCATCATCGGGATCGACAACTACCACGGCGCGTGGGACCGTCTGAAGAACGCCGTGCGCGACGCGAAGGCCGTGGAGACGCTCCTGAAGCAGTCGTTCCAGTTCGACAGCGTGCAGGCGCTGTACAACGAGCATGCCACGCGCGACGAAATCCTCGGCGCGATCGACAACTTCACGACGTCGCTCCGCAAGGACGACAATCTTCTCATTTATTTTTCCGGCCACGGGACAATACAGCAGCGGTCCAACAGGGGGTACTGGGTCCCCTCGGACGCGGACGGCAAATCCACGTCACGGTACATCTCCCATTCGGAGTTGAAGGACCGGATCGCGTCGTTTCAGGGCCGCCACATACTCGTCGTCGCGGACGCCTGCTTCTCCGGCGAGATCCTCAAAGGGGCGCCCCTGCCCCTCATGACAAAGGACGACCCGCAGTATCTCAGGAACGTCTTCCAGCGGCCTTCCCGCTGGGCGCTCACCTCCGGCGGCGAGGAGCCCGTGATGGACGGCGGGCGGGAGGGGCACTCGGTCTTCGCCTACTATTTTCTCAAGGCGCTCAGGGAGATCGATGGGAAATTCTTTACCGGGTCGGAGGTGTTCGAGCGCCTGAAATACGGCGTGGGAAACAACTCCGCGCAGATGCCCCGGTACGACGAACTGAGAGACGTGGGGAGCGAGCACGGGGAGTTTGTCTTCGTGCGGAAGTAGCGCCGCCGTCTGACGGATTCGGCCGACAATCGCACATTGCGCCCGGCGATCGCTCAGGCAGCGACCCGACCCGGCGGCCTCATGGGGCCGAAGTGACAATGGCGATTTCCTTCTCCGCGAACGCGCCCTTCGGGGCGGCGGGAGGTTGCTTCCGCGAGGCGGCCAGGGCCGCATAAGGGTCTCCGACCACCCTGCAGTACTCTTCTCCCCCTCCTCCGGTCGTGCTTATTCCTGCAAGCGTCGCGGTCGTTGCGAACGCGTGAAGCGACTCCCGCCCGAAGGGGGATGAGCACGCGGAGCTCTCGATCAGGACGCGCCTGTTGACGTCGCCGCTTTCCAGCCGCCTGTCATGCGGTCCGGTCAGGGCGTACAACGTGCCGTCCGCGGTGTGGTACAGCACGCGGATCATGCACGGCCTGTTCACCCGGACGTACATCCTGATCGTGTCCCCCTCCGTGAATCTCGGGTTATCCGAGCCCCTGCTTGTTGATAGCTCAAGCGAAAGGGGCGCCACGGCGGACTTTTCGTCCGCCATCTCTCCGGTGACAGTTTTCGACTGGTTCGCTGACAGGTGGGTCGGCCCCTTGCCGGTCTTCGGCAGGTCCCCCGTGGCTCCGATCGGGCCTTTGCCGGATTTCGATGCAGTTCCCCCGTTCGTGTCGCTGTATGCGATGCGTTGCGATGTGTCCGCCGGAGGGAACTTCTTCTCCCCCTGCGATAACGCCTGAATGGATTTTCCCTTTGCATGCGCCATTGTGTCGGGCCGGTGCATCAGTGTGTCCACCGACTGCGTGAGGCGGCCGGCATCGTCCGAACCGCGCGTCAATAGGAAGACGACGCACGCGGCTGCGACAGCGACGCCGGCCGCAGTCAGCCACGCGGCGCGCGATCGCGCGATTCGGGCCAGTGAGGAACGCCCTCCCCCGTTTCCCCGGTAGCCAGCCCCGGCCTGCTGTGCCAGGACGGTCCGCTGCATCGCCTCGTGCCGGGAAATCACGCTGATAATGTCTCCCATCGAGGCGACCCGCTCGCTTTTGTGCTTCGCGAGACATTTCATCACGAGCGAAGCGATCGTGGTGTCGAGTCCGCTCCGAAGACTCTGTATCGCCTCAGGCTCGGTATTCACAATCGCATACATCATCCCCATGACGTGGTCTGCGACAAACGGCGTCCTGTCGGCCAGCAGCTCGTAGAAGAGGACGCCGAGGGAATAGATATCCGACTGGGCGTCGATCAGTCCCCCCTGCACCTGCTCCGGTGACATGTATGCGACCGTCCCCACCGTGGCCCCGGTGCGCGTGAGCTTCGACTCGTTCGCAAGCTTTGCGAGCCCGAAGTCCATGATCTTCGCGTGTCCCCCGGGGGTGATCATGACGTTTTCGGGCTTGACGTCGCGGTGGACGATCCCCTTTTTGTGGGCGGCTTCCAGCCCCTCGGCCACCTGCATGACCATGCGGAGAGCATCGTGCACGGGAAGGAGTCGCGACTTCTGCTGTTCTCTCAGCTGGCGCGCCCATTTCCGGAGCGTTACTCCCTCGATGTACTCCATGACGATGAACTCTTCCCCGTCGATCTCCTCGATGGCATGGATGACGCAGACGTTCGGGTGATTGACCGATGACGCAGCGCGGGCCTCCCTGAGGAAGCGTTTTCGCTCGCTGGCTTCGGCAGGGAGCGCGCGTGTGAGAAACTTGAGCGCAACCGGCCTCCGGAGGCGGGTGTCCGTTCCCATGTACACGATCCCCATCCCGCCTTCGCCCAGCTTTTCGCCGACGAGATAGTGTCCGAGCTGTTTGCCGGTCATCATCTGGAGTAATTCCTCGCAGTCATCTTCAGGGGAAGATCTCGATGCCAGAAGCGTGAAGCGCGGGGTAGATCTGGTGCAAGAACGGGCAGGATGACGCACGTGAGCCATCCTGGTGAAAGGCGGAGGACCGACCGGAGTTGACGGATATTACCACCCCCCGGGATGAAGTGCAACATCGCCCGGGGAAAATCGTATATTTTACCTGATTATCAGTTCCGCCCTTGACACTTCGCGTCACGCGCAGTACCATTATTCTGTTCACCGTACATTGAAAGTCGGCTCTCCGCGTCACCGGGACGGCCGACTTTTGCATTTTGGGGCACGGCAATGTCAAAAGCATCCATGCTCAGTGTTGCGCGGGCGATATTCTCGACGCCGGGCATCGTTCGCGCGCGGCCGTCGATCATCGCTTTCCTGTGCAAGTATCTCCGCGCATTCACGCCGTTGGACGTGGGGGGGAAGATATTCATTCATTCGCATCTCCCGCCCCTGAACAGTCTTGCGTACAGGCGCTTCGTCAACGAACATCTCCTCGGGGGATCTACCGGTCCTTCGCACGCGCAGATCGGCGTCACAAACGTCTGCCCGCAGAAGTGTCCCTATTGCTATAACAGGGGGCGGGCGGGCACGCAGCTGGATACGGAGACTATACTCGACACCGTCAGGCAGCTCCAGGATATGGGCGCGTTCTGGATTGGACTCACGGGGGGAGAGCCGCTCCTGAACGTCGATCTCCCCAGGATCGTCCGGAAGATCGGCGAGAGATCGTCAAGCAAGCTCTTCACGACCGGCTCGACGCTCACGCCGGAGACTGTCCGGGATCTCGGCGACGCGGGGCTCGACTCTGTCTCCGTCAGCCTCGACCACTGGATGGAGGAGGAACACGACCGCGCGAGGGACACGGCGGGCGCGTACCGTGCAGCTCTCCGGGCGATTCATCTCTTCAGGACCGACGGACGGATACACGTCGGTGTCTCCGCTGTCCTCCCGAATTCGATGCTCTCCGCAGGGACCGTGATGCGCTACCTCGACTTTGTTTCTTCGCTCGGCGTCCACGAGGCGTGGTTGAGCGAAACGAAGCCCACGCCCGGCGCGGCCACAGACGGCGTCGTGTCCGATCCCCAACGGGAGATGCTCATCCGTATCCAGGACACATGGAATTCTCGCGGGGGGATGACAGTGAATTACCTCGGTCATTTCGAGGACGCGCGGCGTTTCGGGTGCTCCGCGGGAAACAAGATGGTCTATATCGATGCGTTCGGGGAAGTGAGCCCCTGCGTGTTCATCCCGATGTCGTTCGGCAACGTTCGCGAACGGCCCTTGAGCGAGATATTCGCGGACATGAAAGGCCGGTTCCCTACTGAAGAACGCTGCTTCATCAACCGGAACGCCGGAGCGATTGCGCCTCATATGCATGGGAACGGTCCGATTCAGCGGGATGAGTCAGCGTCCATACTCGACGCGCTCGCGTTCGAGCCGAAGCCCAGGTTCTTCAGGCTTCTCTACCGATAGTGAGTATGAGCGCCCGGTTATGGCACTTTCGATTAAGCGCAATGTATGAACAGGATCGTGGTCCTTTCTCTTCGACTGAGACATGAACATGAATGACGTCGCTCCAGGGGGATTCGCATCGGCAGGATACAGAAAACTCTACCGTTTCGGTGGTCTCTGTCTCGGCGTGATATTTGCAGCCGTGGGGATCCTTTTTCTCTTCGGGCCCATGTCCGTCGTCCTCTTCTTCAATAATCTGGCGGGCCGCTGGGGCCTTGGGGAAGCCCCGCTCCCGGGCGCATCTCTGTATCTCGCACTGGCCGCAGCGTATATGAGCGTGGTGACGCTCCTCGCTTTTGGTATGCACAATCGCCCGGAAGAGAGAGTCTACTCCACACTCCTTGTTCAGGCAAAATCGGCGAGCGCGGTGATTTCGGTTCTCCTCTGCTTCATCGCCGGGCTCCAGCTCATACTCGTGGCAAACGCGGCAGTTGACGGCGCGATTGCCCTGGCCGTCGCGCTTATCGCCTACCGGGGGAGAATAAGGCCCCGATGACGCTGCTCGACGCATTCCTCAGGTACGATATTCCCCCATTCATCCGGCGAAGAGCGATCAACCGGATCGTTCGGCTGACCGCGGAGGCATTCGGCGCAGCTCCCCCCGATGTCAGCGGCCTGAAACCGGAGGCTGTCCTGCAGAGGTACGCGCTCTTCACGCGCGAAGAGGTGAGCCGTCTCCGGCAACACCCCGGGGACATCCCCGCCGTCCAGGAGCGACTCTACACGTCTTCAATGGCGATGGCTTCCACGTACCGGAAACTGCTCGGCGTGAACAACTGGGATGCGGCGGCCGCCGTCAGCAGGAAAGTCTACGGTTATATCGGCATCGCTATGGACTCATCTCCCCGCGGTGACATCACGATCAGTACCTGCTTCTTCAGCCGCTACTACTCCCCCGAGACATGCGAGGTCGTCTCCTCGCTTGATAGCGGCATGATCGCGGGGCTCGCCGGTGAAGGGGAACTCACGTTTACCAGCCGCCTCACCGAAGGGGCGACGTGCTGCAGGGCCTGTTTCAGGCACAGGAGGCCTCAGCGATGAAAAGGGCGATCGTTGTTGGGTCAGGGGCAGGGGGCGCCACTGTCGCAAAGGAACTCCAGGGAGCGTACGATGTCACAGTGCTCGAGGAGGGGGGAGAGTTTCGGCCTTTCGGCGCCAACCTCTCCCGGATGGAAATCCTGAAGCGCCTGGGGCTGATGCGCAACGCGCGGGAGATCACACTCCTGTTCCGGGAAATGAAGACGCGCAAGACGGATGACCGGGCTATCATGATCAACGGCTGTGGCCTCGGGGGGACCACCACTCTTGCCACCGGGAACGCGCTCAGGATGGACCACGACCTGAAGGCGCTCAGGATTGACCTGGACCCGGAGTTTGAGGAGCTCTACCGCGAGGTACCGGTGTCGACCGACCATATGAAGAGATGGCGGCCGGCGACTCGGCGTGCGTTCAGCGTGTTCCGCGAGATGAACCTGAACCCGCATCCCCTCCCGAAGATGGGGGACAACAGGAAGTGCATCAACTGCGGCCGCTGCGTCCTGGGATGTCCCCAGGGGGCGAAATGGGACAGCAGGCGCTTCCTGAATGATGCGGTACGTAAGGGGGCACGCGTCATGACCGGCTGCGCGGTCGAGTCCGTGATCGTGCAGGGGGGAAGGGCGCGCGGTGTGGCATTCAAAAAGGGACGGCACACATTGCAGGCGCAGGCGGATCTGGTCGTCCTTGCTGCAGGAGGGTTCGGCACACCCGCGATACTCAACCGGACCGGCGTGGAATGCCGCGATCGGCTCTTTGTCGACCACGTTCTCACGATCGCGGGACGGCTCCCCGGCTCGAGACAGAACAACGAAATCTCGATGCCATTCGCCGCTCAGCGCGACGGGTATATTCTCGCACCGTATTTCGACTACCTGAGCTACTTCTTCAACAGGCGGTGGAAATTCCGGGCGGGGGACACGTACGGGATCATGATCAAGATCGCCGACGAGTGCAGGGGGAGCGTGCGGGGGACGAAGATCGAGAAGGTCCTCACACGGAATGATAGAACCAAACTGGACGAAGCGGCTACAGTGTGTGCGGAGATACTCTGGCGGCTGGGCGTCAGGGAGAGGGATATCGTGCGGGGGACAGTCAACGCCGGTCATCCGGGAGGGATGCTCCCACTGACGGCGGAAGATGCAGGAACGCTCCACCCCTCAGCGCTGCCGGAAAATCTCTACGTCGCGGACTCCACGCTCTTTCCTTCGTCCCTCGGCAATCCCCCCATATTCACAATCATGGCGCTCGCCAAGCGCGTGAGCCGCGTCTGCCGCGAGCTTTGACTCCCGTCCGTGCGTCGTCATTGCGATGACCTGTCATTGCGAGTGGCGCCTGTGGCGCCGAAGGCGCCACCGCAGGCGCCGCGAAGCAATCAGCGAACGAGTACCAGTTTCTTAGACGCCCGGTAGTCACCCGCGTTAATCGCATAGAAGTATGCCCCGCTTGCCAGTCCCCCCCTGTTGAATGTCACGTCGTGGTACCCGGCGTCCATTGTGCTGTTGACGAGCGTTGCCACCTTCTGGCCGAGTGCGGTGAAGACTTCGAGCGTTACGTGAGCTTTGGCCGGAATGCCGTAACGTATCGTGGTCGTCGGGTTGAAGGGGTTCGGATAGCTCTGCGCAAGCGAGAACTCCGTCGGGAATTCCCCTCCGGCAACGCCCGAGGCGACGTCGATTGCGATGCCGTCTGAATACCGGAATGTGCCGTCCAGGTCAAGCTGCTTCAGGCGGTAATACACCGTCCCTGAGCCCGGCGCGGCGTCCGTGTAGCTGTAACTCTGCGGCAGCGCCGTTGTCCCGTGTCCCCGGACAAAGCTCCCCGGGATCGACACGAACGGCCCGGTCGCGGCGGCGGATTTCTGGACCTCGAACCCGTACGAATTCGTTTCGCTTGCCGTCGACCACCGGATCAGCACAGCCTCGCCGGCCTGGACCGCTCCAGAAAGCGACGCCAGCTCGATCGGCAGCGGCGGCCCGGAATTCTCCCACATCCCGCGGCCGTGCGTGGCAACGCGGAGCGTCCGCGTGACTTTCTGGATCGCCATATCGAATACAGCGACCACGGGGAGGCCGGTCCCGAAAACGTTCCAGGACGCTCCCCCGTCAGTGGAATTGAACACGCCGATGTCCGTCCCGGCGAAGAGATTGCTCGAGCTGGCCGGGTCGACGACGAACGCGTTCACCGGGACGTCCGGAAGCCCGGAATTCACCGCCGCGATTGAGGGCGTGGTGCCGAGGTTTGTCACCTTCCAGACATGCGATTGGGTAGCTCCCGTGCCCCCCATGTAACCGCCGATGGCGATATACGCCGTATTCTTATCGCTCGGGTCGAACGCCACCCTGGCGACGTACTTGTCGGGGATGACGCCCGTGATGCCGGTGGGATCAAGGACGCTGAGCGTTGTATTCCCCGTGGTCGTGTAAAACAGGGACCCGTTTGTCAGCCCGACAATCCTGTAATTGTCGTCCTGCGGCGATACGGCTATTGCGCTGACCGGCACACCGGCCGCAAAGGGCGCCTGGCTCACGACGGTGTTGAGCGTGCCGGTGTTCGTGGATCTGTAAAGGCGATCCGACCCGAAGTATACCGTGTTCGGCGAGCCGGGTCCGAGCACGAGAGGGGCGTAGAAGAGCACAGCGTCGGCGCACGTGATCCCGTTGGCCGACGTGGCATTGCATCCGAGGAAATTCCAGAAGCCGTCGGTTGCGTTCGCGACGCTTGTCACCCGGCCGAATCCTATGACGTTGTTCGACTGGTTGAAGTATGTGTGATACATCGTCACGTTCGTCACATCCGGTGCGTTCTGGTCGATCGCGCTGTACCCCCCGTCGCCGTAATCGACGCGGTTCCAGGTCTTAAGCGGGGTGTACATGTTCGTCCCGTTGTCCTGTGTCCCGCCGATCGAGAAGTAGGGATCCGTGGGGTGGAGCGCGATGCTCTCGAACTGTGTCGCGTTGAATCCCGCATTGTTTTCGCTGGTCCACGTGTGGCCGCCGTCCGTCGACTTGAATATGCCGCCGTCGTCGCCGTGCCAGACCTGACTGTGGTCGGACGGCGCCACCGTGATCGCGTGGGTATCGGCATGGAGCCCGCCGTCGAAGTTCGTGAACGTGCTCCCGCCGTCGACGGAGATCGCGTGGAGCCTCTGGCAGCTCGCGCTGTTGACGTTACCCCCCACGTGGATCGTATCGTTTGACGTGGATGTCCCCGGCACCACCGCAATAGCGACGTTGTAAAAGCACTGACCGCCGCAGAACCCGCCTCCGCCTGTAAACTTCCCCGACCATGTCGCGCCGCCGTCCGTAGAGACCCTGATTGCCCCACTCTGGTTGATGTCGCTGCACCCGGTCCCGCTCGAAGTCTCGGCCGTCGCGGCATAGATCACTGTGACCCCGCTCCTCCTGTAAACCGCAAACCCTGCCCGTTCCCCGGTCGACCCCGTACCCAGCGTTAGCGTCTTCGTAAATACGGGGGTGGCGGCGAGCGCGTTCGTGCAGCGGTAGATTCCGCCGTCCGTCCCCGTGCTCAGGCCAAACACGGAGCACACCATGGAGTCCGGGCTCGCGGGGTCGAACGCCATGTCGCAGATCGTCCGGTTGCCTGTGTTGTCGGACGCGCTCGCAGCAGTCGTGACGGTGAGCTTGGTGAATGCGACCGAGCCCGCCGCGGCGGTGGCGTTCGTGGACCGCCAGATTCCCCGGGGTGGCAGGGGAGGGAGCGAATTGCCGAGAGGGGATTCGCCCCCGATGCCCATGGCTCCGCTGGATGTGGAGACAAATATCGTGGCCGGGTCTGCGGGATGGACGAGTATCCGGCTGATTGCGCGTCCGCCGAACGCGTTCGATCCCGGCACGCCGCTGTACGCGGGATTGATGGGCCCGACCAGGTTTGGAGATGTGTCCGCATTGTCAATCCTGTAGAGTCCCACGCCCGCGTAGCTATCGAGCGAGAGGTTCGCCTCTCCCGTCCCGACGTAGAGGATCGTCGGGTCCGACGGGGCGAGCGCAAGCGATCCGATGGCGAGCGACTGCGCTCCGTCGAAAATCGGGGTCCAGTGCGCGCCTCCGTCGACCGTCCTGTAGACGCC
>Ga0335080_10006640_pt1 | contig 11972 bp, 8 predicted proteins | sample Lox_Sample_34_FD_206720 | JGI IMG/M metagenome (GOLD analysis project Ga0335080, IMG submission 206720) | Soil microbial communities from Loxahatchee National Wildlife Refuge, Florida, United States - Lox_Sample_3.4 | ecosystem: Environmental > Terrestrial > Soil > Wetlands | place: USA: Florida...
CCCGTGCCGGAATCTCTCGTGGAACACCAGATGGACGTTCGCCTTGAGCGCGTCGTTCGCTCTCTCGCCCAGCAGGGCGTCGATCCTCGCGCCGTCAACGTCGATTGGGTCAGCCTCCGCAAGCGGCAGGAAGAGCGCGCCCGCGATGATGTCAAGGCCGAGTTAGTGATCGATCGCATCGCTTCCGAAGAAAAGATCGATGCCACCGAGGAAGAGCTCCAGCACGAGCTTGAGCATATGGCCAGTCATTCCGGTGAATCCGCGGAGGCAATTCGCGCTCGTTTGACAAAGCAGGGGGCCCTCGATAGGATGAAAGCGAAGCTGCGCAGTGACAAAACCGTCGATTGGCTTGCTCAAAATGCCCGGGTCAAGACGGTAGCTGCAGCCAGTGCCAAGTGACCCAACCTCGCTCCGACAGGCAAATTCTCACATGAAAAACTTTGACGATTCGCAGTATCGCGCCACCACTCTCGTTCCCATGGTCGTGGAACAGACCAGCAGGGGCGAACGTGCCTACGACATCTACTCGCGCTTGCTCAAAGAGCACATCGTCTTTATCGGCACACCCATCGACGACCACGTCGCAAATCTCGCCACTGCCCAGATGCTTTTCCTTCAGGCGGAAGACCCCGAAAAAGACATTCAGCTCTATATCAATTCCCCGGGTGGTTCCATCACTGCGGGTTTCGCCATCTACGACACTATGCAGTTCGTCAAGCCCGACGTGGTCACCACCTGCGTTGGCCAGGCCGCTTCCATCGCCGCGGTTTTGCTTGCCGGTGGCGCACCGAAGAAACGCTTCGCGCTGCCGAATTCCCGCATCCTGATCCACCAACCCTGGATGAGCGGCCTTGGCGGACAAGCCACCGACATCGACCTCCATGCCAAAGAGATTCTCCGCATGCGCACTACGATCAACGGCATTCTGTCGAAGCACACCGGCCAGTCCATCGAGCGCATCGAAAAGGATGTCGAGCGCGACTACATCATGAACCCGGAGCAAGCCAAAGAATACGGCATGATCGACGAGATCATTTTCAAGCACCGGTAGCATAGGATTTGTGGTTGGAGGAAAAAAACGAACCGCCATTCCGAACGGAGTCTGCGAAGTGAGGAATCCCTCTTCTGCTGGGCTCTTGGATTTACCCGCTAGGACAAGCTTCTCCTTGCCCCTTTTCCGTTCCTGCTCCTACTTTCCACAGCGGTTCCTGTTTGTAATCATGAAGCATGATATTCTCTATTCTCAGGGATACTTTCGGCCTAAAATGAGAATACCGATTCACTCCAGCCACCGCCTGGAGAAGGGGCCTGTTCACACGTGAAAAAATATAGTCCAGACGAGCCGTTACGTTGCTCTTTCTGCCACAAGACGCAGGAACAGGTCGAAAAGCTCATCTCTTCGCCTTCCGATTATCCCCGCGCCTACATCTGTAACGAGTGCGTAGGCGTCTGCCAGACCATTCTTGAAGACGAAAAGCGCGAACAGGCTGCGGCTCCGGCTCGCCGGCTCCCCCGGCCCCCCGAAATCAAGCAATTCCTGGATTCCTATGTCATTGGCCAGGATCGCACCAAGAAAAAGCTCGCTGTCGCCGTCTATAATCACTACAAGAGGATCTTCCTCAATAAGCAGCCCGGCGAAGTGGAGCTCTCCAAATCCAACATTCTCTTGATCGGTCCCACCGGAACCGGCAAAACGCTCCTCGCCCAGACCCTTTCCCGCATGCTCGACGTTCCTTTTGCCATCGTCGATGCCACCACCCTCACCGAAGCGGGCTACGTCGGCGAAGACGTCGAAAACATCATTCTCAAGCTTCTCCAGGCCGCCGACGGCGACGTCCAGAAGACCCAGCAGGGCATCATCTACATCGACGAAATCGACAAGATTGCCAAGAAGGACGAGAACCCCTCAATCACCCGCGACGTCAGCGGCGAGGGCGTTCAGCAGGCGCTACTTAAGATTCTCGAAGGCACTGTCGCCAACGTGCCTCCCCAAGGTGGCCGCAAGCACCCACACCAGGAATTTACCCCTGTGGACACCACGAACATCTTATTTATCTGTGGGGGCGCGTTCGTTGGCCTGGAAAAGATCATCGAGCGTCGCGTCGGTCACCGCTCGCTCGGCTTCCATACGGATGCCCAGCCGGTTTCCGCGCAACGTCGCAATACAGAACTTCTCGAACAGGTTCAGCCTAGCGACTTAATCCGCTACGGCTTGATCCCCGAGTTTGTCGGCCGTCTCCCGGTCGCCGGTGTCATGAGCGACCTCGACAAGGCCGCACTGATGAAGATCCTGACCGAACCCAAAAACGCCCTCCTCAAGCAGTACCAGCGGCTCTTCGAGTTTGAAAACGTTCGTCTGCGCTTTACCGACGACGCCCTGGAAACCGTGGCGGAGTTGGCTCTTCAGCGCAAAGTCGGCGCTCGCGGCTTGCGTATGATCCTCGAAGACCTCATGCTGGAGTTGATGTACCACCTGCCGATGCAGAAGCGAGTGCGCGATTTCGTGGTCACCGCCGACATGGTCCGCGGCCGCGAAATCAACTGGAGCTTGCTCGAAAAAGCTGGTTGACGGCCGCTTCGGGGTCAGGCTTGGTAGCGCTGGGATTTAGCCCCCCGCGCAGCATAGGCTTCAACCTGTGCAGGTTTTTCGGAGGCCGCCTTCAGGTCGGCTTCTTTCGGGGGTTCAGGGGCCTGCATGTTTAATCGAGAGAAACAGGAAATGAAACGCGTGCCTATGATGCCGGTGCGCGATATGGTCATCTTCCCGCAGCAGATGACTCCGTTTATCGTCGGTCGCGAAGCCAGTGTCCGGGCGCTCGAAGAGGCGCTCGCTGGCGACAAGAAGATCTTTCTGTCCACCCAACACGACGCCTCCATCGACGACCCCAAGCCCGAGGAAATCTACGCCGTCGGCACCCTCGCCAACATCGTCCAGAGCGTCAAGCTTCCCGATGGCAACATCAAAGTCCTGGTCGAAGGAGTCGAACGCGCCCGTTCCATTTCCATCTCTGCCGAAGAAGGCTTCTTCCGCGCAAACATTCGCCTCCTGACCGGCCGCATCGAGTCCACCCCCCAGATTGAGCAACTCGTCCAGAAGGTCACCAATCTCTACGAACAGTTCATCAAGCTTTCGCAGAGCCTGAATTACGACACCATGATCGCCGCCGCTCGCGTCGACGACCCCGCCCGTCTCTCGGACACCATCGCCGCGAATCTTCAGCTTCCCGTTGACGAAAAGCAGGATCTTCTGGAAACCGCCGACCCGCTCGAGCGCCTCAATCGCGTCGCCGACATCCTCGAAATCGAACTCGAAAAGCTCAACGTCGATCGCAACATCAATACGCGCGTGAAGCGCCAGATGGAGCGCGCGCAAAAAGAGTATTACCTCAACGAAAAGCTCAAGGCCATCCAGAAGGAACTCGGCCGTGGCGAGAAAAATGAATCCGAAGAACTGAAGAAAAAAATCGACGGCGCGGGCATGCCCAAGGACGTTCACGAGAAGGCCATTACCGAGCTCAAGCGCCTTGAGCTCATGCCCCCGATGTCCGCCGAGTCTACCGTCAGCCGCAACTACATCGACTGGCTCCTCGCCGTGCCCTGGAAGAAGCGTTCCAAGGAAATTCGCGACATCAAGGCTGCGGAAGATATCCTCAACAAAGAGCACTATGGCCTTGAAAAGGTAAAAGAGCGCATCCTCGAATTCCTGGCCGTCCGCCAACTCGTCAAGAATCCCAAGGGTTCGATCCTCTGCTTCGTCGGACCTCCAGGCGTCGGCAAGACCTCACTGGCCATGTCCATCGGTCATGCCACCGGCCGCAAGTTCGTCCGTGTGTCTCTTGGCGGCGTGCGGGATGAAGCCGAAATTCGCGGCCACCGTCGCACCTACATCGGCGCGCTGCCCGGGCAGATTATTCAGATGATGAAGAAGGCCGGCACCACCAACCCTATCTTCGTCCTCGATGAAGTCGATAAAATGTCCACCGATTTTCGTGGAGACCCGTCGGCCGCGCTGATGGAAGTGCTTGATCCCGAGCTGAACCACGCCTTCACCGATCACTATCTCGACGTCGAATATGACCTCTCCAAGGTCATGTTCGTCTGCACCGCGAACGTCCTTCACACGATTCCGCAGCCCCTGCAGGACCGCATGGAAATCCTGCGCCTGCCCGGCTACACCGAACAAGAAAAACTCGAAATTGCCAAGCGTTTCCTGGTGAAGCGCGCACGCGAAACCACTGGCCTCAACGACAAGAATCTCACTTTGACGGACGACGGGCTCCTGCATTTAATCCGGCACTACACGCACGAAGCCGGTGTCCGCAACCTCGAACGCGAGATTCAAAACATTGCTCGCAAGATGGCTCGTCGCGTAGTGGCCGAAGGCAATGCCACTACCGTCGAAATCACTCCGGACAATGTCAAGGACTTCCTCGGCGTACTCAAATACCGCGAACTCTGGCTTGAAAAACAGAACGAAGTAGGTCTCGCCACTGGCCTGGCTTGGACCGAAGTCGGCGGCTCCGTGCTCGCGGTCGAAGCCACCATCATGGAAGGCAAAGGCCGCATGACTCCCACCGGCAAGCTTGGCGAAGTCATGCAGGAATCCGCCCAAGCCGCCATGAGCTACGTCCGCTCGCGCACCTCGGCGCTCGGCCTCGAAAAGGACTTTTACCGCACCATCGATATTCACGTGCACGTGCCCGAAGGCGCCATCCCCAAGGACGGTCCCTCCGCCGGCATCACCATTTGCACCTCGATCGTCAGCGCGCTCACCAAGAATCCGGTGCGCTGCGATGTCGCCATGACCGGCGAAATCACTCTTCGCGGTAAAGTCCTGCCCATCGGCGGCGTCAAAGAGAAGCTCCTGGCCGCCCACCGAATGGGCTTGCGTACCATCATCCTTCCGAAGGATAATGAGAAAGACCTTGCGGAAATCCCTCAGGAGATACTCTCCAGCCTGAAAATACACTTCGTGGAAACCATGGATGAAGTGTTGCAAATTGCGCTGGAACGGCCGATTGTGCCGGTAGAACACACTGGGGTTGCGCCTGCAGTTACTGAGACGTTCGTTACGGGCGCCGATAAAGACACGAGTTTGACCAACTAGGCAGCTTCTCAGAGGTCGGCCTGCACCCGCAGGTCTGCAAGGTTCTCGGGAGCTGCTTCCGGTTGCAGGCAGTTGGGTTGACCCCACTGGCGGTGTTTCTCGCCGCCGGAAGGTATACCACCACATCGTCCAGTTCCGGAACATCACGGTCAAGGTTTATCACCACTCCATCACTAAAGTCAGGATATATGGCAAAAGAAACAAGCACTGAAGGCAACAACCAAATCAGCATCAGCCTTGCTGAGCTGAAAGAAAAGAACATTACCGACCTCGCCAAGATCGCCAAGGAGCTCAACATCCCTGGCGCCAGCGGCATGCGCAAGCAGGAACTGATCTTCCAGATCCTTCGCGCGCAAACGGAAAAGTCTGGCCTCATCTTCTCGGAAGGCGTCCTCGAGTGCCTCCCCGACGGCTTCGGTTTTCTCCGCGCCCCGGAGTACAACTACCTCCCGGGCCCCGACGATATCTACGTCTCGCCCTCGCAAATTCGAAAGTTCGACTTGCGCACCGGCGACACCGTCTCCGGCCAGGTCCGCCCTCCCAAGGACGGCGAACGCTACTTTGCGTTGATTAAAGTCGAAGCCGTCAACTTCGAGGATCCCGAAGTCGCGCGCAACAAAATTTTCTTCGACAACCTCACGCCCCTCTATCCTCAGGGCCGCCTCAAACAGGAAACCACCAAGGACAATCTAACTGGTCGCGTGCTCGATCTTCTCTGCCCCATCGGCAAGGGCCAGCGCGGCCTGATCAATGCGCCGCCACGCACCGGTAAGACCGTCATGCTTCAGTCGGTCGCCAATTCCATCACCACCAATCACCCGGAAGTCGCGTTGATCGTTCTCCTCATCGACGAGCGCCCGGAAGAAGTTACCGACATGCAGCGCACCGTCAAGGGCGAAGTCATCAGCTCCACGTTCGACGAACCGCCCCAACGCCATATTCAGGTCGCAGAAATGGTTCTCGAAAAGGCCAAGCGTCTCGTCGAGCACAAGCGCGACGTGGTCATCCTCCTCGACTCCATCACGCGCCTTGCCCGCGCCTACAACGCCGTGACCCCGCCTTCCGGCAAAGTCCTTTCCGGCGGTATCGATGCAAACGCTCTTCAGCGCCCGCGCCGTTTCTTTGCCGCTGCTCGCCACGTCGAAGAAGGTGGTTCGCTCACCATCATCGCCACGGCCTTGATCGATACCGGCAGCCGCATGGACGACGTCATCTTCGAAGAATTCAAGGGCACCGGTAACATGGAAATCTATCTCGACCGTCGCCTCGCTGATAAGCGCGTGTTCCCCGCGATCGATATTCAACGTTCCGGCACTCGTAAAGACGAACTGCTACTTCCTGCCGACGAACTCAGCCGCGTCTGGGTCCTCCGCAAGGTTCTGAGCCCGCTCTCCACCGTGGAAGCCATGGAACTGCTGCTCAGCCGTCTCACCAAGACCAAGAGCAACGCCGAGTTCCTCAGCTCCATGTCCGCCCCAGCTTAGCTGTTCGTGGCACCGCCCTTCGTGGCTGTGGGCCGGTCTATCGAGCCACTCGCCGACTAACCTTGAGGACGCTCCAACTTTTCCGTGGTTTAGGCGGAAACGGTGGATCTTCTCTTCTGGTTTCTGCTTTTCTCACCATTACTATTCAGCCACTCATTCCTTGGCCATGTCCTTTTTCTGTGCCAATCTGTTCTTGGCATCTCCGGGCCACCTCAATGCACGAGAAGTTCATTGCCCGCCAACCCATCTTCGATAAACGCCTTCGCGTTTTTGCCTACGAACTTCTTTTCCGCGGTGGCCCGCAGAACTACTTCGCCCCCAACAAAAACGCGTCCTCCAGCGTCATCGCGGATTCCATCACTCTTTTTGACCTGCAAACACTTGCTGGCAACGCTCTGGCCTTCATCAATGTAGACGAACTCGCCCTTCGCCTCGACGCGCCGCGCCTGCTTCCGCCCCGCCAGGTCATCATCGAAATTCTCGAAACCGTTTCTCCCACTGAGGAAATCGTCCGGATCTGCCGGGACCTCTGCCGCGCCGGCTACACGCTCGCACTCGACGACTTCATTGACCGGCCTAGTCTCGCTCCGCTCGTTGAATGCGCCAACTATCTCAAAATCGATTTTCAGCTTCTCGACTCCGAAGGCCGCCGCGGCATAGTCGAAAAATATGGCCAGTCCGGCATCACTTTGCTTGCCGAGAAAGTGGAAACCGAGGAAGAACTCGCCGAAGCCCGCGATCTCGGCTTCACCTGTTTCCAGGGATATTTCTTCTGCAAGCCATCGATGATCGAAACCCGCGAAATCCCCGGCAACAAACTCCTCCACCTTCGACTTCTTCATCTCGTCGCCGCGCCCGAACTGGATTACCCCGCCGTCGAAGATCTTCTTAAGCATGAGCCTTCTCTTCTCTACCGCCTGCTCCGCTATCTAAATTCCCCTCTCCTCGGCCTCCGCTCTGAAGTTCACAGCGTTCGCCACGCCATTTCTCTCATCGGTGAACGTGAATTTCGCCGCTGGGTCTCCATCTTCGCCGTGATCGCTCTTGCCACCGGCAAGCCACCTGAGTTGATCCGCACCGCCCTCACGCGTGCCTACTTCTGCGAGGAGTTCTCCTACGCTGCTCACATGGACGACGAAAGGTCCAATCTCTTCTTCATGGGGCTCCTCTCCATCGTCGATGCACTACTCGACCAGCCTATCGCCAACGTCCTCCGTTCGCTGCCAGTTGCCCCGCCCATTAAGACCGCGCTCACCGGCGGCGGCTCTAACCGTTTTCACGACGTCTACGAACTCCTTCTTGCCCTCGAACGCGCCGAGTGGCCACGCCTGTCCGCTTGTGTCGATCGCCTCGCCGTCCCCGAAGAAGCCGTCCCCTCCGCCTTCCAAGCCGCCGTCCAAAAAGCCTCCGCCCTCGGCACTTGACTTGGAGCGCGAGAACTCTGCCCTCGCTACCACAGTTTGCACACGCGCTTGCGTCTTGCACTTTCGACTTTGTACGTCGCACTTTGCACAGCTTTTCGACTTTCTATTGGCCGTGTATCACCTGGCTTTCCTCCCTTGCGCCGCTACACCCTTAAACAAAAAAGTGGCGCAGCAGCCTCGCAGCCACTGCGCCCCGTTACGATCGTCTCGTTTTCGTCCCTACTCCGCGGCCTCTACCTCCACCGCCGCGATGTAGTCCAGAATCCGCTCCGACCAGCCATCCACGTGAGTCCAGCCATTTCCATAGCTGATCCCGTGCTTGTACGGCGCCACGTTTACCACGTACGCCTTCTTCGTCCATGCCGGCAGAATCCCGTCGTGCGACTGCTCGTCGGTTACCACGATCAGTCGCTCGAGATTCCTCCAGTCGGTCTTCTCGCGGAGCTCCGCGAGTGCCCGCTTCAGGTACGTCCCGCTGTGCGCCTGCGACTTCACGATCGCATCGCGCAACGCGAACCCGCGCCGCGCCGGCAGCTCCACGCAAGAGTCCGAAAAAGTCGCAATCGCGAACTCTTCCGCCTTCTCGCGCAGAAGAATCGCCAGCCCCGCGGCCGCGTCCATCCTCGTGGTCTCGCCCTTCTTCGCCAGCTTGTAGTTCATCGACCCGGACACGTCTACCACCAGTCCAGTCGATCCCTTCAGCTTCGCGAGTCCGGCGATGCCCTTCAGCATGGCTTCTTCGATCGCGTCCTCAAGCTTCGGAGCCTGCCGCGCCGCAGTCACGAAACGAAACGGCAACGCGCGCGCTACTCCCTGGCTCAAACGCTCCCGAATCAGCTTCGGCGCCACTCCCGCGGCCAGCATCAGCCGCAAGTTCCGCAGCACCGCCATGCCTCCGAGCTTACCCTCGACGAGCAGCCGCTCGAACGTGGCCTTCTTGTCCTTCCCCGCGGAAAGCGAAACTTCCCACGTGTCCGGCGACTCCAGTTCACCCGCCACGAGCTTCTTCCACACTTCCGCCTGCGCCTCATCCTTCGGCTTGGCGTGGCACAGAAACAGCACGTCGCGCAGCTTAACTGCCGCGTGGCGGTCATACTTCGCGAGCTGGTATGCGTCGAACTTCACAAACGCCTGCGCCAGTCCGCGCTTCACTCCCGCCGACAGCGGTTGCTTCTTGTCCTTCCAGTACATCGCCAGAAACTCGCCCGGCTCGTCCGCGCGCTGGAGGATTTCCTCCAGCGTGGCGGCCACCAGCGGTCCGCTCCCCTTGCGGCGAGCCAGTTCGCGCGTCAGGAAGAGTGGCACATGGCGTAGCTGCATCTTCAAACGCGCTTCGCGAGCCAATTCAGCGACGTCGTTGGTCTTGTTCTCGCGCACCAGCTTCGCGATTCGTTCCGCGATGTTCGATCCCTTCTCATAAAACGTGTCTTCCCAGAGCAGGCACGTCAGCACGGTTCGCCGCAGTTCCGTCTTCGCGCTGACCCGCTGCGCTACCGCTCCTTCGTGCGTCCGCGCCTCCGGGAATATCCGCTTCCACACATTCATCTTCGCCATTTGCTACTCCTTTCCGCGGATTTTGTACTGTTCCACTAATTTCACTGTTTCACTTCTTCGTCGTTGCACTTTGAACCTTGCACCTTTTACGGTTTTCGTTTCCTTCAGAAACCGAAGGTGTCTCATGTGCGCACGACCAATCGTATTGAGCTCTTTCGTTCGCCTCTGCCGCTCAATGCACCGGCCGCGATTTCACCGCGGAAATATTGAACTTCCCGTTCAAATTATTGATGTTTACCAGGTCGCCTTCCTCGACCCGCAACATCCCGGCAAGCCACTCCGGCAGCACGATCTTCAGGCAGTCGCCAGCAACCTCCGAAATGCCACGCGAACAGTCCTTCAGTTCTTCTCCACCCGCCGCCAACGGAATCAGCAGCATGAGCCGGCCGTCTTTCCGGATTACCGGCCCCTCCAGCGAGATCACGCTCAGTTCCTGCATCTCTTCCATCTGCGCCACCCCTTTCTTCCATCGCAAACCTGCTGGACGGAAACTTTCGGTCACGGACATGAGGTACATTGAGCCTCTCTGCCCCGTCGACTGCCGTCGACGATGGGACTCGAACTCACGCAACCCGCGTGTCCAGCGAAGTAACCCCGCCCCACACCACGTCCAACTCCTTGTACGGACCACCCTTCTCAGGTGGTCCGCCTGGCCACAAACTCACCGGGAGGAACAATCTTGAGCACAGCCGCGAAGCTGACGGCCTCGCTTCGTTGACAGACGAAGTAACTCTGCCCTTCGCCATCCCGGCATCTCTTCCGGTGGGAACCCGCGGCCCGCGTATTTGAACTGAGCTATTGCCTCCTCGGCAAGCGAGGATCGAACTCGCGACCTTCGCGTTTCACCGCGACGCTCTACCGAAGTAACGCGTTCCTGCACCACACCGGAAATTTTCTTGCGGCGGGAATCCTCGGCCCGAGTATGTCCAGTGCTCTACCACTGAGCTACAGCTGGCTCTCGCCGCTGGCAGGAATCGAACCTGCGACCTATGGCTTAGTCGAAGTAACTCGTGCCTTCACCACGCCGCAAACGTGTTGAATTTCTCCTTGCCTCTTTACCCTCCTTGGGTCTCCCTCTTCTTCGCACACCCGTAGCGTTCTCTCTCCCAAGTCAAGTAAATCGTCAATCGAATGATCGTTTCCGGGAGGAAGTTGCGCTCACGGGTCTCGGTATTCGAACCCGGCCTTGCGGCCCTACCATGAAGTAACCGTGAACTTCACCATCCCGGGAGATATCTCTCCCGCCGATGTCTTCGATTCGAAATGACTTAAGGGAGTCTTCTTACGGTCGCGTATTAAGCCAGACTACGAGACCGGTTCGCCTTGTCATCTTCGCTTCTTGACTTGGTTTATCCTGTCTCATTCATCCGCTTTCTACGCTCAGTTGAGGTCTGCAACTAAAATCGCAGAAATGTACCGAGGTATCTGCAAAGTAAACGGAGATCCAAAAACTGTCAAGGCCTATTTTCAGAAAACTTCATTTTTCCCGCATTTTTCGTATAACTTGTTAATTCTGAAGTACCTACTTTTCGACTGCCATACGGCACAACGCCTGATCCACAACGCCTGATATCGTTTTGTAACTGCCCGCACTTTCGAAGTCCCATCGTGAAGTCTGTGCAGACCGATTGGCTCGCTTTTTCTTTACTTCTTTACTTCACCTCCTCGCTTCTCCGCTCTTGCGCCAAAAACACAATCAGCCGCGCCGTCTCTTCAATTCCCATCGCCGTGTTATCGACCAGCACCGCGTCCGCCGCTTTCACCAGCGGCGAAACTTTTCTTTCCCGGTCCCGCTTATCCCGTTCCTTCACTTCGGCGAGCACTTCCAGCAGGGTCATCTCCTCTCCCTTCTCCTGGTGCTCCTTCCATCGACGCTCCGCCCGCGTCTCCGGCGACGCCTCCAGGAAAATCTTCAACTCCGCCCGCGGAAACACCACCGTCCCGATGTCCCGCCCTTCCATCACCACCCCGCCCCCTTCTCCGGCCCGCTGCTGTTCCGCCACCAGCACTTCCCGGACGCCCGCAATTGTTGCCAGGCGCGAAGCCGCCTGCGCCACTTCTGCTGTTCGAATTTCCTGCGTCACTTCGCGACCATCGAGAAACACGCGGTTCTTCAGTCCCGCCGCTTCCTGTTCCGCGGTCGGTGCCTTTAACTCGATCCGCGTCTCCCGCGACAGCGCCACCAGCGCCTCTTCATCCCCCGGCGAAATTTTCCGCTCCACGGCTTTCAGCGCCACTGCTCGGTACATCGCCCCGCTATCCAAATACAAATATCCCAGCAGTGCCGCCACCCGGCGCGCCACCGTGCTTTTCCCAGACCCGGCCGGCCCATCAATCGCTATGGTCAGTTTGTTTATCATTGATGCTGAACCCCAAGAACCTTGTCATCCTGAGGAGCCCGCC
>Ga0335080_10006642_pt1 | contig 11970 bp, 13 predicted proteins | sample Lox_Sample_34_FD_206720 | JGI IMG/M metagenome (GOLD analysis project Ga0335080, IMG submission 206720) | Soil microbial communities from Loxahatchee National Wildlife Refuge, Florida, United States - Lox_Sample_3.4 | ecosystem: Environmental > Terrestrial > Soil > Wetlands | place: USA...
CATGGTGCTGGCGCTGCAGAGCTACACCGGCTTTGCGCGTTTCTCGGCGGAAAGCGCGGTCGCGACCGTGGTCGTGCTGTCGGTCACGCGCGAGCTTGGCCCGGTGATCGCGGCCCTGATGGTCGCGGGCCGCGTCGGTGCGGCCATGGCCGCCGAGATCGGCACCATGCGCGTCACCGAGCAGATCGACGCGCTGGTCACTCTCTCGACCGATCCGCAGAAATACCTGGTGGGGCCGCGGCTGACCGCCGGGCTCCTGATGCTGCCGTGCCTGGTGATCGTTGCCGATGTCATCGGCGTATTCGGCGGCTACCTCGTGGGCGTCTACAAGCTCGGGTTCAATCCCGCCGCCTATCTCAAGCGCACCTACGACTATCTCACGTTCGACGATGTCTACTCGGGGCTGGTCAAGTCCGCGGTGTTCGGGTTCCTGATCTCGCTGATGGGCTGCTATCACGGCTATCATAGCGAAGGTGGCGCGCAGGGCGTGGGCCGCGCCACCACGAATGCGGTCGTCTCGGCCTCGATCCTGATCCTCGTCTTCGACTACGTCCTCACCCAGATCTTCTTCGGACCGAAATGAGTGCTGCACCGAAAATCTCGATCCGCGGCCTGAAGAAATATTTCGGCCGAAAGAAGGTCCTCGACGGCCTGGACCTCGACGTCGGCGTCGGCGAGTCGGTCGTCGTCATCGGCGGCTCGGGCACCGGCAAGTCGGTCCTCCTGAAATGCATCCTCGGCCTGCTCCAGCCCGAAGGCGGCAGCATCAAGATCGACGGCCAGGAAGTGATCGGCATTTCCTCCTCGGAACGCGAGCGGGTGAACCGCAAATTCGGTATGCTCTTCCAGGGTGCCGCGCTCTTCGATTCGCTGTCGGTGTGGGAAAACGTGGCGTTCGGTCTGATCCAGGCGCACGGGATGTCGAAAGCCGAGGCAAAGCCGATCGCGATCCAGAATCTCGCCGCGGTGGGCCTCACCCCCGATGTGGGCGAGCTGTCGCCCGCCGAGCTGTCGGGCGGCATGAAAAAGCGCGTGGGCCTCGCCCGCGCCATCGCCAGCAAGCCCGAGATCATCTTCTTCGACGAGCCGACGACCGGTCTCGACCCGATCATGTCGGACGTGATCGACCAGCTGATCGTCAAATGCGTCAAGGAGCTCGGGGCGACCGCGGTATCGATCACGCATGACATGAAGAGCGCCCGACACATCGCCAACCGCATCGCCATGCTCTACGGCGGCAAGATCATCTGGAACGGACCGGTGGCGGAGATCGAACACGCGCCGAACGAATATGTCGACCAATTCGTGCACGGTCGCGCGGAAGGCCCGATCCAGATGCAGGTGCGCGCATGACCCGCTTCCGCCGTCCGATCGTGCGGTAAAGGCGCGTGGCGCGCCGCGAAAACCGCTATGTCTGCCAGGCCTGCGGGGCGACGGCACCGCGGTGGTCCGGCAAGTGCGAATCCTGCGGCGCCTGGAACACGATCGTCGAAGAAGCGGGCCCGGAGCTGGCACCGCACGCCGCGAAGCGCGGCGCGGGCAAATCCAGCCGTCTCGAGTTCGTGGGCCTCGGCGGCGCGAGCGCTCCTGCGGCGCGGCGGGTGAGCGCCATCGCCGAGTTCGACCGCGTGTGCGGCGGCGGCCTCGTCCCGGGCTCGGCCGTGCTCGTCGGCGGCGACCCCGGGATCGGCAAGTCCACGCTCCTCCTCCAGGTGACCGCGGCCCTCTCCGCCGCCACGCCAGTCGCGTACATCTCGGGCGAAGAGGCGATCGATCAGATCCGCATGCGGGCCGAACGGCTGGGCCTGGCGCGGGCCGACGTGGCGCTCGCGTCCGCGACCAATTTGCGCGACGTGCTCGCGAGCTTGGACGCGGCCGGCGGGCCGACCTTGGCGGTGATCGATTCGATCCAGACCATGTATCTCGACACGCTGGACTCCGCCCCCGGCACGGTGGCCCAGGTGCGCGCCTGCGCCGGCGAACTCATCCGTCTCGCCAAGCGCCGCGGCACGACCATCCTGCTGGTCGGCCACGTGACCAAGGAAGGGATGATCGCGGGCCCGCGTGTGTTGGAGCACATGGTCGATACGGTCCTCTACTTCGAAGGTGAGCGCGGGCACCAGTTCCGCATCCTGCGCTCGGTGAAGAACCGCTTCGGTCCGACCGACGAGATCGGCGTGTTCGAGATGACGGATGCCGGCCTCGTGGAGGTGCCGAATCCCTCGGCCCTCTTCCTCGCCGAGCGGCGGGGCGAGGTCAGCGGTGCTGCGGTATTCGCCGGCATGGAAGGCACGCGGCCGGTGCTGGTCGAAATCCAGGCGCTGGTCGCACCGTCCGGCTTCGGCACGCCGCGCCGGGCGGTGGTCGGTTGGGATTCCGGCCGTCTCGCCATGGTCTTAGCGGTGCTCGAAACGCGCTGCGGGCTTGTTTTCGGAACCAGCGATGTTTATCTCAACGTCGCCGGCGGGTTACGGATCGGGGAGCCCGCGGCTGACCTCGCAGTCGCAGCGGCGCTCGTATCGTCCCTGACGGACCATCCCACGCCGCCCGCGTCGGTGATCTTCGGTGAGATCGGCCTGTCCGGCGAAGTTCGCGCCGTCGGCCAGATGGACGCCCGGCTGAAAGAGGCGGCCAAGCTCGGCTTCTCGCGTGCCCTCTGCCCTCGCCGGCGGCGGCCGCAAGGAGCCCAAGGAAAAGGTGAATTGGGGGAACGCGTCGGAGCCATCGATGTGTCGGAAATCGCCCTTTTATCCGACCTCGTCGAGATGTTTGGTCCTCCGGCCGCGCGCAGCGGGCGCCGCGAGCGGTCGGATCTGAAAATGGCGTAGTCGCGAATGCAAGACTTTCCGATCAATCCGGCGGACGTCACGGTTGCCGTCCTCGTCATCCTGTCCGGCATCTTCGCCATGGCACGCGGCTTCGTGCGCGAAGTGCTGTCGCTGGCGAGCTGGGTGGGAGCTGCCCTCGTCACCTTGTGGGGATTCGGCCTCGCCCGCCCCTACGTCCGTGGTTTCATCTCCAATGCGCTGCTCGCCGACATCGTCACCGGTGCAGCCCTGTTCATCATCAGCCTGATCGTCTTTTCGATGATCGGCGGCGGTATCGCCTCGCTCGTGCGCGGCACCGGGCTCAACGCGCTCGACCGCAGCCTCGGCTTCGTCTTCGGCCTGGTCCGCGGCATCCTGTTGGTGGCCGTCATGTGGCTGGGCGTGGTCTGGGCGATCCCGGCCGGCGATCAGCCGGTGTGGCTGCGCGAGGCGCGCACGCGTCCGCTGGTCGAGCATCTGGCCGAATATCTGCGCGGATTCGCGCCACCGGAGCTGCGCGGCCGGGTGCAGGCGGTCGGCGGCCGGGTTCAGACTGGCGTGACCGGAGTCCAGCAATACGAGGCGATCCTGAAGGCCCCCCTCACCCCGCAGGCGAAGCCCGCGACGGCGGATACCGAAACGGGGTATAAGGCGGACGAGCGGCACAGCCTCGACGGCCTGATCCAGCGGGCCCAGCCTCCCGAGGGCTCCGCACCCGAAGCCGGTCGTTGATAAGGGCAGCCGATGAGCCTTCCGCAGCGCCACCTCCTGACCAACCCGTTCGACGACGACAAGCTGCGCGAGGAGTGCGGCGTCTTCGGCATTTACGGGCACAAGGACGCCGCCGCACATACGGCGCTCGGGCTGCACGCCCTGCAGCACCGTGGCCAGGAGGCGGCCGGCATCGTCACCTGCGATGGCACGCAGTTCCACAGCCATCGCGGCATGGGGCTGGTCGGCGACAATTTCGGCAGCGAGAGCGTCATGGCCCGGCTGCGCGGGAACCACGCCATCGGCCACGTCCGTTATTCGACCACCGGCGATACGATCCTGCGCAATGTGCAGCCGCTCTACGCCGACTTCGACGTCGGCGGCTTCGCCATCGGGCACAACGGCAACCTCACCAACGCCCATTCGCTGCGCCAATCGCTGGTGCGCGGCGGCTGCATCTTCCAGTCCACGACCGACACCGAGGTCATCATCCACCTGATGGCCCTGGCCGCGGGCGACCTGGTCGAGCGCATGGTGACGGCCCTGCGTCAGCTCGAAGGTGCCTACTCGTTCGTCGCCATCGCGCGCGAGCGGATCGTGGGGGTCCGCGACCCGCTGGGCGTGCGCCCCCTGGTGCTGGGCCAGCTCGAGAATGCGCATGTGCTGGCGTCGGAGACCTGCGCGCTCGACATCATCGGCGCCAAATACGTGCGCGAGATCGAACCCGGCGAGCTCGTCGTGCTGGATGCGGACGGCGTGCACAGCGTCAAGCCGTTCCCCAAGGCGCAGAAGCGCTTCTGCGTGTTCGAGCACATCTATTTCGCGCGCCCTGATTCCGTGATCGACGGCCTGTCGGTCTATTCGGCGCGTCAGCGCATCGGCGCCGAGCTCGCGCGCGAAAGCCATGTTCCGGCGGACATCGTGGTTCCGGTCCCAGATTCCGGCGTCCCGGCCGCCATCGGCTACGCGGCGCAAGCGAAGCTTCCCTTCGAGCTCGGGATCATCCGCAATCACTATGTCGGCCGCACCTTCATCGAGCCGACGGACCACATCCGCCATCTCGGCGTGCGCCTGAAGCACAACGCCAACCGGGCCATGCTCGAAGGCAAGCGGGTGATCCTGGTCGATGATTCGATCGTGCGCGGCACCACCTCGAAGAAGATCGTCGAGATGATCCGCCAGGCAGGGGCCCACGAGGTCCATATGCGGATCTCGAGCCCGCCCACCAAGCATTCGTGCTTCTACGGTATCGACACGCCCGAGAGCGAGAAACTCCTGGCGCACAAGCTGACCGTGGACGACATGGCCCGCTTCATCGGCGCCGACAGCCTCGCGTTCGTGTCGATCGACGGCCTTTACCGCGCCATGGGAAAACCCAAGGGCCGGGACGGCGCGGATCCGCAGTTCTGCGATGCGTGCTTCACCGGCGACTATCCGACCCGGCTGACCGACAACGAAGGCGGCGGCGCCCCGGCGCAGCTTTCGCTGCTCGAGATCGCCTGACCTGGGATCCTCCGCCGGCGCCATCGCATGCTCAAGAGCCTTCTCGACGGCATCGGAGCTTCGGTGGGAGCGGCATCGTTCGCGGTCCTGCCGAGCTTCATCCAGCAATACACGGCGAGCCTCAGCACCTGCGAGAGCGAACTCACGCGCGTCGCGGGCAACAGCGGCCTGGCGCCGGACGCGCTCGCGGGTATCCAGCAGCGCGCCGGCTGGTGCGGCAAAGCGGCCCAGGCGCTTGATACGAGCACGGGGATCGACCGCGTGGCCGCGTTCTTCAACAACTTCGACACCGATGTGGCGCGCTCGACCCTGCACGTGTTCCAGCCGGCGGTGCAGATGTCCGTCGACGGGCTTTATTTCTTCATCGCGGGCCTGGTCGTTGGGCTGATCGTGATCAACGCAATCGCGTTTCCGTTCCGCGTCGTCGCGCGCCGCCGGCGCGAGCGCGCCTACTATCGATGACCATGTCGACACCCGAGACAAAGCGCCTGGCCGGACGTATCGCGTTGGTGACCGGCGCCTCGCGTGGCATCGGCGCCGCCGTGGCGCGGCGTTTTGCCGCGGAGGGCGCGCACGTGATCGCCGTCGCCCGCACGGTGGGCGGCCTCGAAGAGCTCGATGACGCAGTCAAGGCGGTCGGCGGCGCTGCGACCCTGGTGCCGCTCGATCTGCGCGACCTCGACCGCATCGATCCGCTGGGCCCGCAGCTGCACGCGCGCTTCGGGCGCGTCGACGTGTTCGTCGCCAACGCGGCGATCCTCGGCACGGTCGGCCCGCTCTCCCATCACGACGCGAAGTTCTGGGAGGAGGTCTTCCGGGTCAACGTCAGCGCCAACTGGCGCCTCCTCCGCACGCTCGAGCCCCTCCTGCGCCTGTCGGATGCCGGCCGCGCCATCTTCGTCTCATCGGCGGCGGCCCACAGTGCCCGCGCCTATCTGGGCGCCTATGCGAGCAGCAAGGCGGCCCTCGAGGCCATGGCCCGCAGCTGGGCCGCCGAGCTCGCGAACACCAAGATCCGGGTCAACATCGTCGATCCGGGGGCGACGCGCACCGCCATGCGCGCGAGCTTCATGCCGGGCGAAGACCCGATGTCGCTGCCCGCACCCGACGAGATGACGGGGATCTACGTCGACCTCGCCAGCGCGGACTGGACCCGCACCGGCGAGACGCTCAAGGCCTACCGGGCCGCGTGAGCGGTCCCTCCCCTACTCATCGACGTACGGGTTCTCGGTCTGCCGCAGCACGATGCGGATCACCGTGCCGCGCAGCTTGAACGTCTCGCGCAGGCCGTTGGTGAGGTAGCGCAGGTAGTCGTCCGGCAACGTCGTCAGCTTGGCGCCGAAGATCGCGAATGTCGGCGGGCGCGTCGCCACCTGACGCATGAAGCGCAGCCGCGGCCGGCGGCCGCGGACGAGCGGCGGCGGATGGGATTCGGTCATGCCCTCGAGCCAGCGGTTGAGCGGTGGCGTCGGCAGCCGCGTGTTCCAGGTCTCGAAGCCCTCGACCACGGCGCGCACCAGTGCATCGAGCTTGCGGCCGTGCAGGGCCGACACCATCACTGTGGCGACCCCCGGGACCTGCGCCAGGGACCGCTCGACGCGGTCCTTCAGCTTGCGCGCCGCGGCGGCCGGATCGTCCACGAGGTCCCACTTGTTGATCGCGAGCACCAGCACGCGGCCCTCCTCGATCACCAGGCGCGCGATCGAGAGATCCTGCTTTTCCAGCATGGCGGTCGCATCGAGCACCAGGATCGCCACCTGCGCCTCGCGCACGGCCTGGATCGTCTCGGCCGTGGACAGCCGCTCGAGCCGGTCCTCGATGCGCGCCTTCTTGCGCAGGCCCGCCGTGTCCACCAGCACGAAATTCCGCCCCTGCGACGTCCAGGGAATCTCGATCGCATCGCGCGTGATGCCCGGCTCGGCTCCCGTCAGAAGGCGCTCCTCGCCCACCAGGCGATTGACCAAGGTCGACTTGCCGACGTTGGGCCGCCCCACGACCGCGACGCGGATGGCCCGCTCCGCCTCGGCGCCCGGATCGCTGTCGGCGCCCGGAGCTGTCTGTTCCTCGCGCGCTTCCTGGTGCGGCAGGATCGCATCCTCGGGCGCATAAGGCCTCAAGGCGGCATGCAGGTCGGCCAGGCCTTCCCCGTGCTCGGCCGAGATGCCGATCGCCTCGCCGAGCCCGAGGCCCGCGGCTTCGGCGATACCGGACTGGCCGGCGCGGCCCTCGCATTTGTTCGCGACCACGACGATCGGACGGCCGGCCCGACGCAGCCAGTTCGCGAAGTGCCGGTCGTGGCCCGTCACCCCGGCGCGGCCGTCAAACACGAACAGGATCACGTCGGCATCGGCAAGCGCGCGGCCGGTCTGGTCGTGCATGCGCGCGGCCAGAGACCGCGCCGGCGCCTCGTCGAGGCCGGCCGTGTCGATCGCCGTGAAAATGAGGTCGCCGAGCTGCGCTTCCGCTTCGCGCCGGTCGCGGGTCACGCCGGGCGTGTCGTGGACCAGCGCCTTGCGGCGGCCGACGAGACGGTTGAACAGCGTCGACTTGCCGACGTTTGGCCGGCCCACGATCGCCACGCGAAACATCGGAGGTCCTGCTAACGGAGTGCCACGAGGTCGGCGTCGTCGGTCAGGACGTAGACCGTCCCGCTCGCCACCACCGGCAATACCGATACGCCGCCTGGCAAGTTGATGTTGGACATGATTTCGCCGGTCTCGGGCGACGCGACGATGGCTTCGCCCGCCGTGTTGGCCGCGAACAGGCGCCCGCCGGCGACGATCGGACCCACCCAGGTGATCACACCGGTCTTCTTCTTTTCGTCGTCATAGTGATGCAGCTGCTGCGCCCAGCGGATGCGCCCGTCGCGCCGGCTTACGCACAGCATGTTGTCGTCGTCGGTGATCATGTACAGGAAGTCGCCCGCCACCCAGGGCGAGTTGAAGCTGCCGAGGTCCTGCTCCCAGATACGGGCGCCCGACCTCAGATCGATGTCGACGAGACGGCTGGCATGCCCCGCCGCGATGACTTGGCCGTGATCCACCACCGGGAAGCCGCGCACGTCGGGCAGCGCCGACACCGCATCCGATTTCTGGATACCGGCCAAAGAGTCCGACCACAGCACGCGTCCGTTGTCGACGCGCAACGCGAAGAGCTCGCCCGACGACAAACCGGCGATCAGGATGTTGCCGGCCACGACCGGTGCGGCCCCGCCGTAGATTCCGGCACCTTCGGCCAGCCCGCTATGCGTCCACAGCTTGCGCCCTGTCGCCATATCGAGCGCATGGATCTGGTTGTCGCTGCTGACCGCGAAGACGCGGCCTGCGTCGACCGCGGGTCCGGAGCGGAACGGCCCCGTCAGCGTGGTCCGCCAGATCTCCTTCCCGTTCTCCGGGTCGAGGCAGATCACCTGCGCGTAGCCCGTCGCGACGTAAAGCCGGCCCTCGAAATATGCGGCACCGCCGCCGCTGCCGCCGCCCGACCGGTCGTCGTCCGGCGTCAGGTCGACCCGCCAGATGCTCTTGCCGCTGTCCGCATCGAGAGCACTCAGTCGTTCGTCGGCATCGATCGCATAGACCCGTCCCGAAGCGACGATCGGCGACGCCGAGATGCGGCCGTCACGGCTGTTCCCGCTGCCGATGCTGGTCCGCCATGCGATGTCGAAACCCTTGACGGCCGGATTGGCGATGAAGCCTCCGACATAGCCCGCGGGCTGCGGCCAATCGCGATTGTCGGTCTCGGGCGGCAGCTGCACAGAAACGGAGGCGATGCGCGCGTCGGCGGTGACGCTTTCGTTCTGCGGCAGAACCGGGATGCGTTCACCCGGGATCGGATCTTTTTTGCTCTCGCCGAACCAGCTGCCCTCGCCGCAGGCGACCAGCGTCGCGGCAGCGACGGCAATCATCAACAGCCGGGCCCAACTCATGGTCGCGTGCCTCAGCCGGCCAGCGCGGCCAGCATCTCCGCAGCGCGCGCGCGCACGGCCGCGGGGGCCTGTGGATCGTCGGAGATACGGCTATAGCCCTTGCGCGCGTCGTCGATCTTGCCGGCCTTCACCGCGGCCGCAGCTTCGATCTCCCAGGCGAGGTAGCGCCACGGGCTCGTCGGCGCCGACAGCGCGGCCAAGTCCTTCTCGACGTCGACCGGATTTGGCGTGTCGAGACTGTCGAGGGCCGCGAGCACCGTCGCCGCATCGCGCAGCTCCTGGTCGGCACCCGTGTCCGCAGCCACCTGCCGATAGAGGGCCGCAGCTCCGGCAAGGTCGCCCGCGTTGGCCTTGATCCCGGCCTCCTCGAGGCGGGCCAGGGCCGTGTAGCCGGCACGGCCGCTCTGCGCGATGCTGGTGAGCGCCTTGCCGGCTTGCGCCGCGTTACCCGATTTCGCTTCGTCCAGGGCGGCTACGTATTGGGCCGCCGCCGTTTCCGCCTGCTTGCGCGAATAATCCTGCCACGCCACGTAGGCGGCCGTGGCGGCGACGACCACCACCGCCGCGGCGATGACATAGTTGCCGTACTGTTTCCACAGCTTGAGCGCGCGGTCGCGCCTTAGGTCTTCGTCGACTTCGGTGAAGATATCGGACACGCTTTAGAGCTCCCGGACGAATCGCGCGCTACCATAGCCCTGGCGGCTTCGCCGCGCAAAACAAACCAAGCGCCGCGGAGCCGCCTTTTTCCGCGCAAAATAAGGCGTTTCGGCGGCATTCGACGGGCCCGGAACGAGCCCGGGCCAGGCCCGCCGCCACGTAGACAGAGCGCCCGAAATCGGCAACACTCGATGCGACGTGGCGGCCACCGACGACATACTGGTCCACCTTGCCGACTACCGGCCGAAATCCGGCCGGGTGTTCTTCGATCGGCAAGAGCTCCGCAAAATCCTCAGCCTGTACTCGACGCGCGTGGCGCGGGGCGAATGGCGTGACTACGCGATCGATGTGGGCGCGAACGGCGTCGCCGCGTTCTCGGTGTTCCGCCACGCCCGCGACTGGCCGCTCTACATCATTGCCAAGCTCGGTCCGGCCCGGCACCGCCCGGCCGGCTACGTGGTCTCCGACGGCCGGCGCACGCTGTTGCGCGGACGCACCATCGACGACGTGCTCAAGGCACTCGAAGAGAAATTGGAACCAGCTTAGGTCCGGTTCCCCGAAGCGCTACTGAGTAAACGCGCTTTTGAGGGTCTGCAGCCGCGCATAGGCGTCGGTGACAGCCTGCAGGTTCTGGCGGTTGTCGGTCTTGTTGTAGCCGCCCTGGCGCGTCAGGGCCAGTTCGAGCGCCCGGATCAGCACTTCGGCGACGTCGAAATAGCCCTGGTCGCACGCCTGGTTGAAGGCGAACAGGATCTTGTCGCTCAAGCGCCTGGTGTACTCGGTCATGGCCCGGTCCGCTCCGCGGATTGCTGGATTTACCGCAACCTAGCCGCTTTTGGTTTCGGGTTCCTTAACGGCCGTTGCGGTCAGATCCGCCGGTCGGCGGGCCCCGGCAGACGGTTGGAGAGCGCCTTCTGCAAGGCCAGCAGATGGCGCGCCGTGGCGCCTGCGGCCTTCGTCTCGATGTCGCGATAGTGGCGGATGACCTGGCGGCCGAACGGCGTCAGGACCGCCCCGCCACCCTGCCCGCCCCCGCGCTCGGTCGTTACCAGAGGCTTGCGGAACCGGCGGTTCAGGCTGTCCACCAAAAGCCACGCCCGGCGATAGGACATGCCCATGGCGCGGCCGGCCGCCGAGATCGAGCCATGCCGGTCGATCAACTCGAGGAGCCGGACCTTGCCTGGTCCGATCGCACCCCAGCCCTGGAACTCGACGCGCAGCGAAAGTCTGGCCATGCGCGCCACCTTAGCACCGTCTCGGTTGGACGCGTCAGGCGGCGGGGCGGCGCGGCTTGCGGCGATCGATCTCGGCGAAGACCTCGGCGGCCTTGGGCACGCCCTGGTCCCACCGATGGCCGGCCAGAGCCTTCACGCACCACTCGATCCGATTGGCGGTCGCCTCGGCCATCAGCGATTCATGGCCCATGTCGCGCAACGTGCGCGCCACCTCGCGCATCTCGGCGACGCGCCGTGCGCCGTGCTGCGCGGTGCGGCCCACCAGGTAGTCGACGGCCTTCGGCCAGTCCATGCCCGGATAGGTGCCGGCCAGCGATTCCAGCACGCGCTCGGTGACCCCCATCTCGGACGCGGCATAGAGCGATTCCAGCATCAGCGCCTCCATGCCTTTGATGATGACGCTGCGGAACATCTTGATGGAGGATGCCTGGCCGATCGTGTCGCCCACCGCCTCGACGCGCATGCCGAGCGGGCGCAGCAGATCGGCGAGTTCGCGCGCGGCCATCCCCGCCAGCAGGATCGGCACCTTGTGGCCGTGCGGCGGCACCGATTCCATGACCGCGGCTTCGACAAATCGCGCGCCGCTCGCGGCGAGCGCCTCGGCGTTCGTCCGCTTGACCGCCGGCGAGGTCGAGTTGATGTCCATGTAGAACTGGCCGGCTTTCATGCCGGCGGCGCTGGCCCGCGCCGCATCGCTCGACGAAGCCGCCGTGACGGCCGACAACACGACGTCGCTTCCCTTCACCGCCTCGGCGTGACTTTTCGCGCAGGCGACACCGATCTCGGCCGCGCGGCGGCGGAGGCGCTCGCCGGCATCGCCCGGCTTGTCGAACAGGATGTCGTAGGTCTGCATCGGCCCTGCACCCGCCGCCTTGAGCCCGCGGGAAATATGCTGTGCCGCCTCGCCGAAGCCGATGAACGTGAAACTCGTTGCCATCCTCAACTCTCCTCGCCTATCACGGAGCGTACGATCAGCCGTATGGCCTTTCGTGTCAATGGCTTACCAGAGCATGGCGGAATCCGCCGTTCCGCCTTATCTTGAAGCCGAGAGCCTCTTCGGGAGTGAACGACGATGGATGCGGCAGTCTCGCCCAAGCACAATATCGAACCGGTCCGGCAGGAGTTCTACCAG
>Ga0335080_10006643_pt1 | contig 11969 bp, 16 predicted proteins | sample Lox_Sample_34_FD_206720 | JGI IMG/M metagenome (GOLD analysis project Ga0335080, IMG submission 206720) | Soil microbial communities from Loxahatchee National Wildlife Refuge, Florida, United States - Lox_Sample_3.4 | ecosystem: Environmental > Terrestrial > Soil > Wetlands | place: USA...
GCCGCACCAAGAGTTCAGCCGAGTTTCAATCCAGATCGATCGAGGAGACCAAGCAATGACCAGCCCGACATCAAAGTTGCGGACGCGATTGAAACTCGCCGCCGCACTTGGGGTGGCCGCTCTCATCTTAATTAACGCGCCGCAGCTTGTGGATGCGCAAGGACTGGTCAAGGGCGTCGAGCAGGGCGCCCGTGAAGGCAACAAGGCCGCAGGTCCGGTCGGCGGCGTTCTTGGCGGCGCGATCGGTGGCGTGGTCGGTGTGGTCACCGGCGTCACCGGCGCGCTGACCGGCCAGAACGCGCAGCAGCAGCCCGCGAAAAACGATAAGGACAAGCAGGGAAGCCAAACCAAGAGCGCCAAGGACACTGCCAAGGACACTGCCAAAGAAACTGCCAAGGCGAATACCAAGGTCGCCAACGCTCCGCCCACCGCTGCCGGCACCAGCAAAGGCGGAAAGCCCGTTCAGGTGCTGACGCAACAGGGCGCTCCCCAGCTCACGGCCGAGCAAATCGTCGCCAATAGCGACGCCTATATCGAGCGAATCAAGACCGAGCTCAATCTGACGCCGGAGCAAGAGAAGAACTGGTCCGGCTTCTCCAGCGCCATGCATTATCTCGGTCACAATGGCGCCGATCGCCTCAACTTGCGGATTGCCCGCGCCAAGCGCGACCCGCCGGACGATATTGTCGAGCAGATGCGCAACGAGGCGCAGTTCCTGGTCGACCGCGCCCAGGATCAGCGTAACGTCGCCGACGCCGCCGAGCCGCTGTATGCGAGCCTGGACGACAAGCAAAAACAGGTTTTTATCGACGAGATGGTGCGCCTGAGCCACGAACGCGGGCTTGACTGAGCGTGCCTCAGGCCCGAAAGGGCCCCCACGACCTTTAGGCGAATAGCCGGGTACGCGTGCCCTGGGGTAGGTTAAAGGCCCGGCACCCGGCTATCCTGCCGCAGCGGCGCGGCTCCGTCAGAGCGCCATTCAATGTTGAAGAAATGCGGACCAATTCAAGCCGGAGACGTGGCTTGGCCGTGACCTTTGTCGGGAACTTCGTCTCTTCACCAAACAAACGCCATCAGCCGGCCAAAAGGTCACGGCGTTTTGGCGCCGCCCGATGGTTGCCGCCGATGTCCGTATTCTTTCCGGGGCCGTCTCCTGCCGATTCTCTCAGGACTTTGGAAAGTTCAGCTCCACCCCGACACCGTCGGGATCATACATGAAGAACTGAGTGTCGCCGGTTCGCGGCACGATCTGTTCCCGAAACTCGACGTGGTTCGCCTGCAGACGTCTGCGCACGCCTTCGACGTCGGTGGCGGCAAAGGCAATGTGGTCGAAGCGGCCGGTGTCCTCGAACCTCTTCTCGGTGCCGCGCACGACAATGCCCTCGCGCGGCTTGCGCGTGCCCATCAGATGCACGGTGGCGGTGCCGCCGGAATACAGCCAATAGCCCGGGAAATCGAGTGGCGGACGATCGCCGACCTCAAGCCCCAGCACATTGACGTAGAAATTCTTGCTGCGTTCGAGATCCTGCGGCTCGATGGTGAAATGCTGCAGTCCGCCTAGCGGCATGGTCGTTCTCCTTGCTTAAACCCAGGTAAGATCGGCTTCAGCGCCCATCATCCAGGCACCGACGGTTTCGAAATGAGTGGCGCGGCCCTGCAATTGCTGGGTCACGGTGTGAATGTCGCGGAAGCGGCGTTCGAGCGGATGGTCGTCGAAAATCGAGGTTGCGCCGGCCGAGTGATAGGCGAAGTCGACCGCGTCACGCGCCCTGTGGATGGCGTTGGTGGCGGCCATGCGTATGGTGATGCGCTGCGCCACCGTGATCATTGACCCCGCACACAGATGCTTCCAGATTTCCGCCATCGACTGCAGCACATAGCCGCGTGCCGCGCGCAAATTGACCTCGGCTTGAGCGAGACCCGACTGCACCACGGCATTGTCGCGGATCGGGGTCCTGCCGCCGCGAATGACCTTGTTCTTGGCCAGATCGAGGAAGCAGTCGAGCGCGCCGCGGGCGATGCCGCAGGCAACGCCGGCAAAGCCGATCTGGTAGCAGGTGCCGTTGCCCATGCGATAGAGCGGGCCGCTTTCGCGGCATTCGCGGTCGAACTCGCGGATGATGGAGTGGTCGGCGCGGACAAAGAAGTCGATCAGCGCGAACTGATCGCTTGCGGTGCCGCGCAAGCCTACCGTGTTCCAGATGTCCGTCCACTCGACGTCTTCGCTCTTCACCAGCATGGTACGCTCGGCCTGCGCGCCGTTCGCCTGGAGTCTGGGCGAGCCATCAGCCATGAAGATCGGGCAATGCGCACCGAGCCAGGTCGCATGACGACCGCCGGAGGCAAAGGCCCACACGCCCGTGACCCGGTAGCCGCCTTCGCATTCGACCGCTTTCACCCGAGGCCCCGGTCCCCAGGCGAGCACCGCGCGGGGATCATCGCCGAAGATGGCCCGTGCCACCGGCAGGTCAAGATAGGCAGCCGACATCGCGCAGCCGCCGGCCTGACTGAGGCACCAGGCGGTGGACGCATCGGCCTGCGCAATGGTCTCGATCACATGGAAGAAGGTCACGGGATCGGTCTCAATCCCGTTCGACGAGCGCGGCAACAATAGGCGAAACAGCTCTGCCTCATGAAGCTTGTCGAGGATCGCCGGCGGTAGCCGGCGCTCCCGTTCGATTTGGTCGGAGGCGGCCGCAATCGCAGGCAGCACCGCCTCCGCGCGCGCGATCACGCTGCGGTCGCCCGCGAGATCGGCTGAAGTCGCAATCAACGTATCCAAGGTCTAGGCCTGCCGAACTTGGGCCGTCGTAGCCAGGGTACTCGCACTGGTGAGTTCCCGATCGATCTCCTCGATCGATTTGCCCCTGGTTTCGATGCCGAAGAAGAAATAGACGGCGCCGGCCATCAGGAACCAGCAACCGAGATAGACAAAGGCCTTCGGGATTTCGGTCAAAGGTACGTCCGGCTTGAGATAGTTGCTGGAGCCGACGATCATCGCAAGCCCGACGGGTCCGATGATCTTGCCGATGCCGCCGAAGCCGTAGGCCGAACCCATGCCCGAGGTGCGCAGATGGGACGGCCAGACTTCGGCCGCGTAGGGGCCGACAATGGCAAAGCCGCCATCGGCAAAATAAAAGGCAACCGCCAGGATCAGCCAGAAGGCCGACCAGCCTGCCCACATCACATCATAATTGTAGCCGGCCGCGATCGTGAGCAGCCCCGCACCCAGACCCAACAGACCGCCGGCCTTGCGCCGTCCCATCAGCTCCGAGAAATAGGAGAAGGACAGCCGCCCGATGAAACCGAATACGGTTAGCAGGATCATCATCTTGGCCGCCTGTTGAGGCGACACCTTCAACAGCAGCACGAACAGCGAGGGCGCCCACAGCGTGATGCCGTAGACTCCGGTCTGAGCGCCGGCATTGCCGAGCCAGGAGACGAGCAGGCTGCGCGGATATTTGAACAGGTCGAGCCAGTTCGAGGTGACGACAGGGCCGGCGTCGGCCGCTGTCGGCATCGGCAGCGAGGAGGGGGCGACCTGCAGTGCCCAGGCGAGCGACTTGCGCGCTTCCTCGTAGCGGCCCTGACGACACAGCCAGCGCGGGCTTTCCGGCACCCACATCCGCACCAGAAGCACGAGCAGCGCCGGCAGCAGCCCGATCGCGAACAATAGCCGCCACTGGTCGGCGCCCATGAACGCACCAAGCACCGCGCCGAGACCGACACCGAGCGGAATGACGCAGGTGACGAGACCGCCGACAAAACCGCGCTTGGAGGAGGGCATGAACTCCTGCACCAGCGGCAGGTCGACGCAATAGAGCCCGCCGACTCCGGTGCCGACGAAGAAGCGCAGGATCGTGAGATAGACCCAGCCATTGTCAGGCGTGAAATAGAGCAACCCCGTCGCGATGGAGAAGTTCAGCACGGTGCCGATGAAGACCTTGCGGCGACCGACGCGGTCGGCAAGCCAGCCCCAGGCGTACGCGCCGATGATGGCGCCGATGCCGGAGCTCATCAGCACGGTGGCTGATTGTCCGAAAGTGAGTTTCCACGGGCCGATCAGGAATGCGAGCACGAAGCCGATCAGAAAGTAATCGAAGAACTCCAGCGCGTCGCCAATGATCGCGGCCGTCAGGATCTTGATCTGGTTGCCGGTCAGACTCGTCCGTCGGTCGAGTTCATTGAACATGGCGTTTCCCCATTGGCGCATGTTCATTTTGCAGCAGCGAGCGTCGCGCCATCGCTCCGCCTGTACCGAAGGCTAACCCGCACTGCCCGCGAACGGCAAGCCTGCCTCACGGCACGTCGGCCATCGCGCCCGCGCATGGGATAAGCCATTGACCGAGGCGCTGGTGCCGGCTGCGAGGCATCGGAATTGTTTAGATTTTGTCGCTACTCTCGCGGCGCGAGGACGCGATCAAGGCAGAAAGCCATGGAAGAACGGCGCAAATACCCGAGGACCGAGATCAACGAGCCGGCCTATGTGTCGTCCGCCGGGTCGGTCATGAGCTGCATGGTTCGCAACATCTCGCCCGAGGGTGCGGCTATCGATGTCGAGAACCCCGCCTTTGTGCCGGCGCGCTTCCGCCTCGTGATGGCCAGGGACAAGTCTGTCTACGAGTGCGTCATGATCTGGATCCAGAAGAACAGGATCGGTTTGAGCTTCGTTGCGGCACCGCAAGCGGACGGCTGAACCCGCACGGCATCTCAATCCCCTTCGAGCAACACCTGGACGACACCGGCCGAGATCATTCCGAGCGCGCGTGCGGCGCTCGTCGACACGTCGATCACGCGCCCCTTGATGAAGGGCCCGCGATCGTTGACGCGGCAGCGAATGGATCGGCCACGGTAGGAGACGGTCACCATGCTGCCCAGCGGACGCGTTTTGTGCGCGCAGGTCATCTCGCCAGCGCGGCCGACACCGGGATAGAAAGACGCCAAGCCGCTTTCGGCGTGCGCGTCGGCGAAGACACAGACAATTGACGTTAGAACAAGAGCAACAAGAAGGGTCCGATACAATTTTTGGCCATCGGTGCCCTGCGCCGCAGCCATAAGCCCCGGAAACACAACTCCGTTCCCGAACTATTTTTGGCCGAGGCGCGCAGAAATCTGGGAACTTTTTTCGAAGGAAGACAAACGGCTCAACGCTTCAACAGCGTTGCGATCTTCTTTTCGAGATCCTCAAACGACATGGAGCCCCTGATTTTCTCGCCATTGACGAAAAAGGTCGGCGTCGCGTCGACCTTCAACTGATCGAAGGCGAACTGCTGGTCGGTCTTGATCTTCTCGAGAAGGGCTGCGTCCTGTTCGCAGGCTTCGACGGCTTCTCCGCTCATGCCGAAATGACCGCCGATCGACTTCAGGGTATCCAGGGGCCGTTCCGCCAGCTCGCCCTGACGCTTGAACACCATGGTTGTGGCGTCGAAATATCGCGGTCCATCGCCATTGGCGATGCAACGCGCGAGCATCGTGCCGCTGACGGCCGCGATATCAAGCGGGAAGGCGCGCGATACGAATCGTACCTTGCCGGTGTCGATATATTTCGACTGCAGCATGGGGAAGACGTTTTCGGAGAAGGCGGCGCAATGCGGGCAGGTCATCGACGAATATTCGACGATGGTAATCGGCGCCTTCGCCGAGCCCAGCACCATGTCCGGGAGCGCGCCTGGCTTTGCAACGAGCGAGCGAGTGTCGCTTTGGGCAAGGGCTGGAAGGGACGAAAGAGGGCCGGCGAGGCCGGCGACCAAGGCAAGCGCGGCGAGAAACGCCCGGCTAAACTTCGACAACGAAACATCCCTCTCGTTCAAGCGACCCGCGAGGCGTCGGTTGCGACGCGTCGCGAGGGCCTGGAAAACCGAGAGATTAGAGCCAGCCGAGGTTCAGGTCCATGCCGAGCATCATCATGGCGACTGACACAGCCAGACCAACGCAAGACAGAATCGACATCGCCTTGAACGACTGGTCGGCAGCAATTGCAGAAATCGTTTTCATGTACCCCCCTGTTGTTTGCCCAAAACGGGCGTTGGGGGGCCATCTCTATGGCAAAACTCTTTATGGCCGATTGCGGGACATCGTTAATCAATCGCAAGAGGGCGCGCCTAAAGTCCGGCCGCCGGATGGCCTATCCCCGGAAAGGCCCTCCGTTACCGCCAAAGCTACGACCGACTTAGCGCCCTCTGTCGAGCACAGTGGCGATCGTCGCCGCCGTCATGGCCGCGCGATCCGAGGCGCGCTGTGCTGCCAGCCGCTCCATCGCGCGCTCCTCGATCAGCAGATTGATCAGCGCCAGGCGTCGCTCCTCGTCGACGGCTTCCGCCAGCAATTGCCTGTAGCGTAGATAGTCGAACTCCAAGTCCTCATGACGCATGCAGCGCCCCCCGCACACGCGCATCCCCAAGCGGACATCTTCCGCAAGCCAACGGCGAGCGCAAGCACACGCAAGGCGCTATCGACAGGATTCGCGACGCCGCTGTGCGAAAATGCGACGCGGTGCACCGCTATTTGGCGACTTCGGCAGCTTTGGGAGCCTTGGTGGCCTCGGCGGCTTTGGCAGCTTCGACCGCTTCGGCGTCGGCGAGGCAGTGCAGCAGGAACGCCGTGCGCTCGCGCGCCATCACCTTCTCGGTGTCTGCCTTCTTTGCGCATTCATGCTGTCTGATCTGCTCGGCGCGGCGCTTCTCCGCGGCATCGCGATATTCCGGCGCCACAGTGGACGGATCGACCAGCTTCTGGGCGAAGCCTGGCGCCGACCATACCAAGGCGAGCAGAGCGATCTGGAGAAATGATTTCAAAATGACCTCCCTAAAAAAATCATGCGCAAATGCGGAAACAGACCGCGGACGCCGGTAAAATCCTCCTCCCGGCGACCAACTCTTTCCGGCAATTCGTATGCCCAACCGCCAGGGTTTGGCTAGTGGTCCCATTTCGACATCCCAAACGGAAAATTTTCGATCCGCTCCACGGCATGCGCAAGGCGTCACTCGGCGCTGCCGTGTCGCCCGGCCAGCAGATTCGCAGCGAGCAGAATGCCGATCAGTGCGGCGGCAAGCAGGGCCGCGCCGCGTATTTGCCCATTTGAGAAACCGAACTCATCGCGCGCCAGGCAGCCGGCGATCACGGCGACGTAGCCCGCAACGCCCGTAGCGGTCAAAGCAGCCAAGGGGTCAAAGTCCATTTTCATCACACGATTCCATTGCGGCTTCGGCGAGTTAAGCAGTGATCGCGGTCGACCGTTGTGAACCGCTTCACAATTCTAAGCGGACAGCCGTCGAACCCTCAATGCGAGCAGGACCCAGGGCGTGGCTTGCGACCTCCGCTTCTGGTTGTGGTCTAGAAGGACCGAAGCTTCCTGCGCGATGAGTGCAATTCACACGCCTGCGCCGCACAGAAAGCGCCCACCAGACGTGCGACCTTCGCTCCCGAGACGAAAAGCTCGGCGTTGGCCTCGTCGAGCCGGCGTGCGGCTTCCTCAGCGCGGCTTCGCAGGCGCGCTTCATCGAGCGTGAGCAGCCTGCCTTCGCGAAACACGATTCGCCCGCCGATCATGACGGTATCGACGGAGGCTCCATTCTCGCCGAACACCATCTGGACCAGTGGGGAACGCAACGGCACGAAATGTGCGCATTCCAGCCGCAGGAAGACGATGTCCGCCTCGTAGCCTGGCGCGAGCCGGCCGATCTCGCGAAAACCGAGCCCATTTGCGGATCCTTCCGTCGCCATGGTGAAGGCCTCATCGGCCGAGATCCATTCGTCAACCGCAAACCCGTCGATGCGCGATAGATAAGACGCAAGCCGCGTCGCCTCGAACATGTTCTGGCCGTCGGACGTGTTGCTGGCGTCCGTGCCTATGCCGACCGCGACTCCCGCGCGCAACATCTCGCGCGCGGGTGCCACGCCCGACCCGAGCCGGAGATTGCTGGCCGGATTGTGTGCAACGGTGACGCCTCCCGCGCTCAATCGGTGGATGTCATCGCCCTCCAGCCAGATCGCATGTGCGACGCTCAGCCGATCGGAGAGGAAGCCAAGCTTGTCGAGATGCTCAACCAGGCTCATGCCATAGCGCGTTCGCCCAAGAGAAGCCTGCGCCCGCGACTCCGCGAGATGGGTTTGGAGGCGAACACCGTGCTCCCGAGAGAGCCTGTCGCATTCAGCGAGAAAGTCGTCGGAGCAGTGCAGCGGAATGGTCGGTCCGAGGGCGGGGCGAATGAAGCGGGGATCAAAATGCCAGTTTGCCAGGATCTCGGTGCAGGCGTCGAGCGTCTTGGCGATCGGCGCAGCAGCAAGGCTCGCAAATTGCGGCCGCATGCTGTCCGGCAAGGCGTCCAGCAATCCGGGCAAAGCCTGATAGATCGTGCGATCGGCGATCATCGGCGCGACCACCGCGCGCATCCCGGCATCCTGGTAAGCTTGTGCGACGGCTGCCATGCCGTCGCGGGACGGCCCCGGGAATTCCAGCGTGAGATCGAAGCAGGCGGTGCAGCCCTTGCGGATCAGTTCTGCCGCCGATAGCGCCGTGGAGAGATATTTGTCCTCAAGACCGCGCGAGCGCGCGCTGGCGCCCGGACCGGTCAAGAACATCTCCAGCGAAACCTTGTCGTCGACAGCGCCGCGGTTGAGCGCGCCGTGGGAATGGGTGTGCGCATTGACGAGCCCGGGGATCAAAAGGCGGTCGCGGGCCTCAACCGGCTCGGCGTCCTCCGAAACCGGAAAGCCCGGACTTTCGATTGCGGCGATGCGCCCGTCTTCGATCAGGATGTCCCGTGGCAGCGCGCCGCCGCCCGGCTGAAGCACGAGCCCGCCGCGGACGACGCGACAGCGGCCACTCATGAGAGCGGATCGCTCGAAAGCCCCGCGTAATATTCGTCCAGCGTCGGCGTCATCATCTCGAACCGGTCGCGAATGGTGGAGCAGGTGTTGCCGCCGAGACGGGCGATTGCGTCAAGCCGGGCCGGATCGACGCGCATGCGTTGGGCATCGATGACGCCGGAATGATAGTGCGCGAACAGGATTTCGCCCATGATGATCTGCCGCGACTTGCCTAGCTCGAGCGTTACGTGACGCCGGCATTCGAACGCGGCCGGCGCCTCCTTGATCCAGGGCGAGGCCACCTTCTTGCCGGGCATCGCGGTCAGGCCCGCCGCCTGCAATTCATCATGTTCGGGCGGGAATGGTACGGCACAAAGATGCATCGCCTCGGCAATCGCGCGCGAGACGATATTCACCGTGAAGACCTCGGTCAGGCGGATGTTCAGACCGGTATCCTTGAACCGCATGTCCGGATGGTTCTCCACGCCGAGCGCCAGGATCGGTGGATCGGCGGACAGGCAGTTGAAGAAGCTGAACGGCGCGGCGTTGACTCGGCCTTGCGGGTCGATGGTCGTCACAAGCGCGATCGGCCGCGGTACGACCGTGCCGATCATGAGCTTGTACTTGTCGCGAACCGACAGTTCGCGAAAGTCGAAGGTAACCTCGAGCGGCTCGTGAGGAGGCGCGTCCATCATTTGCTCTCGATCGAGGGCGCGCCGGCATGCGCCTGCAGAAAACGCTCCTCCCACCACGAGAACAGGAGGTCGCGAAGCGCAGCCGCATCGTCCTCGCCATAGATGTCGACGCGCTTGACGGAATCGAAGATCGCAAGCTCCTCCGGCGACAATGCGACCGGCAGCTCGGTGATGCAGATCGGCGTATTTGGAAATTCCGGCTTGTAGGCCGGATCGCGCCGCAGTGGCCGGTCCGCCTTGATGGTCGGGTTGCGAAACTGCTTCGGCGTGCGCTGGCTCGCCAGCACCGGCGTTTGCGGTACGCGCGCAAGATCGGCTTCGCTCGCCGCATAGACGGTCAGCTTGAGTGGTTTCAGCGCGAAATTGCTGGTGCGCATGACATCGGCGCCACAGACATTCGGCACCGCCAGCACATCCATCAGCGCGAGCAGGTCGACATAGTCGCCCGCCTTCGTGGTTTGCCTCGTCATATAGGCGTGACCATCCTGATCGACGCCGGTGCACATGAAGAGATTGAAGGAATCGTGCACGTCGTCGGGTGTCAAGCCGTATTCGCGCTGCGCCTCAGCCTGGATGTCGTGGCAATTGGTGTGCACGGCAAAACCATAAGATGCTTCGTAAACATAGGCACTGCAGCGCGGAAACAGCACGTCGTTGCGGCCGACAGTATCCTCCAGAATGAAGAGCATCGCTCGCTCGCGCGGGGGCGCCGACCACATGAAGCTGCCTGTGGTCGGATGGAAGCCGTGCACCGTGCGGGTGCGTCCGCAATGCATGAATTCCTTGTAGTCATGCAGGTTGAAGCAGTTGAAGTCCGCGCACTGACCGCCTTCGACCTGCTCAATACGAAGGATCTGGCCTTTCAAAAGTTCAATGGCTTTGCCGGTGCCGGGCTCGAGGATGTGCTCGAACAGAATGCGGCGTTCGCTCATCGCACCGGCTCCCGATCGTTCGGCTTTGCGATCGTCTCCGCCTTTCGCGCGGCGGCGTACTCCCGGAGCGCCAGCCGCACCAGCGCGACACGATCAGGCGCGACGCCGCGCGCGATCGTGCGATCCATCAATTCGAGTTGCTGCTGGTTGAGTTGCAATTTGATCACCCTTTCCATCATTGGCGCGTCTCCAGCATAATCCGCGGGGCAAAGTGTATACAGTTCTGGCCGGTTCGGCACGGGTTAGAGACCGCAGCTATTGTGGTAATTATCGGCGATTTTAGCGCTCAATCGAGCACAAACTTTCGGCGAAGTGCTGCCTCTTATTCTCGCGCGTCGACTATTATTTCCGCATCCTGTGTACAGTTCTTGCTGCTATCGTACACCGGATTTCGCCGGTCAACGCCGACCGGAAAATCCCCTGTGGAACGCTGATGAGAAAGAAATCCACCCGTGTCGATCTGGCCTGCCAGGCGTTGCGTCAGGCCATCATCGAACAGGCGCTGCCGCCAGGCACCAGGCTGCCTGAGGATGAGTTGGGCGTCCGCTTCGGTATGAGCCGGACGCTGGTGCGTGAGGCGCTGGCGCAATTGCAGTCCGAGGGGCTGGTCGACGCGCCGCCTCGGCGCACCGCGACGACGGCGAAGCCGACGCTGGATCAGGCCAGAGAGGTTTTCGAAATCCGTCGCATGCTCGAGCGCGAGGTGGTGCGGCTTGCGATCGGGCGCTGGCGTCCGGAATTCGGCGCCGAGCTCGAAGGCCATGTCCGCGCCGAAGAAGCCGCGCGGCGGGTGGGCGAGGCGCGCGTCTCGATCCGGCTCGCCGGTGAATTCCACACCAAGCTTGGCGCGATGGCAGGCAATTCGCTGTTGCGCCGCTATCTCTCCGAAGTGGTGTCGCGCTGCTCGCTGATCCTCGCACTCTACGGACGCCCGCATTCGGCCGATTGCGCCGTCAACGAGCACCGCGAGATCGTCGCGGCCTTGCGCGCCGGCAACGCCGAAGCCGCCATCAGGGTCATGGAACATCATCTGGGCTCGGTCGAGCAGCGGGCGTTGCTCGACCAGGGGCGCGATGCCGAGTTTGACCTCGGCGCGGTGCTGTCGCGTTATGCCGACAATCTCGACGGCACGGGCGCGGCAAAAGTCGCCCGGCTTCACCGGCCAAAGGCGAGGGGGAAGCGATGATCAAATCAATTCCGCCTTGATCGCCTTTCGACGATTCAAATGCCTCACCGTTTCGTTCATTCCCATCGCAGCGGGCGTCCACGCCCGGGCCAGACGGAGCCATGCCTATGATCAAGTCTTCCCTTTCTCGCAGAACCTTCCTCGGCGGCGCGGCGGCTGCGCCCTTCGCTCTCACCGGTCTCGGCGGACCCGCGCGTGCCGCAGATCTGACGATCGGGATCATCTATGTCGGATCGCGCGCGGATTACGGATGGAATCAGGCTCACGCCGTTGCTGCGAAAGCGCTGAAGGAAATCCCTGGCGTCAAGGTCGTCGAGGAAGAAAACGTGCCGGAGACGGTGGCCGTGC
>Ga0335080_10006648_pt1 | contig 11965 bp, 10 predicted proteins | sample Lox_Sample_34_FD_206720 | JGI IMG/M metagenome (GOLD analysis project Ga0335080, IMG submission 206720) | Soil microbial communities from Loxahatchee National Wildlife Refuge, Florida, United States - Lox_Sample_3.4 | ecosystem: Environmental > Terrestrial > Soil > Wetlands | place: USA...
ACACAGAAACGCCTCACATTCCTCCCCCCTTAATTCAAAATACATTATACACGAATAGTTACTTCCAGTCAATGAAAAAGAGGCACTTACTTGAGGGCTAATAGGAACGAGGGCGGCCGGAGTTGGAGGAGTCGGCCTGGAATTTGGGCCAGGGGCTATTCATGAGGCCACCGTGCTTGCCGACAAAAGCGAGGACTTTGCCCTGATTGGTAGCCACGTAAATGGTGCCGTCGGGAGCGAGAACCGGAGAGGATTCGACACCATTGGGAAGGCGGACTCTTTCCTCGAGTTCCCCGGTGGGAGAAACAGCCGTGAGATAGGCACCGCCCGCGACGTAAATCGTGCCATCTTCGGCGAGCACGGGAGTGGCGATCAGGGTAGTGCGGGTGTCGAAGGACCACTTTTTGGAGCCATCGGGGTAAAGGGCGTAGAGCGTAGTATCGGCGCTGGCTTCATAAATGGTGCCATCGGAAGCGATGACCGGAGTGGCGCGGTTAAAGGAACGAACTTTCGTCGAAAAGCTCCACTTGAGATCGCCGTCGGAGGTGAGGGCGAGCATACGCGAGTCCGCGGCTCCTCCGAGCAACAAGCCATCCGAAGTGGGTGCTAGACCGGATTCGAGGAACGTGTTGCCCGGAGGAGGATATCCGCTATTCTTGGCGATGGCCTCCTGAGTGAGCGGAGGGTACTGCCACACGATCTGGCCATCGGAATTGACGGCATTGAGGCGGCCATGGCCGGGAAAAACCAAGAGGCCATTGGAGAGAAGCGTGACGGAAGCGTACTGCTCGAAGCCGAGGCCGGCCTTCCAGCGAATGGCGCCGTCGCTCAAGCCGATGGCGCACAGCCCGTCGCGCGTAGGCGCGTAGAAATTGCTGGAGTCAATGGCGCCGCCGGTTTTGCCGTAAGTTTCCCCATCATAGGTGTCCGCCTGCCAGCGCTGCGTGCCGGTTGAGTTGAGAGCGAAAACGCGGCCGCGGCGATTCGTGACATAGATGGCGCCGTCGGAGCCTACAGTGGGAGCGGCCATGATCGGCGCGGCATAGAATTTCCAGAGAAGCTTGCCTTCCGGGTCCAGCGCATACAGGAAGCCATCTTCGCTGCCGGCGTAGAGGGTTCCATCTTCGGCGAGAGCCAGGGAAGCGGTGACGGGGCCCGTAGCGGAGAATTCCCATTTCTTTTCAATCGTGGGGGACTGCGCGAGGCCGCGGGGCTTCGAGGGGCATCCGTTCCACGTGAAGACGAAAATAAGGATGAGGACGGCGACGAGGACACCGCCGCCAATGGTTTTCCCGTCGAACTTCATGCCGCACGTCCTGTCCGCAGGGATCCAGCGGCCGGCGGGATGAGTTTGCGAAGCTTCGGATCATTCCTCATTTACATGCCTGTGAGAACGCTACTGGTGTTTTGGGGATCATGAAATTGCTTCGGCCAGGCACTTTGCATGAGCGGCGAACCGGAATCCTGGACGGCGCACATCCAAAAGTAGCCGCAGGCGAAATAGATCGTGCCGTCCGGGCCGATGGAAGGTGCGGACGTGGGAGCCATGACGCGCATGGTCCACTTCAGCGAGCCATCGGAACGAAAGGCGAGCAGGGACTCGTCTCCGCCAACGTAAAGAGTTCCATCGGCAGCGAGAGCGGGAGCGGTGAAAAGCGCGTGGGCGGGAGTTTTCCAGAGGAGAGAGCCATCGGGGTTCACGGCAAAGAGGGAGCTGCCCGCAGAGAAATAGATGGTGCCCTGGGTATCAATCACAGGAGAACCCAGGACGATGCCGGCGGCATCGAAGGACCATTTTTTGTTGCCCGAAGGATCGACCGCGTAGAGGACGCTCTGGTTATCGCCAACATAGATGGTGCCGTCATCGGCGATGGCGGCCCGATCGAGGCTTCCGGGAGTGAGTTCAAGGACCCATTGGTCCTCGCCGGAAGAAGACAAGGATTGCAGCCAATGCTGGCGGGGAATAATGATGCTTTGATCGCGCGCGACGATGGGAGCGGCGTCCGTTGCAGTCGTCCAAGTAAACGCCTCGCCGGGAAGCGGAGGGGATTTCGGGAGAAAATTGGGACGGTAAGTGTTGCGATTCCAGAGGATGTCGTTCGAGCGCCGAGGCTGAAACGCGTAAATGTCGGAGACGCTGTTGAGGTAGTAGAGGGTCGCGTCCGGGCCGAGAGCCGGAGGAGCGCGGAAGCCGATCAGGCCGTCGCCAGGGTTCCAGGACATTTTGCCATCGGAGCTGTAACCAAAGATCAGGCCGGGATAGAGGTCCACATAGAGGCTGCCGTCAGAAGCGAGGACGGGAATGCCGGGCTGGTTGAGGGGCGTTTGCCAGAGAAGCTTGCCTTGGGGAGTAATTGCGTTGATACCTTTATTGCAACTGAAATAGATGGTTCCGTCGTTGCCAAGGGCAGGGTGCGAGACCGCGCTGCAGGAGGATTTGAACTGCCACTTCAGGACGGGACCGGATTTTTGCGAAGCCGAGGCGGCGGACTTGTGGCAGCCGCTGAGAATGATGGGGGCAAGAACGATGGAAAGAACCGCAACAAGGCGAGACAGAATCCGGTAAGAATCCCGGGAAGCAGAGAAGGGGATGCTATGCGAAGGAAGATTCATTGTTCGTGTTGCAGCTCGTCGCAAGAGAGATTTTCCAGGCGCGAAAGCTGGACCTGCATCATCGCGGAGCGGACGGGGAAAAGATCGTTGAGTTCCTGAATGTGGCCTCTGGCCTGACCGACGGCCGCGTCGAGAGACTGCTGGAGGCCGCGCTCCATATCCCGGGTGGATTGCCGCTGCCGGGCGCGCTCGACGCGGGAATTGAAATCGGTGCCGGTGGGGAGAATGACGTGAGATTGTTGATTGAGAAAATTGCAGTAGAGTTCCGATTGCTGGATGACCTGCCAGAGCTTTTCGCGCCAGGCGTCGTCCTTGGCGAGAGCCGCACGGGCGCTGACGAGTTGCATCTGCCAATCAGCTTCTTGATGAGAGCCGTAGCCGAGGAGCTCTTTGGCCTGGCGCTCACAATCCAGATCGCAACTGAGGAGATAGGTCCTGCCGCTATGCGGCGCAATGTCTCCCGGCGAGCGGGGACGGATGGTGTGCTGAAATTCGGGATCGTCATTGGTGATGACTTTAGGCGCTTTCGCCGGAGGAGTGGCAGATGGTTTCTTCTCCGGATCGGGCTTTTGGGGAGACGCGGGTCGTGAAGAAGAAGGTGCTGGAGCCGGGTTCGACGGCGCCGAAGAGGATTGCGCGAAGGCGACGGATCCGGAGAGCGAGAAAATCAGAGAAAACGCGAGGACGGCCCATGAAAGCCGGCCGGTAGCGGAAGTTACGCGGCGTTCACGGGTCGTTGGAATCATCGGAGTTATCGGTGGCGTCCGGAGGCGATGAGACGGGGCAACCGGCATTCTGAATGCGGCCCAACTGGATGTTCATGAACGCGAGAGAATAGGATTTGGTGGCGTAGCGGCGCTGGATGGTTTCTTCGCGGAGATAGAGGGACTGCGCGGAGGTTTGCAGGCCCCTGAATTTCGCATCGTACTTCTCGTCCACCCGGATTTCGCGCTCGGTTACGTTATTGGGGTCGGAGACTTTGGCGAGCTCGGCTCGTTTCTCGCTGGCGAGATCGCAGAACTTCAAATGAAGGGCGTAGAGATCGGCGAGAAGCGCCTGCCACTCGGTGTCCTTGCGCACGGTATCGAGAGCGGCGAGGACATTCTGGCGCCAGTACGAATCGTTGGTGGTATAGAGGTGGGCCGAGTTGCGCACGCGGTCGAAGCAGGAGCGGTCGCAATCGTTGAGCCGCGAGAAGTCGAGTTGCTCGCCGTCCACGGCGACTTCGCCGCCGCTCTTGAAATCGTCGTCGGTGTAAACCTTGGGATGCTTTTTGCGCGGCTTGGCGGGTGTGGCGGGATTTGCGGTCGATTTCTGGGAAGCTGGCTGCTGCGCCGCGGGAGGCGAGGCTAGTTGCGAGGGGGGAGGCTGCGAAGACAAAGGTTGAGCGGGCGGCGCGCTTTGCGATGGAATCGCAAGAGGCGTCGAGAGTAGGAGCGCGAGAAGAGGTGCGAAGAACAAGAAAATACCTCGAATTCGGTGCATTTTCTCAGGAAACAAGGTGCGGAACTATGGGCCGAAGGTACTGCCTTCGGCGAATGGAGCAATAGCCTTTGAGCGCCATGTGAGGGAAGGGAGAGAAAAGGCGCATTTGGAAGCAGGATTGAGGCTCTTTCTATTATAAATTTGGTGGGCACAGAGTCATGAGCTACGAACCGATACAGGATTACGGGATCATTGGGGATTTGAACACGGCGGCGCTGGTGAGCCGGAAGGGTTCGATTGACTGGCTGTGCCTGCCGCGATTCGATTCGCCGAGCGTGTTTGCGGCGCTGCTGGACGACGAGAAGGGCGGGAGATTCCGGATCAGTTCGCCCGCGGACGGAATCACGTACAAGCAGTTCTACTGGCCGGACACGAACGTGCTGGTGACGCGGCTGCTTGCGCCGAGCGGGGTGGGGGAAATCACAGACTTCATGCCGGTGCCGGAGGGAGAGGACGATCCGGAGAAACACCGGCTGGTGCGGATCGTGGGGGCGACGCGAGGGTCCATGAAATTCCGCGCGGAATGCCGGCCGGCGTTCAATTACGCGAGGGATCCGCACGCGTTGAAATTGGTGGCAGGGGGAGCGGCGTTTCGCTCGGACACTCTCAATATGAAGCTGGTGACGAAGAGCGAGCTGGCCAACGACGGAAACGGCGGGGTGATCAGCGAGTTTGAGCTTGCCGCTGGGGAATCGCGAGCATTCGTTTTGCAGTGCGCGAAGCCAGGAGAAGAAACGCAATGGCCGCCGGAAGAGGACGAGGCCAAACAGTGGTTCGAGGACACGGTGCGGTATTGGCGGGAGTGGCTTTCGCACTGCACGTATACGGGCCGGTGGCGCGAAATGGTGAACCGCTCGGCGCTCGTGCTGAAGTTGCTGACGTACAAACCGACGGGAGCGATCGTGGCGGCGCCGACGTGCAGCCTGCCTGAATCGATCGGCGGGGAAAGGAATTGGGATTACAGGTACACGTGGGTACGCGACGCGGCGTTTACGCTGTATGCGCTGATGCGCATCGGCTTTACGCAGGAAGCAGCCAACTTCATGACCTGGATCGAGGCGCGGTGCCATGAGATGGCGCCGGACGGAACGCTACAAATCATGTACGGAATCGGCGGTGAGCACGACTTGAATGAAGAAACGCTGAAGCATCTTGAGGGATACTGCGGGTCGAGCCCAGTGCGCGTGGGCAATGGGGCGAGCGGACAGCACCAACTCGACATTTATGGCGAACTGCTCGATTCCATCTATCTCTACAACAAGTACGGGAGCCCGATTTCGTACGAATTGTGGCAAGACGTCTGCAGACTGCTGGATTGGGTCTGCCTGCACTGGAAAGAAAAAGATCACGGGATCTGGGAAGTGCGCGGCGAGCCGCAGGACTTTGTCTATTCGAAGGTGATGTGCTGGGTAGCGCTGGACCGGGGATTGCGGTTGGCGGGGAAGAGATCTTTCCCGGGCGACCTGGATACGTGGGCGAAAAACCGCGACGGCATCTATGAAGAGGTGCAAAAATCGGGCTGGAACGAAAAAAGGCAAGCGTTCACGCAATTTTTTGGGGGCGATTCGCTGGATGCGGCGAACCTGATTTTGCCGCTGGTGTTTTTTATCTCGCCGACCGATCCGCGGATGCTGAAGACGCTCGAGGCGATCCGAAAGGCGCCGGAGCAGGGCGGGCTCGTGTCCGATAGCATGGTGTACCGCTACAACGCACAGAGCCACATTGACGGCCTGGAGGGCGGTGAGGGATCTTTTAACATGTGCTCCTTCTGGCTGGTGGAGGCGCTGACGCGGGCGGCGCGACGGGATCGACGGCTGCTGGAGGAGGCGCGGCTGCTGTTCGAAAAAATGCTCGGCTATGCGAATCACCTGGGACTCTACTCGGAACAGACGGGCGATTGCGGCGAAGCGCTCGGGAATTTTCCGCAGGCGCTGACGCATCTGGCGATGATCAGCGCGGCCTACAATCTTGACCGGGCGTACGGCGACGGGGAAGCAGAGTGGCCGGGCCTCGAAGGAAAGTCTTCCTGATCCAGCCCCGCGAGACGAGGGGCGTTTGCCCATCCCATGAACAAAATTGCATTTCTCGAAGGAAAATACGAGAACCGTTTTGGCGGAAAATGCAGAATCTACCGCGCGCCCGGGCGAGTGAACCTGATCGGCGAGCATACGGATTACAACGGGGGATTTGTGCTGCCCGCGGCTGTGGATTTCTCCTGCTGGGTGGCCGGAGGCCCGCGGAATGACGGACGTCTGGGAATTTTTTCGGAAAACACCGGGGAGCTTGCCGAAGCAGATCTTGGCGATAAGAGACTGGAGCGATCGGGAACGTGGAGCGATTATCCGGTGGGGACAGTCTGGACGCTTCGCGAAGCGGGATACGCGTTGCCGGGAGCGAATCTCTACATCCACGGCGAAGTTCCGCTGGGGTCGGGCCTGAGTTCGTCGGCGGCAATTGAAGTGGCTACAGGGTATGCGTTGCTCGATGCTGCGGGGGAGAAAATTGATCTGCGAAAATTGGCGCTGGCTTGCCAGCGAGGAGAAAATGATTTCGTCGGAGCCCGCGTGGGCATCATGGATCAATTTGTCGCTTGCCATGCCCAGGCGGGGAGCGCGCTGCTGCTGGATTGCCGTTCTCTCGAATACGAATACGTGCCATTGCCGGCGACAGTGAGCCTGGTGATCTGCAACTCGATGGTCAAGCACGAACTGGCGGCCGGAGAATACAACGCGCGGCGCGCGGAGTGCGAGGAAGGCGTGCGGCTGCTGTCGGAGCGGATTCCGGGGATTCAGTCATTGCGAAACGTGGAGATCGGGGCGCTCGATAAATACAAAAGGGCACTGCCGGAAACGATTTACCGCAGGTGCCGGCATGTCATAACGGAGAATGACCGCGTGCTGCAGGTCGTCGAGGCGCTACGAGCGGGAGATTTGACGCGAGTGGGAGAATTGATGTTCGCGTCGCACGAAAGTTTGCGCCGCGACTATGAGGTGAGTTGCGCGGAACTTGATTGCCTGGTGGAGCTGGCCCGAAGCGAGCCGGGGGTGGTTGGAGCGCGGATGACGGGAGGAGGATTCGGTGGCTGCACGGTGAATCTGGTGAAGTGCGAAAGCGCGGAACAGTTCAGAGAACGGGTTTCCGCTGGATACGCGGCAAAATTCGGGATCGTGCCGGAAGTTTATTTGAGCGGCACGGCGAACGGCGTAGAACGCGTGAGTTGAATCCGAAATGTCACCGAGCGATTTCATAGGGGACTGGATTGAGCGGTACCCGCACCGGCGCTTCAATCCGTTGCTGCGGGAGTGGGTGCTCGTTGCGCCGCACCGCACGGGGCGGCCATGGCAAGGCCGAGTGGAGCAAGTCCCCAGTCTGGCTGGAGTGGCTTATGATCCCTCGTGTTATCTGTGTCCCGGAAATGCGCGCGCCGGCGGAGCGCGCAACCCGAAGTACGATTCGACATTCGTTTTCGATAACGACTTTGCGGCATTGCTACCCGACGTTCCGGAGATCTCCTCCGGCGGGGAGAGTCTTCTTCATGCGCGAAGCGAGCGCGGCATCTGCCGAGTGGTGTGCTTTTCCCCGCGGCACGATTTGACGATCCCGCGAATGACGGATGCGGAGCTGCGCAATACGACGAGGGTGCTGGCGGAGCAATATCGCGACCTCGAGTCACGATCCTGGATTCGCAATGTGCAAATGTTCGAGAACCGCGGCACGCTCGTAGGAGCGAGCAATCCGCATCCGCATTGCCAGATCTGGGCGTCGGAGGCCGTACCCAACACGCCGGAGCGAGAAGGTGCTGCGTTTAAGGCGTACCAAGGGGATCGGAACGCGTGTTTGTTATGCGATTACCTGCGGATCGAGCTGGAAAAGCGGGAACGCATTGTTTGCGAAAACGAAGGATTCGTTACGCTGTTGCCGTACTGGGCGAATTGGCCGTTTGAGACGATGGTGCTGCCGCGGCGTCACATCAATGCCTTCATGGAATTGAACGATCCGGAACTGGCACTGCTCGGAGACATTCTTCGCCGGACTACAATTCGGTACGACAATCTGTTCCAAACAGCGTTTCCATATTCAATGGGATTTCATCAGCGGCCCACGGACGGGGCGCAGCACCCGGAATGGCATCTGCACGCGCACTACTTTCCGCCGCTGCTGCGGTCGGCGACGGTACAGAAGTTCATGGTGGGCTATGAGCAATTGGCCATGCCGCAGCGAGACGTCACGCCGGAAAGCGCTGCCGCGCGGCTTCGAGAGCTGCCTGAAATTCATTACCTGGAGCCGCGATAGGGTTTTGAACAGAATTGCGGGCGCCGGCTATTTTTTTGCGGCGGTTTTGGAGGCTTTGAAGGGCTTGCGCAGGGTGGACTCGCGAACGACGAGTTTCGGTTCCAGAAGAATATTGCGAGGCGGCAAAGGGTCGGGAACATCGAGAATCTGGAGCGCGAGTTTCGCGGCTTTCTGTCCCAGACCCACGCTTTGCTGGTCCACGCTGGAGAGCGGCACTTTCAGAAATTTGTTGTACAAAACATTACCGCAGCCGACCACGGCGACATCTTCCGGGATGCGCAGGCCCGCTTCAAGAATCGCTTCGATGGCACCGTAAGCGACGGGATCGTTGTAGCAAAAGATTCCATCGGGACGCGGATTCAATTTAAGTAATTTTTTGGTGGCGTCGTACCCGGCGGAATCGCCGATCTCCTCGACGCGCTCCGTGCTGACAATGTAGCGGGGATCGGAATCCATGCCGCGATTTGCGAGGGTGCGCCGGTAACCGGCGAGCCGACCGACCACAGGGCTGAGTGCGGGACCACCGATATGGGCGATGGTTTTGCAGCCGATATCAATCAGATGCTGGGTCGCGATGGCGCCGACCTCCTCATCGTTCACGCCGACAAAATGAGCCGCGAGGCCCGGGAAGTGCCGGTCAATCAGGATGTAGGGAATACCGGCCTCCTCGACTTTGCGGAAGATCTCGACAGTCCACTGCGTGGAAGCTACGAGGAGGAGATCCACGCGGCGGGCGACGAGTTGCTCGACGGCCTGGCGCTCGAGCTTGGGCTCCTGCTCGGAAGAGGTCACCACGAGGGTGTAACCGCTTTCGCGCAGCGCGCCTGAAAGACCGCCGACGATTTCCGAGAAAAAAGTGTGCAATAAATCCGGAACGACAAAACCCATCATGTACGTGCGGCCCGTGACCAGTGCGCGGGCGGCCAGATTGGGTCGGTAGTCGAGTTCCTTGACGCGTTTCAGAACGCGCGCTTTCGTTTCCTTGCTGATATCCGAGTGGTCGCGGAGTGCTTTGGAAACGGTGATGACGGAGACACCGAGGTCGCGGGCAATGTCCTTGAGGGTGACCGGCATAAACGGAGGATAGCATGACCCCGGATGGAGACGAACGTTCAGGCCGGGGAGAAACTATTCGCGCTCTGCGTAGCCGGCCGAATGGGCTTTCCTCCATTGCCATGCGGTGGAAACGATGGAGTCCAGGTCCGGATATTGCGGCTGCCAGTGAAGCTCTCGCTTGATCTTTTCGGAGCTTGCGACGAGAACGGCAGGATCGCCAGGCCGGCGGGGAGATTCTTTCGCCGGGATCGGATGCCCGGTCACGCGACGCACGGTATCAATCACTTCGCGTACGCTGAAGCCGCGGCCGTTGCCCAGGTTGTAGATGAGCTTGTCTTTGTCCTTGAGCGCCTCGAGAACCAGCAGATGCGCGCTGGCTAGATCGCCCACGTGGACGTAATCGCGAACACAGGTTCCATCGTGAGTGGCGTAATCGGTGCCGTAGATGGCGAGCTCTTTTCTCTTTCCCAAGGCGACTTCAAGAGCGATAGGGATCAGATGCGATTCGGGCTGGTGGTCTTCTCCGAGGCCCTGCCAGGCTCCAGCGGCATTGAAATAGCGCAAACAGGCATACCTCAAGCCGTGAATGCGGTGCAGCCAAGAGAGCATTTGTTCGACGATGAGCTTGGATTCGCCGTAGGCGTTGGTGGGGCGCAGTGGATCCGATTCCTCGATGGGTGTACGCTCCGGAGTTCCGTACAGGGCAGCGGTGGAGGAGAAAACGAAGCGGCGAGTTTTGTGCGCGAGCACGGTTTCCAGCAAGGTTAGAGCGTTCAAGGAGTTATTGCGAAAATACTTTTCAGGGAGCTGCATGGATTCGCCCGCTTCGATGAAAGCCGCGAAGTGCATCACCGCGTCGAAACGAAATTCCGCGAAGAGGCGATCGAGCGCAACGCGATCCGCGATGTCTCCCGAGAAAAAGCGGGCGCCGGCCGAAACGGCGGCCCTGTGCCCGTGAGATAGATTATCGAGGACGGCGACTTCGTATCCCTTTTGCAGGAGCTGCGCCGTTACGACGCTTCCGATATAACCGGCGCCGCCGGTGACGAGCACTCGTTCCGCCATTCGTTTTCCCGATCCTCTCGTGTGCAGGGTCTGCAGGACTTGAAAGGCCACATGAATTGTACGGTGAGTCCGGTGATTTGAGGACTAGGGTTGTGGAGAGGAAGCTCGAAAAACGATTCAGTTCAGAGGAAAACCTCGAAAGGTGCTGCCAAAAATGAGAAAGGGGAAGCAGGCCAGGTCTTCCTGCCTCCCCCATTATTCCCCTCTCGGGGAATCCGGCTGGCCTGACGGAGGGCGGCCAGCCGTCGTGTGTTGGCCCAACTATGTAACACCAAAAAGGTCCGAATGTTTCAACTTTTTTCAAAAATAATTGTTCACCCTAATGAAAGCCTTATATGCTTTCCCTGATTTTGGAGCGCCATGTCAAGCCCGATGCGCATAAAATCCGATAACATCATTGTTTTTCTTACAGTTAGCAAGATCCCTGTCTCCTTGAGAGAGATCGCCGGAGAATTGCGCCTGACCAAGACAGACCGCCCCCACCTGCTTACTATGCTGGGGGAAATGAAGAAAAAGGGGTTGATCGAGGAAGTAGCAGGGGGTCGCTACAAACTGAGGGCTGCCAAAACTTCGAGCCACGGCTCCCCCGAGCGAGCAGGGAAAGGCCCTCCCGCAGCGCCATCCAATAGAAACACAATCAGCGGCCGGCTGGTGTTGCACCCGGATGGCTATGGCTTTGTCGTTCCGGACACGCCGATGCCGCAACTGGACGGCGACATTTTCATTCCCCGACAGGCTGTAGAAGACGCGATGCATGGCGATCACGTGTTGGTACAACTAGGGCGCATGCGGATCGAGGCAAGAGGGCAGCGAGCGGAAGGGCAAATTGTACGGATTCTGGACCGCGCGCACCCCACAGTCGTCGGACTTTTTCGGTACGGCCCGCGAGGCAATTCCGTGCTGCCGTACGACACGCGCATACAGCACCAAATCGAAATTCCTCCGGGCGACGAGCTCACTCCTCAATTACGACGGAAGTTAGGAGTGCCGGAAGCCACGGTTCCGGAGCACAAGCCACGACGCATGCCGCGACTGCCGGAACTCGACGGCGCCGTCGTTAATGTCGAGTTGTTGCGTTATCCGAAAGGCGGCGCGGCACCGATCGGGCGCATCATCGAATTGATCGGCAGGCCGGGAGAACTGGGCGTTGACACGGAAATCATCATCCGCAAGCACCACTTGCCGCACACTTTTTCCCGGGAGGTTTTGGAAGAAGCGGAACGCCGAGGGCGGCCCGTTGAAGATGCCGACTTGCCAGGCAGAGAGGACTTCAGAAGGCTTCCCATCGTAACCATTGACGGAGAAACGGCGCGAGATTTCGACGATGCGGTGCACGTTGAGCGCCGGGCAGATGGCGGCTGGCAGCTGCAGGTGCACATCGCGGATGTGGCTCACTATGTCCGCACCAGCACGGCTCTGGACAACGAGGCCAGGCTCCGAGGCACCTCCGTTT
>Ga0335080_10006650_pt1 | contig 11964 bp, 10 predicted proteins | sample Lox_Sample_34_FD_206720 | JGI IMG/M metagenome (GOLD analysis project Ga0335080, IMG submission 206720) | Soil microbial communities from Loxahatchee National Wildlife Refuge, Florida, United States - Lox_Sample_3.4 | ecosystem: Environmental > Terrestrial > Soil > Wetlands | place: USA...
CCGGTACTAAGTTCGCCTTCTCCACGCCCGCCAGATCGACTTCGATCTTCTCCGGCGCTGCTTTCTTGCCAGGGGTGATATCGAGCTTCACCTTCCCGTCGTGAAAGCTCTCCAGCATGCCCTGGAAGTGACGGTTGCCGTTAATCGGCTGGCGTGTCGTCAACTTCACCCGGCTGCCAACAAATCGTTCAAAATCCTGCGGCCGCACCAACCTGCGATCCAGACCCGGCGACGAGACTTCCAGTACGTAAGAGCCCGGAACCGCATCCTCCACATCGAGGATCGTGCCCACCTCGCGGCTCAGATTGGCGCAATCTTCGTGCGTCACCCCGCCCGGCTTGTCGATGAAAATTCGCAGCATACGGCTCTTGCCGCCGCCGCGAAATTCCACCTCGACGACTTCCAGACCGCTCGAGCTCGCCACCCGCTCTGCGACTGCACGCACGTGTTCGGCATCAAACGCCATGAAACCAAATAACTTACTGTTTATTGGCTGCGCGTCCGAAACTAACAGAAGCGGCTCAAACTAAAAAGTGGGCTTGCGCCCACTGGTGTGTTTCGCCAATTGCTGGTACTACACAACAGTTCCTGAAGACTTAATATACGCCCCTCATGCCCAAAAAACAAACCCTCCGGATGGCGAAGATATAATCCGTTTCACGGGTTTACAGGGTCATGAAGGATTCTTGCACAGTTCCCCTCACTGGCCTGATTTGCCTCCTGCTGGCCCTGCCGCTCTCCGCGCAAAAAACGCCGGGAGGCGGTCGGCCGTCGGGTGGTTCGGGAGGCTTGAGTGGAGGAAAGTCATCTCCCAACCAGATCGGTAATTCCCGCCAACCTGGCTTCAATTCCGGCCGCAGTATTGCTCACGCCAGCGATGAGAACCCGGTCGAGTTCCAGTCCGAAACCATCCTTGTGCAGGTGCCAGTCGTAGTGACCGACAAGTCAGGCACACATGTGTCCGGCCTGAACCGCACGGATTTCAAGGTATACGAGAACGGGAGTGAGAAAAGCATCGCCAGCTTCGAGGAGATTGAGGCCAGCCACGCCGCACTGGCCGCGCCGCCGCCAAGAAGTGGCGAATTCAGCAACCTGAGCGCGAACGGATCCGCTGCCCACAGTATCACCGTCATCGCTCTGGACACGATCAATACTCCGTTTCTCGATCAGACTTACGGCAGGAAACAGCTGGTGAAGTATCTGGCGGAAAATGTGAATTCGGGACAGGTGTTCGCCGTGGTAGCCATCGGCGGCCGGGGCACAAGGATCATTCACAATCTCACTACCGATCCCGCCGAACTGGTGAAGGCGCTTAACAAATTGAACGGCGAATTGCCGGCCCTGCAGGGTGTGGACATTGACGTCCAGGCGGCCGCTTCCGCGGGAACCGATGCGGCGGCGGGGGACCTCACAGCCATGGCATCGCCCGAAATGGTGAACACTGAAGACGCGCTGCAGAGTTTCCTGGTCAACGGAGAGGCTCCCATCGCGCGCCTGCAACAGGACCGCGCCGTCGAAATCACCATGCGCTCTTTCCTCGACGTTGCCTGGCTGCTCTCGGGCATTCCCGGAAGGAAATCCTTGATCTGGGCGACAGCGGGTTTTCCTTTCATCCTCGATTCTCCCTCCGCGGTTCCGGGCGGGCGGCTGTCCGCGTTATACGAGCGCACCATGCAGGCTCTGAACGATTCCCAGATCTCGGTTTATCCGGTGGACGTGCGCGGTCTGGTGAATTTCTCGCCGATCTCCGACGCCAGCGCCCATGGACCGCGCGGCAGCGCGGCCATGGCGTCGAGTTTGGCCGCCCGCAGTTGGCTGCACACCTCGACTCTGGACACGCTCAAGGACTTCGCGGATATGACCGGAGGCCGCGCCTTCTATAACACTAACGATCTGGCCGGCAGCTTCCGCCGTGCCGCCGAGGATTCTTCTTCGTACTACCTGCTCAGTTATTACCTCGACACCAAGAACAGCAAGCCCGGCTGGCGGCAGCTGAAGGTCAAGGTAGACAAGTCCAAGGTGGAAGTGCGCTCGCGCAATGGCTTTCTGGTCACCAACGCGACCATGAACCCGGAATTGAGCAAGCAATCGGACATGAACTCGGCGTTCAGCTCGCCCTTCGACAGCACCGGGGTACCACTTACAGTGCAATGGAAAAACATGGCTACCGACGGAGAAAAGAAGAAAGTCCAATTCGGCCTGCATGTTCTGCCCGAAGGTATTTCTACCGAAGGCCCCGCGAACCGTATTGAACTGGAAGTCGGCTTCGTCGCACTGCCCGCCAAAGGCGGGAGTCCCGCCGACCAGTTCGATCAAACGATTCAAAGCACGCCCAAGCCCGAGACTCTGGCCCAGATTCGCGGCGAGGGTCTCACCTACAACAATAATCTTGAACTCGCTGCGGGGCAGTACGTGGTGCGTTTCGTGGTGCGCGATAACTTCAGCGGCAAAGTAGGTAGTGTGTCCGCGCCGCTGACCGTGAACTAAGCGGCGCGATCACGGTTGGCCAGCGGCAATCCGGACAGCCCTTCTGGAAATTCCCTAAGGCCGTAGGTTGCCGTGGCTCTACCGTGGTCGCACATGGCCCGGAGAAAGTCGAGCCCTGACAGCATGACTCCGTGGCGGCGCGGCCGCCGACAAGCTCGATCAGACCATTCAGGGTTCGCCCACCCCGGCGACGCTCGCCCGGATTCGCGATGACGGACTGACATACAACAACTACCTGGTGCTCGACCCCGGCCAGTACGTAGTGCGCTTCGTAGTCCGCGACAATTTCAGCGGCAAGATCGGCAGCGTCTCCGCGCCCCTGACCGTGAACTGATGCCGGTGAACTAAGCGCGGGCTCATCCCATCTTTCTTGCGGCCGCGCTATAGTGATAGCGCAATGCGCGCCATCACTCCCTGGCGCTTTCAGGACACGCCATGAACGATTGCATTTTCTGCGGCATGATTAACGGCCAGGTGCCGTGCAAGAAGGTCTACGAAGACGACGACACCTTCGCTCTCGAGGATATCCGTCCTCAAGGTCCGACCCACGTGCTGGTCATTCCGAAGAGACACATCCGCGGCCTGAAAGAAGCGACGGCGCAAGATGCCGAGTTAGTCGGCCGCTGCCATCTGGTCGCCGCCGACATCGCGCGCCAGCGCGGAATTGAAAATGGCTATCGCACGGTGGTGAATGTTGGGCCAGGAGCCGGCCAGTCGGTTTTCCACCTGCACGTGCACCTGATCGGCGGAAGGCAGCTGCGCTGGCCGCCGGGCTAGGCTGATTCCTCGGACGTCAGGACAATTTTGTACTTACTTTCACAGGCATGAACACCCGCTGTTCATTTTCAATAACTTGTGGTTAACGGCGGCGTTCGGCGGCTCAAAACTCGGGAAACGCGCCCGGCCGTGACTCCAGAATGGCATTTGCTGGCGTCCCAATGGCGCTGGAGCGCCACCCGGCGATTAGGCGATATAATCCCATGTCTTCGATCGCGGAGGCGCCTGGAAACGAAGCCTGGAAGTTTTCGATACATTGTTATCTATAAGCTATAGTAACTCGGACCAAATTGAAACATGCACCCTCTCGGCGATTCTTCCCCCGGCCAGGTTTCACTGCGGGAACTGGCTGCGGTCTTTCTTAAACTGGGCACCACGGCTTTCGGCGGTCCGGCGGCTCACATCGCCATGATGGAGCAGGAGTTTGTGCGCCGACGAGCCTGGCTGAGCACCAGCGAATTCCTCGATCGCCTGGCGGCGGCCAATCTGCTTCCCGGGCCCAGCTCCACCGAAGTTGCGATCCTGGTCGGCTACCGTAAGCGGGGCTGGATGGGACTGGTGGTCGCCGGATTCTGCTTCATCCTTCCCGCCGCAATTCTGGTCGGGCTGATTGCCGCGGCCTATGTTCGCTTCGGCTCTTTGCCGCAACTGCAAGGAGTTCTGTATGCAATCAAACCGGTAGTGGTAGCGATCATCGTTCAGGCGCTGTGGAATCTTGGAAGAACCGCGATCAAGAACCGGATTCTGCTTCTGGTGGGGGCCGGAAGTACAGTGCTCAGCCTGTGCGCAGTGAATCCCATGCTGGTACTGGTGCTCGCCGGGACGGTGGCGGGCATGGTGCTGTGGCGGACACGCAACCCTCCTGCACTCTTCTCGCTCGCGGGGCTGACGGTGCCGGGTACGGTGGCGGGCAGTTCCGGCACCATTGGCCTGGCACGCTTGTTTCTTTCCTTCCTGAAAATTGGATCGGTAGTTTTCGGCAGTGGATACGTGTTGCTGGCTTTTCTGCGGACGGAGTTCATCGATCATCTGCACTGGCTCACCGAAAAGCAATTGCTCGATGCGGTTGCGGTTGGGCAATTCACTCCCGGCCCGCTGTTCACCACGGCAACCTTCATCGGCTACATTCTGGCGGGGATACCGGGCGCTGCGGTGGCGACGCTGGGAATCTTTCTGCCGGGCTTCGTGCTGGTAGCAGTGAGCGGTCCGCTGGTGCCGAAGATTCGACGCTCGCCCACGGCAGGGGCAGTCCTGGACGGCGTGGTGGCGGGATCGCTGGCGCTGATGGGAGTCGTAACCTGGCAACTGGGCAGAGCCGCCATCAGCGATTGGCTCACCCTGCTCCTCGCCACGGCCAGCGTCGTGATACTGCTCCGCTTCCGCGTCAATGCGGCGTGGTTGATCGGGGCGGCGGCAGTTTTGGGAATCGTAGTCAGGAGTCAGTAGTCAGGAGTCAGGAGGCGGGGGCGCTGACTACTGGCTACCGGCTCCTGACTACCTAATTCGCCGCTTCTTCCGGAGCGCCGTGACGGCGCAGCAACTGCGGCAGGTTCTGGGAGAAGGCCGAGCGTGGCAGCACCATGTCGCATCCCACCTCGTGCGCCTTCTGCTTCAAGTCTCCCTGCACGTGCGAGAGGAAGCCAATGATCGAGGTTCCCTTCTTCAGCTTGGTCTTGAGTTTAGGAATCAGGGTAAGCGGTTTGGCGTTGGTGTTGTTGAGATCGAAGATGATCAGCGACGGCTTCTCGTCGCCATTCTGATGCAGGCGCTCGAGCAGGTCTTTGTCAGTCTTGCAGAACTCGACCTTGACGTTCAGCTTGCGAGCGGTCTCCTGGATCTTGGCCAGGAAGAACAGGTCGTCGACAAAGGCAAAGATGCGGGAGTTGGCATCCTCGCGCACGGGCAAAGGTTCAGGCTCGGGCTGAGAGTATCCCGGAGCGAAACCGGGGCGCGGACCGCGGGCGGGACGACCTCCGCCGCCTCCATCGCGCATTTTGGCGCGATAACTGTGATCCATGGGAGCGGTGTAAATGCCACTGCCTTGGCGGTCGCGGCCAGGGCGTCCGCCCTGTGCACCGCCGTGGGTGGGCGGACGACGGCCTCGCCGCCGCCTGTTTCTCCCTCCGCCACCACCGGAGGGGTTGCCGGGTCCAACATTCATAAGGTTCTCTTTGTGTAATTCTCGCTTACACGCATCCGAAGGGTGAAATTCTTTTGATGCCTTTACACTGCCCGCCGGGCTAGTGCTTCGCACTGCGAAGAGTTCGCATGCTGCAAACCCGGTCCGGTTGGAAATGACTCGCGAATGATTCTATTTGTCCGTCTTGGCGCCTGGAGCTGATGGGCGCGGAGAGGGCACGCCGGAGAACAGCGGCCACTTGGGAACCACTCAATGCTAATCGCATTTCCCACCAGCGTGCAAGCCCAAAGTGACCTTAGTTTTTCACAAGGAAACATGTAGGCAGATGAGCCGGCAGGGTGGCAGGGTGCAGTTTTTTGGGGGCAGGATCAAAACCGAACACTGGTCCGAGGTCGGTCCGGCGCTTTTCCAGCCGGGCCGAGAGCCTGCGTGAAGCGAGGTCGAAGGAACCTTGCGTAAGGCGGCGGGGCCAACTGTCGTTAACGCCCCCGCACGCCAGATCCTTCGCCCGGCTGGACTGCGCCGGCGCTCAGGATGACGCTCGAAAATGAATTTCTGAAGTTCTGCAGAGAGCGAGCGCCAATTACCACTGCGGTGATGCGCGGCCGTTCAAGTTACATACGAGCTCACAAGAAAAAGCGGGCCTAGGTTGCTGGCCCGCCGGATAACTTTGCTTGGCGGAGTTGCTATTGCGCTTTTACCGACTTATAGAGCTGCAGCAAGCCCCAGCCGAAGATGTTGTTGGGAATATTCTGTCCCGAACCGCCGCAGTTCTGGGAGCTCTTGAGGTGAATGGCCTTCTTGGTGAACAGTTTCTCGGAGGTGGTAATGTCACCCACGAGAGACGGTTTAGCTTCCCAGAGCAGCGCGACTCCGCCGGCCACGTGAGGAGCTGCCATCGAGGTGCCGGACCAGCCGGACTCGTAGCCATTGCCCGGCACAGCGCCGCGGATGTTGTCGCCGGGGGCGGAGAGATTGGGTTTGAGGCGATTGCTGTTGTCAGCGGTGACCGGGCCGCGGCTGCTGAAGCTGGCGATCGAATTGTTGTAGTCGGTGGCACCCACCGTCACCGACGCTCCGTAGGTCGCAGGCGGCGTGTCGATAGTCGAACAATTCGATCCGGAATTTCCCGCCGCCATCGCCGGGAAGATGCCGGCGGCGCGAACTGCTTTCACGACCGCCTTCAGAGTATTGACTGAGCAACCTTCGCTGTCGGGGCAAATCCAGGAATTATTGATGGAATCGGGAGCCAGGGCGGGATTGCCCTGACCGCCGCCGATGGGATAGGGCGCGATTAGAAATTCGAAGCACTCGGTATAACTGGCGGGAGAGCCGGTGCCGTTCTGATCCATGTTGCGGCAAGCGATCCATTGCGCCTTGGGCGCCACACCGACCTGGTTGCCCTGGCCGTCGTCGCCCACCATCTCGCTGACGGTGAAAGTGCCATGACCGAAGGGATCGATGGGGGAAGGAGAGCCCTGAATGGCGTCATGCCAGTTGTAATCGTGATCGACCTTGCTGCCATCCCAGCCACGGTACTGATTTTTCAGCGCGGGATGATCCCACTGCACACCGGTGTCGGCGCCGGCCACAACGCGGCCTTCGCCGTGGAAGCCGAGAGCCCATACTTTCGGCGCCTGCACCCGGGTGATATTCCACTCGATCCCGGTTCCCGCGTCGGCGGATACGCCGCTGGGGTTAGGCAGGGCGGTTCTCACGTGGGGATTGGCGTCAATGCGGGTCACATCGCTGCGCGCGGCCAGATCGCGCATCAAGGCCAGGTTGCCCGTGACCTTGATCATGTTCACGATGAAAAACGATTGGTAAGGAACGCCGCGCTGGCGGAGATATGAGATTAGAGGCGCCTGGGTGCGACTGGCAACTTCGCGCAATGCATTGACCACGAAGCGGCCCTTCTCCAGCTTGGTATGAAGGCGGTCGGCGGGACTCAGGTCCGCTTGCTGGCTGAGGACGACCAGAGCCTCGGTGGATGCGCCGTTGCCGGTGTCGGCCAGGACGCGCGCGGCAATCTTGTCTTCGCCGTTGGTGGCGGCGGAGCCAGCTAAGGTAGCCAAACAGGACATGACAACGATGAAGACTGCGACTTGCGCAAACCTGCGGGAATCCATGTGTGTGTCTCCTAAAGTCGCTTGGGGAGTTAAGTTGCATGCCCGGGAAAAGGACGCCGGACACAGGGGAGAGCTGCGGCTGGGCAGGACTGTAGCGGGGTTTGAGGGCAGTGTCAACAGAAACCGAGTGTGCAAGAAAATGCACTGGGGCAAGAGCTCAGTTCCAAGTTTCAGGTTTCGCGTCTCGGGTACTACGTTCCAGGCAGCGAAGATCGCCTGGAGTTTGAAACTAGAAACCCGAAACCGTTGTGATGTTCTTCCCGCGGACCGCGGAATCAGTTCTTGGAGCTTCAACCGGCGCGGAAATCAGCGACCTCTTCGCCGGCGCGGAAAACCGGCTTCGGGGCGATGGCATTGAGCTTGGCCGAGCGGCGGTTCATGTCCTCGACTTCCGGCTTGACCCAGCCCACGCTGGAAATTGAGATTTCGCCATCGGGCTCGATCCAGAATAGCGTTGGCACATTGGTCAAACCGTAGGCGTTCGAAACCGGATACGTGGAAGTGTCGTCGAGCAATACCGGGAAAGTAACGCCATACTCTTTGAGGAAGGACGCGGTGTCTTTCCGGTCATTCTGAGAGACGGCGGCAATGGTCAGCGGCTGCTGGCCATAGGCGCGATAGATGCGCTCCACAAAGGGCAGGGCATATTGGCAGACCGGGCAGGATACCTTGAAGAACACGAGCAGCACGGGACCGCGCGCCAGAGCATCACGCAGGACGAAGGGCTTGCCGTCCATGGTGGAGAGGGTGAAATCGGGGGCCAGGGTTCCGACGGCTAGAGCGGGCATGGTGACTCCTTCGGCTAATTTCGCGGAGCAAGGGCGCTTGTCAGTCCGTGGACCAGCGACCCGGGGCGATGCACGCCAGATCTCTCACCCGGCTGGAAAAGACGCCGTGCTTCGAGACGGCTCTCGCACCAAGAATACTAACGCTTGCCGCGCCTTACGTTCTATTTTGAAGGCCGACTTTTCTTAGATGACTTTGGCGGCGCGCAGGATTTTCCGGGCCAGACCGGTCAGAGGCAACGCCGGGAGACGGCTGGGGGGTACCCTGCGGCCGGGCGATTCCGGCGGTGCCGGGCACTTGGCTACGCGCACCACGTAGTCGGTGACGGTGATGGAGTGGCGCAGTGTCAGCCAGGGTGTGTGAGTACCGTTTCCGCCGGCGAGTTCCGGAAGCTCCCACATGCCGGGCATCAGGGAGGCCGACGCCGGGCGCTGAACCAGGACCACGGAGCCATCCTCGCAATCGAAGGCATAGTGAATTTCGCGCTTGCGGCGGAGTTCTTTTTTCTGGTTCCGCAATTCTCCGCGAGTGGCGCACAAGTGCATTACCGGACAAGCCGGGCAAGCGGGAGATCGCGGCAGGCAAACCGTCGCGCCCAGCTCCATCATCGCCTGATTGAAGTCGCCGGGACGGGAGCGGGCCAGCAACACTTTCGCGGCGGTCCACAATTCGTCTTCCTGCAGATTTCTTCCTGCAAGGCGCTGCAGCACGCGTTCGACATTGCCGTCGACCACAGCGGCGGGTTCGCCAAAAGCAATGCTGGCAACGGCGGCGGCGGTGTAGCGTCCTATGCCGGGGAGAGCGCGCAGGGATTCGGAAGTCGCCGGAAATTGTCCGCCATAATCCTTGACGATTTTCCTGGCGGCGGCGTGCAGCATGCGGGCGCGGCGGTAGTAGCCGAGTCCGCTCCACGCAGCCAGCACGGAAGGTGCGCGGGCGGCGGCCAGCTTCTCAACCGTGGGAAAGCGCCGCAGGAAGCGCTGGTAGTGATCGATGACCGCAGCCACCCGAGTCTGCTGCAGCATGATCTCCGAAAGCCAGACACGATAGGGATCGCGGTCGTGCCGCCAGGGAAGATCGCGGCTGTTCTGGTCGTACCACGCCAAGAGACGTTTGTGGAAAACAACGCGGTTCACATGTAGAGACGCGGCTGGCTGCGTCTGGCGTGCGACGGCGATGCTTTGCGGGGGACGCTTCATGCTGTGTGCACACCCAAAATGTCCGGCGGGCACGCCGTGAGACGCGACAAGCCGCGTCTTTACGGAGTGACAATAACGGTGTGGGCGATTTCGACCCAGCCGGTTTGTTGCTGCTGCCAGACGCTCATCATGCGCACCGGCGCCGAGGGCAGCGGCTGTCCCTGGAATGTACCGCGAAGAGTCAAAGTGTAAGTGACCACCATGGTGCGGGTATTCAATTCGGTCTGGACATCGCCGAGCGAGTAGTCGTCGATTCGTGCCAGCTTGAGGTGCTCGAGAAACGCATCGCGATCGAGTTTGCCTTCTTGCGGGGTCACAGCGACGAAGTTGCCGGCCAGGCGCGCCTCGAGTTGATTCCAGTGCCCGGCCTTCACCTCCTGCCAGAAGACGCGTTCCAGGCTCTCGCCCCCGGTCGCATCCGTCCATGCCGAGGCTGGATGTTCTTTCCACATGGTGCAGCCGCTGAGCCCGAGCGTCGCAAGCAGCACGACCAGCAAACCATTTCGCATGCGTGGGATTCTAAATCAAAATCAGGCGTCAGACCTCGGACCTCCGACCGCGGACTCGAGCCTTTGTTTCAGGGTCAGTGCCTGCCCCTGAGGTTTGAATCTGCCAAAGGTGCGGCGCGGTGACGTCCGAGGTCCGAAGTCGGACGTCCAACGTCCGGGTTGCCACTGGGGATGCCTCGGGGTTGACCACAACCGCGGGAGGGGAAATAATGACTGCGCCTGGCTTCCGCAAACAACGCTTGGTCGCTATCGCGTCCCATTCGTCTGAGGACCACTATGACCAACTTCAACCGCAAGGTGGAAGAAGCATCGGCCCGGATCAACCAATCCGTAGCCGAAGCCGCCGAGCGCCTGGAGAAAGACAGTGCCGAACTGATCGCCTACCTCAACCAGGAGGTGGTGCCGGCAGTACGGCAACATTCCACCAAGGCGCTGCGCGTGGCTGCGGGAAAGCTTTCCCAAATGGCGGATTATCTGGACGAGAATCAGCGCAGCTAGTGGCGTCCGGAGATCGAGTCTACGTCATGGCCGGGCCGGCCCTATTTCCCAGGCAGTGGCTGGCGTCGACGGTGATCATCTCACTCTTTCTGTTCTTGCTTATCGGCTGCGGTGGCGCACAGAAGCAGGCGCGGGTCAGCGTCCCGCCTCCGCCGGCGATTCAGCCACAGACCCAGCCCGCCGGGAATCCCAGCGAATCGCCCGAGATTGGGCCGCCCCGAGACGACGAAGATAAGGAAGCGGAATCGATTCCTGCGGGCACTGCGCCGCTGATGGTCGAGACAGGCATGGCGAGCTGGTACGGCGCGCCCTATCACAACCGCCGCGGATCGAACGGCGAAGTCTATAACATGAACGCGCTCACGGCGGCGCATCGCACCCTGCCGCTGGGTTCGATCGTGCGGGTCACCAACCTGAAGACCGGGCATTCGACGATCGTCCGCATCACCGATCGCGGGCCTTTCGTAGAGGGCCGGATTCTCGATCTCTCGATGGCCGCCGCCAAGAGAGTGGATGTGTGGCTGCCGGGGACGGCAAAGGTAAAGATGGAAGTGCTGAAGACGCCTGCGCCGCTTATGGAAGGCGGGCGCTGGGCGGTGCAGATCGGCGCCTTCGAAGAACATCACGAGGCAGATCAGGTCGCGGGCAAGCTGACCCGCCGCTATCGTTCCGCGAAGATTCTCTGCTTTGCCAGCCCGGTCGGAGACTGGTGGGTGCGGGTACGGGTGCAGGACGACGACCGCAAACGCGCCGAAGAGGTGGCGCGCGACACCCAGACTCCGGAAGGATCGATCTTCCTGGTGCGGTTGGACTAATCCTTGAGTTCGCGGCCCTCAGTTCTCCGTTCTCAGCCAGCCCCTGTCCTTTCATGCAGGTACTAAAGTGCTTTGACGGTGCGCCTGGAAGGAGGGACCATGGAGCAGACGCGGTCTCGGCCGGAGCCCATTCTGTCGTCGTAACTACTTCCGATGCCGGTAGATAGCGGTTCCTTACCTGGGAGTTCCAAAATGCGTTTTGGTGTGATTGCGCTGGCTGTATTTTGTATCAGCTTGAGCTCGGTTTCGATGCGAGCGCAAAGCGGCGCGGTAAACCCGCCCCGCCTGTTCGAGCTGGGGATGGGCGACCTCATGGGCGTGGGCCCCGGCCGCAACGAACGCGAGGCGCTCGACTTTCTGCGGCGGTCGGCGGAGCTGGGATATCCGCCAGCGGAAACGGTGATGGGCTACTTTGCCGACACCGGGACGTTGATCCCGAAAGAACCGCAGCAGGCGGCCGACTGGTACAAGAAAGCGGCGCAGCAAGGCGACGTGGTGGGCGCTTGGCTGCTGGGAAGATCCTATTTTGCCGGCGATGCTGTGCCGCGCGATCTGAATCAAGCGGCCACGTGGCTGCAGAGAGCGGCCAGCCAGGGCAATCCGTTTAGCCAGTACCTGCTGGGC
>Ga0335080_10006652_pt1 | contig 11963 bp, 5 predicted proteins | sample Lox_Sample_34_FD_206720 | JGI IMG/M metagenome (GOLD analysis project Ga0335080, IMG submission 206720) | Soil microbial communities from Loxahatchee National Wildlife Refuge, Florida, United States - Lox_Sample_3.4 | ecosystem: Environmental > Terrestrial > Soil > Wetlands | place: USA: Florida...
CTCTTCGTGTTCTTGTGCAGGAACTCCATCGCGGGATGGATCCCCGAGAGGTCCCGGCCCGGGACGGCGAGGTCGCGGGCGAGCGTCGCCCCTCCGCAGAGCACGACGGCGTCGAACTCGGCCCGCAGCCGGTCCCCCGGGACGTCCCGGCCGACCGCCGTGCCCGTCACCAAGTGGACGCCCTCGGCGGCGAGGAGCGACACCCGCCGCTCCACGACGCCCTTGTCCAGCTTCATGTTCGGAATGCCGTAGATGAGCAGCCCGCCGATCCGGTCGGCCCGCTCGTAGACGGTGACCTCGTGCCCGGCCCGGTTCAGGAGGTCGGCGCAGGCGAGGCCGGCGGGGCCGGAGCCCACCACCGCCACCTTCCGGCCGGTGCGGGCTGAAGGCGGCCGGGGCACGATCCAGCCCTCGTCGAAGCCCTTGTCCACGATCGCACACTCGATGGCCTTGATCGTGACCGGAGGAGCGTTGATCCCCAGGACGCACGAGCCCTCGCAGGGGGCCGGGCACACGCGTCCGGTGAAGTCGGGGAAGTTGTTCGTCCGGTGGAGGCGGTCGAGCGCCTCCTTCCAGCGGCCCTTGTAGACGAGGTCGTTCCACTCGGGGACGAGGTTGTGGATCGGGCACCCGCTCGCCATGCCGGCGAGGAGCGAGCCGGTGTGGCAGAAGGGCGTCCCGCAGTCCATGCACCGCGCCCCCTGCTCGCGGAGCTTCTTGGCCGGGAACGCCTCGTGGAACTCGTCCCAGTCGTCGAGCCGGTCCAGGGGGTCGCGGTCGCCGGGCAGCTCGCGCTCGTACTCGAGGAAGCCGGTGGGCTTGCCCATCCTACTTCCCCCCCACCCGGGCGGCGTCCTGGGCGTTCAGCTCGAAGGCCGCCATCTCGGCCTCCTCCTCCGACATCCCGGTCTCGCGCATCTTCCGCTGGGCCTCGAGGACCCGCTTGTAGTCGTTGGGCACGACGCGCACGAAGCGGGGCAGGAAGTGGTCCCAGTCGAGGAGCACCTTCGCCGCCCGGGCGCTGCCGGTGAGCCGCGCGTGGCGGGACACGAGGTCCTTGACGAGGTCCATCTCCTCCGCCTCCTCGAGCTTCTGGAGCTGGACCATCTCCTTGTTGCAGCGCTGGGCGAAGTCGCGGTCGTCGTCGATCACGTAGGCGATGCCGCCGGTCATGCCGGCGGCGAAGTTGCGGCCGGCGGCGCCGAGCACGACCACCCGGCCCCCGGTCATGTACTCGCAGCCGTGGTCGCCCACCGCCTCCACCACCGCGTGCGCCCCGCTGTTCCTCACCGCGAACCGCTCCCCGGCCGCGCCGTGGAAGAACGCCTCGCCCCCGGTCGCTCCGTAGAGGGCCACGTTGCCCACCACCATGTTCTGCTCGGGCACGAAGGTGGAGCCGCGGGGCGGGTAGACGACGAGCCGGCCTCCGGAGAGCCCCTTGCCGATGTAGTCGTTGGCGTCGCCTTCCAGGGTCAGGGTCATCCCGGGGGGCAAGAACGCGCCGAAGCTCTGCCCGGCCGAGCCCTGGAAGGTGAGCTGGACGGTGTCGTCGGGCAGGCCCTTCGGGCCGTGGCGCCTCGTGATCTCGCTCCCCACGATCGTCCCCACCACCCGGTTGCGGTTGCGGATGGGGAGCGTCGCCTGTACCCTCTCGCCCCGCTCGATCGCCGGCCGGCACAGCTCGAGAAGCGTCGTCTTGTCGAGCGACTCCTCGAGGCCGTGCTCCTGGGCGATCCGGCAGTGGCGGCCGACCTCCGGCCCGACCTCCGGCCGGTGGAGGATGGGCGAGAGGTCGAGCCCCCGCGCCTTCCAGTGGGTGACCGCGGCCGTCGTCTCCAGGCACTCGCTGCGGCCCACCACGTCCTCGAGCCGCCGGAAGCCGAGCTCGGCCATCAGCTCGCGGACCTCCTGGGCGACGAAGCGCATGAAGTTCACCACGTGGTCGGGGTTCCCCGCGAACCGCGCCCGCAGCGCGGGGTCCTGGGTGGCGACACCGACGGCGCAGGTGTTGAGGTGGCAGACCCGCAGCATCACGCAGCCGAGGACGACGAGGGGCGCGGTGGCGAAGCCGAACTCCTCCGCCCCCAGGAGGGCGGCCACCACCACGTCCCTCCCGGTCTTGAGCTGGCCGTCCGTCTCCACCGCGATCCGGTCGCGGAGGCCGTTCAGGAGCAGCACCTGGTGTGTCTCGGCGAGGCCCAGCTCCCAGGGGACGCCGGCGTGCTTGATGCTCCCGAGGGGCGAGGCGCCGGTCCCGCCGTCGTGCCCGCTGATGAGAACCACGTCCGCGTGGGCCTTGGCGACACCGGCCGCGATCGTCCCCACCCCGACTTCGGCCACCAGCTTCACGCTGATGCGGGCGTTCTCGTTCGCGTTCTTGAGATCGTGGATGAGCTCGGCGAGGTCCTCGATCGAGTAGATGTCGTGGTGGGGGGGCGGGGAGATGAGGCCCACCCCGGGCGTCGAGTGGCGGACCTTGGCGATCCAGGGGTAGACCTTCTTGCCCGGGAGCTGCCCGCCCTCCCCGGGCTTCGCCCCCTGGGCCATCTTGATCTGCAGCTCCTTCGCGTTCACGAGGTAGTGGCTCGTCACCCCGAACCGCGCCGAGGCGACCTGCTTGATCGCGCTGTTCTTCGAGTCGCCGTTCGGCTCGAGCACGTAGCGGGCCGGGTCCTCGCCGCCCTCGCCGGTGTTGCTCTTCCCCCCGATGCGGTTCATGGCGATGGCCAGCGCCTCGTGAGCCTCCTGGCTGATCGAGCCGTACGACATCGCCCCCGTCTTGAACCGCCGGACGATCGACTCGACCGGCTCCACCTCCTCGATGGGTACCGGCGGCCCGACGGGCTTCGTCCGCATCAGGGCGCGCAGGGTGTACATCTCGCGGCTCTGCTCGTCCACGAGCCGCGTGTACTCCTTGAACCGCGCGTAGTCGCCGGTGCGGCAGGCGTACTGCAGCCGGTGGATCGTTTCCGGGTTGAAGAGGTGCCGCTCCCCGTCGTGCCGCCACCGGTACTGGCCGCCGCTGTCGAGGCTCTCGTCCGCCCCGGGGACCGCGAAGGCCTGCCGGTGCCGGCGGGCCGCCTCCTCCGCGACGACGTCGATGCCGATGCCTCCGATGCGGGAGGGGGTCCCCGTGAAGTAGCGGTCGACCACCGCCCGGTCGATCCCGACCGCCTCGAAGATCTGCGCCCCGCAGTAGCTCTGGATCGTGGAGATCCCCATCTTGGAGATGACCTTCACCACTCCCTTGCTGAGGGCCTTGATGAGGTTCTTGACCGCGTGCTCCTCGTCGACGCCGGGGAGAGCGCCCTGGTGGCCGAGGTTGTGGAGCGTCTCGAAGGCGAGATAGGGGTTCACCGCCCCCGCGCCGTAGCCGATGAGGAGGGCGAAGTGATGGATCTCGCGCGGCTCGCCGCTCTCGAGCACGAGGCCCACCCGGGTGCGCGTGCCCTCCCGGATGAGGTGGTGGTGGACGCCGGCCACCGCGAGGAGGGCCGGGATCGGTGCGCGGTCGGCCGTCAGGCCGCGGTCGGAGAGGACGACGACGTTGATCCCGTCGCGGACGGCGGCCGAGGCCTGCCGGCAGATCTCCGCCATCGCCCGCTCCAGCCCCGCGCCGCCCTCTCCGGGGGGAAAGAGGATGGGGATCGTCCGCGACTGGAACGCCCACGCCCCGGAGCGGCCCTTCGGCTTGTCGAGCGAGCGCAGCTTCTCCAGCTCGTCGTTGGTGAGGATCGGGGTGGGAAGCTTGATCTGGTGGGCGGAGAGCGGGGTCGGCTCGAGGAGGTTCCGCTCCGGGCCCACCGTGGTGTCGACGGCCATCACGATCTCCTCGCGGATGGCGTCCACGGGGGGGTTCGTGACCTGGGCGAAGAGCTGCTTGAAGTAGCTGTAGAGGAGCTGCGGCTTGTCGGAGAGGACGGCGAGGGGAGTGTCGTTGCCCATGGCCCCCACCGGCTCGACGCCCTCCCGGGCCATCGGGACGAGGATCTCGTCGAGGTCCTCCCGGGTGTACCCGAAGGCGAGCTGCCGCTGGGCCACCGTCTCGTGGTCGACCCCGTGGACCTCGGCCGCCTCCGGCACGTCCTGCAGGGTGACCAGGTTGTCGCGCAGCCACAGGGCGTACGGCTTCTCGGCCGCCGTGCGCAGCTTGATCTCCTCGTCGGCGACGATCCGCCCCTCCTCGGTGTCGACGAGGAACATGCGGCCCGGCTGCAGGCGGCCCTTCTGGAGGACGCGGTCGGCGGGCACGTCGACGACGCCGACCTCGGAGGCGAGGACGACGAGGCCGTCCTTGGTGACGTAGTAGCGCGAGGGCCGGAGGCCGTTGCGGTCGAGGGTCGCCCCGATGCGGACGCCGTCGGTGAAGGCGATCGAGGCCGGGCCGTCCCACGGCTCCATCAGGCACTGGTGGTACTCGTAGAACGCCCGCTTCTTCTCGTTCATCGACTCGTGCCCGGCCCACGGCTCGGGGATCATCATCATCACCGCGTGGGGGAGCGAGCGGCCGGCGAGAACCAGCAGCTCCAGCACGTTGTCGAACATCGCGGAGTCGCTGCCCTCGGTGTCGATCACGGGCAGGACCTTGGCGAGGTCCCCCCCGAAGAGCTTCGACTCGAAGAGGCTCTCCCGGGCGTGCATCCAGTTGACGTTGCCGCGCAGGGTGTTGATCTCCCCGTTGTGGCAGACGAAGCGGTAGGGGTGGGCCCGGGCCCAGCTCGGGAAGGTGTTGGTCGAGAAGCGGGAGTGCACCATGGCCAGCGCCGACTCCACCCGGGGGTCGACGACGTCCGGGAAGTAGGCCGGGAGCTGGGGCGCCACGAGCATCCCCTTGTAGACGATCGTCCGGTGGGAGAGGCTCGGGATGTAGAAGATCCCCCGGCCCGGGTGGTCGGAGGCCCGCACCGCGTTCTCGATGCGCCGGCGGAGGACGTAGAGCTTGCGCTCCCAGGCGAGGTCCTCCTCGATCGGCTCGGGGCGGCCGAAGAAGGCCTGGCGGATCGAGGGCTCCGCCGCCCGCGCGGTTTTCCCGAGCGAGGAGTTGTCGGTGGGGACGGTGCGCCAGCCGAGGAAGGGCACGCACTCCTCGGCGGCGACCTTCTCCACGAGCTCCTCGAGGGGCCGACGCGCCGCCTCGTCGGTGGGCAGGAACACGAGGCCGGCCCCGTAGCGCCCCGGCCCGGGCAGGGCGAAGCCCGTCCGGCCGCACTCCTCGGCGAGGAAGGCGTGGGGCATCTGCATGAGGATCCCCGCCCCGTCGCCGGTGTTCTTCTCGCAGCCGCAGGCCCCGCGGTGCTCGAGGTTGAGGAGGACCTCGATCCCCCGGGCGACGATCTCGTGGGACGGCCGGCCGTGGACGTCGGCCACGAACCCGATCCCGCACGCGTCGTGCTCGAACCGGGGGTCGTAGAGACCCTGCGCGCGAGGACCGTGGCCGTTCTCCATGTGCGACTCGTTCCCCTCTTCGCCTACCGCCGACACCTCTCGCTCTGGACGCCGGCTGTCCCGCCTCGGGAGAAAGTCGATCCTACAGCGGACGCGCGCCGCTGGGTAGCCCGCGCCGGCCCGCGCGGATGAGGGGCAGCGATCGGGCCGAGTGACGTGCTTCATGCGTGCGGAGGGCGCGCCGGCGGCGCACTACGGCCGAGGCTCGCTGAAGAACTCGCGGTGCAGCGCGTGGACGGCCCGCTCCGCATCCACCTCCTCCACCACCACCGAGATGTTCACGTCGGAAGCGGCGAAGGAGATCATGACCACGTTCACGTCCTCGAGGGCCTCGAAGATCCGGTGCGAGAGGCCGGGGTAGCGGAAGAAGCCGCGGCCGACGAGGCCCACGATCGCCATCTCGCGAAGGATGCGCACCTCGCCGAGGCGGGCGAGCTCGGCCTTGATCGCGGCCAGGTGCTCCACGTCGTCGATGGTGAGGGAGACCGAGACCTCGGAGGTCGCGACGAGGTCGACCGGAGTGTGGAAGCGCTCGAACACGTCGAACACCCGGGCGAGGAAGCCCGAGGCCATCAGCATGCGGGGCTGGGACACGAGGAGGACGGTGATGCCCTTGCGGTGGACGACGGCGCACGGCCCCGAGGGGCCGAGGTTCTCCCGCGGGCTCACGAGCGTCCCCGGCGCGGCGGGGTCCTCGATGTTGCGGACCCGGACCGGGATGCCGGCGTCCAGGGCGGGCCGGATCATCACCGGGTGCATGACCTTGGTGCCGAAGTAGGCGAGCTCGGCCGCCTCGTCCGGCGAGACCTGGGGGATCACCTTCGCTCCGGCCTCGACCCGCGGGTCGACGTCGGTCATCCCCGCCGTCTCCGTCCAGATCTCGATCTCCTCGACCCCGAGCGCGGCGCCGAGGATCGCCGCCGTGCCGTCCGCCCCTCCCCGGCCGAGGGTCGTGGTGACCCCTTGGAGTGTCGCCCCCATGAAGCCGCCCAGCACCGGCACCACCCCGGTGTCGAGCATGGGCTGGAGGTGGAGGCGGGCCCGCTTCCCGGTCTCGTCCATGATCGGCTGGGCGGCGCAGAAGGTCTCGTCGGTGACGACCACGGTGCGGGCGTCCACCGCCTGCGCGCGCAGGCCCTCGTGGGCGAGCACCGCCACCACGAGCTCGCAGGAGAGCCGCTCGCCGATCGCCGCCACCGCGTCGAGGGTGCGCGGGGTCAGCTCCTCGAGCGAGTAGACCGCGGCGTAGAACGTGCGCAGCTCGTCGATCACCGCTCCCGTGTGACCGAGCACCCGGCGGCGCCCGGCCCCGTCGGGGAGGAGGGCGCGGACGACCTTCTCGTGCTCCTGGCGGATCTCCGCGATCCGGTCCTCGTGCTCGCCGTGCCGGGCCGCGGCGTCGCGCGCGCCCTGCAGCAGCAGGTCGGTCACCTTGGGCAGGGCCGAGGTGACCACCACCGGCTTGCGGGCGAGGTTCTGCTGGACGAGCCGCGCCACCGCGCGCAGCCGGTCGTCGGACCCGATCGACCCGGCGTCGAACTTCATCACGATCATGTTCTGCCGCTCCGTCCCGCGGGCCGTGGCCGGCCCGGGCGGAGGATTCTCCAACGCCGTGCGCGGCAAGTCCAATCGGGCGGTTCACCCCGAGGACCTCCGGCCGCACCGGGCGACGAGGGGTCCGCCGGGGGACGGCGGATTCGGCACCCGTCAGGCCGAAGTCTCTCGGAATGACAGGAGGCGCGCGACCCGCTCGATCGTCTCGAACGCCGCGCGGGAGTTGTGGTACGGGCACTTCCACGGCTCGACCTTCGGCAGGCCGGGGATCGCCGTGCCGTCGCGCCGCACGCGCCAGCGCCAGTCGCCGTGCCGGCGATCGACGAGGAAGCGATCGACGAAGGACCACGTGCGCTCGGCGGCGTCGAGGAACGCCTCCTCCCCCGTCAGCTCGAAGGCGTTCAGGAAGCCGACCACGGCCTCGGCCTGCATCCACCAGTGCTTCTCGTCGTCGAGCCGCCCGTCCTCGTGCCTCTCGGCGAAGAGCCCCCCGTGGACGGCGTCGAATCCCTCCGCGAGCGCGACGCGCGCGAGCGCGACCGCCGCCGTCCTCGCGCGCTCGACGAGTGCCCGGTCGTCCATCACCTCCGCCGCCTCGACGAGCAGCCAGCTCGCCTCGATGTCGTGGCCGTACGAGACCATCCGCGAGAGGGGCGCCCAGGCGGCGTCGAAGAAGAGGAGGAGGTGCCCCGCCCGGGGATCCACGATGCGATCGAGGTGCAGGGCGACGAGGGCGCGCAGCCTCTCGCGCAAGCCGCGGTCGTCACGGGCGCGGAGGAAGCTCGCGTACGCCTCCATGACGTGGAGGTGGGTGTTCATCGACTTCGGAGCGTTCAGGTCCTTCTCGCTGAGACGCACGTCCTCGAGGGAGCGCCAGTCGCGCCCCCGGGCCTCCCAGTAGCCGCCGTGCTCGGCGTCGCCGGCATGGACCTCGATCGAGCGATAGAGGGCCACGGCCTTCTCGAGGGCGTCGGGGTCGCCGGTCGCCCGGTGGTACTCGGCGAGGGCGTACAGGCTGAAGGCGAGCGCGTAGGTCTGCTTCCGGTCGGCGAGCGGCCGGCCGGCGGCGTCGATCATCCAGAAGGTGCCCCCGTGCACCGGGTCCCAGAATCGGCGGCGAAGCTCGTCAAAGGCGCGGTCCGCCATTCGGCGGTGGGACGGGTCGCCGGTCCGGCGCAGCGCCGCCGCGTACGTCCAGAGGATGCGGGCGCAGAGCACGCCGCCCTTCGGCGCCGCGGGGTCCGCGACGCCCTCGTCGCTCACGTATCCGCGGAAGCCGCCGCCCTCGTCGTCCACGACCTCGCGGACCCAGAACGGCAGGACGTTCTCGCGCAGGTCGCGGTCGATCGCGTCGCGTAGCGCGACGAGGCGGCCTTCAGTCCCCATGGCGGATGAAACATACCAGAGGACGGGCGCCGGCCCTTCCCCGCCGCGCTCCGGCGGCGCACACTATGGGCCAAGGAGCGTACGATGTCTCACCGGAAAACCCGTGTCGCCGGTGCCCTCACCGCCTCTTTCCTCCTCGCCGCGACGCTCGAGCCGGCGGCGGGCCCGCACGATCCCCCGCCCGCGGCCTGCGCGGCCGCGGCCGCCAGCGAGCCGCTTCCCCACTGCTGCTTCACGAACCCGAGGTACGTGGGCACCTGCGAGATCGCGCCGACGAAGGACGAGAGCTGCGCCTCGATCCTGCAGTACCTGAACAACCCCCAGTCGCAGGGCAAGGGCTACTGCGGCGGCACCAGCGTCCGCGGGGGCTGGAAGCAGGTCCCCTGCGAGCCGAAGATGAAGCAGGACTAGGATCGGCGGCGTGACCGGCGCCTTCCACCAGGCCTACGATCCCGTCGCCGGCAGCGTCCCCCTCTCGGCCCTCGTGGCCGCGCTGCCCCTCCTCGTCCTCGCCCTCCTGCTCGCGGTCGCCCGGGTGGCCCCGTGGAAGGCCGCGGTGGCCGGGGCGGGGACGGCGGCCGCGCTCGCCGGGCTCGTGTGGCGCATGCCCGCCGTCCTCGTCGCGTCCGCGGCCACCCACGGCATGGCCTTCGGCCTGTGGCCGATCAGCTGGGTCTGCCTGAACGCGGTCTTCTTCTACAACCTGACCGTGGCGAGCGGCGACTTCGACGTCGTCCGCCGTGCCCTCGCCCGACTGACCGAGGACCGGCGGATCCAGGCCCTCCTCGTCGCCTTCTGCTTCGGCGCCCTCGTCGAGGGGATTGCCGGGTTCGGCGCCCCGGTCGCGATCAGCGCCTCGATGCTGGCCGGCCTCGGCTTCGAGCCCGTCTCCGCGGCCGTGCTCGCCCTCGTCGCCAACACGTCGCCGGTCGCCTTCGGCTCGATCGGCATCCCGGTCGTCACCCTGGGCGGGCTCCTCGCCCCGATCCTGGGCCGGGACGTCGCCTCCACGACCCGCGCCCTCTCGTCGATGGTCGGCCGTCAGCTGCCCCTCTTCTCGGTCCTCGTGCCCGCCTACCTCGTCGTGCTCCTCGCCGGCTTCCGGCGCACGCTCGAGGTGCTCCCCGCAGTCCTCGCGGCCGGCCTGAGCTTCGCGGGAGTGCAGCTCGCGGCCTCCAACCTCGTCGGGCCCGAGCTCACGGACATCCTCGCCTCCCTCGCCTCGCTCGGGGCGCTCGCGCTGCTGCTGCGGGTGTGGACGCCGGCCGAGGTCTGGCGGGGAGGGTCCCCGACCGCCGAGCCGCGGGACGAGCGGCGCGACCCCCCGCGCCGAGTCGTCCGGGCGTTCGCCGTCTACGCCATCCTCGTCCTCGTCGTCCTCGCCGGTCAGGCGGCCGCGTCGGCAGGCCTGCGGAACGTGAAGTGGGAGGCCCCGTGGCCGGCATCGTACGCGGCGGTCGACGGCCGGACGGCGCCCCTCGTCCACCGCGAGCCGCCGATCGTCGCGGCCTCGAGCCCCTACCCGCTCTCGTACCGCCTCGACGTCCTCACCTCCGCGGGCACGCTCGTCCTCGGCGCGTCGGCGGCGGCCTTCCTCGTCATGCTGGCCTTCGGGGCCCCGCCGGCCGCGTTCGCGGTCACCTACGCCGGCACCCTCCGGCAGCTGCGACTGCCCATCGTGACCATCGCCTTCATCCTCTCCATCGCGACGGTGATGAACTACTCCGGCATGACCTCCTCGATGGCCCTCGCCCTCGCCGAGACCGGCTTCCTCTTCCCGTTCTTCTCGGCCTTCATCGGCATGCTCGGCGTCTTCCTGACCGGGAGCGACACCTCGTCGAACACCCTCTTCGGGCCGCTCCAGGCCACGACCGCGAAGGTGTCGGGCCTCGATCCCATCCTGGCCGCGGCCACCAACAGCTCGGGCGGCGTCATGGGCAAGATGATCAGCCCCCAGAACCTGTCGGTCGGGGCGGCGGGGGTGGGCGCGGTCGGCAGGGAGGGCGAGATCTTCCGCCGCGTGATCGGCCACAGCCTCCTTCTGACGAGCCTGACCGGGCTGCTGGCGATGCTCCAGGCCTACGTCTTCCCCTGGATGATCCCCGGGCGTTAGCCGCGATCAGCGGAGGACCCGGGCTCGTCCTTCGATGTCACTGCCGCTCGAGGCGACGCTCGGGCGCCGGGCGGCGCTCTCGCGACTCGGACTCCGGATCCGCCGCGAGCGCCCCCTCCGGCTCGCGTTCCACCAGGGACGGCACCTCTTCCTCGGCAAGGCTCAGCTGACCAGGCTCGTCCTCGGCGAGCGAGAGCGACCCGGTCCCGGTGCCGGCGAGCGTGAGCTGGCCGGGAGCGGCTCCCTGGAGGCGGGCCTGGATCTCGGCGATCGCCTGGCGGGCGGCAGGGCGCCGCTTCCCGCCGCGCTCCGCGGCCTCTCGCAGCGGGACGACCGCCGCTGCCGTCCCCGCCCGGCCGAGCGCTCGCGCAGCGGCGACGGCCACCTCCGGATCCCCGCTCCCCAGCGCCTCGAGCAGGAGGCATTCGTGCTCGGGGCGGCCGAGCCGGCCCAGGGCGTCGAGGCACGCCTGCGCCGTCAGCGGGCGGCCCGCGCCGCCGAGCGCCCGGCGCAGCGTCTCGGAGGCGACGTCCGGCGGCAGGCTCCCGCCGAGCGCCCCGACCGCACGGGCGGCGCACACGTCGCTTTTCCCGGCGCCCCGGACGAGATCGAGGAGCGTCTCCCGTCCTTCCTCGCCGAGCGCGATCCCGGCCCGCAGCCGCACCTCCTCGCTCGGGTCGCCGCGCGCGGCGAGGAGCGCCTCGCGGGTCGCCGGGTGGCGAGGGAACTCTCGGGAGAGCGCGAGCAGATCCTGGAGCCTCGCGCCCGCCTCGGCTTCGCGGCTCAGGTTGGCGGCGATCCGGCCCGCGACATCCTTCGGGGCCGCGAGGAGGCGCGCGACGTCGAGGACGCCTTCGAGGATCTCGGGGATCCGCTCGCGATTTCCCGTGAATCCGCTCTCCTTGACCTCCACCTGCAGCACGCCGTCGGTCATCCACGCGCCCACGCCGACCGGTTGCCGGCCCGGGACGTCGACCCGCCCCCGCAGGAGCCTTCCCACGCGCCGGCGCGTCTCGCCGTCGAGGATCGCCAGGGCGAGGGGGGCCTGTCCCTGGATGAAGTACTCGGCGTCGAACGCCGGGTCGCCGACCTCGATCTCCCGCTCGCCGACGACGCTCTTCTCGAAGGCCGTGCCGAGCCCCTCGCGTCTCAGCGTGAGGCCGCCCGCCCCGTGCCCGAGGCCCGTGACCACGATCCTCGTCCCGCGCTCGTACTTGCCGCGCCGATAGGACTCGAGGCGGACGAGGAGGCCGTCGCGGCTCCCGGCCAGGAAGGCGCCCCTGAAGATCCCTCCCTCGCCCTCGGCCACCTCGCTGAGGCCCGCTCTCGCCGCGGCCGCGCGCCAGGCCTGCCGCTGCGCCCGCCGCCGGTCGGAGGACAGGAGATAGGCGACGGAGGCCGCGATGGTGAACGCGACCAGCCCGAGCAGGCCTTCCACGGACCTGATTCTGCCATCGTGGTCACC
>Ga0335080_10006654_pt1 | contig 11961 bp, 7 predicted proteins | sample Lox_Sample_34_FD_206720 | JGI IMG/M metagenome (GOLD analysis project Ga0335080, IMG submission 206720) | Soil microbial communities from Loxahatchee National Wildlife Refuge, Florida, United States - Lox_Sample_3.4 | ecosystem: Environmental > Terrestrial > Soil > Wetlands | place: USA: Florida...
TCGTGGCTGACCGCGAAGTGGCCTGGCAGATCCTCGCGCTGAATACGGAGAAGGCTCACAACCTCAAGGAACGCTCGCTGGAGGTCATACGCATCTACCGTGGTCTGGTGGAGGAAGATGCCACGCGATCTGAATCACAATTCGCGTTCTACCTGGACGAACCCGCCCTAGTGACTCTCGGTGTCTGCTATGAACGCTTCCCTCGCTTCGGCGGGGGCGCTTACCATTCAATCCTCCGACGACTGGAGACCTTTACCGATGATCCGCTCCGCACTGCCATCAAGGATCACGAGAAATGGGCCACGATGGTGCTCGACCTCGAGGAGAAAGTTGCGGCAGCGGTGAAGAAGCTGAAAGAGCGTGGTCTTGTCAGCCCGTACCTGCGCTCGTTCGTGGTGGCGCGCATCAACCCGCTGCGTTGGATTAAGGGCGAACCACCTCCACTCGAAGACGTGCTGAAGACGATGCGGGAGCGCGCGGCAAAATTCAATGTTGAGAAAATCAGGCCACAGGATCTGGCTGGCGCCGCGGGGCCACCCGACGAAGAAAGTTAGGAGAGCAGACCACGAATGACAATCTCATCCGGCAGAAAACATGCGGGGCCGGGACCTGCGAGTGACCAGCCTCCGGTCCCCGAGCCCACGTTCGCCGAACGTGCGCGCACATTAGTGTATCTGGGCCGCGTCGGCAGCCTCTCTACCCTGTCGCGTAAACAGCCAGGATTCCCATTTGGATCCGTAATGCCCTACGGGATGGACGATCGCGCCCGTCCCATCTTCCTGATCAGCACCATGGCGATGCATACTCAGAATCTGCAAGCCGACCCCCGCGCCAGTTTGCTTGTTACCCAGGCAGACACCGAGGGTGAACCGCTTGGCGCATCGCGGGTCACGCTGGTCGGAAATGTTCTTCCGGTACCGAACACCGAGTTGGCTGAGGTGCGCAAGCTGTACCTAGAGCGTCACGTCAACAGCAAGTATTGGGTAGATTTTGAAGACTTTTCGTTCTACCGCATGGACGTCGTGGATGTTTATTACGTGGGCGGCTTCGGTGTGATGGGCTGGGTATCCGCATCCGATTATGAGCGCAGCCAACCCGATCCCCTGGCTGATTCCATGTCCGAAATCATTCAGCACATGAACGCCGATCACCAGGACGCGCTGGTCTTGCTCGCCCGGAAGTTTGCTCACATCGAGTCAACGGAAGCAACGATGACAGCTGTCGATCGCTTGGGTTTTCATGTCCGCTTGAAAACGCCCGATGGTATGCGCGGCGCTCGCATTGCATTCTTGAGGGAGGTAAACAATCCGGCTGAAACTCGGAAAGTGCTGGTGGAAATGGTGCAACAGGCTCGCTCGCGGGCCGAATGAATTTTCGACCTGGGCCCGGCCCGAAGATGTGCAAGAAAAACTTCGGTTAGCGATGGCGCCATCGCAGGAAGAGAAGTCGCACACCTAAGGCGCACAGGAGATCACGAAGTCTGTGAATCGTTGGGATCTCGACTTACCGACAGTAAGTCAGTCCAATAGACGTTTCGGTGGGGCCATGGGGCAAGAACTGGGGTGTCCTTAGGAATCACGCTGCTCGCGAGTTGCGACTTCTTGTAACGCGGCGAAGTAGTCCGGCTGGTTGTTCGGAGGGGCGCGATCAAAGAGAACTCCAGTATTGTCGATCTTAACGCCCGTTATTTGTTGGTGGTACAGTTGGGAGTTAAACTCGATAATGATCTCTTGCCAAATAAAGGGATGTGAACCTGCTCGTGGCAAATTGCGTTACTGGAGGCGATTCCTTGCCGGACAACTTGCTACTTCGTTTCCTGAACAAAGGGTTGATCAACGTAGGTGGTGACGATGCGAAGTTCGAGAAGCTCAAAACCACAGCTTCTCAATTAGCTGAAGACATCAGAAAAACTCCTGCATATGCAAATTCATTTGCATTGACAGCCTTTGATCCAGAGATACCTGAAAACGATCCAGCTGTTCGTCACGCAATCAGCGTTTTGGAGGTGCAGTGGCCAACCTATGTAAACACCTTCGCTGGTACGCCGCTGACCGTTATACGTGCGGTACTTTTCGACGCACTGGTTCAGGCGGCCAGGACCGACGAAAACGTGGCTATTGCGTTTGTTACGTCTGCTCGAAACGTCTTACCTACTATGCAAGTCGGGGGCGAACGATCCATTTGGACCGAAATTCTGACCGAACTCGAAAAAGACGTGGATTCTAGAGCGGAAGTGGAATGGGCAACGCCGTCAACCATCGCCGTAGCTGATGTGAAACTAACCGCGCCTCCGACCGTCACTCTGAAACTTAATCAGAAGGAAGTTGACCGAGAAGCGTTGCAGCGCGGAGTCTTAGCTGCTTCAGGGCCGACGGGAGGAAGTCATAACCCATATTGGCCCAACCAGAATCAACCTTGGGCGAACGAATTCTCGCCGAGATTGGCCACCGCCGTTGCTGCTGCCATTGAAGGCGCCAAGACAGATGGCGGCGCGATCGATCTCTCGAAGTCTTTTGCTCAAATTACCGAAGGTGTTGCCGCCCAGTTACGGGCGACGCTGAATGCGATTGCGACTGCGACAGCAGGACTGCAGCGAAGGACTCACTTGATTTGGTGGAAGCAGGCTTTGTACTCTGCAACGGCGAACGTCAGCTATCGTGAACTTCCTGCCGCGCCTGCCGCGACATTGATGGCGTTTGATCTGTTCAAACAGCTGCCTACTTTTTCGCCCATCAGTGTTAGCGCATTCTTACGTGAAGCAGTTGCGTCGATTTGTGAGAAGCCTGATGACAAAATTGCTCTGGGTGATCTAGTTGCAATAGCGCGCACGGACGGAAAGCTGGCGGAACTGCGTCAGACCACTGCGCAACTCGTGCCAGTACCGAACGGACGTTGTCTGATAATTTCATTGATCGGCCATCCGGAGTACGGCCCCATTACAGACAGACAGCTATTTCGAAATCTAGTGGGGGTTCAGCAAGATTACTTGCTGACGCCGCCGGATTGGGCAGTGTGGATGTTCCGAGAGTTGCAAGCAGCCCGTGCTGTTAGAGCCGATCAGACAGCCAAACCAAAGGCGCGAAAGGTACAGGCAGAATGACTGCATGTTCGCGCCAAACGTGCTTCGCGCCCGACACAGGTTGTGATCTTGGACATCTGGATCGGTCCAAATGCCCGGCATGGAAGGGATCAGAGCCAAGTGGAGACAGCGCGGGTGACACTGAGGACCTTTTGCTTCCTTGGTCCGGCAGTGCTCTGGGCGCCGCTGATCTGGCATTTATCGGTGGGAGATCGAAGCCGATAATTATTGGGATCGTTGGGCCCCAGAGCGCCGGGAAAACGACATTGCTGGCGGCCTGGTACCTGCTTCTGGGGCGTGGATTGTTTTCTAACAAAAGGCTTCGAATCGCAGGCTCATACACGTTGACTGGTTGGGAAGCGGTAGCGAATACGCTGAGGTGGCATCCCGGGCATGTTCCGAAATTTCCGCCTCACACTTCTAGCCGTGGTGGTCGTGCGCCGGGTTTGTTGCATCTGTCGTTCAGGAACGAAGATAACCGATTGAAGGACGTGCTGTTTACAGACGCTCCCGGGGAGTGGTTTCAAAAATGGGCGATCAACAGAGACTCAGCCGAGAGCGAAGGCGGAAGATGGGTAGCCGAGTACGCAGATGCTTTTATTGTGATCGCGGATCGAGATGCCCTTTCGGGGCCAAATTTGGGCCCAGCCCGAGGAATCTTCGATGTGATAGCGAATCGGCTCGCGGCTGAGCGAGGTGGTCGAAACGTTGCATTAGTGTGGACGAAAGCTGATCTCAGCGTCACTCCTGAAGTTGAAACAGCGGTGCGACAGTCGATCAAACGGCGCATACCTGATGCTGCCGAATATTCCGTCAGCATCATGAGCAGTATCGACGGTGACGGTAAAAGCCTTCTCGGAGTCCTAGATTGGGTCTTAGGCGTAAAGCACTTGACGCCTGTCCTTCCTGATCCTGAATCAGGAAATTCAGATCCACTCTTCATCGTGGGGAGCGGAGGGCGCTGAACCAATGTCAAAATCAATCCTTCTGATCGGTGAAAGCGATGTCGGCAAAACGCACTATGGAGCCCAGCTCCTGAAACGGTTGATGCAGGGCGACGGACAGCTCCGGATGAATGGAGCGGCCACGAATTTGCAACCGTTCGAGGCGGTTATGGAACGCCTAAATGATGGTAGGTCTGCCGAGCATACGCCTACGTCTATATATGTAGATAGCGTTTGGCCAATAATTGAGCGCGATGGTGGAACCGCAGATCTGGTGTGGCCCGACTACGGTGGGGAGCAGATAAAGACCATGCTCTCATCGAGACACGTATCGAAAGTCTGGCAATCGCGCATAGCTGACTCGCCTGCATGGCTGCTGTTAATTCGACTTCAGAAACTTAGGGTAAATGACGATATTTTCTCGCGACCGCTTAGCGAGCTTGGAAACCCGCATCAGACGCAACAGGAATTACAAGTTTCGGACCAGGCTCGGTTGATCGAACTGCTGCAGATCCTCATATACACATCTAAAGCAACCAACGATCGTCCAATTTCCGGACCGCGAATCAATGTTCTCTTGACTTGTTGGGATGAATTATCGATCGATACCCAGCCCAAACTGGCATTGAAGCGACACCTGCCACTCTTTAGTGACTTTTTGCTGAGCAACTGGGCGGCACCTGCGGTTTTGGGACTTTCAGCGTTGGGGAGGGCACTACAGGCTCATGAGCGTGATTCCGAGTACGCCGCCCGAGGCCCCGAGATGTATGGCTACGTGGTTTTGGAAGATGGGACACACTCACCTGATCTGACGCTACCAATTAAGATGTTGATGTCAGAGATCGCCTAGATCTGTCGCACAAACTCAATGAAAGTGCATCAGGCATATTATGGCGAGATTCGCGGTGGACACGGTCTCCTCGGCACTTCCGGTTTTGAGGCTTTGGCCAGACAAATTGCTCCTCGCTTGGACCTACCGGATACAGCACCGACAGGGGTTGAGTGGTCGCCCGTGGTGAGCGGCTTCCCATTCCAAGACTGCTACGTTCTAGCTCAAATGTCACTCGACACGACCGCTGCCCGAGCGGGCATGGTGTTTTCACATGCTTTCATCTTGCCTCTTGAAGAGATCTGCGTGACAGAACGTCTGTCGGGACTTCTGGAATTGCTGATTGCGTCCAAGGCTCAAGCCAGCAACCTCAATGCAATTGAGTTTCACGATCCGGGTAGCAACTCCTCTACTAGTGCAGAACTGGCGAATCTGGCTGAAACGCTGGTGTCGCCAGGAAAAGGACCAGCAGTCCGCCTCGGGACTGCTGGATTCGGTGAGTTGATTGCGGCACTGTGGTCGCATCTTTGGCCCTCGGTCCGACGAACATTCGCTTTCCGGCTCAGTTTCGGACCAAGTGATTTGGTTGAGGACCCCCTGCCCGGCGTTATATGTTCGCCGGCGAACCTTGTATCTCGCTGGGCAGGATACAGGATAGTGGCTTCACGTCCAGAAACTCAGAAATCTCTCGCAGTAGCGCTCTTGAATGGGGTGTCGGAGGGTCAACAGCTCCTCGAATTTAGCAAAGGCATAGGGAGTTCATTGGATTCGATTTCACATCTGTCATTACTTGAGCACGCATACTCGCGCAGCAACGCGCATCCCTCAACGATTGAGGATGCTATTGCTGTGCTGCGCGTGGTCGAGGCGCTATCGCCACAACCCCAGGTGGGTGCAGCAGCCAAGCAAGTTTTTCTAAGCCGCCTAGTATCGCTCATACCCGCGGCATCACCGAAGCAAATGCTTTTACTTCGAAATCTGCAACTCACGGCGGTAGGAGATAGTCAGTCTGTTTGGCACGCAGTCGAACGGTGGAGCGCTGAAAACCCGTACCTTGAGGTTGATGATTTGGACTCCCTAGCTGTAATAAAAGACGCAGCGGACGAGTCGGTAGCTGTCGCCAATTGGCGGTCAGCAATCCTTGGGGGATTCCACGCGTCGACAGCAAATCCTAACTCACAATTCCCCCATGCATTCTGGCGTTGGGCCCAGATGGATGCGTTGGTTGTCCGATGGATCTTTCGTCCCATCGCGGATAACACAACGGTTGAAACTGGGATTGCGAATGCAGCCCCTATGGTCATAAACGGCCATACAGCTAAAGAGATCGTTCATCATGCTGTGGCCCACAGTTGGTTTCGCCTGCACGCCGTCGCCCTCGCCGCTATCTATGAACCGCTTGAGGCAGTTCGCAAGCAACTTGCCGTAGACCGACAGGCCGACGAAGATTCAGGGATTCGGATCCTGACGAAGCATCTAACCGCCGAAGAGACGTTAGCTATTGCCTTAGAAGTGGATGAACCGCGTGTTACATCGATTGCGGCCGAGGTCGCCGCTAAGAAACCATCAATTCTCGCGGACTGCAATTTTTTGACGATCGTTGCGCAGCATATCTGGGCACAAGCTCTTGCCAAGAGCACGAACGCCTGGAACGGACCGAAAGATCCAACGGCGGCTTTTCGCAAAGTGCTCGACTCATTGCTAGAAGGCGAACCGGTAGATGGTGATCTGATTTACCAGATTTCACGGACGCCACTGGCGGATGTTTCTAGCTATGGGCGACGGGCAAGCTTATGGGTAAAAATACCAGAGCGAGCACGCGAAGGTTTCTTGATGGCTAGTGCCAGAGGGTGGGTCCAAAGAGCGGCATCTGGTCTAGAGAATACGACACCCGAACCCGAATTACAGAAAGTCGTTCTCCCCTCGCCTGAAACCGATGCGGTGCTGTCATCTCTCATCCACAGTGATGTAGCAAGGGCCATGCACATCGTTTCTTTGCTCGAGGATTTTGATGAGTCACGCTTCGCCCACTTGCTAGGAGCTACAAGAACGGTTTCAGTCTCGGATGCTGTCGCGATCGGTAAAGTCATTTTGGATCGGCGTTGGAGAGGTGCGGCACACAATCTTGCGGACCTCGTTCGACAAGGTCGCACTGACCTCAAGCAAGCTATCGTTGGATGTGAGTCGCTGCTCGACCTCTGGACTCGGCTCCGCCTATCTCTTGTACGGCTCTCGTCGCCAGAAATATGGCAAGTTGGTGAAGACCTACTTGTCGAACTGTATCCGTCTGGTCCAGACGCCTGGGGATTGTGGGAACGTGCGGGGGGTAAGAACGGAGACTTGCTTCATCAAGGTACGGGTCGTTCACGTTGGCGCGATGCATTAACCCTAATCGGACGAGGCCAAGGAGTCCGGCTAGAGTCTGTACTTGAACAGGCAAAAGCTGACTACCCCAACAACGATAAGTTGCAAGTGCTTATAGCACAGTTCGGCTTCCCTCATCATTCTGAAAAGAGGTAGGGTCAAGTGCATAAAGCGACGCAGAGTTCAGCAATGACATGGGCAAAGGGTCATGCCTTGGTTATCGCGGTTGCAAATTATGAGAAAGTTAGCGTTTTGCCTGAGGCCGTTTTGAATGACGGTAGGGACATAGCTTCTGTTCTACGCTCTCCGGACTATTGCGGTTTTGATCCGAACCGGGTGCAATTGCTATTGGACAAGAGCGCAACCTTGTCCGCAATTCGCACGTCCCTCTCCGATCTCGCGAACGCAGTGCAGCCTGACGATGCAGTCGTCATTTTCTTTTCTGGGCACGGCGTGTTGCTCAAATCTGGGGGTGCTGCCGACAGTGCATTAGTTCCAGTTGACTGTGACATAAGCGCACTCGAAACGACAACCCTGTCCGCGCAGGAGTTCACGGCCGCATTGAGTCTAGTGAAGTCACAGCGGATTTTAGTGCTTCTTGATGCATGTCACTCGGGCGGAGCGGCAAGTTTCAAAGCTGGAAACGATTCAGGCGCAGTAAGGTTTGCATTTAACGAGAAGTCGCTATCAAATCTTTCCGAAGGAACTGGGAGAGTTGCGATCGCTTCATGCAGATCAAGCGAAACGTCCCTTGTGCTTGCCGGTGCTCGGAACAGTGTATTTACGGAAGCACTTCTCGATGCCTTGCGGGGGAAAGCACGAACACAAGGTGATGGCGTCATACGCGTATTCGAGATTTTCAACTATGTTGCAGAGACTGTACGTCGGACTGTTCCAGGACAACAACATCCAATATTCAAAGCGAGTGATGTTGAAGACAATTTCCCTGTCGCCCTGCTTAAAGGGGGAAAAGGCATAAACGGGCAACCTTCGGTAGACCAGACGACGCTTAATCAGCCGGACCAGTGGCCCAAACTGGAGGCAATCTTTTCGGATCTATATCCGACGGGACCTATGGAGGAGAGCATCTGGCTTCGTGCCGGAGGTGATCTGTCTCGCTTGACACTCTCTGGGACCGGTCGCGCACAATGGTTTGCTGCGCTTCGGACTCTGCGGCATGGAGGAGGTGGCAGCAGCATTCGTCGACGCACGCTGGTCGAGACAGCGCTGTCAGACTTTCCGCATCATCCCGATCTGGCTGCAATGCTGGATTGAGAAAGTGAATAGGCTCAAGGTTTGGTGCTTTGGGCCGACAGTGCATAAGATGCCTGCTACTTGGCACATCACGCGCACACTCGGCGACCAGAAAAACTAGTGACTCAGCGGAGGAGTCCGGAGCTCATGACTGTTGGAATGTCAGTCGGAGTTCCTTCTCTGAAGCCGACTTCACGGGACTAATGCTCTTCGAAGCTCGTATTGTCGCCAGTCTCCGGATTGCCGACAACACTTCCGGCATAGCCACCGGTCCACGTCTCGCCATGGTGCATCGGGGCTATAATTACGCCCACGAATGGCGCTCCCGTCCGGGACCAAACTCGGTTCATATGAAATTCGGTCACCTCTCGGGGCTGGCGGCATGGGAGAGGTGTATCGCGCAACCGATACCAAGCTCGGCCGAGATGTAGCGCTGAAGGTGCTACCCGCCGAGATGGCACAAGATTCCGAACGGCTAGGGCGTTTTCGTCGAGAAGCCAAGGTCCTCGCCCAACTTGATCATCCGAACATTGTCACGATCTACTCGGTGGAAGAATCGGAAGGCGTCCACTTCCTGACGATGCAACTCGTCGAAGGGCGGCCTCTCGACCGCTTGATTTGCCAAACCGGCCTCCCCATCGAGCAGATTCTAGAAATCGCGCAAGCGTTAGCCGACGCACTAGCGGCTGCTCACGAAAAAGGCATCATGCACCGTGACCTGAAACCCGCTAATGTCATGGTCACAAAGGAAGGCCGCCTCAAAGTGCTGGATTTCGGATTGGCGAAGGACATCCGTGGCTCCAATCTCGACGATGCTACCATGACCTCAGACAGTCGAACGCAAGTAGGGGTCGTGATGGGGACGCCCGCCTACATGTCTCCGGAACAAACTTCTGGCCGTTCCCTCGACCATCGAACTGATATTTTTTCGCTGGGCGTACTGCTATACGAGATGGCGACGGGAAAGCGTCCGTTCCAAGGCGGTTCTTCCGCCGAGTTGGTTTCGGCGATTTTGCGGGATACACCGCCGGCGGTGACCGATTCGCGGCCGGATCTCCCCACCGATCTGGCGCGGATTATCCGCCGGTGCCTTGAAAAAGAACCGCGGCACCGCGTGCAGACCGCGCGTGATGTGAGCAACGAATTTCGCGATCTGGTACGGAACGCTGCGCAGCCCGCCTCGCTTTCTTCATCCGCACGCACCGCACCCGCTCCAGATTCCGGGGCAGTGCGGGCGGATGAAGGTTTCTGGGTCGCAGTACTGCCATTCAAGTACATGGGCCGCGATGCGGATTTATCTGCTCTTGCCGACGGCCTCACCGACGACATCATCACCGGCCTGTCGAAATTTTCTTATTTACGCGTCATCGCGCGCAGTTCCTCGTCGCACTATGCCGGCCAATCGGTCGATGTTCGGGGCGCGGGCAAGGAACTGGGCGCACGTTATGTCATGGAAGGAACTGTTCGCCAGGCCGGAGCGAAAATCCGCATTGCCGTCCAACTGGTCGATGCACAGAGTGGATCCCATCTTTGGGCGGAGACCTTTGAGCGCGCATTCGCAAGCGAAGCTCTGTTCGAGTTGCAAGATGATCTCGTCCCGCGCATCGTTTCCACTGTCGCCGACATGAACGGTGTTCTGCCATTGAGCATGAGCCAGGTGTTACGCGGCCGCGATCCCGAGCAGATGACTCCCTATGAAGCTGTGCTGAGCAGCTTCGGTTATTGCTATAGTGCGACGCCGCAGGCACTCACGGCCGCGCGCACGGGACTAGAAGAAGCGGTGCGCAGGGCCCCCGCATTCTCGGATGCGTGGGCCATGCTTTCTTTTCTATGCGGCCAGGACTATGTGCACGGATATGAACTGCAAGCCAATGCGTTAGAGATTGCAGCTTCCGCCGCGCGGCGGGCCGTCGAACTTGGTGCTTCCAATCATCTGGCTTATTTCAGTCTGGGCCAGGCGCTCTGGTTGCAGAAGGACTACGAATCGTTCCGTAATGCGGTTGAGCGAGCAGTAGCCCTGAACCCGATGGATGGGAACTCGGTTGCCTATCTGGGCGAATTGCTGACCTACACGGGAAGCGTGGAACACGGCATGGAACTGGTTGGACGAGCGAAACAGCTCAATCCCAATCATCCCGGATGGTATTGGTTTGCCGATTTCTACCACTCATTCTCTCAAGGTGATTACCGAGGCGCACTGGCATTCGCGTTGAAAGCTAAGCTGCGGGGCAATCCGCTGGCGCCGATGTTTGTCGCGGCTGCTTACGGTCAGCTTGGCGATGTGGAAGGCGGCGCAATGGCAGCCGCAGAGCTGGTGAAGTTCCGCCCCGAACTGCCGGCATTGATGCGCAAGCAGGTCGCAAAAGTGTGGAATGCGGAATACGGCGAACGTTTCCTCGAAGGCTTGCGCAAGGCGGGGCTGGAGATTCCGGAAGCCGGGGCGACTGCGGGCCAGAAGAGTTCAACTCAGCCAACCTCTTCTACGTTGCGTAGCGGAGCTGTCCCCGATTCCGGCGCCACACGCGCCGCCGAAGGTTTCTGGGTTGCTGTGCTGCCCTTCAAGTACGCGGGCACGAGCACCGAACTCAAAGCCCTGGCGGATGGCTTGTCCGATGAGATCGTCACCGGACTGTCCCGCTTTTCCTACCTGCGCGTGATCGCCCGCGGCTCGACCGCGAAATACTTTAGCGAGTCGGGAGACATTCGCTCCATCGGCAAGGAACTTGGAGCCCGCTACGTGATGGAAGGCAACCTGCGTCAAGCGGGAAACAAGCTTCGCGTCGCAGTGCAGCTGGTCGATGCCGCCAGCGGCGCTCAAATGTGGGCCGAGACCTACGAGCGCGTCTTCAGTGCCGAGGCCCTCTTCGAAGTGCAGGACGAGCTTGTGCTTCGCATCGTCTCCACCGTCGCGGATCAGCACGGCGTGTTGCCGCACAGCATCAGCAGCCTGATCCGGAACAAGCCCGACGACCAGTTGAGTCCCTACGAGGCTGTGCTGCGGGTCTTCAGCTTTCACGAAAGGATGTCCCCGGAAGAGCACGCCAGCGTGCGGGCGCTGCTCGAGCGGGCCGTGCAGCACGCTCCCAGCGACGGCGACTGTTGGGCCATGCTCGCGACGCTTTACGCCGACGAGTATATGTTCGGCTTCAGCGGTGAACCCGATCCACTGGGTCGAGCACAGAAAGCCGCACAGCGGGCCGTCGAACTGGCACCATCGAGTTCACTGGCTTACCAGGCTCTCGCCCAGAGCTTGTTCTTCCGGCGGGAATGGCAGGCCCTCCGTCCCGTTGCGGAGCGAACCGTCGCGCTGAATCGCGCCGACGGCGCCCTCCACGCTTTCATTGGCATGTTGATCGCACTGGCGGGCGACTGGGACCGCGGCTGCGCCGTGGTGGACGCCGCGATTCAGCTCAATCCGCATCACCCCGGCTGGTACTGGCTCACTTCAGTCTTCAACACCTATCGCAAGCGTGACTACCGCGCTTCCGCCG
>Ga0335080_10006655_pt1 | contig 11954 bp, 8 predicted proteins | sample Lox_Sample_34_FD_206720 | JGI IMG/M metagenome (GOLD analysis project Ga0335080, IMG submission 206720) | Soil microbial communities from Loxahatchee National Wildlife Refuge, Florida, United States - Lox_Sample_3.4 | ecosystem: Environmental > Terrestrial > Soil > Wetlands | place: USA: Florida...
GCGGCACATGGGTCACGAGACGGCCTTCCTCCCCGACGCCCGGCTTGCTCATCTACATTATGGTGGATAGTGTGGAGGCGGCCATCGAGACGATCGTTGCCAATGGCGGGGAGATCGTGCAGCCGGTCGGAGGGGATGCTCCCGAGATCACCGCGCGATTTCGTGACCCGGGCGGAAATGTGCTGGGCCTTTACCAGGAACCGGGCAAGTAGCGTCCCATGCCGGGGAGTCCGACCCGGGGTCGAACTCAGGGGTTGGCCGCTGGGCGAATGCTGGACAGACGGGAGATGGCGGCAACGGTCATTCCCGACAAGAACTGCATCGTGGCGACGTCGTTGTTATCGAAGGCGTGGGGACGCGAGGACAGGACCTCGAAGACTCCGAGGGTGCGGCGGAAATGGCGCAGGGGCGCCGCTAAAATGGAACGGACTCCCAGTCTGCGGCAGGCATGGGAATCCACGCGCGAGCTGATCTCCGCGTCGTCGCACAAGAGCACTTCGCCGGTGCGCACGCACTCGGCGGAGATTCCGCGGTCGCTCTGCAACCGTACCCCGAGATCGGGCGCGGTTCGTCCGGTGCGCGCGCGGCAAATGATCTCGCTTCCGTGTTGCAATGCGATGGCCGCTCCGGTGGCACCGGTGAGAGCCTGCGCTTTTTCGGTGATGAGGCTGATGCTCGGCTCGAGATCGAGTTCCTTGGTGTCGATCCAGTCAAAGGTCATTTGAGCCGGTGTCATCTGGGCGATCAGAACGCCGTCCTGATGTTGGATTCGCAAATGATGGCGGGACGGCATCTGCGGAAGAGTGCGGAAATCCTGGCCTGGTTCGACAATCTCAAGCTTAGGCACGGTGTGAAGGAGCGAGCGAACGATGCGGTCGAGTTCGGCGTCGGCGATCAGGTGGGCCGTTTGTTGGCCGCGCAACGATCCGCCCAGCACGCGGGAGAGGCTTAACACCGCTCCGCTGCCGCAAGCGAGGCAGCGCGGGGTGTTGTTGGCGCTGATGAGCTCGCACTGTACGCAAAATATCGCGGTCTGGAGCGAGACGAACTCCACGTCGGAAGCTCTGAGCGTTCCCTGCATTGGGATTGACTTCCTCCGGACTGGATGAGGAAGGATGAGAGTAATGAGTTGCACCAGCGCGAAAAAGTAGCGGCGGTGGTTCGGGCTGTGGATAAGTGGTTGGGCGCGGGATTTGTGACGCGAGAATTGTGACGCCATCGATCGGGCTGCAGGAAGCGAGCCACCGCCGGCAGCGACCGCGTGCCATATAATGCGACGCATGTCATTTCTTCGCTTTCTGATATTGCTGGCGCTGGTCGTCTGGATCGGCGGAATTATTTTTCTGGCATTCGTCGAGGCTCCCATCGCTTTTACTCCGGGACTGCTGCCCACGCGTCACATGGCGGGCTCGATCGTAGGCCGCTCGCTGGACCTGCTGCATTACCTGGGGATGGCCTCCGGCATGGTTTTTCTTGTGGCCTCCGTGGTCTACTGCCGGGTGAGCTCGGGGCGCGGGCAAATGCTGAGCCTGCGGCACTTCATGGTGGTGCTGATGCTCGGTTTGACCTTGATTTCGCAATATGCAGTCTCGCCGAAGATGCACGCGCTGCGCGCCCAGGCGGGCGTTATCGATTATCTGGCCCTCGACAATCCCATACGCCGGGAGTTCGATCGCATGCACGTCTGGTCGGAGAAACTGGAAGAGGCGGTGCTCCTGCTGGGATTGGTCGCATTGTGGAGCACGGCGCAGGAATTGCACTGACTTTCGCACCCATCCTGTTCGATCGGCATCTCGGACCAGAGATAAGGCTTCTGGCAGCCTCGCGGGCCAGGAAGACGATTTCCCGCCGATGCGAATGATTTATCCTAGGAAGTTCTGAAGGCGCGCCGAGCGAACCAGTGTCGCGCCAAAACAGCGAGAGCTGATATCTGAGAACCGGGAACTAAATCCATGAAAACCGGCATTATCGGCCTGCCGCAGGTAGGCAAAACATCCCTGTTCCGCATATTGACAAAAGCCAATCTCACCGAGCATCAGCTGGCGAACCCGCGCGAGGCGCACGTGGGAGTCGCCAAGGTTCCTGACGAGCGGCTCGACAAACTGGCCGCGCTCTATAACCCGAAGAAGCTGACGCACGCATCGGTCGAATATGTTGACGTGGGCGCGATCGGCCAGGAGGCGCTGAAGGAGACCGCTTACATCGGCCATCTGCGGCAGGTGGACGCGCTCATTCACGTGCTGCGAGCGTTCGAAAGCGACGAGATTCCCCTCGTTGCCCCGATTGATCCGCTGCGCGACGTTAAGAACGTCGAGTTCGATCTGATGGTGAGCGACCTGGGTCAAATCGAGAAGCGGCTCGAGCGGCTGGAAAAAGACTTGAAGAAGATGAAGACGCCGGACCTGGAGAAAGAAAACGAACTGCTGAAGAAAGCGAAGGCCCATCTGGAAACGGAGAAACCGCTGCGCGAAATGGAGATGTCGCCGGAAGACAAGAAACGCATCCGGGGGTTCATGTTCCTGAGCGAGAAGCCGATGCTGTATGTGCTCAATATCAGTGAAAGCATGGAATTGGGCCAGGATCTGGAAGCGGCGGTTGTTAAATTCAATTTGAGCGAGGTTGCGGGGCGGCAGAATGCGGGAACGAGCGCGATCTGCGGCAAGGTTGAAGCCGAACTGACAGAGATGAGCGACGAGGACGCGGCGGAATTCCTGTCGAGCTATGGACTGAAGGAAAGCGGCCTGTCGCGGCTGATCCGCAAGAGCTATCACCTGCTGGGTTTGATTTCGTTCTTCACCGCAGGCGAAGACGAATGCCGCGCCTGGACAATTCCGGCAAACAGTCGAGCGCAGGCCGCTGCCGGAGCCATTCACTCCGATCTGGAAAAGCACTTCATCCGCGCGGAAACAATTCGCTGGGATCAGCTCTTAGAAGCCGGATCGGAAGCAAACGCGCGATCAAAGGGCACGCTGCGGTTAGAGGGGAAGGATTACATCGTGCAGGACGGAGATGTGATGCACATACGGCATAGTGGGTAGTTGCTAGCGGCTAGTTGCTAGTTGCTAGTGCAGCGGCGGTCGACGATTCATGCGGCTCGGTCTTTGATTGACGCCATACGCCCGGTCAAGAGTCGTCCGACTTCTTCCGCGAAGCCCAGAAGTGATTGGCCTTGATTCGGTTTCAGATATCCCAAATTCTGCGCGATTTGAAGTTGGGTTTCAATTTCTGCCAGTGAGCCGCGCGCGTTGCTGAGAAAGTAATGAAATTCCCGCGGAGAAGAGCGAGCCTGCCCTTCCGCAACGTTGCTTGGAATTGACACGGCGGCCCTCCGCAACTGACCCGTCAATCCAAATCGCTCCTGCTGCGGAAAGCTCTGCGTCGAAATGTATATCTGCGTCACAAAAGCGACGCTCTTCTGCCACGCAATCAAGTCCCGGTAAGAACGACCCATAGAATCACCACCGCAAATCTAAGGTCCGAAGGATCGTTCGGCGGTGATCGGTAACCCTTCAAGTTGTTCGGTTTTCACTAGCAACTAGCAACTAACAACTAGCAACCTGAAATGCTTAGTGCACGTGGAAAAACCGGTCCAGCACAAACATGCAGGCCGCTCCGACGAAAACAAGCAACGCCATCCGCACGCCCGTCTCCTGATTGACCTCCGGAATCAAATCCGACGCGGCCACATAGATCGTCACGCCCGCCGATAGCGGCAGGCCGAATCCCACCTCATGCCGAAAAAGCGCCATCGTCATCACTCCGGCCACCGTCGCCGCGCCCAACCAAGCCGAGGCGCCCCATGCGAAGCCACGGCTCCGTCCGCTGGCCAGCATGACCGACGAGACAGTAAAGCCCTCCGGAATTTTGTGCAGGAATACCGCAATAAAGATGATCCAGCCGAGCCAGCTTGAAACGATGAAGCCCGAAGCGATGGCAATGCCGTCAAAAAACGTGTGGATGAGCAGCCCGATCAGCACCGAATAGCCCTTATGGGCGTGCACGAACTGCTCGGCGTGCGTCTCTTCTCCGAAGTGAAAGTGCGGCGTGACCGTGTGCTCGAAGAAATGGATGAGCAGGTATCCGAGCAGGATGAGGAAGCCGGCGCGCGGGCCGCGCAGGGCGATGCTCTCCGGCACCATTTCGACCAGCGCGGTGGCGAGCATGAAACCGGCGCCCAGCGCGACGAAATAGCGCAGGTAGCGGCGCTCCCAATTTCTTTGAACAATAATGGCGCCGCCGAATACATTAGCGGCCGCCGCGGTCAGTCCCAGCAGCACGCTGGTCAGAATGGGAGACATGCGGAGAAAGAATATCAGGAGCCAGTGATCAGTGGTCGTTCTCGGTTGCTAGTTGCTGGTTGCTAGTTCGAACGTAATCGCTGTGAGTTGCCAGGTCTCCCTTATAGAAAATCACTGTTGGGTGCCCCGAAGCGTGGCGCCGTTTGCCGCGCTTTAGGGTGGAATTCCACGAACTCGCGCCCTGCTAAGATTTGAGCACTGAATGTTCCGTTACCTTCAGCTCATCGGCTGGCTGGCGTGCGCGGTTTACGCGACCATCCCTGCATTTTGGCTGATGATTCATCCTTTTGCCGAGCACTGGCGGGAGCGCCATGCGTCCGAAGGACGCTCGCCCTATCGCGTGCTGATTCCGGCATGGATGGTGATGTGGGCAGCGGCGGCCCTGGTGACGCGGCCGTGGCGGCACATTTTGCTTTACTCCACCGTTTGGGCTTGGCTTCCGGCGGCTCTGCTATTTGCTATCGGCATCACGCTCTATGCGAAGTCGGGCAAGGGCTTCAGCGCCAAGCAACTCGGCGGCATGCCCGAACTACACGGCGCTCACCCCGAGCAGCGATTAGTGACTAGCGGAATCCGCGCGCACGTGCGACACCCCGTGTACCTCGCCCATCTGTGCGAGATGCTGGCCTGGAGCATCGGGACTGGCCTCGCGGTGTGCTGGTCGCTGGCGCTGTTTGCCCTCGCAACCGGGGCGTTGATGATCCGGTTGGAGGATGCGGAATTGGAGAAAAGGTTCCAAGAGGCATTCCGCTCATACCGGCACGATGTGCCCACGATTGTGCCAAAAGTCAACCGCACATCTTTCTTGCTTGTCTTGATGACCGCCATCTGCCTTGTCACGCTCATTTCCGCATTCCTGGCGTTTGCGGCGGCAAGAAGGGATCAACCGATGCTTTTTCAGCACGGGACGCCCGAGGTTCCTGGCCCAAGAGCATTCGCCATTATGAACCCGTTCCGGAATCAGGATTCGGAGCATATGGCGGAGAAATTGATTCGAGATCTGCGGACCACGGAGTGCGAGCGAGTCATACATAGCCTGAGCTCAGATGAACGAATCTGTCCCATCATGCAGCACAACGGAGAGGCGCATCTCATGTGGCGGCAAGATAGCGATTCGGCTCAGATGCTCGTCTATGATCTTCCCGACGTGCAGGCACGGCTATGGGTGTCCTTCGCGCGCCGCGAGAGCGGCTTCGAAGTGGACGGCCTATCAGTCATTCGTTAGGCGTCTATAATCCGATTGGCGAGACGCCAGGTCCAATTGCCTTTACCGAAAGCTGATGACCGACAACTGATCGGTCTCTTTCATGCGCTTCGAACTATTTGTCGCAACCCGCTATCTGCGCGCTAAACGCCGCCAGGCCTTCATCGGCATCATCACCGCGATTTCGATTGCCGGGGTGGCGGCAGGAGTGGCTTCGCTGATCGTGGCGCTGGCGATCAATAACGGCTTCCGGCAGGATTTGCAGACGCGGCTCTTGGGATCGACTTCGCATATCAGCTTGCTTCGCGTGGAGAGCGACGGGATCAGGGATTGGCATCCGCTGCTGGATAAGCTGTCGAAGGAGCCGCATGTGGTGGCGGCGGCTCCTGCGATTTATGAGCAGGTATTGATTTCGCGTGGACCGCGGGCGCGTGGAGCGGTTCTAAAAGGCATGCTGCCGCAATACGAGCGCAAGGTGAGCGATCTGTTGCAGACGGTGAACATGGGATCGGCGGAGGCGCTGGATGAACAGTCCGCGTCCGCAACGACTGCAGAATCGGCGCCCAACGGCGCCACCGCGCGCGAGGGCGCGCGCGCCACACAAGAATCTACCCAAGCGCTCTCCACGCAAACTCCCGACGATCTCGCGGGCGTGGCGCAACGCGTTGCGGCGATGCCTCCAATTATTCTTGGCAAAGATTTGGCCGACGGCGTCGGCGCAACCGTCGGCTCGGTCGTTCTGGTCACTTCTCCGCAGGGCGAGCTGACACCGTTTGGCATGGTTCCGAAGTACATACGGTTTCGCGTGGCGGGAGTTTTCAACTCCGGCTTTTACGATTACGACTCATCCTGGGCGTTTATCCGGCTGGCGGACGCGCAGGAATTGTTCGGGCTGGGCGACGTGGTTTCGGTGATCCAGTTCAAGATTGACGACATTTATCAGGCTGGCGACGTGGGGCGTGAACTTGAACAGGCTGCCGATGCCGCTTCGGGCAGGCGCGGCTTCATGACTACGAACTGGATGGAGCAGAACAAGCCGCTGTTCCGCGCTCTGAAGCTCGAGCGGGTCGTGACGTTCATCACGATCGGGCTGATTGTGTTTGTGGCGGCGCTGAATATTCTGATTTCGCTCACCATGATGGTGATGGAAAAAACCAAGGACATTGCCGTACTGATTTCGATGGGCACGAAAAAAGGACAGATTCGTCGAGTGTTTATTGCGCAGGGCGTGCTGATCGGCGTGATCGGAACCGCGATTGGGCTGGTGCTCGGTTATGCGATTTCCTACGCGGGCGGTCACTACCACTTTATTTCCCTCTCGCCTGAGGTCTATTCGATCGACTATGTCCCCTTCGTCCCGCGCGCAATGGATGGCGTGATTACGGCGCTGGTGTCGATCGGAATTTCGTTTATAGCGACGATTTATCCGTCATGGTCGGCCGCGCGGATACTGCCGGCGGAGGCGCTGCGGTATGAGTAAGGGTCAGTTCCTGGTTCTCTGATTTTTAGCTCTCAATTCTTGGCTCTCAATTCCTGGCTCTTAGCTCTTGGCGCTGGACACGGCCGGTTTTCTGTAAAAGTTTTGTATTACCTGCTTCAGCTCACAGATTTTCGCTCGACACCCTCTCTACGCTTGACTCATACGCCGCAAAAATCGCAGTCATAAGGAGCTGGCATCAATGGAAGTTCATCCCAAGGGCAGCAGTGCGCGCATACTGCTCAGTTCCGTGTTCGGTCCGTATGCGCAGGATGATGAATTCGGGTCGCGCGCCATCAATCCCATGGAGCTCTACCACAACCAGGTGACGCGCGCGCAGGGCGGATTCTCGCTGCGCATGTTTCACCGGTCGTGGGGGATCATGATGATCCAGCAGAATATTTCTGCGCCGTGTACCGTGCTCGACTTCCCCACGCGCAAGGATTTCGCCCGTGAACTGAAGGCCAATCAATACGACATCGTCGGCATTTCCTCCATCATCGTGAACCTCGGCAAGGTGCGCGAGATGTGCCGCATGGTGCGCGAGCTTTCGCCGAATTCAAAAATCGTCATCGGTGGCCACGTGGCGGCAACCCCGGGCCTTGAAAACATGATCGACGCCGACCACATCGTGCGCGGCGAAGGCATTTCGTGGATGCGCGGCTACCTTGGCGAAGACGTGAATGCTCCAATCAAGCATCCCGAGATCGTTTCCGGGCTCAAGACGCGCATCATGGGCCTGCGCATGCCCGATCGCAAAGGCGGCACCGCGGCAACCATCATTCCGTCGGTCGGCTGCCCGATGGGCTGCAACTTCTGCACGACCTCCGCGTTCTTTGGAGGCAAAGGCAGGTTCGTAAACTTCTACGAGACCGGAGACCAACTCTACGACGTTTTTTGCCAGGCCGAGGCATCACTCGGCGTGCAGACATTCTTCGTCATGGACGAAAATTTCCTGCTCCACAAAAAGCGCGCCATGCAACTGCTTGATCGCATGAAGGCGGGGAAAAAAGCGTGGGGCATGGCGGTGTTCGCATCGGCGAATGCGATCCGGCAGTACACGCCGGAAGAACTGGTGGAACTTGGCGTGTCGTGGATCTGGATGGGGCTGGAGTCTCCGCGATCAAATTATGCCAAGCTGAAGGACACGGATTCGCACCAACTGACCCACATGCTGCGCGAGCACGGGATTCGAGTGCAGGGCTCGACCATCATCGGACTCGAGCACCACACTCCCGACAACATCCGCGAAGAAATTGAGTATGCGGTCGGGCACAATACGGATTTCCACCAGTTCATGCTCTATACGCCCGTTCCGGGCACGCCGCTGTATCAACAGATCGCGTCCGAGGGACGCCTGCTCGACGGCATCGACCTGGCCGACATTCACGGTCAGGACAAATTCAACTTCCGCCACGCGGCAATTTCGCGCGACGACTCGAAGCGCTTTCTCGACTGGGCCTTCTGGCGCGACTTCGAGCGCAACGGACCGAGCCTGTACCGCATGTGCGAAACCATGTTGCAGGGATGGAGGCGCTATAAAAATTATCCCGATCTGCGGGTGCGAGAGCGCTTTGCGCGCGAGAACACCAAGTTGCGCACAGCCTACAGCGCGGCACTGTGGGCGGCGGAGCGCTACTTCCGCACTGTGAATGAAGATGTGAGCCGTCAGATTTACGACCTGAGACGCGAAATCGGGAAGGAATTCGGAGCGCTCTCGCGGCTGGTGGCAAGCGCCCTGGGGCCCGTGTTGCTTTGGACGACTCGGCGAGAAGATCAGCGCCTGGCCGCCGGCGTGACGTACGAGCCCCCAACGATTCTCGAGCGGCGGAACTGGACGCCCGCGGCCGAACAGGTCTAGGCTGTGAAGCACCGTGCCACGATTCAACCCCGAGCCCCAGGAATCGGGCCCTGATCCGTTTTCCGTTTCACCAGCGGGCGCCTCAAGGCAAGAGTGTGCGACCGTTCCTGCCGGTGTGACTCCCGTCACATTGCTTCTATTTTCCAGAGGTATAGAGTTTTTCTCATACCCGGTTTCGGTGTCGGAAAGTCCCGGCGGCCTGGTATACCCCCTCGTGATCTAATGGGGCAGGAACTTCATCTCCGGAATGCTTCGGTGATGACGTTCTTGCACTCTGATGCGCAGGAGGGCTGGTTTGCATCCAATAGACCAAGATCCTCTCTTGAGGGTCGAAGGTATAAGCAAGGTGTTTCGCTCAGGCGAAGCAGACCTGGTGCTCTTTGAAAATCTGTCATTTCAGGTAGAAAAAGGAACGATGCTGGCAATCGTGGGGCAATCGGGCGCCGGGAAGAGTACCTTGTTGCACATCCTGGGGACGCTTGATCGTCCTTCGGCGGGTGCCGTATACTGCGCCAATTCCAGGGTGAACACGCTTTCTGAGGATGACGCTGCCGAGTTTCGTAACCGCGAGATCGGCTACGTGTGGCAATTTCATTACCTGCTGCCGGAATTTACCGCGATCGAGAATGTTGCCATGCCCTTGCTGGCTCGGGGAGAGGAACTTGCCTCCGCGGAAAAGGAAGCGGCAAAGTGGTTACGGGAGGTAGGACTGGAGTCGCGGGCAAGCCACCGATCGGGCGAACTTTCCGGTGGGGAACAGCAACGGCTGGCCCTGGCGAGGGCCCTGATTACGCAACCTCAACTACTGCTGGCTGATGAGCCTACAGGCGATCTGGATGGGGCCACGGCGGAGGTGGTTTTTGAATTAGTGGCGCGGCTGCATCGCGAGCACCAATTGACCTCATTAATAGCCACGCACAATGTGGCTTTCGCACGACGGTGCCATAGAGTCCTGCGGCTCGATCGGGGCAGAATAGAAGAGGTGGCGCCGGAATCGCTTCCGGCGTGAGGATAGGCATAACGAATCCGGCTGTGTGGCTAGAGAGCTGGGCTACCTGAAGGCAGCCATCGCTTAGCAGTTTTGGGCGAGGGAAATGCATAATTAAAGGGTATGGGTCAGGGAGTTGGCGGAGAGCAGGTTTCCATCAGCGCCCAGGGGGAATGAGTATATGTTCGAACGCTACACGGAGAAAGCCAGGCGCGTCATCTTTTTTGCGCGGTACGAGGCCAGTCAGTTCGGCTCTCCTTATATAGAGACCGAGCACTTGCTTCTTGGGCTGCTACGCGAAGATAAAGCCCTGACGAACCGTTTCCTGCGCTCCCACGCTTCAGTCGAATCGATCCGGAAACAGATCGAAGGACACACCACTATCCGGGAGAAGGTTTCCACCTCGGTCGATTTGCCCCTGAGCAACGAATGCAAGCGCGTGCTGGCCTACGCGGCGGAGGAGGCCGAGCGGCTTTCTCACAAACATATCGGGACCGAACACCTGCTGTTGGGGCTGCTGCGGGAAGAGAAATGCTTTGCCGCTGAAATCCTGCATGAGCGCGGGTTGCGGCTTTCCACCATTCGCGAAGAGCTGGCGCGCACGAGCCAGGAGAAAGCGCAGCCGCAACGCGGGGGCGGGCAGCGCGAATCGTCGTTACTGAGCGAGTTTTCCCGCGACCTGACGCAGGCCGCCATGGACAGCCAGCTCGATCCGCTGGTCGGCCGCGAAGGCGAAGTGGAGCGCGTGGTGCAGATCCTGTGCCGCCGCACAAAAAACAATCCTGTGCTGATCGGCGAGCCGGGCGTGGGCAAAACGGCGATCGTGGAAGGATTGGCACAGCGCATCGCCGACGGCGAAGTTCCATCGTTCCTCGCCGACAAGCGGATTCTTGCGCTTGATCTTTCGCTCATCGTCGCCGGAACGAAATACCGCGGCCAGTTTGAAGAGCGGCTGAAAACGATCATGAAAGAACTGATGGAGTCGCAAAATTCCATCATTTTCATTGACGAGTTGCATACGTTGGTGGGCGCGGGATCGGCGGAAGGATCGCTCGATGCCGCTAACATCCTTAAGCCTGCGCTATCGCGCGGCGAAATTCAGTGCATTGGCGCGACGACACCGGCCGAGTACCGAAAGTCAATCGAAAAAGATCGTTCGCTTGAGCGGCGATTCCAGGCCGTGAAGGTTCCTCCGCCGAACGAGACGGATGCGATCAAGATCCTGTTCGGAATCAAAGAGCGCTACGAGAAGTTCCACGCCGTCACCTACACCGACGACGCCATCAACTTCTCGGTTTCGCACTCGAACCGCTACATTCCGGACCGCTTCCTGCCGGATAAGGCCATCGACCTGATTGACGAGGCGGGCGCGCGCGTGAAGCTGCGCCAGACGTCGCTGCCCGACGAGTTGACGGAAGTCCAAAAGCGCATCAAGTTCATCGTCCATCGGATGGAGAACGCCATCGCGAACCACGAGTTCGAGAAGGCGCGCTTCTATTCGGACGAGGAACGCAAGGAGCGCGAAAACCTGCGCGCCCTTCGCGAAAAATACCACCTCGATGAATCCTCCACCGGCGTTGTCGGTCGGGAGGACATCGAGGACGTGGTATCGCGCTGGACGGGCGTTCCGATCACCTCCATCAAGGAAGAAGAAACGCAGAAGCTGCTGCGCATTGAAGAAGAGCTGCACAAGCGCATCATTTCGCAAGACAAGGCAATCAGCGCGCTGGCGCGCGCCATCCGCCGCAGCCGCGCCGGACTGAAGAGCCCGAACCGTCCGATCGGATCGTTCCTGTTCCTGGGCCCGACCGGCGTAGGCAAAACCGAAGTTGCGCGCACGCTGGCACAGTTCATGTTCGGCAGCGAAAAAGCGCTGGTTCGCTTCGATATGTCCGAGTTCATGGAGAAGCACTCGGTGTCGAAGCTGATCGGCTCGCCTCCGGGATACGTGGGATATGAAGAGGGCGGACAGTTGACCGAGCGCGTGAAGCGCGCGCCATATTCGGTCGTGCTGCTCGACGAAATCGAAAAAGCGCATCCGGATGTATTCAACATCCTGCTGCAGGTGTTCGAAGACGGCCAACTGACGGATGGTTTGGGTAACACGGTCGACTTCAAGAACGTGA
>Ga0335080_10006656_pt1 | contig 11954 bp, 13 predicted proteins | sample Lox_Sample_34_FD_206720 | JGI IMG/M metagenome (GOLD analysis project Ga0335080, IMG submission 206720) | Soil microbial communities from Loxahatchee National Wildlife Refuge, Florida, United States - Lox_Sample_3.4 | ecosystem: Environmental > Terrestrial > Soil > Wetlands | place: USA...
TCCTCCACCGTCAGGACCTCTTCGACGCCGTCGACGATCACGCCGGCGGTCTCGGATCCGGCCTCGACGATCACGATCTTGGCGTGCTCGGTGCGTTCGGACGGGACGCCGAGCCTCGTCGCGAGGTCATACACGGGAACGATCCGGCCACGCAGGCTGATCACCCCACGGACCCAGTCGGCGCGCGATGCGACCGAACGCGGCTCGGTGTAACGGATGATCTCGTGGACTTGCTGGATCGGGAGCGCGTAGTGCTCGGGCCCGAGGGTGAACACGACAAGCTGGCGTGGATTGTTTGCGTCTGGCATTACTTCTTGCTCCTTGCAGATCAGACGAGCCGGGGGTGGCGAAGCCGTTCCCGTCAGTGGGTTCGGTACCCGGGTACTCGTCACTTGCGGGGAGTTGCTTTAGCTTGTGGAGCGGCGATGCGGCGATGCGGCGATGCGGCGATGCGGCTATGCGGCTATGGGGCTATGCGTCGGCAGGGTCGGCCGCGGGGTCGGGGGCGCCGGCCGGAGCCTGACCGATCACCTCCGTCACGCGGAGGCCGAACTGCTCGTCGATCACGACCACTTCGCCTCTCGCGATCGCGGTGCCGTTGACGAGCAGATCGACGGGCTCGCCGGCCATCCGGTTGAGCGTGATGATCGAGCCCTGACGGAGTTCGAGCGTCTCGCCGACGGTCATCCGGGTGCGCCCCATCTCGACGCTGAGATCGACTGGCACGGCACTCAGGCGGCGCAGGTCTGCGACGCCGTTCAGATTCGCCGGAGCAGGCTCGCCGGCGCCCGACGGAAGCTGTTCGAGTTCGAGTTTCTCGCTCATCTCTATCGTCCTACTGGACGGCTACGTCCGTGAAGAAGACCTGATCGACCTTGACGTCGGTCTCGATCTTGATGTCGGTCAGGATCTGCTTCTCCAGGTCGTCTCGTCCCGACTGATCGACCAGCGCGCTCGAGCCCTGGTTGGTGACCTCGTTGGTGATGATCGACCTGATCACGGCCTCCTCGGGCAGCGTGCCGACGGTGGCCCCGGCGGCCGGAGTGCTGTCAGCGGTAGCGCCGTCGCTCTGCCCGGGCGCCAGCTCGAGCGCGACCGTGAGGGTGGCGTAGTGCCCGTCCTTGAGGTTGAGCGTGAACTGCTTGGGGAGGATGTAGATCTCGCCCGCGATCTTGGGCTTGACGACCTTGGGGGGCATCAGCTTGCCCTTGGCGACATAGCCACCGCCGAGCAGCACTATCGGAAGGATGATCAGGATCTTCTTTTTCATGGGCTCGGGTTCAGGATCGTGGGACGGGAATCAGGATGGGGGGACTGGGTTCAGGCGCATCAGGACGATCTCGACGCGGCGGTTATGCGCGCGTCCGGCGGCCGTTGCGTTGCTTGCGATCGGGTGCAGGTCGGCGTAACCGACCGCCCCGAGCCGGTAGCGATTGACGCCCCGGCTGATCAGGAAGCGCACGACATTCGTGGCCCTTGCGGTTGACAGCTCCCAGTTGCTCGGGAACTGTGCGGTCGCGATCGGCTGATTGTCAGTGTGTCCTTCCACGGTGATCGGATGAGTCGGGTCAAGGTTGAGTAGCTGAGCCACCTCGGTCAGCAACTGGTCGGCGCCGGGCTGGAGCGTGGCCGAGCCCGAGTCGAACAGCAGGTTGTCGGTGAGCACGCGGACGACGAGGCCGCGGCGCTCGATCACCGACTGGACCTTGTTGGCGAAACCGTGGGCCTTGGCATAGGCGTCGAGCTTCGCCTTGAGCGCGACGAAGCTGTCCTGCTCGGAGATCGAGGCGCTCATGCTGTTGAGCGCCGCCTGGAGCTGCGCGCTCGACATGGGCTTGGTGGCCGCGTTGTTGGCCGAGCCGGTGCTGCTGCTCGACCGCGAGGTCGGGGTCGGCACCAGCGGCACGATCGATGGCACCTCGGCGGTCGCCGGCGTATGGGCGCTTGTCGACTCCGACCCGGATTGCAGGATCGCCCGACCCCCGGGCAGGATCGAACCCGAGAACGCCGCCTTCAGCGACTGCTGAAGCACCTGGTACTTGGAGATGTTCACCGACGAGATCGAGAACAGCACCATGAACAGCGCGAACAGCAGCGTGAGCATGTCCGCGTAGGTCAGGAGCCAGCGCTCCTCGTTCTCGTGCTCGACCGCTCCTCCGCGTCGCCCGCGCTTGCCGTGGGCGGCCATGGCTACGCCGCTTCCGCTTCGCGCTCGGGCATCGGCGTGACGTTGTCGGCGTCGCCGGCGCTGTCACGTTCGGCCGGCGGCACGAACGACGTGAGCTTGTCGGCCACCACGCGCGGGTTGTCTCCCGCCTGCACGGACAGGATGCCCTCGACGGTCAGCGTCCGGAGCTCGATCTCCTCGGCCGACAGCGCCTTCAGGCGGTTGGCCACCGGGAGATAGATCACGTTGGCGGAGCCGACGCCCATCAGCGTCGCGATAAACGCCGAGGAGATCGACGGGCCGAGCGTCGCCGGCGCGGATAGGTTCTGGAGCACGTGGACGAGCCCCATGACCGTGCCGATGATTCCAATCGTCGGCGCGAACCCGCCGGCCTTCTCGAACGGCGCGACACCGGAATGGTGACGGGCGCCCATCGCGTCGATCTCGGCGTCGAGGATGTCGCGCACGAGATCCGGGTCGGTGCCGTCGACGACCAGCTGGAGGCCCTTCTTGGTGAACGCGTCATCGATCTCGCCGATCTGGGCGTCGAGGGCCAGGAGACCCTCGCGACGCGCCTGCTCTGCGAGCGACACGAGGAGGTTGACGCGGCCCTGGACGTCGAGCGGCTCGGCGCTGATCACGCGCTTGTAGAGCGCCGGGATCTTCTTCATCCCGTCCATGCCGACACTCGCCATCGTCGCGCCGGCGGTCCCGGCGACGATGAGGATGAGCGCGGTCGGGTTCATGAACGCGGCCGGGCTGGTCCCGTCCATCATCGCGCCCATGAGGATGCCGACGATCGCGACAGCGATTCCTATGCCGGTGGCGGCCTTCATGACCCCGTCATCGGCCGGTATATGGAAACCTTCAGGCTCACGCCAGCTCGGACTGGTCGATCGAGGCTGCCGGTCGGAGTTGTGACACCGTCCCGCCGGTCGCCTCGCGCTCGTCCTGGCGGCGCTTCATGGCGCCGGCGAGGACCTCGACCCGGTACGCACGCACCGCCTGGCAGACGCGCTGAGGCGTCTCGGCGACGACGATCTTGGCGCCCGTGGCAAGCGTGATCACCGTGTCGGGGTGACCCTCGACGGTGACGATCAAATCTGGATTCAAATGAAAGAGCTCGAGCTTGTGCCCGAGGCGATGCAGGGTGATCATTGTTCTGTTCTCCGGTCTCTAGTAACTGGCGAAAGCTGGGGACCGGAGGGGCGGTATCCCTCGATTGCCGCCCCTCCGCCCAGCCCTTGCCTGGAATTACTGCTTCATCTGGACGGCCGTCTGCATCATCTGGTCGGCCGTCGTGATCGTGCTTGCGTTGGCCTGATAGCCACGCTCGGCCTCGATCATGTTGGTGAACTCCGTGCCCATGTCGACGTTCGACTGCTCGAGCTCGCCACTGATGGTCTTACCGAAAGTGGCGGTGCCCGGCTGGCCCGCGGTCTCGACACCCGACGCGGCGTTCGCGCTCCACAAGGACCCGCCGTCACGCTGGAGGCCGGCCTCGTTGGGGAACGTCGACAGCGAGATGTAGCCGGCTGTGATCGTCGAACCTGAGGCGTTCTGGTAGTTGACGCTCCCGTCCGGGCCGATCGTCACGTTCGTCGATCCGGGCGGGACCACGATCGCGTTGTTCGGACCGCCGGCGGTGTTCGGCTGGTAGCCGCCCGCGCCGTTGGACTGCGCGCTGTAGCCCTGCACGTACTGCCCGGTCTGGGTGCACAGGTAGCCCGACGCATTGAACGTCAGGTCACCGGCACGGGTGTACTGGGTCGTGTCAAACGTCGGCGGCGTCGCGGCCACGTTTCCGTTGGCGACGCGGAGCCAGCCGTCGCCCTGGATGGCGACGTCGGTGGCGTTCCCGGTCGACTCGACTCCGCCGGCGGTCATCACGTTGTCGATCGACCCAACCTGCGCCCCGAGACCGACCTGGAGCGGGTTGGTGCCGGCGCTGTAGCCGTTGGCGGAGGTGCCGGCGGCAATCAGCTGCGACAGCTCATCGGAGAACTGGGCGCTCTGCGCCTTGTAACCGATCGTGTCGACGTTGGCCAGGTTGTTGGCGGTCACGTCGAGCATCGTCTGGTGTGCGTCGAGACCGCTGATCGCGGCATACATTCCTGACATCATCGGAACATCCCTGCCTTTCGCGGCCTCCTCAAAGAGGTCCAGCCACTGTTGATTGTCGCCGTGTCACTCATGCGATCACGGCACTGTCGATGTTGGTGAACACGTGCTGTCGCATATGCTCGGATGGCACCGCCGTGATGACGGTGTTGTTCGTCACTGACACCACGTACGCGGTGTTGTCGACGAACACCACGGAGTCGCGCGAGCCCTTTCCCGCTGCACGCTGGACTCCGTCTGTGAGCCGGCCGAGAGTCGGCTGGTCAAGGTTGACCCCACGCTGCTGGAGGCGCTCGAGCGCGTGCCGCGAGAATTGCGGTGCGCTCGTCTGCTTCGACAGCAGCTCCGCGAACGATGGGCCGGACGCTGCCTGGCCGCCAGCGGTCCGCGACGCCGGCGTGGCCGGCGTGGCGACTGGGGCGACAGGGCCCGGCGCGACGAGCGCGGGATTGGGAAGGACTGAGCTCACTGAACCTCACTGACGGCCGAGGCGGAGATACCGGCCGTTCCGTTGATGGTCAGGGTCGGTCCCGTGGAGGTGAACTCGACGCTCTGGACGGTGCCCGTGTCCGGGTTGCCAGTGGTCGGGTCCGCATAGGTCACGGTGTGACCGAGCAGCGCGATCGCGGTCGAGCTGTTCTGGCCAGACGCGATCGTCGAGGTCGACTCAGCGGTGTTGGTCTCCTGCTCGACCTGGGTGAACTGCGCGAGCTCGGTGACGAACTGCATCGGGTCGCTGCTGTTCGGGTTCATTGGGTTCTGGTTCTTGAGCTCGGCCATCAACATCTCGAGGAACTGGTCCTGCGTGATCGGGAGGCTGCTCGAACTCGAGTTCGTCGCGGTCGTGCCGGTGGTCGAGGTGGTGCCCGTGGCGCCGGTGGTGGGGGATGTGAAGCTCATCGATCGGGTCCTTGTCTGCTCAGGGCGCGTTTAGGCGAGCACGTTGACGAGCGCGCTGCCTGCTAGCGCCGAAGTCGTTGGCTGTACGGGATCGCCGGCGTCGGCCTCATCGCCGCCGTTACCGGCACCGAAATACCGCGACCCGGAGGTCTGGCCCGGGTCGGAGGTCTGCGCACCGCCGTCGCCGCGAGCCTCGATGTTGAGGCTCAGCAGGTTCACCCCGGCGGACTGGAACGCCCGGCGGAGGTCGTCGCCGCCCTGCGACAGCGTGTCGGCGGTGGCGGCGTGGTCGGTGAGCACGCGGGCGGTGACTCCGTCGTCGGTGTGCTGCAGCTGGATCCGGATCGTGCCGAGCGACGGGGGCGAGAGCTCGATGCGGGCCGTCGTGGCGCCCTGGCGCGAGGCCATCTCGACGGTCGTCTTCACGGTCTCGATCGCGTGGTCGAGCGTGACGCTGTAACGCGTGGGAAGCTCGTTGGCCGGCGCGGCGCTCGACGTCGGCGCGGCCTGGGCCGTCTGCGGCGTCACCGGTGACACGGTCGGAGTGGGCGCGCTCGGCGCCGGCTGCGAGGCTGCCGGGGTCGTGTGGGTCGCCGGCTGGGGCGCCGTCTGAGCCTGCGCCTGCGTCTCCGTCTGGGTCTGCGGGTCGGGGGTCGCCGGCTGGTCGTTGCCCGCCTGCGGGGCGTCCGGCGCCGCGCTTGGGGCCGAGGTCGTGGTCTGCGTCGCGGTTTGCGTCGTCTGGTGTGAGGACGCCGGCTTGGCGGTCGCCGCCGGGGCCGCGGTCGCGGCCGGCTGCTGGGGAGCCTGCGGCGCGGCCGGCGCGGTGGCCGGTGCCGTGGTCGGCGTCGCCGGTGCGGTTTCGGGGGTCGGCTGCCCGGCAGTCTGCGGAGCGGCCGGGGTGGTCGACGGGGTCGTAGTCGTGGTCGGAGCGGCCGGGGCGGTCGAGGGCGCGGCGGTCGCCGCGGGCTGCGGCGCCGTCGTCGGGACCTGGGGGGCGTCCGCAGCCGAATCCGGGGCCTGATCGGTGGTCTTCGCCGGCGCGATAGAAGACGCCGAAGATGCCGGGATCGGCCGGGATGCCGCGGCCGCGGGACCGGCGGCGACGGGCGTGGCCGTTGCCGGCGCCTGGGTCGCGGCCGGAGCGGTGGTCGTTGCAGTCGTCGTGGCGAGCGGAGCCGCCACCGGGGGAGCGGGCGCTGCGCCTAGCGCCACCGCTTCGGCGAGCTGATCGGCCGCCGAGGGCTGAGCGGGCTGGGACGTCGTCGTGTCGGCTTGCGCCGGCGCCGCAGCGTCCCCGCTGCCCTGCGCGGTGGCGGAGCCGGCGGTCGGCTGGACCGGAGCGGCGTCAGCTGCCTGCGCGGCCGCGGCGGCGACGATGCTCGCGGCGTCGGTCGCAGCCGTCGTGGGCTGGTCGCTTTGAGAGCCGGCTCCTCCGGCGCTCCCCTTCTGGCCTTCCGCTACGGCGGTCCGGGCCACGTGATTGTCGAGGACGCTTGTGAAGGGCGGTCCGGATGTCTGCTCCGGTGGCCCCGCGCTTGTCGCCGGCGAGTCCGTACTCGGCGGCGGCAGCGTCGCGGTGACGCTTGGGGTCATGCGGCTCTCCTCCGAAAACCGTTGATTGCGATCTCGTCGAGCACCTGGCCCTCGCGGCGAGCGACCTCGCGCTCGTGATCCGCGCGGCGATGCTCCTTCAGACGCTCGAGGGCCTGACGGTCACGAGCGGCGTGCACCAGTGCCTCGCGGCGCTGGGCGAGCTCGAGCTCCTGGCGCTGAAGATCCTGTCGGGTGGCCTGGTGGGCGCGCTCGGCGCGCTCGAGGTAGGCCTGGCGCGCGATCATGTCAGTCGCGCTGCTGGTCACGCGCGTGGCGTCGACCTGAGCCGCGCGCGCGCCGGCGAGGCGGGTGGCGGCAGCTTCGACCTCGTCCTCGCAGCGTCGATGACGCAGCATCGCGCCGGCAAGCTCCTGCTTGGCCGCGTCTTCGCGACGCTCGCGCAGGGCGCGAACGCGTTCGAGGCGGAAGCGGAACGACTGTCCGTTCATGGTCCTGTACTCGACCGCCCCGGGCTCCCCCTGAGGGCGCCTGGACGCTTGTCCGAGTGGCGCCTTTGGGAAGAAGCCGGTCAGGCGCGCAGCTGGAGCCCCGGGATCGCCGGCGCGCCCACCTGCACGCCGCCGGCGGGGACCGCACGGCCGGGTACGCCGGCAGGCGCCGGCGCGGGCGGGCCGTCGAGCACTTCGCCGGCTCCCGGCATCCGGCGCAGTAGCTCCGCGGCCAAGCCGAGCAGCTGGGCGTCGGCCTCGTCGCACATGCTGGGCTCGTCGACGCGCTGTTTCAAGAAGGCGTCGATCGCCGGACGCAGGGCAACAGCGGCGTCGAGTATCGGGTCGGTACCGGGCTGGTAGGCGCCGATCGAGATCAGGTCCTCCTTCTCTCGGTAGGCCGCCAAAGCCGCCCGCAGCCGGGTTCCGGCCTCCCGGACCTCCGGCGTGACGATCTCGCCGATCAATCGCGACACGCTCTGCAACACGTCGATCGCCGGGTAGTGCCCCGAGTGGGCCAGCGACCGCGTCAACACGACGTGCCCGTCCAAGATCGACCGCACCGCGTCCGCGATCGGCTCGTTCATGTCGTCGCCGTCGACCAGCACGGTGTACAGGCCCGTGATCGATCCGCGATCGCTCGTCCCCGCGCGTTCCAACAGGCGCGGCAGCAGGGCGAACACCGACGGGGTGTAGCCGCGGGTCGCCGGCGGCTCGCCGATCGCGAGCCCGACCTCGCGCTGGGCCATAGCAAACCGAGTGACCGAGTCCATCATCAGCATCACGTCGTGTCCGGCGTCCCGGAAGTGCTCGGCGATCGCGGTGGCGGTGAACGCCGCCCGGATCCGCACCAACGCCGGCTGGTCAGAGGTGGCCACGACCACGACCGAGTGCGACAGAGCGTCACCCAGGTCGCGCTCGATGAACTCGCGGACCTCGCGGCCTCGCTCGCCGACAAGGGCGATGACGTTGACCTGAGCCGAGGTCGAGCGCGCGATCATCCCCATCAGGGAGGACTTGCCCACGCCCGACCCGGCGAAGATGCCGAGGCGCTGTCCCCGACCGCACGGAACCAACGTGTCCAAAGCGCGGACGCCGAGCGACACGCGGTCGGAGATCCGCGGCCGCGTCAAAGGATCTGGCGGGGCGCCGTTCGTGTCGCGCCACGACACGCCCGACGGAGCGTCGACGCCGTCCAAAGGAACTCCCAGGCCGTCGATCACCCGGCCGAGCAGCGGCTCGCCGACGGCGACCCGGAAAGGACGCCCGGTCGGAAAGACGCTCGTGCCCGGGCCGATCCCGTGGAGCTCGCCGAGCGGCATCAGCAGGGTGCGCCCGCCGCGGAAGCCGACCACCTCGCACGCCACCGACGGGCGGTCGCGGCCGTCGCCGACCATGCAGACCTCGCCGATCTCGACCTGCACTCCGGTGGCCTCGATGATCAGCCCAATGAGGTCGCTGACCCGGCCGATGCGACGAGACAGATCGGCGCCCTGAAGCGCCCGGGCGGCGCGGGCCAGGCTACTCATCGCCCGAGGGCTCGCGCGCCAGGGCAGCGGCGACAATCTCGCGGGCGCGCCCGAGTTGGGCGTCGAAGCCCGAGTCGATCTCGCCCGAGTCGGTCCGCGCGATCGCTCCGCCTCGCCCGATCCGCCGATCGGACTGAACGCCCAGGTGCTCGATCCCGCCGAGCTCGGACTGGAGCTGTTCGACGCACTCGCTGACCAACTCCAAATCGTCCGGGTTCACGACCAGCGTCACTCGCCGGCGATCAGACAGGTGACGAAGCGCGTTGCGGCCGACGTCGATCACGCGCTCGGGCTCGACCGCGATCACGCCGGCGAGGATCTGCTCGGCCAGCTGCATCGCCATCTCGACCGCGTCCTGCTCGAGCTCGGCCATGACCTGGGCGCGCAACTGCGAGATCGCCTCGACCGCGGCACCAAGAGCCGCGAGCGCGGGCGCGGCCTCGGTCTGGGCGGCGGCCAGCCCGGCGGCACGGCCCTCGGCCTCGCCGGCGGCCCACGCCTGGGCGCGGATGTGCTCCGCCTCGGCCCGGACCGCGGACAGCACGTCCGCGATGCCGTTGGACGTCCCCGGCGGCGGCGCATCCAGCTGCCTGAACGCGTAGGTCCCGACCGCAGAATCAGACAACTGCGTCTTCCTCGCCGCGCGAGAGCACCAGAGCCCCGGCCTCCTCGAGCTTGCGCACGATCGCCACGATCCGTCCCTGGGCCTCCTCGACGACGCGCTTGCGCTGCGGCGGCTGGTAGGCCATCTCCTCGACCAGCATCGTCGCGCCGCGCTCCGACATGTTCGACAGGATCCGCTCCTTGACGTCGTCGTTGACGCCGCGCAGAGCGAGGGCCAGATCCTTCTGATCGGCCTCCCGAAGGACCAGCTGGATCGAGCGGTCGTCGAGCTTGACGATGTCCTCGAACACGAACAGCAGACGGCGGACCTCGGCGGCAAGCTCCTCGTCGGCCTCGGTAAGCGAATCGAGCACGTTGCGCTCGGTCGAGCGGTCGGTGTGGTTGAGGATCTCCGCGAGGGACTTGATGCCGCCGGCGGCACGCACGTACTCCTGCTGGACGACGCTGTCGAGCTTCTTCTTCATCACGCCCTCGACTTGCTTGACCACGTCCGGGCTGGTCTCGCTCATCCGGGCGATCCGGATCGCGATCTCCGCCTGCTCGGTCCCCGGCAGGTTCGCGAGCACCTGGGACGCGAGCGTCGTGTGCAGGTTGGCGACCACGAGCGCCACCGTCTGCGGCGACTCGTTGCGCAGGAACGTGACGAGTTGCTCGGCAGGGGTGCGGCGCAGGAACTCGAACGGCCGCATCTCGATCACGCTCGACAGCCGCCCGATGATCTCAAGCGCCCGCTCGGGACCGAGCGCCCGCTCGAGCACCTCGCGCGCGTAGTCGACGCCACCTGAGAGCAGCGAGTCGAACGCCTCGACCGTCGCCGCGAGCTCTTCGAACACGGCCTCGGTGGTCCGCGGGTCGACCCGATGGAGCCCCGCCATCTCCAGTGACAGCGTCTCGATCTCCTCGTCGCGCAGGTGCTTGAACACCTCGGCAGCGCGATCGGGGCCAAGTGCCACGAGCAGCACCGCCGCCTTCCTGCGGCCCTTGATCTCAAGCTTGCGCTTGGCCGCAGGTGCGGCGGCGGCCGGCGCGCTCGAGGGTGCCTTTTCCAGTTCGGCGGCCATCGGAGTGAGCGACTAGTCCTCGCTCATCCAGGCCCGAACCTGCTGAGCGACGCGATCGGGGTCGCGCTCGACCAGCTCCTCGACCTGGCGCTTGGGGACGTTGACCGGAGACCGTAGGCGCTTGACCTCGGTCGGCGGCTCGTCGCCGGAGACGAGCGCGGTGAGCGGGCGCGGCGCGTCGAGCTCACGGAGCCACGTGGGCTGGCCCGCGAACGTCTCCTTCTCGCGCCGGCGAAGGTTGCGCCGCATGAAGAACAGGAAGAGAAGCGCGCCGATCCCGACGAGCGCGTACTTGGCGTACCCGATCATCTTCGTGGTCGAGGCGGGCGCCGGGGCCGCGGCGGGCTTGGCGAACGCGATCTGGGACACCGACAGGGTGTCGCCGCGCTTTGCGTTGAGGCCGACGGCGCCGGCCACCGCGCTCTTGATCGCCGGGATCGCCGATGCCGGCACCGACTTGTCGACCAGCACCGACACGGTCTGGTTCTGGACCGCGCCCGGCGCGATGACCGCGTGGGTGACGGTCTTGTCGACGCCGTACGTGGTGTTGGCGGTCTTGTTCGAGTAGTTGGAGTTGCTGCTGCCGCTGGTCGCCGCGTAGGCCGGGATCGTGCCGGTCGTGCCCGAGGCGCTGGGGCTTCCGCCCTTGAGCGCCTCGGTCTGCGTCTGCTGGGTCAGCGGCACGCCCTTCTTGCCGTAGGTCAGCGTGTCCGAGGTCGCCTGGTTGGCGTTCACGTTGGCGTTGACCATGACCTGAGCCTTGCCCGGGCCGAGCGTCTGGGCGAGCATGCCGGTGACGGCTGCCGCGGTGGTGGAGTCGTACTGCTGGTCGGCCGACTGCTGCGAGCCACCGCTGCCGCCGCTTGCGCTGTCGGAGCCCGACGCCGGCCACAGCAGTGCCCCGCTGGAGTCGGTGATCGTGACCTTGCTGTCCGACAGTCCCTGGACGCTCGAGGCGACGAGCTCGGCGATGCCCTTGACCGCGTTCGGGTCGAGGTTGCCGGAGTCGGACAGGAGCACCGAGGCGCTCGAGGTCTGGCTGTTGTCGCCGAACAGCTGGTCCTGCTGGTTGGGCAGGACGAGATTGACGGTGGCGGAGTCGATGCCCTGGATCTGCTCGATCGTCTGGTCGAGCTGGCCCTCGAGCGCGCGCTGGTAGGTGACCTGCTGCTGGAAGTTCGAGGCGCCGAGCTGCTGGCTATTGAGCAGCTCGAAACCGGGCTGCGTGCTGCCGACACCGAGCAGGCCGGCCGAGGCCAGCGCGATCCGCGCCTGGCTCGTCTGGCTCGAGGTGACGGCCAGCGCGGTGCCGCCGTTCTGGATCTGGTAGCCGATCCCCTTCGAGGAGAGCGTGCTCTCGATCTTGCCGGTCTGCGCCGGGTCGAGGCCCGTGAGCAGGGTCGAGTAGCTCGGCGCGGACGCGAAGTGCATGATCACGACCAGGAACAGGATCGCGGCGGCGGCCGAGCCGCCGACCATGGCCCATCCCTTGGGCGTGAGCTTTCCGATG